>Ga0209390_10000403_pt1 | contig 84235 bp, 56 predicted proteins | sample BON01_FD_187212 | JGI IMG/M metagenome (GOLD analysis project Ga0209390, IMG submission 187212) | Freshwater microbial communities from Lake Bonney liftoff mats and glacier meltwater in Antarctica - BON-01 (SPAdes) (version 2) | ecosystem: Environmental > Aquatic > Freshwater > Ice > Glacier... | reverse complement strand
GAATCTCAAGCGAGCTCTACCTCGCCCTAACATTCCTACGCGCCCAGCCAGCCAAATTCTGCGGAATACCCCATCCGCCCGCGACTTTCGCCCGCAAAACCCAAGCAAACCGCCTCCCGTACCACATCCGCCCCCAAAATCCAAATCCAATCTCTCCCCACTCGCGCGCCTGGCCACTCGCGCGCCTGGCACTATTGTTCTATTGTTGACTGACAGGTGTGACTGACAGGTGTAACTGACAGGTGCAGTTCGAGTTCAGAGTTGAATGGCATTTTCAATGGGACATCGGTCAAGGCGAATCGTCGTGGCGAATGGTGGATCATTAGGTTATAAAGGTGATAGCCGATCTGGCAAGCGTAATCGTGGGCCTGAAATTCGGCGATCGCAACTGGCTACAGGCGAGATTTCACAGGAGGTTCGCCTGATGGGATTGGGCAATTTTTGCTGGCGAAGGTTAAGCCCAAGAAGTTTAGCGGGATGAGGTCGATTTTTTGGGAATGTTCAAGCCAGTGGTACCAAGTGAAGTGGTACCAAGTGAAGTGGTACCAAGCGCGGCTTGGTGTTCAGGTCCGTGAATTTAAGAGCAGCTGGGTTGTTGTTTGGGATTCCCAAAAGAAGCCAGTTGACTAGGTCCATAGAATAAGGTTGCACCCAGACGATGGCGAACGTGTTTACAGAAACGACTAATCGGTCGTGGTTTTCCAGAATCAAGAACTCCATTTTTGGGGTCTTGATCGGTATATTGCTGGTTCCAGGTTCGATGTTTCTGTTGTTTTGGAACGAATCTCGCGCTATCAACGAAACTTACAAACTGAATGAAGGCGAAGCGACGGTTGTCAAAGATGTTTCGCTTGACAAGATCGACGCCAGTTTGGAAGGGAAGTTGGTTCATGTTTCAGGATTAGTTGAAACCGACGAAATCTTGAAGGATGAAGTGTTTTCGGTCAATCAGCAGGGCTTGCAATTGGTACGTGAATTGGAAATGTACCAATGGGACGAAGATGTTAAGTCCGAAGAGCGTCGCGGATCGGGCGGAAGCAAAGAAACTAAGAAAGTCTACACCTATCAACTGGGTTGGCATCGCGACCGAAACAATTCCGAGTCGTTTACGATGCCTGAAAATCACGAAAATCCAAGCATGCCATTTCCGGCCAATCAGGTAATTGCCAAGGCGGTTAGACTGGGAGTGTTTCAGTTTCCGGAACGAAAAATCACGGAGATCGATAATTGGCAAGACTTCCAATTGGACCAAGAATGGTTTAGCGGTCTTTCGTCTGATCTGAAGTTGCATTCGGTTTTGGACGAGCAGAAATTGTACTATCGTCGTCCCGATAGTCGAGTCTTGGACGTAAGCAAAGATCAGGAGCAAGTTAATGTAGACGAAGCGAAGTTGGATTCAGCGCCACCTGAACCGATTGTCGACACGACTAAGGAAGCGGCAAGTTTGACAGAAAATATCAAAATGCCCGAAGTTAAGCCTGAAGTTAAGCCTGAAGTTAAGCCCGAAGTTAAGCCCGAAGTTAAGCCCGAAGTTAAGCCCGAAGTTAAGCCCGAAGTTAAGCCTGTGTCGATTGATACCGCGACGCCGAAGTTGGGCGACGTTCGAGTCGGTTTTCGCTATGTTCCCAATACCGATGTCACATTGATTTCGGCCCAGCATGAAAATAGCTTTCGCCCTGAAGTGACCAAGCATGGCGAACTGGAATTAATGGAACTGGGGATACTGTCCGCCGACCAGGTTTTTCAACGAGCCCACAACGCCAATTCGATGTGGACTTGGATCTTAAGATTCGGCGGTTTCATTTTGATGGGTGTGGGATTTTGTATGATCCTGCAGCCTTTGGGGGTTGCGGTGGACATTGTTCCATTCTTGGGGGGGATCGCAGGTTTCGGGATCGGAGTGCTTGGTTTTGGGACCGCGGCAGTCCTCTCTTGTTTGACGATTGCCATTGCGTGGATTGTGGTTCGCCCCGTGTTTGCGGTTGCGTTGATTGTGGTGGCCATTGGAATGATCGTGTTGTTTGTAATGTTCAGAAAGTCTAAGAAGGTGGGCCATGATCACGGTGTCGAAATCGTGCGGTAGCGGTGTCCAGATGGTGCGGTAACTGGGTGGGTCCGGTCCGTTATCCAATCAGCCGTCTGAAACCTGGGGCGGTGGTTTTGGATGAAGCAAACTACCGGCCACCGATTGATGGTCCAACCCGTTGCAGCAAGGTCATTGCGGGGAACTGAAGTTAACCGTTTCCGTCAGTGATTTTACTTGATCGGTTGGGAACGCTACTGTCCAAAGTGCAAACCCGAGTCGAAACGCGTGTTTAATGGTCTTTTGATGACATCGCCAGGCAGTTTGGCTGCCATTTATTTGAATGCTTGATCTCGAATCGTTGAAGGCGTAAAGGAATTGAGCTAAGCTAAAACTCAGATACGGGGCTTTTTGGCCGAAGTTATGTTTCGTGTGTTCAGTTTTGAAGGATGGAGATTTCTTATGAAGCTTTCTTTGTTGCTTGCCGTGGTCGCGATGGCGACGGCCCTTTTGCAAGGCACGGTGGGGCGTGCGGACCTGGTGAATTTCACCGTCGATAACACTCAGTCTTTTGTGAATGTTACCTTGGCGGGTAGCGGGCCTGAATTTTCTCGCACTTCCGGTACATTGACTTTAGATCTAGGGTCATTGGATGCGCCGTTTGGAACGGGTCAGATCACGACATTGAATTTGTTGCTGAACGACGCCATGAATTTTGGTTTGGGAGGCGGAGCTGTGACCGTCTCGACGGCTGCTGATGATGTTGAGATCGTGCTTTACACGCCTGGCAGTGCCGGGAGCTTCTCCGGAGATTTGTTCGATCAATTGGGGAACGAGGTTGGGCTGACGGGAACTGCTAATATCTTGGACCCACTGGGCTTGGTGGGCGGAAATGACACGTTAGATTTGTTCACTTTGCCAACGTCCTTGATTGACTTTAATTCGGTCAGTGTGACTCGTTCGGGCAACCAATATACGTTGACGGTGGATTACGAAATTGATCAAGTACTTGATTTGACTGGTGGCCCTTATCCATTGAATCTAACCGGTACGATTGTGGCGACGGCATTTGCTGCGGTTCCAGAACCCAGTTCCTTGTTGGTGCTGGCTGGGTTGGCAGGAGTCGCTGCGGCCAGAAGGCGTCGCCGATAAAGGGCGGTTTTTTGAACGAAGGGTGCCTGGTAGACGAAGGGTGCCTGGCACCTTTGTTTGGGTATACTTTTGGTTGGGTATACTTTTGGGTTGAAGCACCTTTAGAATTGGGTACTCTTAATTTCGGGAGTAGAAGATCGGGTAAAATACAGTTTTACTCTTTAAATCTGGGCGGCAACGCCAACACTTTGTTGTGATCTATTAACCTCGATGGTTCTTCTTGTTTGAGAATGAACGATCGGGTTTTTTTATTTGCCGATCATATTGCGGTAAATTTCGATGGTTTCCTGGACCGTGGTTTTCCAACTGTAACGGGCCAGCGATGTTTGCCCGCGTTGCATGATTTGTTGGCGAATGTCGCTGTGTTCGACGATTCGGGTGACCGCGTCCGCGATAGATTCGGCCTGATAGGGATCAAACGGTTGAAATCCTCCGGCCGCGATTTCGTTGAAGATGGGGATGTCTGACGCCAGCACGCAAGTACCGGCAGCGATTCCTTCCAATAGGGGTAATCCAAAGCCCTCCCAAAGCGTGGGAAAGATGAAGCCGAGAGATTGGCGGTAGATTTGCACCAACGCTTGGTCGCTGACGGTTCCTAAATGGACAACATCATCGGTAAGTTGTCGGCTGGCGATCTTTTCATTTTCAGGTGGCGAAAAATCGTCGCCAACGATGGCAAGTTGGAAGTCTAAAGTCTTCCCGTGATTGCGTTGTTTCAAAATGACGAAGCCATCCAGCAGTCGATCGAAATTCTTGTACGAATCGCGTCGTCCGACGAAGACGAAATACGGTCGAGATGGAATTGCGAGGCGGTTTGCCAGTCCATTGGCAGCCACGATCGAAGCGTTTGCCAAGTCGCCAGCCTGCACACCGCCAGCTTGCACACCGCCAGCTTGCACACCGCTTGCCGGATCACCAGATGCTTGAGGATCGGCGACTTGGTTGAACGCTGCCAGAAAGTGGTCGTCCGCAGCCAGCATTGTGACGGATGTTTTTTCGAGTGGGATGTTAAAGCGTTCGATCAAATCCGATCGCGTCGTTTCGGAAATGCAAATGATGTGATCGGCTCGGTTGACGGCTTCGCGTTTTTTCAGGCTATGGTTCCCTCGTCGATCCATCTCATCGGCGAAGCGTTCGTGGATCATATCGTAGACGGTCAATACTAGCGGCACTTTTCGTTTGTCGAAACGACCTCGGGCTACGTTTTGAAAATAGGTGGGGTGAATGATCTCGGGATTGATTGAATTGAAAGTACGTCGGCAATATCTTCGGTCCAGCGACTTGCGGACGAACTTCAGCCCGGCAGGCACCCAGCGGTTGGCATAGAAGTACTGTTTTAAGTTGGGATGTTTGGGCAATTCCAGCGGTTGGTCGTTGCCAAGCAGCATTGGTTGGTCAGTGGCCGGCAGTCGTGAAATCAAGTTATCAAAATAACGAACAACGCCGCCCCGTTGAAAAATCGAGTAAATTTCACCGTCGTACAAGATTTTCATTGCGGAATTTTAAGCAGAAATTAGGAGTGATAAATCTGTGTTGCCGGCTGGTATTCCCTTGATAATACCCTGTTTTGAGGACCTAATGAGCGCCCTAGGTCAAACAATTGCGAATTTTGGGTCAATTCAAAGCCAATCCTTTGGTTGTCTTGGGCAGACGATTGACCGTTTGTTGATTTGGCAGTTGCGCTTTACAATTCGCTGCTTCGGTTTTGGTGGGGAACGGACTTACTGGCTTGAGTTCATCGAATTGCCTAGGGAAAGAACATTCCAAGGCAGCACGTGCTGGAGCCTAGGGCTGGTGCGAACTGGCGGTTTCCGATCCGAACGCCGCATGAGCAAGAAAAATTTCGAACGGTCAATAAATGGCGACAACTGCAGATACTTTGGGAAATCAACAGACGGACCTGACACAACAACGCATCTTGGTGCTGGATTTTGGCTCCCAATATGCGCAACTGATCGCTCGGCGTGTGCGCGAACAGTCGGTCTATTGTGAAATTGTTCGGCACGATATTTCCTTGGAAGCGATTGTTCGCCGCCAGCCAAAAGGTTTAATTCTATCGGGTGGTCCGTCCAGCGTTTACCAAGAGGGTGCGCCCAAGTGCGACCCTAAGATCTTTGAATTGGGAATTCCGATTCTTGGTATTTGCTACGGCATGCAGCTGTCGTGCGAAATGTTGGGCGGCAAGGTCAAGAGCCATTCCGCTGGCGAGTACGGACGTGCCCAACTGGAATTGCTTGGCGAAGACCCGCTACTTGCCAATGTGCCGGCCACCAGTCAGGTGTGGATGAGTCACGGGGACCAAGTGGATTCGGTGGCCGATTGCTACATCCCGCTGGCGAAGACAAGCACCTGTCCGATCGCAGCGGTGAGGCATCAAACGCTGCCTATTTTCGGCTTGCAGTTTCATCCGGAGGTGACTCATTCTGAAGCGGGTTCGATCATGCTTGGGAATTTTGTCAAGCAAATTTGCGGTTGCGAAGGGTTGTGGAAATTAAGCGACTTTGCCAAGCAAACGATTGAAAGTCTGCGCCAGCGGATTGGCGATAAGCGAGTCATTTGCGGGCTAAGTGGCGGCGTGGATTCAAGCGTTGTGGCTGCGATTTTGGCCAAGGCCATTGGTCAACAATTGTCCTGCATTTTGGTGGACAATGGTCTACTTCGTGCTGGCGAGAAAGAATCCGTGGTCGAAGCGTTTGGCAAGCATTTCGAAACCGACTTGCATGTCGTAGATGCCCGCGAAAAATTCTTGGGCACCTTGGCAGGCATTACGGAACCTCAGGAGAAACGACGTCGCATTGGGCACGCGTTCATCGATTGCTTCAAGGCCGAAGCCGTAAAAGTCGATGATGCTCATTTTCTAGCTCAAGGCACTCTTTATCCTGACGTGATCGAAAGTGGAGCGGCCCCTGATGGTCCTGCGGCCACCATTAAATTGCATCACAATGTGGGTGGTTTGCCCGAAGAGTTAGGGTTTGAATTGATCGAACCCCTGAGAGATTTGTTCAAAGATGAGGTTCGACGTTTAGGATTAGAACTGGGTCTGCCCGAGGAGATGGTTTGGCGACATCCGTTCCCAGGTCCGGGGTTGGCGGTTCGAGTTTTAGGTGAAGTGACCGAAGCCAAGTTGGCGGTTTTACGAGCGGCTGATACGATATTAATTCACGAATTGGTCGATTCAGGTTGGTACCGCAAGACCAGTCAAGCCTTTGCGGTGTTGTTACCGGTCCAGAGTGTTGGGGTAATGGGAGACGCCAGAACCTACGAAAATGTTTTGGCAATTCGTTCGGTCGATACCAGTGATTTTATGACGGCAGATTGGAGTCATCTGCCCTATGAATTGCTGGGGAAAATTTCGACTCGAATTATCAATGAAGTCAAAGGGGTGAACCGGGTGGTCTACGACATTAGTAGTAAACCACCAGCGACAATCGAATGGGAATAGGCCTGTTGTCGCATGATGAGTGGTCGACCGGTTAAATTTTTTGTCGGTTAAAGTTGTCGGATTCGAATAGCCGTTTACTTTTTGCAGAGCGAGTGATTAAGCATTATGGGCAAGCAATACATTTTCCAAATGGAAAACTTGACCAAGAAGATTGGCCCCCGAACGATTTTAGAGAACGTGTTTCTTTCGTTTTATCCTGGAGCCAAAATTGGTGTCTTGGGGCGCAATGGTACGGGTAAAAGTACCTTGTTGCGGATTATGGCCCAGCAAGATAAGGACTTTGATGGCGAAGCTAGACTGACCAACGGATTCACCTGTGGATATCTTTCACAGGAACCGCAGTTGGAGGAAAGTCTGGATGTTTGGGGCAACCTGCAAGCCTCGGTCGCTGATCGTCGCAAAATCGTGGATCGCTACAACGAACTTGTTGCCAAGTGTTCCGAACCGTTAAGCGACCAGCAAATGCAAAAAGTCTACGACGAAATGGCGAAAGTCCAGGATCAGATCGAGGCTGGAAATCTTTGGGAATTGGATCGCGAAATCGAAATCGCGATGGAAGTAATGAATCTGCCGCCCAAGGATGCCGATGTGTCAATACTTTCGGGTGGTGAAAAGCGACGGGTTGCACTGTGCATGTTACTGTTGGAACAGCCCGATCTATTGCTGTTGGACGAACCGACCAACCACCTGGATGCAGATAGCGTGCACTGGTTGGAACGACACTTGGGCGAGTACCCCGGGACCGTGGTTGCGGTGACCCACGATCGATACTTCTTGGACAATGTCGCCGGCTGGATTTTAGAATTAGATCGAGGTAAGGGCTTCCCGTTTGAGGGCAACTATACCTCTTGGTTGGTGCAGAAGCAAAAGCGACTGGAGCTTGAAAACAAACACCAGGATGCTCGGCGAAAGACGTTGGCAAAAGAACTTGAGTGGATTCGGATGTCGCCAAAGGCCCGTCAAGCCAAGAGTAAGGCGCGTATCGGCGCGTATGAGCAGATGTTAGCCGAGGAATTTGCGGATCAACCCGACGAGTTTGAAATCCAAATTCCACCGGGAAAGAACTTGGGTGATTTGGTTGTCAACGCAGAAAATGTTGGCAAAGGATTTGGCGACAAAGTCCTGATGGAAAACCTTTCATTTCGGCTGCCCAAAGGTAGTATCGTCGGTGTGATTGGCCCCAACGGCGCCGGCAAGACAACTTTGTTCCGAATGTTGACCGGACAGGATACTCCAGATTCGGGCACGCTGACGATCGGTCAAACAGTGGAAATGGGGTATGTCGATCAGTCTCGCGACAAACTGGATCCCGAGGCCACCGTTTACCAGGAGATATCGGGCGGTACGGATTTGTTGGACATGGGAGGGCGAACCGTGAATTCGCGAGCCTACGTTTCAAAGTTCAATTTTCGAGGTCCCGATCAGGAGAAAAAGGTTGGTGTGCTGTCGGGTGGAGAACGCAACCGAGTTCACTTGGCCACATTGCTTCGCAAAGGGTGCAATGTATTGCTATTGGATGAACCCACCAATGACTTGGACGTGGATACGCTAAGGGCGTTGGAGGAGGCGATATTGAACTTCGTGGGATGCGTGGTGGTGACTAGCCACGATCGCTGGTTCTTGGATCGTATCGCAACGCACATTTTGGCTTTTGAAGGTGAAGGTTACGTGCATTGGTGTGAAGGCAACTATCAGACCTACGAAGAACAACGCCGGCAACGCCTAGGTTTGTCTCCGGACGAACCTAAGCGGTTCCGCTATAAAAAGTTACTTCAATCCTAGCAGTTAGTGCGCCCGGTTGCCAAACGTGATAGCGTTTTTGTGAACTCGGTCGGATTTTCCTGCTGGATTGTGCATTGATACTCGATGATTGACAGTGACGACAATTTCGTGATAAACATAATAGCGGTTTGTGGCTAGATTCGACGGATTCGGATCGATCTTGGTGCTTTGAACAACCCGCTTTAATTCTTGGAGAAGTAGAAATGACAATTTTGCGTAGTGGTGCTTCGGAAAAATACAGTCAGAATTGGTCGTCTGCCTTCGGTAGCGGTTCGTCTGGAAAGTCGGGCTCGGGCAGCGGATCTTCGAAAAAGAAGTCTGCGAAGAAAGACCCCGTTAAAGCGGTGAAGACCGCGAAGAAATCAGGCGGAAAGAAATCGAAGAAATAAGCGATCAGCGTCGCGTTTGTGACAAACGTTGAAGTGACAAACGTTGAAGCGATAAACGTTGAAGCGATAAACGTTGAAGCAATAAACATTGAAGCAATAAACATTGAAGCAATAAACATTGAAGCAATGCGCTAAAGGGCGAATCTGACTTTTGGGTTGGTAGGCTTTTAGGGTTGGCGCGCTGATGGGTACACCTTTTCGAAAGTAGCTCTGTGGATTGGTCTTCTCTTTACCAACAAGGTTTGGACTACAACTCTTATTTGTTGCAACATGGTTCGCCGACAGATCAAGGGAAGTGGCAGGCATCGTTTGAAGCTGCCGCGTTACGGCCCGAACAGTTGGACGTGTTGCAGTCATTTAAACGGAAAATGTATCTGCTGTGCATGTCAGGTGCCTGGTGCGGCGACTGTGTTGAACACTGCCCCATTTTTCACCGATTTGAAAGTGAATGCCCCCACATAGAATTACGCTTCATTGATCGAGACGCTAACGCAGAACTAAAGGCTGCGCTGACTATCTGCGGATCGGCCCGAGTGCCGCAGACGGTGATCCTGAGTGAAGACTTCTTGTACGTTTCGCGACTGGGTGATCGCCCGTTGTCCAAGTATCGCGACATGGCAGCAAGGATCCAAGGCGCCGCTTGTTCGACCGGGTTTGTCGTAGCTGGAACTCCATTGCGTTTGGCTGTAATTCAAGATTGGCTGAACGAAGTGGAACGCTCGCAATTAGTCTTGCAAACATCGCCAGGCTTACGCCAGCGTCACAATGACTAGTGGGTATGGATTTGTTAGATATCGTTTCGATCGGATGTGGGTGGCTGCACTGGTCGGACGCTAGCCAGTGCTTGGGCGAATCGACGAAGCGGGCCGCATTCTAGGCTAAAGAATTTCGGTGATCAGTGATCGGTTGGCGACCGGGTTTTCTGTTACTTGAATTGCAGATTCTAGCAAATGGACAAGTGGCAAAGACGAATTTTCGAAGTTCAAGAGATTTAGCCAAGGTTGGCCGATTTCTAGCCTCTGTCCAATGTCGGTCAGCATTTCCAGTCCGCAGCGATAGTTCAACGTGTCACCCTGTTTTTTGCGTCCGCCGCCCATCTGGATAATGGCATACCCAAATTTTTGGGTATCGAAGCCACTGACGAAGCCAGCAGTCTTGCTAAGAAGCGGTGTACGGAGAAAATTCTTATCAAAATCAGTCAAGTTCCCCGATTGTGCGGCAATCATGCGGGAGAAAATTTCCATGGGGACGCCACCGTTTAGTGTTGCCGTCGCCGCTTGTAACGCTGTGTCGAAATCGGATTCCATTTTTAGAACGATTAAAGATTGTGCAGCTAAGTGTAATGTAAGGTGTCGCACGTCGTCGGGACCTTGGCCTTGCAAGATGTCGATCGATTCTAGAATTTCGCAGGCGTTTCCAATCATTCGGCCCAGGGGGCGATTCATGTCGGTTAATACCGCTTTGGTCGGCACGCCCATGGAAGACGCCACCTGCACGATGCGTTGGGCCAGGGCCCTTGCTTGCGGCAATTCTTTCATGAACGCCCCACTGCCCCACTTCACATCCATCACCAATCCATTCAAACCTTCAGATAGCTTCTTACTAAGGATGCTGGCTGTAATCAGTGGGATTGAGGCGACCGTTCCGGTAACATCTCGCAAGGCATAGAGTTTTTTATCCGCAGGTGCAAAGTCTTGGGATGCACTGACGATCGCGCAGCCGACCTGATCGACGACATTCGCAAAGCGCTCTCGCGTAAGATTGACATCCAGCCCTGGGATGCTTTCAAGTTTGTCCAATGTTCCGCCCGTGGGGCCCAATCCGCGACCCGAAATCATGGGAACGTCGATTCCCAAGGCTGCCAACAATGGCGCTAGGGGGATCGAGATTTTGTCACCAATGCCACCGGTGGAATGTTTGTCTAGTTTGGGTCGATCAGAATTCGGCCAAGTCATTGGGCGACCTGATTCAATCATCGCGGCAGTCAAGTTGGTGGTTTCGTCCAAGGTCATATCGCGAAAGAAAATCGCCATGGCTAAGGCTGACATTTGGCAGTCGTCAATTTGACCCGCTGAATACTGTCCAATTAGCCAATCAATTTGCTGCTTGGAAAGTTCGTGACCATCACGTTTTTGAGAAATGATTTCCGCAATATTCACGATAAATTTCTAGTGGTTAACTGACGGGTGGACGTGAAATGATTTTGCCCGACGCGGCGTGCCGCTCTAGGCCAGGGCAAACGGTTGCCGGCGACATCTTTACTGGGGCAGCCGAAAATATAGCGTTACAGCCCAGTTAAAGGTCACGGGCAAACAGGTGCGCTGGTTTGTATCGCGGCGACCTAGTTTTACTTCTCCGCAGCGGTTATTTCGCCGGGTATTTCGTCCGGAGTTTTGCCCAGCATACGGTGACGCTCTAGGAATTCTTCGCAAAGCATCGGCCACGCTTGAGTTCCCGAGATGCCTTTGGCCAAGCCAACTCCGTGACGGCCTTTCTGGAAAATGTGCAATTCGGCATCGACGTTATTTTGCTTCAGTGCCAAGTAATAGGCGGCACTATTTTGCGGAGGCACTACCGAGTCTTCGTGGGTGTGCCAAAGAAAAGTTGGCGGAGTGTTGGCGGTCACCTGTTTGTCATTTGAAAGTGATTCGATTAGTTTCGGATCCGCATCATTGCCTAACAGGTTTCTTTGCGAGCCCAGATGTGTGGCCGAAGTGCCGAATTGAAGCACTCCGTAGCACAAGATCGAAAAATCTGGGCGACAGCTGAACTTGTCGATCGGATCATTCGCTTTAGCATCGCCCAGGTCAAAGTGAGTTGAGACGGTTGAAGCTAAATGGCCGCCTGCCGAAAATCCAATGATGCCAATCTTGCTGGAATCCACGCCCAAGGATTCTGCGTTGGATCGAATCCAGCGAATGCCTCGTTGTGCGTCCAGCATTGGCGCGGGGTGCCCGTACCCTTTCCCTCGGTGTCGATAATCAAGAATGCAAGCGACCAAGCCTAATCGGTTCATCCAAGCAGCGATTTGAGTGCCTTCGTGGTCCATCGCCAGCCCACCGTAGCCGCCACCTGGGCAGATCAAAATTGCGGGCGCCAATCCAGTGACTTTCAGGGGACGGTAAACCGTAACTTTCGGCTGGTCTTTTGGGGCCTCGCCCAAGGCACCGGGTGCGCCATCGGGCCAAAGAATATGGTCAACCGGCGTAATTCGGAGCGATCTAGCCTCATCCTCTACGGCCGCTTGGGCCGCGATTGCAGCAGCGCTGCTGGAAATGTTCAAAACAGGCAGGGTGATCACGAACAGGCCTGCTAGCAGGGGCAGACATGAGGCGAAGATTGGGAAACGCATCGAGTGCCTTTCAGGTGATGGGGGTGAATTTACAATCAAGCTGCAGTATTTTAACACACCATCCGCATGAAAGTTGTTTTGAAATCGAACACTCAGGCCACCAGAATCACACTGCAGCCAAAATTAAGGTCAGACCTACAGCACTGAATTCAAAAGGATTCCGCGTCCGATCGGTGATGATTTCAAGAAAAATCGCTTGCAACCCATCCGTCAGGGATCGCTTCATGGAGCCCTTCAAAGGCGGAAAAAATGCTGGATTATTGCCGGAAATTCTAGCGACAGACGTGCAGTTATCAAACGTGGACGCCCTCCGCCTAAACATTTTTTAACGGTTGTGACGTTTGTTGGCACACCGTATGCACTTAAGGATGAGCGTCCAATCAGCCTAATTTTGGCAATGGCCGTGAAGCCCCTAGTGTAGTTTGAGTAAGGTGAATTCCATGCCCCTGGTCACTTTACTCCGGTCGACATGTGTTCGACACACTAGGGGTTTCCGCTTTTCTTGAGTCAGCGGTCGGACCTTTGCCTAACGCGATCACGATGTTCGCCAACGATGTTCGCCAACGATGTTCGCCAATAATGTTCGCCAATAATGTTCGCCCATTTTGCGGGCTACTGGAAAGCTGATTGCAAAGCAATCAAGTGATGCCCAATCGACAGGGTGTCGTCTGGCGAGTCGGAGTCGCCGCAAAACTAGAGGAACCGGACGCCGATCGGGCTCTGCGGTTTCATCTTGGTACGTTTTCAAGCTTGGGCTGCGTTTCTAACCTTGCTGCGTTTCTAGGCTTGGTACATACGCGATTCTTTTTGCAGATCGCCAAGTTTGGCTTCTAAGCGTTCGCGAATTTTTTGCATCAAAGGGTCGACGGTCGCACCTCGTTCCCGTTTGGATGAAACTTCGATCGCTTGGTCGACATCAATAATGACCTTCATGGGTCGATGAACTCGGCAGCGATCGGTCAAGTCTTCCTCAAACTTTTCGATAGTTTCTAAGATGCGATCATTCGAGCGGAATTCGGTGATATACCGCTCTGGGTAGCAGTCGACCTGTTGGGCTAAGTAAGTATCTTCCAGCATTTGCCAGCGTTGGCGACGTTCATCTTCCGAGGTTTCCGGTTTGGACATTTCGGGGAAAATTTTCATCCGTAAATTCTTGATGCGGATCGCGATGCCGTCGCTCCTCTTGCTGCCCAGCCATTGTTCTTCTAGAGGATGGAGTAGGCAATTGACTAGATTCGTTTGCCGTTGGCGGATGGTCTGACCTTCCATTGTGTTGATGCCATATTGTAATTCTTTCAACGTCAAAAGAGCGGAACCAACTTTGACGACCCGATCGATCAAGGGCATCTTGGTGTTTGGTTTCCAGGTCAGTTTCTGTTCGATGTCGGACAACACTGAATGGCAGGAACGCTCGAGATCGCCTTCGAAAAGGTAACGCAGTCCAACGGGGTGGACAACGACCTTCTTGCCTTCGGCTTCTCGTTTCTTTGCAGCAGTTCTCGCGATGAATGATGGGCCGTCCATTAGTGACATTAATCGATCGTTGGTCCGACTGGTGGTCCCTTCGGGAAAAATCAGCAAGGGCCGTTTGGCTTCGACCAAGACATTGACCGCTTCATCAATGGCTTTTCGATCCAGTCCTTCACGATTGACACTAAAAGCGCCTGCGATTCTTAATAGCAAACGTCGCATGGCACCTTGATTGAATAGGTGCCAACTGGCCATGGCATAAAACAAGCACGGGGTTTCACGGGCGACAAACCCCATCACCACGGGATCAGAGGTCCTTGGGTGGTTGGGTGTCAGCATTATGCCATGACCTTGCTTCATTGATTCTCGAAGTAAGTCCAAGTTGCGACACTCATGATTGATGATTCCGTGGTCTCGTTTCAAACTCTTGCGGAATAAGCCAAGTCGGACCAACCAAGTGGCAAAAAAATCTGATTGGATAGGAGGTACGAAGGTGTAGGGCTTTTTAGCGAATACGTTTTGCATAATGAATGACTAACACTGAGTGGGCGTTGACACGACCCTATCGATAGTGTGATCGTTAGGTGCCTGAAATAACAAAGTTCCAAACGAAGCGGTTTCAAAGGACGGCCAACACTTTGGGTTCGCTTACGTTTCTACAACGTGCAACTGCGATTCGTGGCCAACTGATGCGCGACCGTTCACCCGAGGGACCAATGATCAATATAGTCTGACCTGTTGCCAACTGAACCGCGGACCCGCGAGAAATGGTGATATGCCAAACAAGACAGCCCGCTTGCCCCAATGTTCGTTGGACCGGCACCAACCCCGTCAGCAGCTTCTTTTTTTCAAAAGCTACTCTTCCAAACTTCCAGCCAATAAGTTGCCATCCAAGAAGCACTTTGCATCCCAAAATGACTGCAACGCTTGCAGGTAACCTAGGCGAGCATCAAGTAAAGACCGTTGCGCTGTCAGCAGTTGCAGGTAGTCCAATTCACCTTCGGCAAATCCGGTGGCAGCTAATTCGACGACTTCTGCGGCCGATGGCAATATAAACTCTTGGTAATTCGCCAATTGCTGGACAGCGGTTTGGTAAGTTTGGCTGACGGTCGCAAATCGTTGGAATAGCATTTGTTGTCGTTGTCGAATCAATTCATGCGACGCTTGGATGTTAGCTTTTGCCGAATGGATATACCCTTGGCGGCGATCATGGATTTGGAATGGAACCACGATCTGCAAGTTGGTGACGGTGCTGCCGGTAGAATCGTCGTAGGCGACTTGTGTTTGGAAGTCGACGTTTGGAATCAACTCGCCTCGCTGCCGACTAAGTTCGCTTTCATTGCGTGCAAGCATTTGATAAGAATGGTTGATTTCAGGGCTGGAGGCCAAAATCGTGCTGATGTCATACGCCGAATTTAGTTCTTGGTCGGTGGGGACGTATGAACCTGTGACGAACTGGATTTGGGGATCGTCGTGTGTCGGAATCCCGCTTAAAGCGGCAAGGTTTTGTTGCGAGGAAATGTATTGGTTTTTCGCTTGGCTAATTGTGTTGGTAAGGTTCTGAATTTGCAGTCGAGATTGCAACACGGCGACTTTGGAAATCTCTTGCCCTTCGAATAGTTTATTCGCGATATCTAACGATTTCTGAATTTGGGACTTCAATTCATCCAAGACTTGTAGTCTCTGCCTTAGGACCAAGACGTCATAAAACGCTCGACGAACATCCGTTTGCAACTTCGTTCGCTGGATTTCATATTCAATTTGCGACGTTGCAATTTCTTTGTCAACGACACTCTGGCGCAGGTCCCGCTTGGAGCGAGATTCCAACTCCTGTCCCAAGAAGACGCCCTGTTGTCCGGCACGCCCCTCATTGCCAACCTCATTGGCGCTGTAGCCAATTGTCGGGTTGGGCCGAAGGCCTGCCTGTTGGCGTTGGCCCTTCAGGTCGTCGATCTTTGCTAGGGTCCTGTGAAGCCGAGCGCTGTTGGATTGGGCAGTTTGAAACAGAGAGTCGATGCTGGAGCCTGAGTTCAACTCGATCGCTGGTTCTCCCAAAAGGTTCGGGGCTGAAGTCGGCTGCTGCATGTTTGGTGCAGACGCAATGTAATCGACTGAGCCACCTTTATTCATCAACCGCTTGGCTGGTGTTACCAACGTCGGTTGTCCAGGAGCAAGGCTTGGGTCGTCAATCGATTGTTGCCTTGCAAAGTAAGACAATCCAGCATTACTGATCTGAGTGATCGCAGGAGACTGCAACGCTGAATTAACGTCTTGGGCATTGGCGGTGCCGAGGTTAACCCAGACCACTGTCAATGTCGACACGATGGTAAGCGTCGCTGCTTGGCGGAACATGTCACGACCTCGATGATTGGTTGAAGTTTTTATGACCTTTGTTGGGATCGTGCCTATTTGTGCTGCAGAATCACTAAAAACGGTTACCCCTAGCCGTGTTGGAATTATGGCCTTCCTGTTGTATGGTTAAAAACGACTGTCACGGAAAGCTGACCGTGATTTGTCACCTGAAACAAAGCGATGCCGTTCCAAGTTAAATTTTACTTGATCCAAACGACCGTCAAAATAAACACTTGCATTGGCCGAATTGGAGAAGGCTGGGCAAAACAAAGAAGGGAAAGCCAGTCTTGATCGTGTCCTAACTAAAGCAGCACTCATGCTTTGTCGTGCGATGCCGTGCGATGCCGTGCGATGCCGTGCGATGCCGTGCGATGCCGTGTCTTGACGGACACCCGTTCCGACTTTGATTTTGTGGCAATCTCTTAGTTGAACCCATGAGTGACTGTCATCTTGTGCATTGTGCCAGGAGCCAATCGCACTTGATTTTCCCCGATGTTGCCACACTCAACGCAACACATTTCTGTCCATTGTTGGTCACCTAAATCAGACAATCGCTTTGCTTTTTCAATCCATGGGTTCCAGACTACAATCGATCTAGCATTGATTCGATCAATCACGATTTTATTATTGTCTTGCGTGTTTGATAGGGTAATGGAGTCCGCCGCTGGTTGGTCGGTCTTGAATTGATAAATTCGATCAATCTCTTGAGTAAAGCGAATCGGATTGTTGTCCGGTTGGTGCCATTGCGAAGTCAATTGATCCAGAAACTTTGCGGATTGAAGGCCATCGATTTGGGTTTTCGAAATATCAGAGATCTGAAAGTAACTATGTAAAGCGGATTCAAAGGACTCAGTTTGAGTTGAGGTGTTGGTGACCTGCAACATCATCTTCAAATCTTTGCCAAAAATAGCCGTCAGCAGCACAGCGAAATGATCCGTCTGCGTGGCAAATTTCACTAAGGTCTGTTCGTCGCATGATATAATGTTGATTAGATTCCATTTCTTTTGCCGGACCCAACCGTGCGCCGGAGCGTTGGAATCCTGGTTATGATTGCCAAACCACGGGAAACAGACGGGCACGCCACCTCGGATGGCTCTCCCATTCAGGAAGACCGCCTGGTTACTAAGGAACAGCATCGAAGGCTGCCCTGTCGGCTGGAATTTTGTGATGTGAGCACCGTGGGGGAAGATTTGTGCCTGGCAGTTATCATTAGTGATATTGCAAGCGATCAATTCACCATGGCCTTCGAACTGGATTCCCTTATGGTGCGAAAATTTTTCGTACATGAAATTTAGGTCTTTCGATGCAAGCCGTCTTGATTATTGCAGGAAGTGCGGGCGCTAGTGGACTTGTCTTTATCGTAACAGGTTTTGCCGTTGGTACGTGGGGTGCTGATCGAGCAGTTGTACAATCGCAAATGAGATCGGGAACGGTGTCTTTATTCTAGGTAATCAGGATCAAGCCAGATTTCGTGGCTGGCTTCACGATCCACTTCCCAGGACTTGTAGTTTTGTTGTCCGGTAGCGGCCTTGCGTAGATTCAACGCAATTGTAGACAAATCGTCTAGGCACCAGATGTCATCGGCCCAATCATTTTCTTCAGCGTCCATCGCCAGCTGTCCAACGGTGGAAAGTACGATACCACTCATTGGTGGAATCAGGACGCCAAAAGTATTCATCACGCCTTGTAGTCGGGAAAGCACTGATTTGCCGCCAACCGAATGCATGGTAACCAAGAACGCGGCGGGTTTTCCCATCCAATAGGCAGTGCCTTCGGTCGGAGTCATCATTTCCAGGAATCGTTGCATGGGCCATCCGCAGCTATCCCAATAGGTACCCGTGGCAAAGACGAAAGCTTCCGCCCATTGGATCGCTGGCAGGCAATCCTCTGGCGATTGAACTTCCATCAGTGGAAGTTCTTGGAATTCAAAATTGGATCCGATGGACCGGAAAACTGAAAGCAAAATCGCGGTGTTACCTGCCCCTCCATGACTGCTGCCATTAATCAATAAGCACTTGGTTTTCATGTTCGTGTTCCATCCAATTGTTTGCTTGAAGATGATAGCAACCCAGTGGTCAGCCCGCATCACAATTTTGTGGGTTCGCCGCTTGCCTGCTGAAGGAAGTTGGTGGCGAATAAGCATCCGCACAAACCGACTCCGTTGTCTTGCGAAAATAGATCAATTAAAAAAGTCGATCCCAATCGAATTTACAAGATAGTGTTTCCTCGATCAAAAGTCGTCCCAAGTACGCTCGAGGGTGCCCCAACGAATCAGGGCCACTTCAATGCGACCGTCGGGTTAGCCCAGAGTGGTTGTCTCCGATACAGCCTTCGAAGTTCTAGGCCGACCACTCAAATTGCTGACCAATACATGGCGTAAGTTTTGTAAGGTTTAGCCGTCTTTCGGGCCGATGTAGACTTGGTAGAATAGATACCGGTCTTAACTTTAGGCAGAATAAGCTGCAACATTCGATCGGGATCGTCATTGGGCCGCTGGCAACAAATGGATCCGACGCGAATCAAGCCATTATTCGGCATCCGCCAGTGCGTGTGTCGTAACCTAGCCGAGATGTGCAGTCACTTAAGTTGATAGTGACTGCACATGCGATTTGACTAGTGGCCTGCAAAACAACACAAGCCAGCGTAGCTTTAATTGGCAGAGCACCGCATTCGTAATGCGGGGGTTGTGGGTTCGAATCCCACCGCTGGCTTTAATAAGTCGATTCAATCGGCGGGGCGGATTTGGTAATCCTGTAGAGACTTTCCTACATCGCCCGCCATCAATTGTGGTGTTTTGTCTGCAGCACGGCTGAGAATTTGAAACACAATATCAAAATTCTGCCGCGATTTTTTCAATCAAAAATCGATCTTTTGCCAATCCATCGGGATGCTATCTTCCAATAACGCACGGCAAAATCTTGCAGATCCCGGGGGCAACTGGTGTCGCGGTGTTTGTGAATCGCTTCTCTCAGCCGGCGGTACTGGCCATTGAACCGACGACACGGCAGACAATTTTGGGTGACTTATAAAACTCGGCCAGCAATTGCAGCAATTCGTTGGGTTACATTTCGCGGGGTTCAGTTGGTTGGGGCATCGTGGACCGCCCTCTTGCTGATACGCCGGGAGATTTCGATGTTGACGCGACTGCGATCCCATTCAGGGTGTTCGGTCTCAATGGCCGCGTGCAGAATCACCCGAGCCGACCGCCAAAATCCGTCGCCCGCTGGAAGTCACTGAAGATCCGTTTTTCAATGCAAAAATTTGGCCATTTGATCTTCGATAATCTCGAATTTCACGCCATCAGGATTCATGCAGTCGCCTGGTTGTGGGCTCTGGCAGTTCTGCGAATGTCAATCTTGCCGGGGAAAATGTGAAACACAGAGGTGTCCAGAGCACAGAGATCCGTTAACGCAACTGGGCGTTTATGCCCAGGATGATGTCGAGGTCCTCCACGTCCAGGCTGCCAGCGATCGGCTTTGCATCGCTAGCTGGAGAATGGTTGATCAATGAGTCGTTTTCTAGCAGGAAATGCTGATCGTTCGTCGCTTGCGGTTGCGACTTTAGCCAGAATCGAAATCTGCCTTGGTTTTGTCGGGCAAACTTGATAGTGTCCGCTGTCACTTTTATTTCTTGCCGCTGAACTGTCGTAACTTTGGCGGACGTTAAAACGTATCAGGATTTCCTGAGATGATTACAGAATCTCGAAAAGCAACAGAACTTCCCGGCATTCATACAACGCTACAGTTGGCAGTGGTCACTTTGTGCTTGGTCATCTTAGGTAGCGGATGCCAGCAACAGAGGCGAGTGAATTGGAATCCTTTAAATTGGAAAAGCTTGGAACGTTTACCGCCACCACCGACGGGTAGTTTGAACATCCCTGGCGTTAACCGAGCGTATCCGACCAGCGCTCTACCTTCACCACCCTTAAACTTGCCCGCTTCGCAATTGCCCAATGCATCAGGAAATGTTGGACCGCCTAATGGCGTTGTGAATCCATTGGCCCCAGGCGTCTATTTTCCTAACAATTCACAGCCCGCAACAAATCAAAGTCAACCATGGCAAAGTACCACGGGCGGAGGACCAACGCAGCCGTACGTCAATCCGGCCAGCTCCAACCAGCTACAAGGTTCAGGTGGACCCGGTAATTCAGCAGCGGGAACCTATTCCACGATCCCTGGCCGAGAAGGCTCGAATCCTGGTGGTCTAATCAATCCCAATCTTACCGCTGGGGCCGCCACTAGTGGTGCGTCTTCGTTCAACATGGCCGCGGTTCCAGCGCTGAATTTCGGTGGGTTTGATCCTTTTGCAACATCAAGTATTCCCAACTGGAACAACACGGGGGGGCCAGCGGTTGCCAATGAGGTCAATCCGATGTTAATTCGATCTGCGGCGAACGCGGGAAATCCGCACCAACCTGGATGGTGGCCAACCGAAGTTGCGTCCAGCAGCGGTTCGGGCAACTCGGCTGTTCCAACATCCGGTATTGGGCGAGGCCAATTGTTGCAGCGTTTGGCCAACAATACCAAAGCGATCTTCAATCGCCAGCCGGCGAATTTGGGCGGATTCCAAACGACCGCTCCGATCGAAAATCCAATGATATTGGCGACAAACTACAATGCAGCGCCCGTTACCTACCTGGCGGGCCAAGCGTCGGCACCGGGTCAGTTCCCGGGCCCGCTTCAGGCTAACACGCAAGCGGCAAACCCCAGTTTTTCGCGGGTCTTAGACGCACAAGCTCAGCAGGCTCAGTTTGCAGCGGTGCAGCGTCAAATGCAGGCGATTGCTTATCAGAATGCGCTGGCAGCCCGAGCCCGTGGCGGATCGGGGGCCATGCAAGTGTTAGCTGAAAACACAACATCAGAAATTGCTGAGAACCAGAATCGCTTGGGTATGCGTGCCCCTGTAAATAATGCAGTAGATCCAAAATATTTGGGAATGCAAACACCTCAAGGCAGTGCTCAGGCGACGCGTGCACCGATGTTAAGGACTGCATCGGTGGGACAGGGTATGATTTCTGCCACCGATCAATCGGGCGTGAATTCAAGTTGGCAATCGACGGGAGTTCGCTAGTCGGATCAGCGATGATTGACGGGTTGGGTAGTTAATCCCAAAGTGTCTTGGGGATGGATGGATAGTTGGACTTTCAAAATTGCGAAAGTATTGGCTTGCGATTGTTTCGGTCAATGGTCTAAAGGATGTGTGTTGTGCTTACCTTCCCTTCAATTTCGAGCCTGCTTGTCGGACATCGACTACGGAAATGGCGCACATTGGTGGGGAAGATTGAAAAGAAGAATCAAGAACATCAATCATTGACCGACCCGCAGTTATTGAAGTCTAGTCTGTCATTGCGCTACCGTGCGCTTAGCGGCGAACCGCTTGATTCCCTGTTGGTCGATGCTTTTGGTTTGGTTCGGGAAGCGGCGGATAGAACGCTTCAGATGCGACACTACCCGGTTCAACTTTTAGGCGGAATCGCAATCCACAACGGCGCGGTCGCCATTATGCAAACGGGAGAAGGCAAGACACTGACAGCGACTTTGCCGATGTATTTGGCGGCCTTGGCTGGACAAGGAGCGCATCTGGCAACCGCCAATGACTACTTAGCCCAACGGGACGCCCAATTAATGCGCCCGATTTATGAAATGCTGGGTATGAAGGTTGGCGTGGTAGTGTCCGATAGCAAGCCGCAAGAGCGAAAGAGTGCGTATGCGGCGGACTTGACCTATTCTACGGCAAAGGAAATTGGATTCGATTTTCTACGCGATCGAATCGCCCAGCGGGGCCTCGAGAACATTCCTGGCGCAAGGTGGGCTGGGATGTCAGAAACCAAACAAGAGCAAGCGGGAATTGTTCAGCGGTCGTTTTACTACGCGTTAGTCGACGAAGCTGACAGTATCTTGATCGACGAGGCCAGGACGCCGCTAATTGTCAGCAGTGCGCCTTCGGGTGATGAAAATCCACTTGCGGATCTCTATCGATGGGCGTATCAAAGTGTAGAGAAATTTCAAGTTGATCGAGATTTTGAGCACGAAGAATATCGTCGCAAGGTTACGTTGACTATCGCGGGACGACGTTTGGCACGCTCGATTGCGAAACCACGAAGTCTGTCCAAAATTGCAGCCCTCGATATCTACGAATATGTGGAGCGAGCGATTGCGATTGAATTGAATTATCAGCGCGAGCGACAGTACATAGTTAAGGACGACGAAGTCCAGATTGTTGACGAATTTACGGGGCGGGTCGCTGACGGGCGAAAATGGCGGGGAGGACTGCATCAAGCCATCGAAGCTAGGGAAGGCTTACGTATCAGCCAAGACACGGGTGAGGCGGCGCGGATCACGATTCAAGATCTATTCTTGCAATATGAACGAATTTCAGGCATGACGGGAACTGTTGCGCGAAGCGGGCCCGAGCTACAAAAAATTTACGATCTGCTGCCAGTGGAAATTCCGACCAATCGACCTCCCAAACGCAAGAAGTTGCCCGATCGCGTGTTTGCCAGCGGCGACGATAAATGGAAGGCGATTGCCGATGAAGTGGTCAAAGTTCATGCCACGGGTCGTCCGGTTTTGGTGGGGACTCGATCCATCGATCTAAGCGAACGGCTTTCGCGATTATTGACCCAGCAAGGGGTAAAGCATTATGTGTTGAATGCGACGCATATTGCAGCAGAATCTGAAATTGTGAAAGAGGCTGGGAATCTGGGCCAGGTCACCGTTGCAACCAATATGGCCGGTCGAGGAACGGATATCAAGCTTTCCACGGATGCATTGGACGCAGGTGGCTTGCATGTGATTTGCACCGAACTCCACGAATCGGCTCGGATTGATCGTCAACTGGTGGGACGTTGCGGGCGGCAGGGAGACCCGGGTACGTTTCGCCACTACTACAGTTGGGACGACGAAATACTCTTGTCAGGGTTCGGCGAAAAGGCAAGACGCCACATGGATTATGGCAGTGCCCGCAGCAAAAAAGAAAACCAAAGGAATTTACTGTTCCAATTGGCTCAAAAACGGATTGAACGAAATCACTTTAAAATGCGTAAACAGCTGCTGTATCGCGAAAACCAAAGGCAACAATTGCAGCGGGAAATGGGGCAAGATCCGTATCTAGACACAATTGAGTAGCAGTTGAATTCTAGGCGGTTTAAGGGGGGGGGTGGCGATTTTTGCTTGGTTGATTGGCACTTGTGCTCAATTCGCCTTGTTGCCTGAATGGGCAAAGTTTTTCATAATGGATTTAGTTCCGTCTCCGGGTCACAGGGGAACTGTCCATCTGTATTCTGTTTCGGGCCCAGTTCAGCATGCTTCCGTTTGGAAAGATATCGATTTTGGCTAAGCGCGAACCTCTCGTCGATTTTTCATTGTTCGATCCAAACTCGCCATTGGGCGGTCGATTCGAAATCGATGGTTGTAATCACCAGCGTTTCGAAATGAGCCAGCTTGATGGAATCTTGTTTGAAGATTTCCCAGAGATGAAAATTATTGGCTACAAAGATGTCACGGAAAAAGAGTTTTGGGTGCGCGGGCACATGCCGGGATTCGCTTTGATGCCGGGTGTGGTGATGTGTGAAGCGGCGGCTCAGCTGTCGTCGTACTTTGCCGTCAAATATGACATGCTTGGATGCGATGTGATTGGGCTGGGCGGCATAGAAAACGTGCGTTTTCGTGGCTCGGTTTTTCCTGGGCAACGGTTAATAATTATGGTCCAAGGAACCAGACTTCGTCACGGTGGTTTGATTTATTGCAAGTTCCAAGGCTGGGTCGACCAGGTTTTAGTGGTCGATGGTGAACTAAAAGGTGTGCCTCTGTTTGAAGCGAGCGAACGAATCGGACGCGCGAAACCGGACCCCGTATGAAAACCGACCCGGCGCGAAAACGGACTTTTAGGTGCTTCTACGTGCGGTTAGGGGCGTTTGTTGATCTTTGGCCGGTAAGAGCGTCCCGGAAGTGTCCCGTTTAGGTATTAGTTGCGACTTAGTGCCGTGATCGGCAACATTGTGTGATTTGGTTGGGGATGACGCTGTTTTTTAGGGAATCTTTCCAACGAAGATCAACAAAAAAACGGAGGAGATTCTGACCGCGGCGTTGATTTTATGGAACTTATTCGTTGTTTTCACGGTAGAATAGACGTACGACGGGGATCCAGGTAATACAAAATTTGAGTTGTTAAGCCGCCAACATGCTTCGTTGATAAGAAGCGTTGCCTGAAATTTGACGGCGTGCTTGAATTTGAATTCTTTTATCGAATCAATTGGTTTTGAAAACGAAGACACGATTAGCTGAGCCCGAGTTACCAAGATCGAATTTTTCGTTAAGTCAATTGTGTTTCGTTAGGTCACTGGGTTTTGAAGTGAACTAACCGAAAGCACCGACCCAACCTTGCGGATGTGATTTGTTCAGTCGTGGCGAGACTTGTCGAGTGTGGTGGCTGGACTGGCCTTTGGGTTAAGGGAACTCCGGCAAACGAGATTCGGGTTTGGCCGTCGGTTGCGATAAAACCTGAGGGCATTATTTTTGAATTCGGGGATTACTTTTGAATTCGGGAAATGAATTCGGGACAATTCCCAACAGCCCGATCCCAACAGCTCGATGCAAATAGCTCGATGCAAATAGCCCGATGCAAATAGTCCGATGCAAATAGTCCGATGCAAATAGTCCGATGCAAATAGTCCGATGCAAATAGTCCGATGCAAATAGTCCGATGCAGTGGCTTGACTAACTCGATACGGTCAACAAACTGATTGCCTTTTTGGATGCTTGATAAGTAGCAGGAGATCAAGTGATGGAAACAACCCAGGTACACTGCCCTTATTGTGCGCAAGTGGTGACGGTTCAGGCTTCGAACATTGGCGTGTTGCTACAGTGCCCAACTTGTCCGGGTCAATTTCGGGTGCCCAGCAATTTTGCGCAACCGCATCGCGAGGTTGCATCTGGACCGGCTTATCAAGGCGGAAGCAGGCCCTATTCGACTCAGTCATCGGGTGCCTATCCGCCGGCACCCAGCCCCATCGCCCCCTCGTACAACTCTTATCAGAGTCCGAGGCAATCGCAAGATTCAAATCAAATGCTGGTGATGATGCTAGTGGGAATTGGCGTGGGAATTGTTTGTGTGGTTGTCGCGATGATTGCTGTGTTTGCAGTGATGGACACATCTTGGATTGCCCCACTGGCAAATCAGGAGAACCCGGCGGCAGGACCAGGTAGCCCGGTAGCGGGTCAAGGCAATGTGGGCGCGGTACAGCAGCCTCAAGCCGCGAAGTCGGACGATTCTGCTCACGTGCAGAGCACTCAAAGTTTACCCGGCATTGGTGAATTTCAGCAGGAGAATGAAAATCCTACGTTTCTTTGGAGTCCAAGAAGCGGCGTTGTTGAAGATAGACCCAAGTCGCCTCGTGATGCAGATTTTTCATCGGGTCGGCAACCCAGTAGTTCCAGAGCATCCGGTGGTAATGGAGTTCGACCAGCCGCGCCGCCGAAAGACCAGTCCTTTCGCAAGGGGCCTGATTCCAATTCGTTTGGTGAAACGACGAAGTCGGTTGGCGATGATGACTAGTGATCGTGGTACGAAATTGCAGGGTACGCTTGTCGGCAAATCGATGCCTTGTACTTAATGCGGTATGCTTCGGCAATTCTTTTAATGACTTGTCTAGCGGGCTGAAGCTGGGAAATCCAGGCTTCGGGTTCGCATTCTGTTGTTGTTTGGCGGATGCATTTTGACCGTGATGGGTGCTAGGTTTAAGTGGCCTTGAGTGCTTGTGGGAAAGTGTCGTCTGGGTGCGAACCGGCCGAGGCGGGCATGGTTGATCGAAGATGCGTTGGCCGACAAAAAACAAGCACAAACAACCGCGAGATTTCGCGATGGCGGAGTCTTATTTTGCGTGCAATCTTTAGAATTTACCGGCGGAACCTGCGGTTTTGTGGCGGTTCTTCCCGCCGGCCACGCCTCGCTGTGGTCTCTTAAACTTGCTAAGATACCGCCTATTAACTGTGGTAGTCTGATCATGGTGTTGCCGCAAACGGTTCCTGTTTGCGATGGTAATAGCCGGGTAGCTGTTGGCCTGATTTAGCCCGAAGTCTTGTGGGTTTCTGTTCGATATTCCTTTCGCGACTCAAGTTCAGCATCGGGAGTACCAAGATCAGCGTTCGTAATACTCTGCTAGACAGAAATGCCCCGTTAAGATCTGCCCACAGTAATTTGCCCGCAGTAATTTGCCCGCAGTGATATCTGCCCGCAGTGTTTGGCATAGGGAGGCGACAAGTATCTGCAGGCGAGACATGTCCAGAGATTAGCGGGCGACCTATCGAGTACGGCAAACAAAGCAGCGGCCGCAATTGAATTTCTGTCGAGTCGGAAACAGAGCGTTCTTTTCAAGCAAGACAGTAATTCAAGCAAGACAGTAATTCGGCAAAATGGTGATCGATTGAATTTGATTCAAGAAAGCGAATGAGGCAAATATGGCATTGGCAAAACTGAAAACATTTACGTTGGTTGGCATCGAGGCTCATTTGGTCGACGTGGAAGTTGATATCTCACCGGCTGCAGTCAACCGGACAACCATCGTTGGCTTACCAGACGCCGCGGTAAAAGAAAGTGCTCATCGGGTGGAACGAGCGATGGTGAATTCGGGCTTCTGTTATGTTGACGATAATATCCTGATCAATTTGGCCCCTGCAGAACTGCGCAAGCAAGCGGCAACGTTTGATTTGCCGATTTCGATTGGACTCTTGGTGGCCAGTGGTCAAATGACATCGGACCTGTTGGACAGTTATGCCATCGTTGGCGAACTTTCCTTGGAGGGGCAAACTCGAAAGGGTCGCGGGACGTTATCGATTGCGATTGAAGCCGCCAAATCGCAAGGGTTGAAGGGGATTTTGATTCCTCGTGCTAATGCCCAGGAAGCCGCCATTGTGGAACAATTGGAAGTGATCCCAGTGGATTCCCTATCGCATGCGGTCAGTCTACTGTCTGGAGATTTGGAACTAGAGCCTGAAGTTTCTCAAGTGGATCGTTGGTTTGTGGAACATGGAGCCTACCTTGTCGACTTCTCGGATGTCCGCGGTCAAGAGATGGTTAAACGAGCGTTAACCATTGCGGCCGCCGGTGGTCATAACATATTGATGCTTGGACCTCCTGGTAGTGGCAAGACGATGTTAAGCAAAAGGATGCCGACAATTTTGCCGCCTTTGGTTGCAGAAGAATCGATTGAAACGACACGAATTTACAGTGCGATGGGTAAATTAAGCGAAGGTCAACCCATACTGGCGGTTCGTCCGTTTCGTTCGCCTCACCATACTATCAGCGATGCCGGATTGGTGGGTGGCGGAAGTACGCCGATGCCAGGAGAAATCAGTTTGGCACACAACGGCGTATTGTTCTTGGACGAATTGCCGGAATTCAATCGTCGAACCTTGGAGGTTTTAAGGCAACCCTTGGAAGATGGTGTGGTGACCATTTCTAGGGCGATGAGTTCAATTACGTTTCCGGCCGACTTTATGCTAATCGCCGCGTTGAACCCGTGTCCGTGTGGCTATCGCGGAGACCCCCGCCGACAGTGCAATTGTTCGCTCCCGCAGGTCGAGAAATACATTGGTAAAATTTCGGGGCCCTTGGTCGACAGAATCGATATTCACATCGAAGTACCGGCAGTCCCGTTCAAGGAACTTTCTTCTAAGACCGATGGAACCAGCAGCGAAACCATTCGCAGTGAAGTGGTTGCTGCCCGCCAAGTGCAATCGGTTCGGTTTGTCGACCGAGTCACTAGAAACAATGCTCAGATGTCGACTCGTGAAATTCGCGAATTTTGCGTATTAGATGCCCAGGGGCAAGATGTGTTGAAGGACAGCGTGCAGGACTTAGGCTTATCGGCGCGGGCGCACGATAAAGTGCTACGGGTAGCCAGGACGATCGCCGATTTGGAACAATCCGAAGCTATCCAAGTGGCTCATTTGATGGAGGCGGTCAATTATCGATTATTAGATCGCCAAATGTGGCACTGAGTGTTTGTCATGTGAGCATGCTCGGGCGATTTCGCGGGTGTCGTAGAAATGTGTGTTTCGTTGTTCAAGAGTTCGTTGTTCAGTGGATTCGGGCAGAGGGTTTTTGCAAGAGGGTTTTGCAAGAGGGGCATTCCGTGGGAGACTGGCTGGTGCTTCAGATCGCCCAGTCAGATCGCCCAGTCAGATCACCCAGTCAGATCACCCAGTCAGATCGGGCGGGATTGGATGTTTCGGGGCTTGCGGGGCAGCGTGCTTCGGTTTGTCATTGGTTAGTTGGGTTGCGCTTTGGGCGATTTCGACGGTTTTTACCACTGGCTTCGGGTTTAGCCGCAGGAATAGGCGATCGAATGGTGTTTTATCCTTTTTTCGTGTCGGGAATAGGTCGATGAAAATTGGAGCGGTTTCCTATCTGAATACCAAACCCTTGATTGATTACTGGCAAGCGGGGGTTGGAGACACCCTGGAATTGGATTTACCCAGCAGGCTTGCTGACCGATTGAAGCAAGGTGCTTTGGACCTGGCTTTGATTCCGGCGGTCGAGGTCTTTCAGCAGCCCGAATTCGTGATCGTCCCTGATGCGTGTATTTCGTGTTGGGGAGAGGTTTGGAGCGTCAAGCTGATGAGCCGCGTCCAGCCGTCCCAAATCACCAGTTTGTCACTGGACGAAGGTTCGCGGACCAGTGCTGTGTTGTGCCAAGTTTTGCTGCAGCAACTGCATGGCATTCGTCCGGAAAAGAGTCCTCTGCCGATCGCTGCCGATTGGACTGCGGTTGCGACGGACGCGGTGTTGGTGATTGGCGATCGAGCGATGCAGGCGGAGCATATCGATTTCCCGTACGTTTGGGATTTGGGTGAGGTGTGGAACCAGTTGACCGGTAAGCCTTTTGTGTTTGCGGTTTGGGCGACTCGAACTGACGTTTTGGAATACCAGGCCGAGGGGTTAGATCGAGTGCAAACCTCCCTGAATTTGGCTCGCGATATCGGAAAGGCGAAGGTGAGTGAGTTATCCAAGCGATATTTTGCGGACTATGGATTATCGGAGTGTGCCTGTCGCAAATATTTGTCCGAGTATCTACACTTTGATTTCCAAATCCAGCAGCGGGAAGCCCTGCAATACTTCCAGAAACTAGCCACGGACCTAAATTTTGCTCCGGAAAAGCGAGAGCTGATTTACCATGAATGCTGAAAATAGAATGACACACGACGGGGAAGTTTTATCAATCTTGGACAAGGCCATTGCCGGGACGCGGATCACGTTCCAAGAGTGTCGGCGCCTTTTTGATTGCAATAATTTGCCATTATTGGGTTGGGCTGCTAGCCAAGTTACGCTGAGAAAGCATCCGGAAAATTATCGCACCTACAACATTGATCGTAATATCAATTACACCAATGTGTGCACTGCGGTTTGCGACTTCTGTGCTTTCTATCGCAGCCCCAAAGATCCCGAAGGCTATGTTCTTTCCAAAGAACAGTTGTATCAGAAGATGGAAGAGACCGTGAAACTGGGCGGTGATCAGATCCTGTTGCAGGGTGGTTTGCATCCGAAGTACCGTTTGGAATGGTATGAAGAAATGCTTTCGGACATGCGAAGCAAATTTCCTTCGATCAACTTGCACGCATTTAGTCCGCCCGAAATTTTTCACTTCACCAAGGTGAACAAACTGTCGCTGGTCGAGGTTTTACGTCGCCTCAAAGACGCAGGACTGGGCAGTGTGCCAGGCGGCGGCGCCGAGATTTTAGTGGATCGAGTGCGAAGCGAAATTACCCGTGGCAAGGTGATGACTGACGATTGGTTGGATGTCATGCGCCAATGGCATCTATTGGGTGGACGAAGTTCCGCGACGATGATGTTTGGGCATGTCGAAACGTTGGATGAACGAGTGGAGCATTTAGATCGACTTCGCCAGTTGCAAGATCAGACGAGTGGATTCACCGCATTTATCTGTTGGACGTTCCAGCCTGACCATACTCAAATGTCACACATTCCTGCGACGGGGTCGCATGAATATTTGAAGACTTTGGCGATATCGCGGTTGTTTTTGGACAACTTTGACAACCTGCAATCAAGTTGGGTGACTCAGGGCTTGAAGATGGGGCAATTGTCATTGCAATTCGGTGCTAATGACATGGGCAGTTTGATGATCGAAGAGAACGTAGTGGCCCAAGCAGGGACGGTTCACTATTTGACGCTTGATCAAATTCGTGATTCGATTTCGGAATTGGGATTCGTTCCGCATCAGCGAAACGTTCATTACCAATTGATTGACCAGGAACAAGAGTTGGCGGCGGTTGCGTCGAACCGAGAATGGGTCGAGCAACGGAAAAAAGATGACGCAGGTTTGATTCAGTTGGTCTAGAATGTTGCCAGGGCTTTGGGCGACTTTAGCTAGTGGTTATCGATACAAGACCGGGCCGGGCATCTAGAAATGGCATTGTGAAGAATGAAAACGATCTTAAAAAGCTTACCTTTGATCCTGATCTGCACTTTGATCGTCTGCTTGACGGGTTGCGATTTGGGAACTTATGAACAGAGAGCTGCCGAGCCCTACGGCTCTAAATTCGGGTCTGGACAGCCCGCGGTGGCGGCTGATCCTGAAGGGGCTCAAGAGTTGGGAAACTAGCCAGGAATTTCGTTCCCAATCCGTTTGGAGTTCAATAGTACCCAGCGGCTTGGCTGAATTTACCCGATCTTTGGATGGCGGGCAGTTAGAAACCGTGGGGCCTACGCCATTGACGAGGCTGTGGTTTGCCCAGGTTTAGGCGATCACTGGGCGATCACTGGGTTTGTGCCCAGGTGATTGTGGCGGTGGGCAAGTCGAAGTAAGTCCCAATTTCTGTCGAAAATAGCTTTACAGCCAGATTCGTGCCGTTAGAATCGTAGTTTAAGGCACGTTTTTCCGCTTTGACCCGTCTTGCAACCACGCCCCAGATCCCTTGAATTAGAATTCGGATCTCAGCCGGCAGAACGAACTAGTTTGCCCTTGGCAACAATGTTTGGTTTTTGATGTAGACTGATGTACTGTGAGCAAATGGGTTTGGTTAAAGTCTGCGGCCGTTTGAATGGTATGAAATTTTGGAGAATGTTCGATGACAAAAAAAGCTTGGCTCCCGTTGGGGCTGTTGGCAATGTCGGCGTTTTTATGGGTTGGCTGCAGTGCACCAACCACTTCAACGACGGCGGATAGTTCTACCACCTCTTCCAAAAGCGGACCCTCTGCTCCCCCATCGGGTGCAGGCACCGGCGGCCAGACAGAAAATGCGGGTGGTGCATCCGCAAGTTTAGAAGCAGAGGCGGCCGCAAATGGCGAGGCTAATCCTCCAGCGGCATCCAATTCGGGCTCTACTCGGCGAGGCCCGATGGGGGTCGGTTCGGGTGGGCAAGCCGTGACCAGCGGTCAGGATGCGGCGGCAACCCAACAAAGTGGCCGAACAAATCGCCGTGGTCCTCAAGGTGTAGGTTCCGATGGTTCGACCAACCAGGCGAATCAACAGCAGGATTCTTCTTCAAGCAACATGTCAATGTCATTGGACCAAGAGTCTGGGCAACAAGGCAGCAGTCAACCGGGACGAAGCGGTCTTCCAGCGGGTTCCGCATCTGGCGGGCAAAGTGGTCCGCCTCCGGGTACGAATTACGGCGGGCAAAGTGGTCCGCCTCCGGGTACGAATTACGGCGGGCAAAGCGGTCCGCCTCCGGGTACGAATTACGGCGGGCAAAGCGGTCCGCCTCCGGGTGCGAATTACGGCGGGCAAAGTGGTCCGCCTCCGGGTGCGAATTACGGCGGGCAAAGTGGTCCGCCTCCGGGTGCGAATTACGGCGGGCAAAGTGGTCCGCCTCCGGGATCGAATTACGGCGGGCAAAGCGGTCCGCCTCCGGGTTCGAATTACGGCGGGCAAAGCGGTCCGCCTCCGGGTGCGAACCAGCAAGGTCGCAGTGGCGCAGGACGAGGCCCAACAGGTGTCGGCTCAGACGGTTCGACTTCGACGGCGGGAGCTGCAACTGGTGGCGGAGCTGGTGGTGAAAGCATGACGCTAGATGGCGGCAGTCCGCCTCCAAGTGCAAATAACGGTGGGGGTGGTGCCGGCGGCGAAAGCATGACTTTGGACGGTGGTGGGCCTCCTCCGAATCGAGGTAATGGATTCGGTGGTCCGGCCGCTCAAGCTCCGGTAGAAGTCGTAGAGACGTCATTTTATGATATGGCGATAAACGCCTTTGCCAAGGGAGACGACGCCAAGGGCTATCGCTACTTGCAAGCGGAATTGGCTTCAAACCGAACACGTTTCGATGAGATGCCACTCAGTTTTTGGTCCCAACAGAGACGACCTGAGGTGGGAATTCGTTTTGGGGTAGGAGTCGAATACATTGCCCAGCAGGGAGTCACTCAGAAGGCTCCTGTGATTGGCGATCCTGCGCCGACCATCAATCGGAACAACGGTCGTGGTGGTCCTCCGCCAGGTGCTGGATCGTCCAATGGTCCTGGCGGTTTTGGTGGCCAAGGCGGCGGGGTTCCTGCCGATGCCAGAGGTCACTTGGAGTACTACGGGGGTGATCTAGCTAAGGCTTTGATTGAAAAATTGGAGCAGCGGTTTAAAGGTGATAACGTCCTGTACGGCTCTGCTTTTTCGCAATTGAACGTGAAAGTGGTCATGCCTGGCGGTGCTGCGTCGACCGCGAATTCGAATTCGGGTGCGGCTGCGGCAGCAGGTCGAGGGCGTAGTGGTCCATCACGCGGTCCTGGCGGTGCTGGGTCCGGCGGTCCGCCTGCGGACTTCAACAATAATCAAGGTGGAAACCAAGGCAGCGCCGAAGGTTTGTTTCCCGGGTTGGTAATGCTGGGTGAGGGCACCTTTGCCGATTTGATTAAGAAGGCCAAGAAGGAAGGTCTGGATGGTGTGTTTGTGTTGGAGCAACGTGGCACGATGGCTCGGAGGACCGGTCAAGTTGGTAGTCAAACAACGCTTAAGTTTTATGACTGCGAATCTGGCAAAGAGAAGGCATCCACCAGTTCAATGAACTATGCAGTGGTTGCGTCCGCCCGGGCTTCGAATTCGGATGCCAGCAAAGATCCGGTTGAAAAAGAACTAGTTTCCATGTTCGATAAAAAGCTTGATAAAATGTACTCGCTTCGTGCGATGCCAACGTTAGACGGAGACCAATCGGTCGGACGTCTGAAGTCGATCTTTGAAGAGAGCAAGGATGACCCCATGCCATTCCTGATCGAAGCCAACTATTACGTCCATCAAGGCTGGTTGCCCGAGGATAAGGCTCAGGAATACATCATTGCTCTGATCGGTGAACCTTCTGCATTGAAGTTGTTTGACGAGGACTTTGAAAAGCAGAAGTCGGGACTTTCGAAATGGTTACCCAAGTAATCAAGTCTCGGCTTTGGTCGATTCCTGATCGAGGTGATTTAAATCCTTGGATACGTTAGCTGATTAGCAACAATTAAATTGAAAGGCTGCCAGAAAAATCTGGCAGCCTTTTTATTTGGAGGCAGAACGTTTTGGGTCCCTGTCGAATCGTGGTGCGGTTTCGAATTGCAGACAAATGGCTTAAGCGGGCAGTGGGAATTCGATGAATGCGAACACCAAATGGATCACTAGCACGGCGATAGTTGACCAGAGGATTGTTCGAGTCACCGAGCGCGAAACATCGCGACTGGAATACTTCTCTTGAACACCAAAGTAGTAAGAGAAGTATCCTACGACCCATCCGCAACAAATTAATTTCATCATCGTCCAGCCCGTCCCATCGTAAATCACGCTATTGGGAAGTTCTAATCGCTTGAAAAAGTATTGCTCCCAAAAAGTCAGGTCATATTCTGGATGCGTGAAATTAAACGAAACTTGACTGACAATTTTCGCAACAAAGAAAGAATAGAAAACCAGGATTGGCATTCCGACCAGGAATGACCACATGACCGAATGCTGAATGTAAGACCTAGGCCGAGCGCCGAAGGTTCGCAGGGCCTCAAGTTGTCCGGCCAATTTCTTGCCGCCAATGTCAGCCGTTACTGCGGCACCACAATGGGCTGCGACCAAAATGGAACCGATCACCGGAACCAGGATTCGATACAGCGCGAAACCGATCGCCGAAAGTAGATTTTCGATGATTAAGGGCTCGGTATAGTTTCGAAATGGTAAGAAGCGGAAAGTAAAGTGAGTGGTAACCCAACCGACGATGATGCCGGCGATGCCCATGTAGATCCAGTTAGACCACCCCATCACCAAGCCGAAATATTGTCGTTGAAAACGCAGGCCCCATTTTGGGCTTTTCCATGTTGGGAAAAGGTTGATCGCTGAATAGATCAATTCCAAGAACAACGTAGTGGTCGCGTCAAAGAAGCGAATCGGAATACTTGCCCAAGCCGTTCCCGAGGATGCGATTGGAGGACTCTGGGAAAGGGCCCCCACACTAGGTGATTGAGTTGGGGTTCGGGCTGGTTCATCCGGCGTATCCCTGGTGGATTGAGTTTGATCGTCAGTTTGAGAGTCAACCGAATTCTGGTTAGTGGGTATCGTGACACTTGGCGGACTGTTGCGATCGATTTGAGGTTGTTGATTGGCCGCCGATTGTAACCGTGATTCGATCGTACCCCATTGTTCTTTGGGTAACGCGACAATCTGCTTTGCGTGAGTGTCGAAGAAGAAGATATGGTCGGCGATTTGTGTCAGATTTTGATAGTCGTGTGTGACGACCAACGATGTGCGGCCAAATCTTGACTGGGCGTCTTGAATCCAGTGCGAGACAGCGGTGGCAGTTGCCCGATCCAATCCACTGGTGGGTTCGTCAAACAAGATGACCGGTGGCGATGCTGCTAACGTCCTTGCGATGGCGAGTCGTTGTCGCTGCCCGCCACTAAGCACACTGGTTCTTGTTTTCCCGGGGATCCCAAAAGAAGTCATCCATTGTTCGGGCGATAAGTTATTCCCTTGATTCGGATTGTTGGATTTCTCTTTGTGGGCAATCGCGAATCGGATATTATCCTCAGCCGAAAACTCCTCAAACAACGCGAACGACTGGAACACCACTCCGGCTGTGCCGGCACGTGCGTTTTCTTCGCCAACCAAAACGGTACCTGCCCAACTAACGTCTCCTTTCTTGGGCAATAAGCCTGCGATTATCTTTAGAAACAAGCTTTTGCCAACGCCCGAAGGCCCCAACAATAAGTTGATTTTACCTGCGGGGATGTCAAGTTCTGCCTGTTTTAGCAAAAGGCGATCGCCGGCATGAATCGTCAAGTCGCGAATTGAAATTGGAGTTGGCATGTCGTTCAAGTTTGTTGGAAGCGGAGCCTCTTGTTTTGAATTCACTGCTTCCCTTTCTTCGTCAGGTGCATGACTTGGATTGCTGATTCGGTCAGCGGTATGATTGGACAGGAATCGACAAGAAAATGTTTGGCCTAATCCAGAATCGCAGCATCAGATGCGTTTTCTTCGAAAAACGGTGGCATGCCTATTTCAGTCGCTTGGTAGATGCGAATTTGGTTTGATTTAATGGTGGGTGAGCTCGCGGATTCTGGTAGTTCAGCAGTTTCAGGCTTGTTCCCTCCTGATTCAGTCGACTTTGCTTTACCTGGCACCCAAACGATCCATTGTTGGTCCTTCTTAAGGATCATGTGACGCAGCACCAACGCGAATTCTTTGGTCACCTCATCCGGAGACCCAAAAAGTTCCTGTCCGATTTGAACGGCGTACGGTTCGAATTTGTCGCCAACTCGTTTTAGGGCAAGTTTTGTTTCCTGAGATTGCAAAATCTCTTGCATCTGTTTGCGGATATTCGCATTCTGAGTCAGTCCTTCATTCAAAATGATTCGGACCAAATTGCCCGCTTCTGCATCGGTGGCAATTTCGTTTAGGCTTTCGCGAATGACTTGCCTCACGGTCTGGTTATTCGATAATTCTGAAATGATGCGTGATTGCACATCAATGAAATCCTCGGTGTGGTTTTTTAGGATGGGAATCGCTTGATTGTCCAGGAATCGTTTCCATTCTTTATTGACCAGTGATTCTTCAGGGCCTAGAGATTCATCGTAGAAAAAACGCCAAGCGAATCTCCACAGCGAAACCTGCTGCCACATCTCGCTGCCGATTTTCTCCATTAGTGGTCTGGCATGTTTTTGTACCACGGGTAAGACTTCCTGTTCGACCATGGGTAGCAAGCGATCAGTGATAATGATCTCTTTGTACTTATTGGTCAGCTTATGAATTTCGGTCTGGTGATTCGAAATCGCTAAACGAAACTCTTGTTCGATCATGGGGCCTAACTGAATCAACGATCTTTGGAAGATGGGTGACAATTCGGCCAGGACCTCCTGTTCATGTCGACGCTTGGCCTGTTCACCAATTGCGGTAAGTCGTTGCAATCGTTCGGGGGTTAACATCACCTTCATCACTCGATTTAGGTTGCGTTCGGGTTGATGCAATTCTAGATGTCCTTGGTCCCATTTTTTTAGAACGTCGCCATGGATACGGAATTGCATTCGCGTACCGGGCTCGACCCACATTTGCGTTGGGCTAAGCACTTGTCCGATTCGTTGAAATTCACCAGCTTCGTCAAGCTGAAAAACCGGGTCTCGATTCAGAATGCAAAGCGAATCGACAACGGTGGCGGTCTTCACTGTTGGGGTGGACGACCAGTATTTTGCCAATCGATGGAATCCGACCGAAAGTTGATCGCGGTCATTTAGTTGGAAATACAAGCCGCAGAACCCTAACGCAGCTGCTAGCCAAATTAGGCCACCAAACGCTGTTTTTATTGTCCATTTCGCCATCTTATTCTCGATGTCCAATAGAGGATTTCTTGGTTAGTTTAGTTGCACCACTTTAGCCAAGGGGCGTAAGGGTTGTGAATTTTACAAGTGTGTTGATTTCTACCTTCGCCAGAGCAGAAGGGGCTGTCCGATTAATTGTCGAAACTTGTGGCGTTTGGGTTGGCTTGGCTGCCGGTTCTGAGCAAGTCTGTGGTGGGTGGGTGAACTACATGCAATGGTAAGCTAAAAGGCATACAATGGTAAGCTAAAGAACGCATGATAGTGAGCTGACTGGTTGCCCTACCAGCCCGCTTGTTGGGGCGCTCAGAATCTGCCGCCAGTGACTCGGGTGTGTCGCGAAAAGTGACGGCTTGAATGGTCGATTGGAAATTGATTCGCTGGGCGACTCGATAAGCAGCTTTCTGCAACGCAGTACCAAAACAGGTATTTTCGTATCGACAACCCGAGTATCAAGAACTTTGCTGCTTGAGCAATTCGAGTGTCCGACAGCCCATTCGCTTTGTTGCAAAAGACCGCATATCATGGATGCTTCTTTGTGGAAAAGGTAGGGTGTTGACTGATCGTTAGCGGTTTATCCTTTGTTATTAGTGTTTTCAGGAAGCAAAAGTTTCAACTTTTGCTGCGACTTTTCGAGCTTTTTTGATGGCTAAACGCGATCGACTCTTATTTTTCGATACTGAGACATCGGGTCTTCCCAGGCGGATGGAGGCCCCAACGACTCAGGCTTCCAACTGGCCTCGGGTGGTACAGTTGGCCTGGGTGTTGACCGATCCTACGGGTCAGCCGATAAGTCAAGGCTGTTATTTGATTCGGCCTCGCGGTTGGCGAATTCAGCCCGGTGCGCTTCGTTGTCATGGGATTACCCAGCAACACGCAACGGACAATGGCTTTCCACTTTCACAAGTGTTGCGTCGCTTTGCGATTGATTTATTGCAAACCGACACTGTGATTGGTCACAATGTTGATTTTGATCATAAGATCGTGGGTGCAGAGTTTCATCGTCTTGGGCAAGGGAATCCGCTGAGTAGTCGGCAGGTGCAATGCACAATGAAGATGGGGGCTACGTTTTTGCATAAGCGAATCAGGGAAGAAGGCGAGCCGTACGTTGTCGGCGCTTCGGTCAATCCCCGCCCTGCCCTGCCCAGCCTGGATCGACTGCATCGTCAGCTTTTTGGTAGGTCGATTGATGGAGCCCATGATGCGTTAGTAGATGCAACGGCGTGTATGAATTGCTTTTTCGAAATGCAGCGACTTGGCGATACCGCCGCGCGTCGTTTCGTTTCGTCGGTTGATTGAACTTGGCCAAGTTGTGTGCGGAAATTAAGCGAGTTGGCTACCCAGGGTTCGCTTGGAATGGCGGGGGATGGCTTGATTTTTGGTGCAGGAATTCAGCCCTACGCTAGGTTGTGGCAGCAAAAAAGCATCTTGCGTTCGGCGGAATCGCCAAGGGCAAGAGGCTAATATGTTTTTCGCTATCGATCGATTCCAGTTGCCAGCGATTGACCAGTTACCGGCGACTAACCAGTCACCGGCAACTAACCAGTCACCGGCAACTAACCAGTCACCGGCAACTGACTGGTTCGCTGTAAGTGAGCGAACAATCTTGTGGAGGGTAGCTGTGGTCCGAGGACACGCAAATTAATTGCCAGTAAGTTGCCTAATTGCCAGTAAGTTGTTTGTTTCTGTCGAAGCCAATTTTGCTTAGTGCCTGAAACACTTCATCCAAGGTTTTCTCGCCGAAATTGGTGATTCCTAACAATTCGTTAGGCGGCGTGTTCAACAGATCCTTGACCGTAAAAATGCCTTTTTCTTCCAGGCAATTGGTCGTGCGGACCGTCAAACCGATCTGAGCGGTACTGAGTTCGAGTTTCTGTTCCATGTCGCGTTGATGTTCTTCAGCTTCGCTTAATGGAATACGAGTGCGTGCCATCTTTGGAGTCCCTTCCTAAGGCGTTTTCGCCCCAGTCATCATGAAATGGTGGATAATTGAAGTACAGTTTCGCGTACTACGAATCAATCATTCGCAAGCAAAAAACGCGATCCGTCGGGTCGTAATTGCTAACTTCGCTTCACTTTGATTTTCGCTTCCCAGAACTCTTCTTCCCCTGCTGGCTCTGGGATGCCCAAAACGATTCCAAATGTTGCGCGAAAACATCGGCGGTTTTTGGACGTCGATCAACAACCAGTGATTTACGGTTGGACCAGGAATCGGACAGCAGGTGGTCGGACAATCAAGGAAGATATGATACTATAAACCATCTAACGACAATAAAAAATCATGGCACAAGAAACAATTGGTTTTGCTGCTAGCATTCAAGGTAAACAAGGGACCAGATGAACGCATCTGACTACGGTGACGACTTCTTTTCGCAAGCTGAGCAGACGGCTGACCTACTAGCGGGCTTGAACCCACAGCAACGTCGTGCCGCTGAGATTCTGGACGGCCCGCTCATGATTCTTGCCGGGCCGGGGTCAGGGAAGACTCGGGTGATCACGCATCGCGTTGCGAACATGATTCACAATGGCATTCGTGCCGATCAGATTGTTGCTTTGACATTCACGAACAAGGCGGCCGAAGAACTCAAGAATCGCATCGCCACTCTCGTGCCAGGCAGCTATGTTTGGGCAGGCACATTCCATCGGTTTTGTAGTCGTTTGTTGCGACAATACGCGCCGCTGGTTGGGTTGAGTGAAAATTTTTCGATCTTAGATATGGATGATGTTTCTCGCCTGTTGGCTAACGCGTGGGCAGTGGCAGATATTGCCGATGAGTTTGTATCTCGAAACGCTGTTCAAAGTGAAATCAGCCGAGCCAAAAACGCGATCGTGACAGCGGAAGAATATCAAGGGCGAGCTGGGAACGCGGTTGGCAAGGTTACCCAACAAGTTTATCCCATCTACCAACGCATGCTATTGGAATGTAATTCAGTTGACTTTGATGATCTGTTGATGTGGACTGCCATTATCTTGCAACAGAACGAAGAGTTGCGTCAGTCTCTGGATCAACGTTTCGCATACATCATGGTGGACGAATATCAGGATACCAACCTGGCCCAGTACGCGATTGTTCGCTCCCTCAGTAACGACTTGCCAAACCTGGCAATCACGGGCGATCCTGACCAATCGATCTACGGTTGGCGAGGGGCCAGTATCCAGAATATTCTTGGGTTTGAACAGGACTATCCAGCAGTTGAAGTCGTTCGCCTGGAACAAAATTATCGCAGCACCAAAGCGATTCTGAGCATAGCGGACCATTTGATCAGCAACAACAAACAGCGAAAGGCAAAGAAATTAATTTCGGACAGCGATCAAGGCGATCCAGTTCGATCGATGGTGTTTCCTTCACCTCAAGAGGAAGCGGACTTTATTGCCCGCGATGTTTCGCAATTGATTGCCGACGGAATCTGGGAACCGAAAGATATCGCCATTTTTTACCGGGCAAACTGGCTGTCTAGGAACTTGGAACATGCCTTCAACGGACTGGGTATTCCGTTTCAATTGGTCAATGGATTCGAATTTTATCAGCGGAAAGAGGTCAAAGATTTGATCGCTTATCTCCGCCTACTCAATAATCCCAGGAACGATTTGGCGTTGGAACGAGTGATCAATTCTCCGTCACGCAAAATTGGTAAGGTCACTTTGGATCGATTGAAAGCCAGTGCCAGTGGTAAGCGAATTAGTTTGCTAGAAGCATGCCGGATTTGTGGGTTGGATGGCAGTTTGCCGGCACGCTCAGCAACCTCGGTGGCGCGGTTTGTTTCGGAGATTGATCGATTGTCGGAATTGCAAACCAATAGCATTCAAGAGTATCTACAGTCGGTTTTGCAGGTGACCCACTACCGTGCCGTCTTGGTAGCTGAAGATACCGAACAAGCAATTGAACGCATTGCCAACGTGGATGAATTGATTTCAGCGGCTCGAGAATTTGATAACCAACATCCAGAGGATGGAGGTTTACAGGCGTATTTGGAAACCGCAGCGTTGGTAAGCGATACTGACAAGTTGGTGGATGGGGATCTTTCGCTAAAAATGATGACCATGCATGCAGCAAAGGGCTTAGAATTTCCTTGCGTCTACATTGTAGGATTGGAAGAAGGGATCTTGCCCCACGAACGCAGTCGTGAAAGCGCTGCTCAGATCGAAGAAGAACGGCGTTTATTTTTCGTTGGGATCACTCGTGCCGAAAGACAACTGACCTTGTGCCGTTGTGAAGGGCGAATGAAACGTGGGCAATTCTGGGTCAGTCCGCCAAGTAGTTTTCTGATGGAATTGCCAAGTGACGAATTAGATATTTATGATCGAAAACGAGGCTCCAAGCAAATTGCCGACTCGTACAATAATGATTTCTCGGTGGGTGAAGATTGGATCGATTCTGAATGTGGCGGCGCAACGATTTCAATAGACGATCATTCTTCACTAAGTAAACCGAGCCCCAAGAGTTCCAGTTTCGACGTACAGGCATTGGATGCCACCGACGTGGAATTGGATGAAAATCAGCGTGATCGTTCGCCCAAGAATTTCGCAAAGCCAACGGTCCCTAAGCCAAAGGGGAAGCTGGGAAGCATCGTTCCAAAAATTACCACAGCGGCCGCGATGTTTGGGATAGGCAGCAAGAAAGGACCCGCTGGCGCGGGTGACGGTTCGTCAGAATTTCGGTCAGGGATGATGGTTGAACATCCTGAATACGGCCCTGGAAAGATCACGTCCTTAAGTGGGGCCGGCGCCAAAGAAATGGCGACGGTTCAGTTTTACAGCGTCGGTGAGAAGAAATTTCGGGTGAAATTCAGCACTTTGAAGCCACTGGGATAGATGATGCAATGCCAAGTAAATCGCTGCACATGCCAGAGTGTCTAGTTGGCTAAAAGACGTGATTTTGGCAAAAGTCCGCTTAATTCGCGTCAATAATTCCAATTGTTGGTGATTTTGCGGTAATTTTTGGTCAACGAAGTTCCCGATTGTAGGCTAAAATATTCATGGCTGACTTTTTCGTTGGGGCGGAAGTTTCTAATTTCTAAAGGTCGGAACGGCGGGCCGTGATCGAATTGGGTCCAACCATTATTTTTTTGGTCCAACCATTATTTTTTGTGAAATCCTATGAGTGAACAAGCATCCGGTTCTGAAAAGCTTTACGGTAAATTGCTACCTAAAGGTGGCGGAGATCCAATTCCGATGTTGCGAAAGAAACTTCGGGTCGGACGTCGCGAAAGCTGCGACATCGTTTTGCCATATTCTAACATCTCGGGCCACCATTGCCTGTTAGAAATTGAAGAAGGCTATTGGTTTGTAAGGGACTTGAACAGCCGCAACGGTGTTAAAGTAAATGGTCAAAAAATATTGCCAGGATTAAAAAAGCGAATCGACCCGGGCAACGAAGTTTCGATCGCGAAGAACGAATATGTCTGTGATTACGACCCCTTGGATAATGGTGCTTATGGGACGCCGCCACAGGACGAACAGTTGGAAGCATTCTTCGAACGATCCTTGTTGGAACGAGCGGGATTGAAGAAGTCTCGCGGCTAATACGCCGCCCGAAAAATTTGATCAGGCTGGTTTGTAGAAGAGCTTCCTAGCTAAGGGCTTTGCTTTCTCTTGGATGTCGCTGGTCAACTGAAACAAAGAAAAGGCTGCCACTGTTTTCAGTGGCAGCCTTTTCTTATGATCAATTGTTCGATTTGTTATCGCATTTGACTGTCTTCTTATCGCAACCCGTCAAATCGGAGTAGCTGCGTTTGGCGAACCAGGGACAGCAAATTCTTGACCGACAACTTTTCGAATCGGGTTGTCCATCAGTGACAGTCGCAGCTTGGCGCTATTGCGATCGCCGATCCGCAATCACATCCATAGGATTCCATTTCGCCACCGTTCTGGCAATGCCCGCGACTCAGTGAATTGCAGCCTGTGGAGCGTCTTCCGCCAAATAGTTTGCAACCAGAACTACAATCGCGTTCCGACTGGCGACAACCATGTCCGTGACGACTGAAGCCGCTGAAAAAGTGACCGTCATTGCGAAAACAGCTGCTACGCGGCGTTCCAAAAATTCCTGAGCAACCACCACAGCCACTGCCGCAATCGCTATCGCACGAAATTGGACCTGGCAAACCGAAGGCTTGTGAACCACAACCGCAAGCCAGAGATTTCCCACAGCCGCCTAGACCTGGTAGTACGCCACCACCAGTATTGCAAGAAGGTGTCGCACAGGCTTGGCGTTCTTCACAGTAGCCGTCCCACAAACCTTGCTGCATCGCAGGGTTGCAGCTCATTCGATTTCTTAGTCTCGCGATGATCGAGGTATGTCCTGGGCGAACGCCACAACCGGTGTCACATGAATCGGTTACTACATACGACGGGCCGGCAGAGGAACAACCGGATCCATCATCCGCCAAAATTGGGGAAGCCGAGAACGCAAGGACAAGGGTTCCCAAAGCCACTAAGCCACTAAGCTTTTGTACCAAAAAAATTCTCATGACTAACACTCCACGACTTCCAAGATAGGTCCTGCCAAGAGCGCAAGAAAAGTTGCATTTGGCGGTCGATCAGTAGACCTTTGACCTGCTAGAGTTCGGCGATTATCAGTAGCGGCGAAAATAGAAAATTTAGACTCACAGTACTATTTGACAGAACGAGAAATGTTTGAACCGATTGCGAAAGTCGTGCCACCAATGACTGTGGCGAAGTCTAGATAAAGTTTGCCGAAAGTTCGCCGTTACAAATGCTAAAACCGTTACAAGTTGAGTGTGAGTCGATATTTGTGCACCGGTTTCTCGAGCCGATTTTCAACTACTTTAGCGTTTGAGCAGGATTAACTTGGCTTAGTTGGGGCGATGGTGAATAAACCGTGATCCGCCCATCCTGGGTTGCGATCGCCAACCGAAGCGGTGATATTTTCAGTCCGTAATCTAGCGAAATAATGTCGCTGTCGAATTCTAAACTTGACCTCAATTGACCTGCCAACGTGTATTCGACCATTTGCCCCCCGCTAGAGACGCAAATTAGTTCTTGGCTTGGGTCCTGAGGTGTCAACACAATTGCAACGCGATTCGATGTCGGTGCCGACGGAATTTGGAATCGCGATGGAGTGATTTTGTGGTCTTGGATTTGATACTTGTAGAACGATAACTTGCCTCCGTCGGACGTTTGATAGATCCAGGACACATTCGGTTGGTTCGAATGCACGGCTCCGATTAACTTGGAACTGTTGTTGGGCGAGTATTCAGTCGTTGCAATCGTGCGTACGTTGCCGTTAGGGAGCAAGCCCACCAAGTTCCCCTTGGCTGTGATGGCAAGTCCTATTCCACTGGCCGCTAGGTTCGGGTCCAGATGAGAAGTTAGTTGCAGTTTCACGGCATCAGCAACAGGCCATATTTGCACCGGTGCACGAGGTGAACCGTTGAAGTCAAAAGCGCAGATACAACCGTTGGATTGTGCCGTCGCCGCATTGCCACTCAAGCCCTGAGCAGCCACAAACAACAAAGCGCCTGGGTTTTGGTTTTCCGCGACATCGACTATTTGGGCGTCTACGATTTGCGAGTGGAGATTACTTGTTGAGTTGGAGGGAAGGGAATAGGTATGCAGTAAATCTCCTTGCTCGGACAGGCAATACAAATTGGCATCGCCAGGATTGTAGCCCAGAATGACAGACTGTCCGTGGCGCACGTGCGTTAGGAATTTGCTGACGCCGATCTTTTCAGGTAGGTTCAGTTGAATTGCGCCAAGAGAAACGCCTTGTTCGTCAAAGCGTTCAATTGTCCTGAAGCCGTCCAGCACCCACAATTGTTGCGATTGAGCAGCCTGCACCCACGAAATCTGCTGAGGAAAATTGCGTCGAGTTGACCAGTCCAACCGCCATTTTTTTGATGTGGGTAGCAATGGATCGTCGGCGCTCGCTTGACTGATTCTAAAAAGGCTGGGCGATTGAACACCCGTACCAACTAGTGTGAAATCAGTTGCTGAGGAGTCAGAAGCTGGATTGCGCGCAGTTGAATTGACAGAAACAGTGCCGCGAAGATCGTCATCTGAATGCTCCTTTTTTTGATAATAGGTGGCAGGCATTGAACTAAGGGTCGTCTTATTCAACGCCGCCAGATACCCTTGGAAGAAGTCTTGATAGTTGCGGGTCATTTCATTGGCGATGGACTGCCCGTTGGCAAGCCGAGAGAGAATGCCTTCAAGTGTCACGCCTAATTCATCCAGGTCGGCATCATTCACGTATTGGATGACGCCGTGACCGTCCCAGATGACTAACTTTGGATTGCCACTTAGACGCAATTTCGACCAGGTTTTCCAACCATCGACCGCTGCTGTTGCATTGGACTTGGTCCTGTTCCTGAAATATTCCGCAATTTGATCTGGCGACTGGTCGCTACTGGCCACGGGGGCAAGAACGAGTTCCGCATTTTGATGCGAGGTCGTTTTCGCAAACGTTTCGATCGTTGCTTGCCACTGCGGTAAGTCGTTTGAAAACGGAACAAACACAGCAGCAATAGGTCGTCCCAGGAAGTTGCTAAGTTTCCAAGGTGCGTTTGCGGTCGTAGAAAAGTTAATCTCGGGTGACGGTTGCCCAATCCAGGTCGATGGAAATGCTTCTGGGACTTTTACAAACTGACGGACTGCTTTTTGATTTTCCGAAATCTTGATCGATTCGGGAGCACGATAATTTTCGTTCGTTTGAATGTCGTTCAAATCGATGGACACTTGAAGGTCGCTGATGTTGGGAGTTTCCGCCAGTTGCGCGTCAAGCACTTGATTGGCCAAGACGATTCGACGTACCAAATACGATTCGGAATCAACCCAAAATTGAGTGCTTTGCCAGGAGTTTCCCGACTGTAAGATCGTGCACCGATGATCTCGCAAAATGGAATTTCCCGCATATTGTAATTGGCTGGTTGTCAAATATTCTGGGCCACAGCCAGCGGCCAGCAAGAGACTCAATTGTGGGCAATACAGCGAAGGCCAATCGTTTTTAGGTTGATTGATTGGGAAGTCCGTGGCGCCGCTAAGATAGACCTGTGCGATGGGATCAGAAAAGAAGTCTGAGAAGGCGTTTGGACCTTGTGAAACAATCTTGATTTGGTTGTCCATGTTGTTCGTGGCCAGTTCAAGGATTGAAGTCACCACGAAGCTTTTGTCCGCAATGGTCTTGGCGCGAAAGGCATCCGATTGCCAGCAACGACTGGATCGATCAAACGACAATCGCAAGGGTTGCGATTCGACGATCAGCTGGCCACCCATTCGATACTGCAAGTTGACTTCGGCTTGGTCACTATACGCGTCAAGTTTGGAATAGGTTTCCAATACTTGTTGCCAGAACAAAATGGGTGATTGGACAGGCGACGAGTTCGCTAAATTCTGATTGTTTGTAAGTGAACCGTTCGCATTGACTGATCGTTGATTTGCCGATGAATCAGCGGTATCCAAAGAATCAGTCGTTGGTGAATCGTTTGAGCCAGGGTTTTGGTTGAGGTTTGAAAATCGATTCGCGCTCTCCTGGCAAGCAGGAATTGCAACGACTGCCAGTAGCAAGATAGCCGTTAGACCGCCAAATTTGTTTTGCATGATATTGTCAATTTCGGTCCAGCCAAGGAGGATTGACCGGCAATGTTTGAGAAATGCTTTAGGAATGACACGACAATTCTGTCTGTGAAGTATCGGTTGGCTGGCTGATTGCGTATCACAAACATGCCAATGCAAAGCTTGACCATGATGATCCGCAAGAACGGAGGTGTTTTTTTGGTACAACAATCCTGACTTGTACGACCTGATTGAATCGTACCAATTGCCCAATTGCACCAAGTGGAGCAAAATAGAATTCTTACGCCACACCATGTTGGGCGTTGGACGTCGATTGGGGCGGCAAATTTAGCTTGGGTTATCAGTGTTTGCTTGTGGAAATTTGAAGGAAAGATGCGTCGTGTCGAAACGATACCCAACAAGAGAATTTTTGCCGATTGTTCAGCAGAACGAAAACGTGGTTGCAATTTTGGGCGAAATCTCTTTGCCGGAGAATTGGTCCCAACGCTTGGCCTCCGCCGTAAACAATCCACTGGGTTCGCCTCCGTTGCAAGAGCAGGTTTACCCTGGTGACACCGTTGCCATTGCGGTAGGTGCGGGAGTGCCCGAGGGCAACGAACTGGCCAAAGCAATCGTCTTGTTGTTAAAAGAACAAGGCGTGCGTCATGAAGACATCGTCATCGTTTCTACCGCAGAGGGGCTGGGAAATGAACGTGTGTCGGAACTGGTGCAGGAAAGTTCCTCGACTATCAAACCGCAGAATGATTCAGGCCAAGAGCTAGATAATTCAGGAGCGTCCGAAGACCCGTTATCCGTGCAGTGGGTGGTCCACGATCCAAACAGCACAGATTCGTTGACGATGGTTGGAGTCTCGCAGGAGGGTGAACCCATTTATGTTAACAGTCTGTTGGCAAAAGCCGATGTGGTGGTTCCGATTGTGTTGATGCAACAACTGGAACTCAAAGAAACCGAACAGGGTTTTCTGTATCCTCTACTTTCATCTACTCAGACGCAGCAGCGATTGACCGTGAATTCCAAAATCAAATTGCGCGAATCAGAAGAAGCCGAGCAACTGGTAAGCCCGTTCTTCATTGTTGGCGTGGTTCCGGCGCCCGGCAATTTCATCGGCGAAATTCTTGTCGGTACTCGTGAAAACGTCTTGCCTCACTCGGTCGAAAAAATGCGACAGCTTTGGTCAACCCGAGGGGAAGCTGAGTTTGCAACGGTCGTAGCCACAGTCGAAGGGCCGGCGGCAAGTTCAATGGAAAATCTGCATCGTTCTTTGGTTAACGCCACTTTGGTAGCGCGACAAAAGTGCCCGATTGTGATGATTGCGGATGCTGGCATTCATTCGCTTAGTAGTGCTGCGCAAAACGCTGACCAAGAATCCGTCGGTGAAGCAGACGACACGGGAAATGGATCCGATGACGCTGCGGATTCCGATCGGATGTCGTCATTTCAAGATGGAAAAAAATATCCATTGCCTGCCAGTGACAGCGGCGATTTATTGGATGAAGATTTGACTGAAGAAGAACGAGAGTACGCCGATGCCATGTTGTGGGCAGGCTTTGACCCGAATGCCACCGTCGTGGATCCAAGCGAAGACGAATCGGATTCAATGGATTCCGAATCGGCGGCTTCAAGTTCAGATTCGGATGAGGAAGATCAAGAGCAAGATGATGATCTAGATTCAGAATCCCTAACTGAATCGCGTGACTGGGACGACGCAGACGAATTTGAATGCACTGAAGGCGAATTCGAATTTGGCGGAAGCGATTGGTATCAAAGCCTGACGCCCGCGGAATTGAAGTCCAGCATTCGGCAGTTGTTGGAAGACTTGCGAAATACTCGCCCTGTCTATTTGGTGAGTGGGCTAAGTGCGACCGCAACCGAAGACTTGGGCTTTGGTTACTTGTCTAACGCGGATGAATTGGGACGACTACTAGAGCGAGGAGGCCGGGTTGGCTTGCTTCGAGATGCCTACCGATGGAACGTTCGTTGACGGTAGATCCTCGAGCCATTTTTCTTTGTTGTTTGTTTGAATATTTCCAGGTTGCCAATGTCAGAAATACTAGTTTCACCTGTTCATGACGTCCATTACTACAGTTTTGTGGGATCGGATTCGCGGAAGTTCTTGAATAATTTCTGCACAGCTAATTTATTGACTTTGCAATCCGAAGCGGCACAAGAGCTAATGATCCTGGACGCCAAAGGGCGAGTATTGGCCATTGGATACGCCTTTTTGAGTGAAAACGGAATCGGGCTTATTTGTTTTGGACAGTCCACGGTCAGTCTTGTCCAGCACTTGGACCGGTACATCATTATGGATGATGTTGTCCTGACAAAAATCGACAACGTGGCATTCTATTTTTCGTATGCCAAGCAGAGTTCGGATGTGGAGCCGGTTGGTGAGCGGGCGCTGCTCTTGGGGCAGTTCACCTCAGCGGACTTTGTTGGTAGACCATTGGCGTTTGAAACGTCGCTGGACGGCATTTTCTTTATGCTTAGCAACGATCATGATGACGCTTCTGACCAGGCGTTAGAAATTGCAATGAAAATGTTTGCTGGCCAGGCATCCAAGAGCCAGGCGGAAGTTGGAACCAATGAATTTCAACGTCGCCGAGTGAAGGCTCGTTTTCCCTTGGTTGGACAAGACACGACCGAAGCAACGTTGCCTCAAGAGTTGCAGCGGGATGGTCTGGCGATTAGCTTCAACAAGGGTTGCTACTTGGGACAAGAAACGGTCGCCAGATTGGACGCGATGGGGCACTTGAATTGGTGTCTAAGCCGAGTGGAATTGGATGCCGAGTTGCCCGATTCTATGCTTAATCGATCCGATGCCAAACTGATAACACCACTTCAGCTGATCGATGACCAACAGGCAATCGGGCAATTAACATCGGTTGTAGGGACTGACGCATTGGCTAGGGTTCGCGTTTCGGCAAAGAAGGCCACAACGGCGGAAAGCAAGTTTTTGGTTGCCGGTCAGGATGGCAAATCTATTCAAGTGACGGCCCGTCTGAAATGAAACAGCGAACGGTGAATGTCATACGGTGAATGTCATACGGTGAATGTCATACGGTGAATTGGGGGCGGATCTTAGGTCAAGCGGCGGCTGAATTTTGAAATAGTTCGGTGAAGGCTAGCGAACCCTCTCGCAATTCTTCAAGCGAGCCATCTTCGACAATTTTGCCGGTATCCATCACGATAATCCGATCGGCTAATTCTAAAGAACTGCTGCGATGGCTGATGATGATGGTGGTTCGATTCTTGATAAAGGGGCGTAGGCGATCATGGATCAACTGTTCATTATGGCCGTCCATTTGACTGGTCGCTTCGTCCAAAATCAATATTTTTGGTTCGTCAATAACAGCACGAGCCAAGGCCACTCGCTGTCTTTGCCCGGCCGATAGGTTCTTACCCATGTCACCCACTTGAGTTTGCAAACCGTCGGATATTCGATCTAGAAAATCCGTGACACCGGCCAGTTTTGCAGCGGCGTGAATTTCTAGAACCGTCGCGTTTCGTTTGCCATACGCAATATTTTGATAGATCGTTCCTTGGAAGAGCGCGGCTTCTTGCGTGACCCAAGCGAATTGCTGCCGCATCTTATGAGGATCTACTGAACGAATATCGATATCATCAATTTCGATTTTTCCAAAGTGAACATCGTAAAATCGGGCCAGCAACGAAATCAAAGTGCTCTTGCCGCAACCGTTACCGCCGACGATCGCCAAAGTCTGACCAAAAGGGATCTCCAGGGAAATCCCTTTGAGAACGGGCGTGTTTGCCTCGTAGGCAAAGCGAACATTTTCGAACCGGATACTCTTATGGTGAGCTGGCAAAAGCACAGGGTTCTCGGGAACGCCTACTGACGGAGGTCGATTGAATGTTTTCTTAAGAATGCTGCAAGCCTGGCCGCCTCGGACCAAAACATTGACAATCTCACTCATCTTTCGGGCAGGATCGCTGGCACCGCCAAGGAATACGAAAAACAGAACGACCGCATCCGCTGTAAGTGGTTCTTCGCTGATGGGAATCCCCAACAGGTGGGTTTGCTTGTTTAAAACCAAATAGCCGCCGGCCAAAACCGCGATCGCAAAGCTGATAACGCCAGCCATCTCAGTGGCAGGACGAATCAGCGAATCGTAAAGCGAAATGCGAAGCGAAATTCGGTACAGAGTCTTCGCATCCTTCTTAAAGCGAACTCGTTCGGTTTGTTCGCGGTTGAAGATCCGTACGGTCTTCATGCCATTGAAGGTTTCCATCAGCGTTTGGAAAACGGCCGACATTCCACCAATTTCGCGATTGACCGCCTTCTTCATGCGTTGTGAAAGCATGTAGACTATTAATCCGCTAAAGGGCATCAAGATCAGCGAAAGTAGTAGCAGCGGCCACGAGATAAACGCAGCGCACGCTAGGCATGTGATCATCTTCATGGGTTCGCGAAGAGCCCGCCCGTACAGCCCCATCAATCCGGCGCTGACCAATTGCATACTGTTGGAAAGATGCGTCATCAAGACGCTAGTGCCCATCTGTTCGACGCGGCGAGTGTCCATTTCCATCGCGCGCCGAAAATAGATACGTCGCATATCCATGACTGTGCGATTGGCGATTCGCGATACCAGCATCACACTAATCACCAGGAATACGCCCTTGAGAAGACTGGCGGCAATCAACCAGCAAATGACGATCTGCAAAGTGCCAAACGGCGTTGTGGGCACTCTTCCGTCAGCTGCTTGTCGCGTGAACTTATAGCATTTCAACCACCAAGCTTCCGAAGCTAACTTGTCGGTCAGATTTTTATAGTTTCGACTATTGACCAGGGTGACGGCTTGGACAGGGTCAGCGGCGGCTTTGGCGTCCATTTGGCGCACTTGTTCCCCCAGTTCCTGCTGGCGGTTGGCCGTGACTTGTACTTGCTTGTCCAACCACGTTTCAACCGTGTTGGCATCGTCGGAGAATACGATTTTGACAAAGGGCAAAACCGTCGCGATGCTGGCGCCAAATAGAATCGCAATCATCAGAGAACTGAAGATCGCGCCTATCAGGCTCCATTTGTAACGAAGTGAAAGTCGAATTGCGTCCCAAAAGTCATTCATTAAAGTTATTTTTAAGGTGGGTTGTGTTCGGACTGGGCAGCTTGCTGACGGTAGGGGATGCCATTGCAGTTTCGCATCGACCAGTACAATGCGACAATCTGCAGCCACAAGCCGGTACAAAGCAGTAAGTTGCAGTGGAAAGCCACTGGTACATTTATCGGTATTTGCATTGCATGACCATGCGGCTTTTAACGGTTTTAGGGTTTTGTGTCAAAAGCGGTTCTGTTTGGTGAAAATCAACGGAGGATGTGGTTAACATGGGTGGGCTGGCGAAAGCCAGTGGAGGCCTGATCCGCCATTGGCGTTAACATGAATGATCACCACGAATTTGAAATATTTGGTAGCGATAAACAAGGAACAAGAGTATGGATCGTCGAGGTTGGTTGAAGTCATTGGCAGCGGTTGGAATTGGCGGAAGTGTGTTTCAACGTGCGTTGGCTAGCGGTGCTCAAGACACGGCTGAGATTTCGGCAGAAATGATCAAGCAAGCACAATGGGTCGCAGGCGTAGAACTGACCGATGACGAGGTTGACGGCTTGGTCAGTTCGCTAAAACGCAAGCAATTGTCTTGGCAACAGATTAAGGAAATCAAAATCGATCCCAGCGAAGCGCCTACTGTTCATTTTCAACCGCTAACGGGGAGGCGAGTTAAGGATGAAAATGCAACAGGCATCGTCTTTACCGCGGATCGTATGGTGAGTCGCCCGGCGTCTGATGACGACTTAGCATTCATGAGTATTGACGAATTGGGTTCGCTGATTTTCAGTCGAAAAATTACGTCCGTTGAACTGACGAAAGTTTATTTACAGCGTCTGAAGAAATTTGATCCGTTGTTGAATTGTGTCGTGACGTTGACTGAAGACTTAGCGATGCAGCAAGCGAAACGAGCGGACAAAGAAATTTCCGAGGGCCGATACTTGGGGCCATTGCATGGGATTGCTTGGGGAGCGAAGGACTTGATTGCTGTCAAAGGGTACCCAACAACATGGGGTGCCCCTCAATTCAAACAGCAAATCATTGACCAAGAGGCTACCGTTTACCAGCGATTGACCGATGCGGGCGCCGTGCTAGTAGCAAAGCTTTCTTTGGGCGCATTGGCGATGGGCGACCAATGGTTTGAAGGCATGACCCGGAACCCTTGGGATCCCCAGCGAGGTTCTAGCGGATCATCGGCTGGCAGTGCTTCGGCCGTTGCTGCAGGGCTTGTTGGTTTTGCCATTGGAACAGAAACCCTAGGCAGTATCCTAAGTCCATCTCGGGTGTGTGGCACGGTGGGTTTGCGTCCGACATTTGGAGCCGTTAGTCGGGCCGGTTGCATGCCATTGTCTTGGACAATGGATAAAGTGGGGCCGATTACTCGGTATGTCCGCGACGCAGCCTATGTTTTTGCCGCAATTGTTGGCCAGGATGGAAAGGACGCTACGGTTGAGCACGCGAACTTTTCTTATCCCAAATCGATCGATCCGGCTCAAATCCGTATCGGCTACGTTGCCGACACCCGCCGAGGCGATGAAGAGCGAGAGGATCTAAAAATTCTTCGCGAATTAGGATACCAGTTGGTTGAAGTAAAATTGCCGACTCAATTGCCTGCTGGACCTTTGACCATGGTATTAGAAGTTGAGGGGGCAAGCGTCTTTGAACATTGGTTGAACCAAGCGGATACCGAAGGTTGGAATGCTTGGCCTGGAATCTTCCGCTCGGCTCAATTTGTGACTGCGGTTGACTATCTTCGTGCCCAAAGACTGCGCGGGCGTTTGATAAGGCAGATGGAAGAATTATTTGATCAAGTGGACCTGTTGGTCAACGCCAATGACCTAGTGATCACTAATTTAACAGGTCATCCATCGGCAACGTTTCCTTATCAATATGTTCAACGCCAAGGTAAGGAATACCCGCGACCTTGCGTGTTGACCGGTCGTTTGTTTGATGAAGGATTACTGTGCGCCGTAGCTTGGTCCATGCAGCAGCGTTTGGATACTTTGGGGAAACGCCCAACGATCGACAAGTTCCTGGACGAGCAAAACGCAGCACCTACGGAACCGGATACCAGCGAAATAAAGCCAGATTCCGAGGCAGCGAATCCTGATGCCGCCAAAACAGAGGGTGGGAAGCCTGAGGGTGGGAAGCCTGAGTCTGTGGGTGGAATCGCAGGATGAGTGACCAGGCGTTGGACGGCCAGCGATTCTTCCGTCGCTTGGGAGTTCTATGAGTGGATGAAACGAGAAATTAGTTCGGATCCAGGGAATCTTGATTGTCTACGAACTGACAACCGAATTGCAAGAGTCGAATGGCGGCTTCTACCTGCCGTTGGCTTCTGTTTTCTGTTGTCAGTTTCGCGGTCATCGTTTCGACTTCAAATTCCGAATCCATGCTGGGCTCTAGCAAGCGTTTGGCAATCGAAATATAAACCATTCCATCTTTAAGTGCGGCAACTCCAGGGCCCAGGTCGCCTGTGATCGCAATCGCAAGACTTGCTTCAGGCGTATTCTTCAACGCCGCAGATGCAATGGCGTTGCTGCATTCTGGACTTTCGGTGCTGAATTCGGAAATGAGTTGGGGGGAAACCCCCAACCAATTCTGTTTGGATGCCGAACGATAGACGACAAAGCTGCCGCAGAAATATTGACTCACCCCAGGAACTGAACCCATCGCCGCCGCGGCCATGCCGCACGTACAGCTTTCGGCAAAGACGATTCGCTGATTGGATCTAGCCAGGGTCGCATTGAATTGCGTTGCCCATGCGTGTAGTTCTTGGTTCATAGCTACAGCGCCTAAATTCAAGCCGTTTGGTAACTGGGTTCGGCCTTTTGGTTTAGGCGCTCCGTTTCGATGGATTTGAAGCGGACTCGGTGCGGCCTTCGGTAGACTCGGTGCGGAATTGGTTGATCGGCAAGATCCAATGGTCCGCAACATCCTGGGTGCGGTCTTGCTTGGGAATCTCTTGCGGCTTACCGTGGTTCAATTCCCAAAGTCGGCCTTGCTTGGCAAACGAATAGAAGGCGGCCAACATCGCTAATTGAACACCGATTTTTCCGTTGAGGAATCCAAACTGCAGTACGTATTCCCGAAAGAAGCGGAATGCTGGGCGAACTAATAGTTTAAAGTACGAAGTGTCAACGTTCTGTTCGTGCCACTGTTCGGCCTGGACCTGCGTATAACGATGGAATTTACGAAACAATTGATCGTAATCCCAAAATGTGTAGTGCAATAACTTCGATTTCAGCTTACCAATTTTGCCGGTGCTGACCATGACTTCGCCGTGATCGCTAGGGCCTTCATAACGACAGAGGTCGCGTTTAAATAAACGGATCACTTTGTCCGTGGCGGCGTCGCCATAGGGAACTGGGTGGCCCATGAAGTGATTGGCTCGGTAAATCCAATAGCCGTCGCAGGTGGGTTGCCGAGTCAATGTTTGCGTGACTTCGGTTCTTAATTCGGGTGTCAAACGCTCGTCCGCGTCAACCAATAAAATCCACTGATTGGACGCTTGAGGAATCGCCCAGTTCTTGAAATCTCCACTGGTGCGATACTCGCGTTCGATAATTCGAACTTTGCTGAATTCTCGAGCAATTTCAATAGTTCCGTCCGTGGAACCAGAGTCTGCAATAATGATCTCGTCGGCAATCGAGTGAAAACTCTCGATGCACAACCGGATATTATGGCGTTCGTCCTTGCAGGGGATAATTGCGGTTAGTTTATTGTCCATCAGCGTCAGAAAATCGCATCGTTGAAGGAAACGGGACTCCTAGTCAACGTCGACGGTACAAGGGGTCGAGCAAGTCGTCAATATCTGTCGCAGCGCGGGCACTGTAGGTTGCTAGCATTTAGTGCTTAACCGGCGGAAAAACAGTGCCAACAATCCAGTGTTGACTAGATAGCGTTAGGTAAGCTAGACAAACACCAAGGTAGGGGCGACCCGGCAGGTTGACCGCTTGCAGCGACTAAAATCTTGCTGTGACTAAGAGTCTGAAGCGGTATACTGTTCAACGAATTGGACGGCCCAAATGTTGATTTGTTCGGTCAACGCTTGCATTTCTGCTTCGACAATCGGCTTGAAGTGGTTTCGGTTCCAAGCTTCGCGATTGCGGATGGTTGCTTTGGTCGCTAGATCCACAACATAGTAATCAGACATTGGGCGAACGAAAATTTCAAAGCGACTGTATTCGTTTTTTCGCACCGTACGATTGAGCACAAGGTCGTCACGGAAGATCGCTGCTCCCCAGCCCTTGTCGCCAAATAGTGTTTCCGAATTAAAGCCGGGAAGTTGTTCGACGATCTGTGCAATTACCGTTTCGATGTAGGACGACAATTCCAATCGAAAATTGTTGTGCAGATTCTTCAGCTGTTCGGCCGTTAACTGAGTGTCGCCAACGGTGGGCTTTTTCGCTTCTTTGTTCTGGCCACGATTGATCGCATCATGTAGACGTTTTTGCAAATCCATTACGGTCGATCCAGAAGTTGTTGAGGCGGCAAAAGGTCGCTGAAGAACCCAGCTTAACACTTGTCTGACAAGATAATAGATTGAATCATCGACTTTGAAAAGTAATGACCGGCGCGAATTCGCCCGGGCAACCCATGTCTTGGTCTACTGATCGGAATCTTTGTCGGGCTGCTTTACGAATTGCATCAAGTCCGAAAAAGAACGCAAGGGTTCTTGGCCGCGAGCCATTTCTTCGGTGATCGGCTTGGGGGGGGTGACTGGGCCAGCATATCGTCGGCGGTTACTTTGGTTACCCGAGGCATTTGCCGAGCGGCCCTTTTGATAATGGGCAGCGTTTCTAGCCGATGAATGTCGGGGCCTTTCGTCTGAATCACCCCGATTTTTTTGGTTCGCGGCAACTTGTCCACCCTGTCCCCCGTGACCCTGTCCGCCGGTTCGAACGTTTTGACCGTTCCCGGATCCGCGGCGACCCTTGCTCTCAGATGAATGTTGGCCAGATCCACCGGGACCCTGAGCACTGGAATCGCCTTGCAGCATCGAATCTTGGCGGTCGCTGATTGCGTTGCCGGATTCGTTTGATTTTCCCGCTCTGGCTGGAGGTTTTGTCGATCGTTGGTGAACTTTCTTCGGTTTCGGCAAACTTGGGTCGATCGCCGTCAGTGAGACTCGCCGCCGTTTCTTATCAATTGTGGCAACCCAAACGTCCAGAACGTCACCGACGCAAAAATGTTCATGCGGGTCGCGGATATAATTTGAAGACAGATTACTAATGTGAACCAAGCCGCTTTCACCTAGGCCAATGTCGACAAAAACTCCGAAATCGACCACGTTGAGAACTTGGCCTTTCAAGTTCATGCCAACTGACAGATCTTCGATATCCAGAATTCCGCTGCGGAAAATTGGCGGTGGAAGGGATTCCCGAGGGTCTCGTCCGGGTCGGCACAGGGTCTTGATGATATCTTCCATCAGCATTTTACCGACGGAAAATTGCGACGCCATTTCCGTCGGGTCAATCGAATTTAGACGCTGCGCCAGTGAATTTGAAGCATTGGGCGTGCATTCAGAACCTTCGATCGGGCTGGCGTCACTGCAGTTAAGATCCTCAACTTTGCTTTGGATGTGATTCATTAATGCCTGCGCTGCAGGGTAACTTTCGGGATGAATCGCTGTTGCATCAAGCGGTTGATCACCATTGCGAATTCTTAGAAAACCCGCACATTGAATAAATGTTGCATTCCCCACACCGGGTACATTCTTCAATGCCTCACGATTCTTGAACGGGCCATTGGCTATTCTGTATTCGATTAAGCGACGAGCCGTTGGTTGATTTAGACCCGCGACATAGCTTAAGAGCGCCGGGCTGGCCGTGTTCACATCGACCCCGACGTAATTTACGCAAGATTCAACAATTGCATCTAACGAACTTTCTAAATGTTTTGATTTAACATCGTGTTGGTAAAGTCCGACGCCAATATTCGCGGGGTTGATCTTCACTAGTTCGCTAAGCGGATCTAATACCCGGCGGCCAATCGAAATCGCACTTCGGATCGTTGGGTCAGTCTCGGGAAATTCTTCGCGACCCGATTCACTGGTCGAGTAAATACTGGCGCCTGCTTCGTTGACGATCACATAGCGTAATTCAACACTCGAGAGCTGCTTGGAGATCAATTCAGACACCAGTAGTTCGGTTTCTCTGCAGCCGGTGCCATTTCCGATTGCGATGAGATTGATGTTGTGCTGAAGAACAAGTTGAACCAATCGTTGCCGAGAATTTTGGATCTTTTCCTTGTTCCCGACGATTGAAATGATATCGCTTTGAACGAAATTGCCAAATTCATCTAAGACCGCAGCCTTGCAGCCGCTCTTGAAGCCTGGGTCCAAGGCTAAAATTCGATACCCGCTGATCGGTGGTTGTAGCAACAGGCTGCGTAGGTTGGTTGAGAATACTTCGATCGCATGATTTTCAGCCTTCTCGGTCAATTCACGCCGAATTTCTCGTTCCAGTGATGGAACTAGAGATCGATTTAAAGCATCTTTGGCTGCTTCTTTCATCAGATCTACTTGCGCGTGCCCCGGGGGCAGCAACTCTTTTTCAGTAATCCGCCAAAGTGATTCTTCATCCAGTTGCAGTTTGACTTTTAACTGTTTAGCGCGTTCGCCGCGGTTGATTGCCAAGATCCTGTGCGGTGGAATTTTGGAAATCGCCTGCGCGAAATCGAAATAATCTTTAAACAGTTCGTCTTCACGTCGTCGTTTCTTTTTCTTCCGCTTCTTCTTGACGGGCGCAGCAGTTTGTAAGGGATCCGATTCTGTGGTTGATTGAGAAATGGGGGCTGGCGTTACCGCTTCTGCCAAACTTGTTGGGGTTTCCAAGTTGCCGATTTCACCCGCCACTTGGTTGACCAAATTTTCATCTAGCAGTTGCGTGGGCTGCACCTGACTCGCATCTGACGCCTGGCCACTATCTAAAAGCTGACCAGTATCAAGAGTGTTCGGCAGGCCGCTAACACTCATAATTACAACGTCATTGAGTTTCCCGCTAACAACGTGACTTGGATCAGCAACGTGACTTGGATCAGCAGTTTCCACCATCTGGTCTGCCGTAAGCGGCAACACTGTCGAGATCGCAGTTGCTGTTTCTAAGGTCGCTGTTTCTAAGGTCGCTGTTTCTAAGGTCGCTGTTTCTGGCTTGGCTATCTCCGCGGTCCCAATGTTTTGGCTGGCGGCAGTTTCAGCTGAACCGATTGCGGGCGTCGTGTTCTGGGAATCACTTGTTGAGGCAACGGTTGTTGGGGCAACCGATTGGGCCGAAACCATGGTTCCAGACTTCCACGCCTGTTTGCGAAGTTTTCGCCGCAGCGCGATGCTTTCACAAAAGAATTCAGACAGCAAATGCCTCACGCCTTTAAGGACATCTTCTGCAGGGATTGGTTGGTCGGTAGGATCCAACGCATTTTGGACTTCATGATGAAATTCGTCCGCGGACAGCCCCTGAAGGTAGACCGCTTCGGCCAAAGGATGCAAGCCTAAACGTCGGGCTTGTTCGGCCAGCGTTGTTTTCTTTTGCTTGTACGGAAGATAGAGGTCTTCTAGATACTTAAGCGAGTAGCAACCGTCGATCTTTAGTTTAAGATCGTCAGTCAGTTTGCCCTGCCCTTCAATCGATTTAAGGACTACCGCTTTTCGTTCGGCTATGGATCGCAATTGAGCGACCTTGCTTTGAATCAAGCGTAACTGGGTTTCGTCCAATCCGCCGGTTGCATCTTTTCGATAGCGAGTAATAAATGGAACCGTATTGTCGTTGTCCAGCAACGAAATAGCGACTTGCACCTGTTCGGTGGGGAGTTCCATTTCAGACGCTATGCGTTCGATATCGTTAGCGTTTTCTATTTGCATGTAAAAGCGAAATCCAGGAGTGAAACGATAGCGAGTGCATCGAGCGAACGTGCAATTTGCTAATGGAAGTAGCGGTGTTGGAAGTAGCGGTGTTGGACGTAGCGGGGTTGGACGTAGCGGGGTTGGACGTAGCGGTGTTGGACGTAGCGGGGTTGGATGATGTTTGGAACGATGGCGAATTCAAAAGGAAATTAAGTCCAGTTTTATCCGTCCGGCATTCAATTCATCGGGATCTGAAGTGAATGATTCGTCGTAGCGATTATAAACGAGGAACACAAGTTTAACTAACGCATTCACACCGTTGGCTGGTTAACACTGTTGGCTGTTTAACATTGTTGGCTGTTTAACACCGTTGGCTGTTTAACACCGCTGTGGGGCAATTCAAACAGCCTTCAGGCAATTACCAAAGCATTGAGCCAAAACGCTGCTTTACGACGAATCCATTAAGTCTTTAGAGCTTAAAACAAGTCCACTACGGCAGCGGTCACTACGTTCTTGACTAAATCATAACGTAGTCTTCCACTGAATCTACTTGGTTTGGTGCATATTTGTCAAGGATTTCATCAATTTCAGCGGGAAAGTTCAACCGTTTGGGGGCTGTAATTCATCTTGCACTCTAAGCCAAACGATCGGTTCGGGATCAGGGGGGAAGTGAAATGGGTAGGATCGCGGGTTGCTTTGCCCGCAATCTTATTCCCCAATTCGGTAATGCGAAAACCAAAGCTCGCTAAATAGCAGTTTTCTGCGGCGAACCATTCGGTCAAAGTTAGGGGGTGTGTCAAGCGGGCGCCGAATCGTTTCAGCTTGTCGATTGTTGACTTCTTTTTAGGCAGCCAACGATCGTAACCCTATGGGACGTAAGGCGTTTGGGGCGACGGGTTACTATTCAAGTTTTCGGGCTGAATTTCGTGTTTTCAGTCCAGAAATCGTCCTTGATTCCTAAGCGTCTTGCCAGTTTGAGCTGCTGATTACTCTATATTTAGTGCTGACCCTAAAATGTCTGGTGTGTCCGTCAAAACCTTGTTTGGTTTGCTGGCCGAAGTGAAGGCAAAGGTACTCAATCAACGGTGCAATCGCTTTGTCGATACTCGGGATGCCTTGGATTTGTTTCGCCTCCAAGGCGCGGTTCACATCTGGACCCTGGCCCGATAATTCAGGGAAGAAGCACGCTTGGTGCTCGCGCGACTTTGATGAACGTTTGGTGGGCGATCGCTCGCAACTCAGGCACGGCCTCTCAAAACTATCTTGGGATTTCCAAGTTGGTTGCTCCAGAAGCTTGGCGAACTTCCGCCGCATCGCTGGTCTTTTCTTCGTTGTACATTTGGTTAATTGCTTGAGCGTGGGTGGAACTTTCGAAGTTAACGACATGGCTTTCATTGTTTTCCGCCATGATCATCCCGCAGACTCGCCAGCCATAACTACTCTCTTGCTTCAGCATCCAAGTCACTACAAACTTACCTTCTTCGCCTTCATCAGGATCGAAAACGTGGCAATCAACATACGCCAATTCTTCACGGTTGGTCGCATATTTGGCTTCGCCAATTACATACTGAGCGTTTTGCCCTGCCAGTGGTCCAAGTTCTAGGCCGCTTTCATGAATCACGATTCTGGACGCCAATGTCAACAATCGCTCGCAAGAGATGGTATCCCGATGATGCAACGTTCGAACGAAGGCTTCGCACACCTGGGCTGGTGAACTGCCCTGCGTGACCCCTGCTACATCTTCCTGATAGCCGAAAGGTTCTTGGGTCAATTGTTCAATCTGAACATCTGAGGCCGTCACCGATTGGGACGTTTGTTCTTCCTTGATCGGCGCTGCGTCCTGGGTCTTGGGAGTGCTAGGCGACACCGTCGCAGTTTCAGATTGGCAACCCACAAGCAAAACGCACACAACAGTAGGCAGGACCACCAGGCTGCGCTTAAAAAGGCCATTCTTGACAATGACAGTCACAGCTAGGCCAGTCACAGCTAGGCCAGTCACAGCTAGGCCAGTCACAGCTAGGCCAGTCACAGCTAGGTTGTCAAGCCAATTCAAGGCCTCTACCAACCGTTCGCTACATGTGAAATGACGGGGGGCGTCTTTGTTCAAGTGATTCACCGTGTGACTCCAGTAACCACGCAATATTTAGCATCGCGAGACTGACCAATGGATCGAAAAGAAAAATCGTCGACTCTTCGAATGAGAATTGTTGCTTTGCCCTTAATCGAGGGCCTTGCAACGGTTGAAGAGTCGCAATTCTGGAAGATAACGTCAAGGTGAATTCTAAGACTTGTATTCGTGGGCTGGGCTTAGTCGCCGTCAAGGCTTGAGGTACAGCTTAGCAAGGGAAGTCGATTTGAAGGTTACGTTGATTCGGAATCCAGGTCGTGACCGTGTCTGGAAAGTCCAGCTTTGATTCGTTCGATCGTGTTATCGGATAGTTTTTTGTGGGCATTCCAGGTCGCCAACGCTGTGATGGCGGTGACAGGTCCGCCGGCAGCAAATCCCATCAACGCTGCGCTGACTTTTCCGACTCCGCTAACCCAACGTTTTGCCCATCGCTTTGAACGCATCGATTTCGAATCGGTTAGCGAAGCGTCTGGGCTGGAGGTTTGCGACTGCCAGGATTGGGCTGGGGGTGTCGCGTTGAAGACTTGTTGGGACAGCCAAGATGCCATTTGTTCCGAGGCGTCGGCAACCAGCACCCACGGATTTAGCAAGCGGCTGTGAACGGCAAATTGATCTGCCTTTGAGAAAATCCCGCAAACTTGAATTAAGTGGCGAAGTCGGGGGTCTTGAATGTCTAGCGTCTCCAAGTTTCGCTGTAATTGGTTTTGCTGCAATGTCTTGGGCGCGCGATTGCGATTGGTTTGGCACCAATCAACGAATCGCTCGCTGTCATTGTTGAAGCGATGGGTTTGCTGCAGCGTCAATTGTTGCCGAGCCCGAGCGACCACTTCTTCGACAGAAAAGTCGGAGGCGACCGGAGATTGGACGAGTAAATGGTGTCGCTGGAAGCTTGGGGGCGCATTGTCCGAGAGAAAAGCGTCTTTGGACTGTTGGACAATTCGAAAACAACCTGGGGTCACTTCGCACAAAAAGACCACGGATTCCGGTTCGGATCCTTTGGCGTCGGCGGTTGGTCGAGCGTTATCCGTAACCAAAGCGTGCTTCCACTGTCCCTGGTAGAAGACCTTAAGATGATCAGCAATCGCCAATGAAGGGTTCCTGTCGCGGGTAAACTGACCATTGATTTACAGTCAGAGTTTTCCGGCTGGAAATGACCGGTTTCACCAAGACTTTCTTACCTGAGGCGATAAAAGCAAGTCAATTGTCGGCGGTTTCTCGTGTGCAACCGGATAAACCGTGGGGTACTCAACACAAAAGTCCGCCTTCGAAATCAAGTTCAAAGGCGGACTTAGTGGTGTCTAGAGTTGTTTGAGGACAATCGCCCTGCAAGTTGCAGCTGGATTGAATTACTTCAGATTCTTCGCCTGGTTACTCGCCACTTGGTCATCATTGAAAACAAGCGTCTGAGCCATCATCTGGTCCGCGTTGCCCAAGGCAGGCAAGAAGCTTGAGTCGGTGGTGAAAACCATTTGTGCGCGTCGACCATCGCTGGTGGTGATGTAGTAGTAGATCCAAGTTAGATCCACCCCGGCCTCTTTTCCAGTGGCTTGGACGCGAAGGATCTCCGCCCCATTGATTCCTTGCAGTTTCTGTTGAGAATCGATACTGATGTCGTTGTCCGCCAGCGATTCGCCAACTTTCTCGACAAATTCGTTCAGCGATACGCTTTCAGTTGCCTTGGTCGCAGGCAGCAGCAAATTACACTGCGTCAGCGGTTCGCCGCTGGAGATCATTCGCCAGATAATGGCTCCTTTTTGATCCAGCAGTAAATGCCACTGGTTACCGTGTTGCAGCTGGATCATGTTGGTGTCGGAATTGAACGACAGGATCGCTGCGGATTCCGGTAATTCCAGGTGTTTCTTGATTGTCGAGTTGGAAATGGGTGTTCCGACTTCACTTTCGTCAATCTTCAATTTGGTGGTTGCCTGGAAAGCAGGGGTGACCGTTCCCTTGGCCCGTTGTTCAAAATAGGAGGCTCGCAACTGAGTAAACTTGCCGGTGGCAAAAATGGCTCGAATCGAGGAGTTCAGGCGAAAGTTGGTTTTGACATCCAAATTTCGTCCCTCAACGTCGCCCGAGATTTTTAGAACCGCTTGACTGTCATTTGCCTTCTCGGTTTCACATACTAGCGTCGTTGCAGTAACTTCCTCCAGGCAAAATAGTTTTTTCGCAAGTTCTGCGGAGATTGCAACTTTCTCGCCGACCTGCAGCTTTGTTTTCCCAGCGAATACTTGTGTCGCTAACTCGTCTAGCCAGATAGGGCTAAGCGGAACTTGCAGCAAGCTAATCTGCTTCTCGGAGAGCTGAGTCTCTGCCGAACGAAATTCAAGTCGTCCGGAATCGACCGATTCGGGAAAGGCAATCAGTTCCAATGGCGTTTTCCCCAGGGAAACGGTTTCTGCTTCCAAGGCCCCAAACTTCTTGACCAAGTCACCCTGCTGGTAGCGGCGGCTGGCTAGTCGGATTGCGTCGCGGACAATCAGTCGCTCGGCGTACTTTTGTTTGCATGTCACGGTGAACGGAACTTGCTTTGGGTCTTCCGCACTTCCAAGGAAGACTAGGCCCTCGGACTGGATATCAATCGAGTAGGCTAAGGTTTCGGAAATCTCTGGTACCAGTGCGATTCCCCACCCAATGGAGCCTGTTCCCGCCTGAGCCGAACGGCCAAGTGAAGGCAACAGAGTGCAGCTTGCTGCGGCCGTTCCGAAATTGAGTAGCCAATTGCGACGTGTAACGGTTGTATCCATCTTGGGTTCTTTCTGGATTTAATGTTCGCTTAGCGTGGGAATCGGCATCAGACGCTAAAGGGCTTCAGCCAGGGGTTACTGGCGATTTTGGTAGTTCGAGGGTTCTTGCCCAGAATGATCAGTCAATGGAAACTTGCGATCACTGCGGGCAATGTCGCATCGTTTGCGGGGTGGCATTGAACATATTCTGGGGCGAAGGCAATCTCAGAAGGTTCCGGCATTCGCTTTAGATTGATGCTTGGTCGCTACCAATCAGATCGACCAGCAGCAACGACTCTATCCACAGTTTTTTTGGCGAATCAATTTCCTTCGTCTAATGTCGCGAACTAGATATCGATGTACGAAGCCAACGCGGAGATTGTTTGCCAGCTTGTGTACGGCCAAATCAAATCCAATGGAAACTTGTCCTGACAGACTGGTAGATCAAGCTTGGCGTTTATCGGGGAAGTGGAATCGTTAAGAAGTTTTTATAGAATTTCAACATTGTGGGCGGAAATTGAAAACATATTGCTGTCAGATAGCGTCTTATAGATGAGTGGTTTAGTTTCGGGTTGCGTCCGGTGTACCAACCTGTGAGCGACGGGCATATGAACGAGCCAAAGGCAGGCGGGCGTCGTTCGTAAAGTAAGGCTTGGCTGGAATGCTGACAAATAGTACGCGGATCAAGAATTGCGCCGGGAAGGCAAGCTTGGTGGCTTTGGGAGGGATGCGTTGTTTCGTAGCTCTGCGTTGTTTCGCATCTTTGCGTTGTTTGCGGGCTTGGTCAGGTCGCCGCAACATTGGTGGCGGTTTCCGCCATGGGTTTTGGTTTCCGGCGTGATAGGTTTTATCTGCTACAGTTGGGGTTTTAGGCTGCTGTCGCGGGGGTCTTATCTGCTGTCGCGGGGGTCTTATCTGCTGTCGCGGGGGGCGTCGAAGCGGCCTAATGAATTCAAACCGAAGAATCTGGTTCCAGCTATTGCGAACCAATTGAATTTGCAGAACGTAATTATTTTCGGTGACTCGATTTGATTCAAATTGTCGCAAACTTAGACGATTGGCCAGTATTTTCGAACAATGTTCTAAGCGAGCGGGAAAATATGCTAAGAAAAATCGGGGAAACGCCCTGTTTTCAAGGTTTTTTGGGTTAGATAGAAACGGTCGGGCTGATTGGCCCGGATTTTGCAATTAGTAGAAATTTGTAGTAGCAGCACGATGAATTGATCGTTGCATTGAATTATGAACTTCGGTTATCTAAAGGCAAGAGTCGTTAGTTTTGTTGTTTGGTATTGGAGTTAACGTCGTAAGGCGTTAATTCCGCCAAGCGACTAACCAATTGGTGCGAAAGTGATTCGCTTTCCAAACCGTGACAACGCTCGATTTTTAGGTGGACAGGAATTCTAGATTCAGTAGCGGTATCCACTACAAAGGCTGGGTTAGACGGAATGCGAGCATTAAGGTCGCATTCAAAATTGCCCGGGACGCATACGGATTCTTAGCTTTAGCAAGGTTCGTTTTCGTGCTCGTTTGGAGGTTACTTACCAAACTTACTTTAGGATTAGAAACATCAAACGGGTTTCGACCTTTGCGAAAAGGCAAACATCGTTGAACCTAACCGGTTGTTTTGGTTTCCAATTGTCTTGGAGGCTCACTTTCTAAAGTTGTTTTGTTTGAACCAAGCTGCTTTCCATTTCACAGGATTGTGAAGTTCGAGGGAATGAAGGCTGCCAAAGACTAGAAGCTGGGATTAAATGCTTCACGGAACAGTCAAAGGTAGTCAAGTCCGAAAGGTCAGACGATTATGCATCAAGAATACAACAGTCAATTATTACGAGACTTGCGTGACCAACGCGTCCAAGGTTCCAGCCAGCGACAGAAACTTGCTGACGCTCATCGGGCCGAGGATTTATTGCGTCAATTGGACGCGAATGAAAATTATTCCTTCGACTATATCACTTACCGCGTGACCGAAGTTCGAGACTTTCAGGCTCCTTTGGAAACGATGTTGGGTCGTCGTTGGCGTTCGGACCTGCACAACTATGTGGAAGACATGACTGATGCGGCGAATGTGACAGCGGAATCTGTGGGCCAACCGGTCCATACGGTCGATGAACTCAGTAAGATGTACAACGTTTCGTCCAAGACGATTTCGCGTTGGCGTCGGCAAGGTCTGGTTAGCCGCAAGTTTATTTTTGATGGTAAGCGAAAACGAGTTGGTTTTCTGCGAAGCAGTGTCGAAACGTTTGTTAAACAGAATCACGAGAAAGTCAAACGTGGCGAGCGGTTTAGTCAATTATCCGAGCGCGACCGTGAAGAAATCTTGGAATGTGCGCGACGCTTGGCCGCCGCCGGTGATTCGCCGTCGGAAGTAGCCAGGAAAATCGCCAATTCGTTAAGTCGAAGCGTTGAAACGATTCGGTACACGATCAAAGATTACGATCTTCGCTACACCGAAACCGCGATTTTTCCGGACAAAACAGGTCCGCTTAATCCAGAAATGAAACAGCGGATTGTTAGCGAACATCGCACCGGAAAGTCGGTGAATGTGCTGGCAAAACGCTACCGAAGGACTCAAGCAACGATTTATCGTGTGCTGAACGAAATGCGAGCCAACGAGATCATGCAACTGCCGTTAGATTTCATGGACAGCCTAGAGTTTTACGAAGAAAGTGCGGAGAAAGAAATCCTGACCGAAATGCCGGAACCCGAGACTCGTCAGCGACGGGTTAAGGCTCCAGCGGGAGTTCCCCACTATCTGGCTTCGCTGTACGACGTACCTATATTGACTCGCGAACAAGAGAATCACTTGTTCCGAAAATACAATTATTTGAAGTTTCGCGCCCGAACGCTTCGCGATCAAATGGACCCCGTGATGCCATCGGCCAAGCTGATGGATGAGATCGAAGATTGGTATGACCAAGCGGTCGCGATAAAGAATTTGATCGTGCAATCTAATCTTCGCTTGGTGGTATCAATTGCAAAGCGGCACCTGAAGTCGCAGGAGGATTTCTTCCAATTGATCAGCGATGGAAACATGTCGCTGATTAGGGCCGGTGAGAAGTTTGACTATACTCGGGGTAACAAGTTTAGCACTTATGCGACTTGGTCGATCATGAAGAATTTTGCCAGAACGATTCCGGAAGAATTCAAATATCGTGATCGTTTTCGGACGACCGGTGAGGAGGTCTTTCTGTCGACAGCGGACGCCCGCACCGATCGCTATCAATTGGAATCGGATCAAAAAATTCGCGAGCGTCAAGTTGGTTTGATTCTTCATCATTTGGATGATCGTGAACAGCAAATAATTATCCGCCGTTTCGGTTTGAATCATGAACACGAACCGCTTACGTTGCAAGAGGTTGGTTCGATCATGGGTGTGACCAAAGAACGAGTTCGTCAGATCGAAGCGCGGGCATTGTCCAAGCTGAAGGCGGCTGCCGAACAAGAGAGAATCGATTTGCCCGAAGCCTCATAGGCGTCTGGTCGGGACGGCAAGTTGCTTCAATGTGTTTCACAAAAGTGCGTATGCTGCCTCGTTAGGGGCCAGGCAAGTAAGCTAGGCAAGTAAGCTAGGTAAGTGGCGTGATTTGCTGAAGGTGACGTTTTCAAACGACTAAAATTTTAAACTACTTAGGTCAGGTCGACTGCGAGAGCAGCAGACCTGACCTTTTTTGTTTGTCTGGCCAAGGCAGAATTCGGTCAAGGTCAAGGTCAAGGTCAAGGTCAAGGTCAAGGTCAATGACTATGACGATAATTTAGATCAATGTTGTGCCAGCAAGGTTCCGCCGTTTCTGCACAGGGGTTAGGACTGGCGTTGGTTGATTCGCCAGAAACTCGAGCAGCGTGAATGGCGACGATTGAGCAGATTTTTTCATGAATTATGCCAAAACGACAATTTTCCTGCCGGAATTGTTTTGTTTTGATACACTCTTGCCTAGACCTAGTTGGTTTGATTGACATTGGATGTGTTACGCCTATATTGACCGCTTGGTTTTGCGATCAAGTTCGTAATCAGAACATAGGTTCCCCTAGATTAAGGATAGACAGAAGATGACATTTTGGATTGCGTGTGCATTGCTGGCAGTCGGGTTTGACGATGGTGTAAAAGTTGAATTTGTATCTGAAGGTGTGACTGCCAAGTCGGGTGGCTATAGTCCCGTTCGCGCGGAAATGGATCAAGAGGCCAGTATTGTAAAGCAGGCACCTGAAGGGCTTGAAAATCCAAGTTTTGGGAAGCTTGAAATCGGTGACAAGACTTGGGGATTTATTCTGGATCAGCCCGAAGAGAAGCCAGCCAAGTTGTACGTTGATTCCAATGCCGACGGTGACTTCACCAACGACCCAGAAGCAACTTGGGAACCAGGAGTTCCCGGCCAAGGTGCTGCATTCAGTGGAGATGCAAAGCTCGACTTGGGTGAGGGTAAAATGGGCAAGATTGCCATGTACCGGTTTGATCCAAACGATGAACGACGTGCCGCCCTAAAGAATACGATTTTGTATTACTCGGATTTTGGTTACGAGTACACGATCAACATCGAAGATAATGAATTCAAGACAACCGTATCTGGCGATTTGTCGGCTGGGCAGGCCTTGTGGTTGGATCGTGACAAGAATGGCAGCCGCAGTTCCAATTATGAATTGGTAACGGTGGGTGACGCATTTAACTTCACAGGAACCACCTTCGTTTTGGAGCTAGAGGAAGGTAAACTTGTGCTCGAGAAATCCAGCCAAGCTCTGCCACTGGCTCCAATGCCTCCGGATCTAACAGTTGGTAAGAAGACGCTGGAATTCACGGCGAATTTGCTGGATGGAAAAGAAGTTTCGTTTCCAAAGGACTACGCGGGTAAGGTTGTGATGTTGGACTTTTGGGCCACTTGGTGCGGCCCGTGCATCGGTGAATTACCCAACATGACCGAAGCTTATACCAACTGGCATGACAAAGGCTTTGAAATCTTGGGCGTAAGTTTCGACCAAGAGAACATGGAGGAAAAGCTTACTGAGTTCATGGAAGAAAAGGAAATCGTTTGGCCTCAGATTTATGAAGGCAAGGGTTGGGGAACGACGCTTGGAAAATTGCACGACGTTAGCGGAATCCCGTTTGTACTTCTAGTTGACGGCGACACCGGTGAAATTATTGGCACCTCGCGACAATTGCGAGGCAAAGGGCTTTCTGACTTTATTGGCGAAGCATTGGAAAAGAAAAACAATTCCACTGCATCGGTTGCCAAATAGTAGACGGCGATTTGGTTGAGAGGATTGAATAAGAATTCGATTCAATGGGTGAGCCAGGTTGATGACTGGGCCACCCATTTTTTGTTTCTTGCGATCATCGTTGGTCAGGTTCAATTGATTATTTACCTTCCTGCAGGGTGATTCCTGCACCAGCCAAACTGGCGCCCATGAAAGCCAGTCGCCATGTGTTTTGCCTTGCCGTCGTGGAGTGGCTGTCTTTCTTGGCACACGTTCATTTCAGTCTTAAGTCCTTTGGGCGTGCGATAGTTAGACCTGTGCCTGCAAAGCAGGTGGGCTAGTCAGCAGTGCCCTTTTTGAATGCAAGACAAACGTTAAGCTAATATCGCTACTGGAGTTTGTGGCTTGCGGTCGTTTCTGCGACATTTGAGTTGAAATTTGTGAAAGTAGCGTGAATAGACGTGTGATTAAGTCAGTTGTTTGGCACGAAGACCAGAAGCTTAGTTTGTTGGTTGACTTGCAGATTGTTGGCTTGTTTCGATATTATCTCTTTTGTGAGCGGCAATACTAATGAGTGACACCAATCCAGTTTGGATCGATGGGAAATGGTCAAAATCATCCGGCGTTGAAGTTTTTCTTGCGGTTGATCCAGCCACAGGGCTGGAAATCGCCGGCCAGTTTCCCAAAAGTGATTGGACCGATTGCGATCAGGCACTTGAGGCGGCGGCGCAGGCTTTTGAAACGTTGCAAGTCACTCCGCGAACCGTGATTTCAGACTTCTTAAAGAAGTATGCAGACTTAATTGAAGCCAATGCTGAAGCACTAGCAAAACAAGCGTCCCAAGAGAGTGCGTTACCGTTTGCGCCGCGATTGAAGGACGTGGAAATTCCCCGGACAAGTAATCAATTGCGTCTGGCTGCAACCGCCTGCATTGATGGCAGTTGGAGCCAACCGACGATCGATTCCGCTCTGAATATTCGCTCGGTTTTGAGCGCCTTGGGACCGGTTCTGGTAATTGGCCCCAACAACTTTCCGTTTGCTTTCAACGGAATGTCTGGCGGAGATTTTGCGGCGGCTTTGGCAGCGGGGAACCCTGTTATTGTCAAAGGGCATCCCAATCATCCCAATACCACCAAGATGTTAGCCGAATTGGCTTCCAATGCGATCCAGTCAACGGGTTTACCTCCGGCAACGGTTCAGTTGCTTTATCACATGTCGCCGGAATCTGGGCTAAGAATGATTGCCGACCGTCGACTGGCATCGGTGGCATTTACGGGAAGCAAGTCAGCCGGTTTGTCGATTAAAGAAACCTGCGACAAAGCTGGCAAGCCGGTTTACTTGGAGATGTCCAGTGTGAATCCCGTAGTCATTTTGCCGGGAGCAATTGAGGAACGTGGCGAGGCATTAGCGGAAGAATTTTCTGGTAGCTGCATGATGGGCGCTGGACAATTTTGCACGAATCCTGGTTTTGTGATTCTTTGTGCGTCGTCCAAAACCGAGGCGTTTATTGGTAATGTGGTTCAGCGATTTGGCGCAAGCCCAGGCGGAACGCTACTGGCGGCTAGTGTTCGAGATCACCTGGCGGCGTCAGTGACTTGTGTGCAGAAAGCAGGCGCCCAATTGTTGGTTGGCGGCAATGCCGTGGAGGACGGTGGTCGAATCGCATTCCAAAATACGGTGTTGCGAGTGTCCGGGACTGAGTTCCTAAATCACCCGGAGGCATTACAGACGGAGATGTTCGGTCCTGTATCAATGTTTGTGGTGGTGGAAGATCTACTTGAAGCACAGGCGGTGATCGCTCAGTTGGAGGGTAATCTGACTGGAACCATCTACACGTCAACGGATGACCGTGATGATTCGGCTTACCAACAAATGGTCCGCCCGCTGCGTCAAAAAGTTGGCCGGTTGCTCAACAATAAGATGCCAACAGGCGTCGCGGTCTCGTTGGCGATGAACCACGGTGGCCCCTATCCAAGTACAGGACATCCAGGGTTCACCGCGGTTGGGATTCCAGCGTCGATGAAACGGTTTGGTGCATTGCAGTGTTATGACAATGTTCGAACTAATCGGCTGCCTGAAATATTGCAGGATCAAAATCCAGCCGGTTTGGCTTGGCGTCTGATTGATGGGCAGTGGACTCAGGGCGACGTAATATCGGCAAAGGCGTGATGCTGACGGAGTGCGAAAAAACTGTCTTTTGTCAGTTTTTCGCAGGACTGGGCGGACGATACTCGGTAAACCGCACGATACTTAGTAAACCGCTCGATACTTGGTAAACCGCTCGATACTTGGTAAACCGCTCGATACTTGGTAACCGCTCGGGGACTTAGGCAAATTTATACGTCCATCGGCGATTCGATTGAATCGCTGATCGTTTGGATCAGTTTTAACCTAGAATGAATTGATGATGGGAACTGGAAGTCGCACGGTCGTAGTCGGTGGCGGGGTTATTGGGGCGATGTGTGCCTGGTACCTAAGCAAAAGCGGCCATCAAGTAACGGTAGTGGATGCCGGGCGGTTTGGCGCGGCTTGTTCCCACGGAAACTGTGGTTACGTTTGCCCAAGTCATGTGTTGCCTTTGACAGCGCCGGGAGTGATTCCCAAGACGCTCAAGGCATTGTTGACGCCCAATTCCCCTTTTTCGATTCGTCCGAGACTGTCGCTGGATTTGTGGCGGTGGCTTTTGAATTTTGCTTACCGTTGCAATCAGACGGCGATGCTTGACGCGGCGATCACTCGGAATCAACTACTTCAATCTTCCATGCAATTGTATCAGCAGTTGATTGAGGAAGAATCGATTGATTGTCAGTGGCAGCGTCGCGGTTTGTTATTTGTGTACAAATCGAAAAGGGAGTTCGATGAATACGGGCATACCAACGAATTGTTAGAAAGTCGGTTTGGTGTTTCGGCGACCCCATATAAGGGTGATGCGCTGAATGTACTGGAACCCGCTTTGAAGCCCGGACTAGCGGGTGGTTGGCACTATGAGTCTGATTGCCACTTGCGGCCTGATCAATTGATGGCGCAACTGCGTCAAAAATTGATGGATCGTGGTGTTCAAATTATTGAAAACGCTAATGTGAGCGGCTTCGTTAAAGAGAATGGAACCGCTCGCGCGATCGATACTGAGCAAGGTCGGATCGAAGGCGACACCTTTGTTGTGGCAACCGGCGCGCTGACTCCGTTTTTGAATCACCACCTGGGTGTGAATGTACCAATTCAGCCGGGAAAGGGTTACTCCGTCACGACTACCAAGCCGACGGTGGTTCCCAAGATTCCAATGATTTTGGAAGAACATTCGGTGGCGGTTACGCCGTTTGCCGACGGTTATCGAATCGGTTCGACGATGGAATTTGCAGGTTACGATCGATCAATCAATCAACGCCGAGTTAACCTGTTGCGAACCGGAGCAAAAGTCTATTTGAATCATCCCTACACTGAAGAAGTGACCGAGGTTTGGTACGGTTGGCGACCGATGACCTGGGATGGCAAGCCATTTATCGATCGGGCTCCCAATATGAATAATACTTGGGTTGCCGCTGGACATAATATGTTAGGGCTTTCGATGGCCACAGGTACTGGGAAGCTGGTCAGCGAACTGATCAACGGTGAAACGCCTCATCTCAATCCAAGGCCACTTGGCTTTGCGCGGCTGAAGAACTGGTCGACCTAGTAACAAGTCGACCTAGTAACGAGTCGGACGAGTAACGGGTCAGACGAGTCGTGCCTGTTGGCACGAATTTTCAGGAAACTCGTTTGATAAGATCGAAGCTAAGTTCCTTGAGAAAATTTAAGATCTAAAATTGTCCGCTCTCGGACCAGCTTAAGAGTCAATCTCCAGTCGTCGATTTTGGCAAGTCGATGTAGGCAAGTTCACGTAGTCAGAGTAACGAAAAAAGCCAGTGGGAACTAAGTTCCGACTGGCTTTTACTTTTTCAATTCGATATCAGAGTACCGTTTTGTACTGTTGTTGTCTTTCGCTGCAGCCTAATTGCTTTGCGACATGATCGCAGTTTGCAATTCACCAGTTTCCGCATTCACCTGTAAGGTAGCTTCGGCAAAGGATTCATCGGTTTCCCAAATGACTACTTTGGTCACCTGGATTTCGTAACCTGCGAAACCGCGGCACAGTTCAGGAGACACGATTTCCAATAGGTACTTGGCCATGCTTTCGGCAGTTGGATTGTATGGCATCGTGGACATTTTCATGGGAACGACTTGGCGCAACGCGTTGATCGCGTTTTCATCGTCTTCATGAACCAAAAAACCATGATCCCAGTTGTCGTCCAGCCAGCCTTTGAAAGCCGTTTTCAGCTGCGAAAAGTCGATGATACGCCCAACGTTATCGGGTTCACTTGCGGTCACATAAAAGTCGGCAACATAATTGTGGCCGTGAAAGAATTCGCATTTCCCACCATGGTTCATCAACCGATGGCCGGCGCAAAATTTGATTCTTCTCATGATTGTCATTGGCATTTGGATATTCCTTTATTCTTGTTGCAAGCAAGATCAACTTCTGATTGATTGATTGATTATTTTAGTTTTGGATTGTTGATGTGCCGGTCTTTGTCGCGTTTGGTCTTCTTGGCCAAATTCTTCTCTAACGCGGCGGTCAAATCGACACCTGTTTGATTCGCAAGGCAAATAAGTACGAACAGGACGTCAGCAAATTCGTCCCCTAGGTTCGCATTTTCCTCGCCTTTCTTAAAGCTTTGCTCGCCATAAGTCCGGCTTATAATTCGGGAAACCTCACCCACTTCTTCGACCAGTTGTGCCAAATTCGTAAGTTCGGAAAAGTACCGCACTCCGACAGTTTGAATCCACTGATCCACTTGTCTTTGAGCGTCACTTATCGAAATCGTACGGTCGCTTAAGAAGTCCAATTTGTCTACCTTGCTAGGCAATGAGGTTCGTCAGTTTCAGGGAAGTTCCTTTGGCTGGTGGACTAGGCTTACGGCCTTAAGCCACCTTCGACGCCACGCGTTGCAATCGCGACGGCGTCGTGCGGATGTAGACTTTCCATGTGTCGTGCTTCGATGCGGAAATCATGGGCCTCGGGCATTTCCATCAAAGCATCTTTCATCCGCCTAGCCGCATCTTCGCAGAACATTTGGTTCGCGCCATTCAATCGAGCAAACTCTTGTTCGTCTTGCCTTTTGACAACGGTCTGAACCGCAGTCTTCAACGCCGATTCAATTCGATCGATTAGACGTTCCACTGGGAATTGCCCGGCGGCCAAAGGGTCTTTCAACTGGATTTCAACGGTAGCGATACTGCGTTGACTATGCGGCGTAGCAATGCTTCCATTATCAATCAACCATTGGCTAATGTTTGAAACACTGACCCAACGATGAAACGCGAAGTCATCCTGGAACTTCCGCTCCAGCAGTTGTCGAGACAATGCCGCCGAACATGGGCAGGTGCTGCTGTAAACGACCTGAACTTCCAGGAACATCTTGCTAACGCATTGTCCTGTTGGGTTACCCAAGGTTACGCGACGGTCTTGAACCAATTTTATCGAAACCGGATAGTGGCGTGGTGCCGAAAAGTCACTTAGCAGTGCCGGGCGCCATGCTGGGTGACGATAAGAAATTTTCACTTCAGACTGGTTGCTGATGTCATTGTGTGTCGAAATAAATTCATCGCTAACTTGCTGCAGGACTGCTGGCGTTAACGACTGCTTGTCCATGGCTGCTGTCAGAGCCAAAAACAAGCGGGACATGTGAATGCCCTTAGTATTATTATCTTCCAAGCTGACATAAGCATCGGCAGTGGCGGGGACTCGCATTGGAATCTGATCAGGGCCGTCCAGCCTAATAATCAGTTCGATCCCAGACATTCCAACCCGATCCAAATGGCCAGAAATTTCGGGCGAATGTTCCGCCGCTACATCCGGCAAACGATCGGTGGCAAAGTAGGTCGCCAGACTACTTCCGCCGTTTTTTTGCGGGCTGGTGGTGGACGATGATGATGTCGAATAGCCGCCAGACTCAACTGGCGATTCCGAATGGCTCATTCTAGTTCCTTTTGGGAGATTTCCCGATTCACCGCGTTCAGATGATCGTCAACGTGACGAATCTAATCAAATGCAGTAAGTCGAGTGTGGGGCTCTCAAGTTTGAGGGTGAATGATCCGCTTACTTCACGCTGTCGAACATTAAGTTCGCGTAAAATAAAGGTCAAGTACTTAACTCAAGTGTTCGAAGCGGTAAGAACTGCAATCTGCAGCCAGGGATAACCGCTGTCGAATATAACTATCGCGAAACCGGATCTGCCAAGAATCGCGGTAGTATTATAGCAAAGTTAGCTGCCTTGGTGAGCTGACTATTGGGTTGGATCGGATTCGACTTTGGCCAGAATCCAAAAATTGCCGATCTTACTTCGGCCGTGCCCAATTTGCGGATCCATCGGGCAGCGGTCCCCGCATTGGCATGTGATTTCCGCGGTTGGTTTGCCTTTACTCAAACGTCCCTGTAGTGAGTAAATACCGACCCGGTGTGTAAATGTTTACCCGAATCGGGTTTGCCGCAAAAAATTATGCATTCCAGATGTCGAATTGGCCCGATTAGGTAAAATAAGTTCAATGGTCTGTTTGAATTGAATCTTCGTGCGGGTTGCAGTTTGGCATTGGGTGGTAATTGGTAACGCTTGCAAGAATCTTGCTGGGCAAAATCAGCTTCGCCCTATTCGCAATGGTTAGTGCATGGATTAGAAAGCATCTTACCTTTAAGAGCGCTTGCAAGCGTCGCAATTTTCATGAAAGCCTGAGGCCTGATAGAGTGAGTGCCGCGAAAAATATTGTCCTTTGTTTTCCTGTGGAAGATCGACACTTGGATCAGATTCAGTCCGCCTGTCCTGGGGCGAACGTGATTAATGCGGGCCAAGAAGGTATCCCAGACGCGATTGTTCAGGCCGATATTTTTTGTGGTCATGCCAAAGTGTCACTGGATTGGCCAAGAGTTGTTCAGCAAGGACGTTTGCAATGGATTCAATCGTCCGCTGCGGGATTGGATCATTGCTTGGTGCCTTCGGTGATCGAATCGGAGATTCCTGTGACCAGTGCTTCGGGATTATTTGCGAACCAAGTGGCCGAGCAAACGTTCGCACTGCTGTTCGGATTGTTTCGCAGTTTGCCGGCGTTTTTTCGAGCAAGCTTAAAGGCTCAGTTCGTTCGGCGTCCAACCGACGATCTGCATGGCAAGACGATTGGAATTGTCGGGTTTGGCGGAAACGGTACTCGGATTGCTCAATTGTTGGCACCATTTGGTAACAGGATTTTGGCAACGGATTATTGGCCAAGGCAACGCCCCGCTTATGTGGACCAACTGTGGACGCCAGAGGGCTTGCCCCAGCTGTTGGTCGAAAGTGATGTGGTGATCCTATGCATGCCATTGAATCATCAGACCCGGCACATGATTGGGCGGACCGAGTTAGGGTTAATGAAGGCGGGAAGTTACTTGATCAACGTAGCGCGTGGCCCCGTTGTGGATGAAACTGCGTTGGTTCAGGCAATTGAATCGGGGCATCTCAAAGGCGTTGGCGTCGATGTCACGGAGGTTGAACCGCTGCCTGCCGACAGTCCTTTATGGACGATGGAAAACGTATTGATTACCCCTCATGTGGGCGCACAATCGCATCGGCGAGTTTCGGATACGGTTGATTTTTTCTGTCAGAATTTGCAACGTTTCATGAAGGGGCAGCCACTGATGAACCAAGTGGACAAAGTCTTGGGTTTCCCTGGTCCGATGGTTTGACACGTGTTGAGCGAAGCTGATTGAATGCCAGAGCAGATTTAGAGAATGGAATCTGGTGCCTGCCTAGGTTGCCTGGGAATCGCTAGACTGATTGGACGACAACAGCTTTGGTGGTGTTGTGGGCTTTGGTGATGTTTTGTTGTTTTGAATTGTTTGAATATTAACACCTTTGAGTTTCGAGCAACGAATTATGTCACGTCGAGTTTTTAATTTTTCTGCCGGCCCAAGTGTATTGCCTTTGCCGGTATTGGAACGAATTTCAGAGGAGATGACATGCTTCTCTGATACGGGTGTTTCCATTTTAGAGTTGGGGCATCGGACCGCTGCGTTTACGAACGTATTGGCGGAAGCGATTGAGCGATTGCGTCGGATCTTGAAAATTTCGGACGAATACGAAGTGTTCTTCGTGCAGGGTGGCGGGCGGTTTATCTTTTCCGTGTTGCCAATGAATTTTTGTTTGACGGATCAGCCTAGTCAGGTTGGTGATTATTTGGTTAGTGGTACCTGGGGTGCCAGCGCGCTTGCCGAAGCATCCAATGCAGGACGTGGCCATTGTGTTTGGGATGGAGCGACTTTGGGATACAAATGTCTGCCGGATGTGAAGACTTTGCTTCTGTCGCCTGACGCGGCGTACTTGCATTACACATCCAATGAGACGATTGAAGGCGTGCAATTCCAAGGCGATCTGAAGTCACAACTCGTGAAGTCACAACTCGTGAAGTCGGTGCCAGTGATTTGCGATATGTCATCTGACTTCTTGAGTCGACCGATTGATATTCAAAATTATGATATGGTTTATGCGTGCATTCAAAAGAATCTTGGGCCCGCAGGTGCGACCCTGGTCATCGCCAAGCGAGAGTTGCTAAATCGTAGCCAAGATCGAATGCCAGGCTATTGCAATCTTCGCAATCATGCTGCGGCGAAGTCGATGTACAATACGCCGCCAACGTTTTGCATTTATGTAGCGAACTTAGTTTTGCAATGGTTTGAAGAGGTCTTTGGTGACTTGGAGACGATCGGCGAATTTAATCGTAAGAAATCGCAGTTGATTTATGATGCAATTGCCAAGGATTCAGACGTTTATCAACTTCACGCCCAAGAAGATTGTCGGTCGCAGATGAATGTGACGTTCCGTCTACCCGACACAGAAACGGAAAAGCGATTGTTGGTCGAATCTGAGGCGGCTGGTCTGGCGTTCTTGGCGGGGCATCGAAGTGTCGGAGGTATCCGAGCTTCGTTGTACAATGCGATGCCAATGGAAGGCGCCGAAGCCTTGGCAGGTTTTCTGGCTGAATTTGCATATCGTGCCCAAAACGTTTGATTTTCAGGTGTCAAACCAAACAAAACTTGAGAATTTGAACCGATTGCCTAGAATTCCCTTGATCAAGGCGGCACGTTGGCGAAAATAGGATGAATTCTGGTTGGCTTGATCGCAATTTCCGTAAAATCGGGCGACGCAGAAATCGGGTACGGTGGAAACTGAACAAGGTAGGTGGCATTCAAAACTTTGTTGGTTTCTATCCCGATTGATCGTTGGAATCGTTATCGTCCTCGCCTTATCTTGCCGTCCTTCGGGCAGGCACTGGTCTAACCTTGCGGCTTAAACGTTTTTTCGCCGAAACTGGGGTTATTATGTTTCTTGCCAACGTTGGGGTACTCTTTTCACAGCGGTCGATAATTTGTCAATCGATAACTTGTCAATCGAACTGGTCAGACGAATAAGCATTTGGCAGGTTTGAAGTAAAGCGGCTTTCTTTATGAATCCTTTGATTCTTCGCGTTGTTGATGGTTCGGATAGGGGGCGAGTTTACTCGAACCTAACGCCACCGTTAACGATTGGACGCGAGGAAGGCAATCTGATTCAACTAAACGACGAACGAGTGAGCCGTTACCACGTTCGGATTCAGGTCGAGAGTGGGAATATCGTTCTGGCGGATTTGGGGAGTACCAACGGAACGAAAGTCAACGGTGAACGAGTTACGATTCGCAAACTTCGTTACGGTGACATGATTCAAATGGGTCGGACCTGCTTTTTGTTCGGGTCTCGAGATCAGATTGATGCTAGGTATTCGAAGTTAAAGGAATTGACCGAGGGAAATCTATTTAGTTCTACTGATGCGGTTAGTGATTTAATCGAACGCTATGGAAACGCTGCACCAAGTATTCTTGGGCAAAAGCTGCTGAACGAATCAGAGCCGCCACCTTTGCCTCAGACGCTCAGTGCCGGGCAGGTGGTCCAGGTCAGCGAGCTGCTTGAATTTTTTCATTATCGCATGCGACAATTGATCGCTGCGGCCGAAATTGGTGATCACGGCCAGAAGGCGACTTTCAGTTTCGAGAGTTGGCAATTGTTATTGGATTTACAGTCGCACATCGCGGAGTATCTGCAAAAAATTGTTGAACCCAGCGAGTGAATTTTGGGCTGTCTGTCGCCGTCATTTTGGCAATAACCTCTTTCGTCAAATGCGAAACCTGGTCGCAAACAAAACATTAACAGCCCAATCTGTGTAATTTCAGAAGCCGTAGGCACAGGTTACTTCGTGCTGACTTTCTTTGGTGTGGCTTCTTACTTTTTGGAAGCTTTGGGTTGCGGTGGAAAGTATTTTTCAACGATCCATTTGGGTTGCCATTGATCGGGCTTGCGATTGACTTTTGACAAATCGACTTCCTTCGATTTCGGGTTTTCGACAGAAAGTGGTGCCTTATCCGAATATTGAACCTGGGCTGTTTCCATTGCTTTCCAAAGTCGTTCAACAAGTGCTTGGTGAATTGGCGCGGCGACAAGATTGTTCATCTCATTGGGGTCCTCTTGAAGATCGAACAGTTGTTGCACATTGACTTCAGGGTAAACAATCAGTTTCCAGCGTTGATCGCGAATCGAACGCATGGATTGCCGGTAGGCGGTGAATAGATATTCTCGGCCCACGGTCTTAGCGTCTTGGATCATTGGCAGCACGCTGGTGCCTTCCACTTTCTCTGGAATCGCAAGCCCGCACCAATCCAAAACCGTAGGCATCAGGTCGAATAAGTAGATTAATTGCTGACGATCGGTCTGTTGGGAGATGCCTGGCCCGGAAATGATGAGCGGCGTTCCCATGCTGTGTTGATATAAGTTTTGTTTGCCAAGCAAGCCATGGCTTCCGACGGCAAGTCCATGATCGGCAGTGAACACAACCAGAGTCGATTCCTCGAGATTTAGCTCTTGCAACGTAGAAAGCAAGCGACCGATTTGATGATCCATGTGGTCGACCAATCCGTAATATTCGGCCAACTGTTGACGAATCGTTTCAGGATCCCTTGGCCATGCGGCTAAGACTTCATCTCGCAAGACTAATTCGCCGTTGTCAAACGGATGCTGGGGCAAGAAATTCTTCGGCAATTCGGGAAGGCGTTGGTAGTATTTGTTTCGATAATCTTCGGGAGGCTGCCGAGGGTCATGAGGGGCCGTAAGTGCCACGTAGCAAAAGAAAGGTTGGTCTTGGACTCGGTCGTTTCTTAAAAAACCAATGGCAGAATCGACAAAAGCTTCGGAAGAAAATTCCTTGGCTGATTGAACTTTTGAAAATCGATTTGACTTCAGTTTTGGGTTGTTGGGGTTAACTTCCAAGTCCTGTTCCATCTGGGCGGAAAACATATCCACAACCGGAACTTTGGTATGGTCGCTCATTCCACCGAACATAATGTTCCGCCCCTTTTGGAAAGAGCGTGCAAACGAATCGCGGCCGTTATGCCATTTGCCGGTTCCAAACGTTTGGTAACCTGCCTGGCCCAATAATTCGCCCAGCAACGGAGCGTTACTCATATCCATAGAAATGTTGAAGAGTGAACGGCCTGAATGCAGCATCGCTCGACTTGGTTGACAAACTGCGCCATGAATTGAACCAAAGCAATGCGTGTTTCTAAAACTGACTCCGCGACGCACCAAGCGATCCAGGTTCGGCGTATCGATGCCGGGATTTCCCCATGCCGAAATAGTGTCTTGTCGTTGATCGTCGGCAAAGATAAACAGAACATTCTTGGGTGCAGGGACTTGAGATCCAGAATGGGAAGATGAAACGACTTGGGAGTTCGACGTTGTCTGGGCACTCATCCCCTGGCAGAAGGCAAGTGAGATCATCGCGGCAAAAAAGCCTAAGAAAGTGTTGGGAACCCAGTTGCGAGTGAGGGTTTCGGGTAAGAACATCGATTTTCCGCCTGAAAATGGAAGTGAATAGCCAAGTCGATGAGAAAATTGGAATTTTGTTCTAATTCCTATTGAGTCACTTTGGAAATCTTTGTAATTAAGCACCATGCCACAGACGAATGGGCCGAGGCTCAATCAAATAGTTCAACGATTAAGTTTAATCCAATTAAGGTTGTTTTGTCAGTGATCAGAATGCGGGATTTCTGTTCACAATCCACCCTCCTGGGATGAGCATACAGTTTGTTGCTACGGGTTACTGGGTCAATCCGTTCAATGAACGCTCGCAAAATAGCCTTGCGATTGAGCACCGAAGTGCACTCCACTTCGGTGCTCAGTAGCTCACTTCAAGAGCAGCCTTGTGATCACCGGATAAGGCTGCTCTTGTTATTTCTTGTCTTGCTGGGACTTAATTCCCAGACATCGGGCCCATTCTTGGCCGCTGTATCGTGCCGGACATTTGGCAGCCTCCCTGTGGCGTATCTTTCTTGAAGCTAGAGACCGGTTTGAATAAGAATCCAAACTGCGCGATTGGCTGCTGGGCTTCAGGCTAAATCTTGAAAAGGGTGCTGCTTTCATTTTGTAGCAATCGCTTTTTCATTTCTAATCCGTCCGCCGCCGAAAATCCGCACAGCGAACCATTGGATGCCATGACTCGATGGCAAGGCACGATCAGCGGAAATCGATTGCGTGCCATCACTCCACCCACCGCTCGACTCGCGTTTGGTGATCCCACGAGGACCGCAAGTTGCCCATAACTACGTGTCTGACCCCAGACGATTTCACGACAGGCTTGCGAGACTTGTTGGCCGAATTCAGTCAAATGGGCCTTGTCGATCGGCAATGTCGATAAATCCGTTGGTATTCCGGTAGCGAACTGGAGTAACAATTCTTTCCAAGACTTCGCCTGTTCGGGCAATTGATTGTCGCGGACCACCTGTGGTTGTACCCAAGGCGAGGGTTTCTTTTCATCGGTGAATTTGGCTAGGGCCTCTTGGCGGCTGTGGTAGCCAAAAGAAAATCGTTTTATCGCGAGAGTGTTTTCCGAATTGGATTCGGCGACCGCTTCGTTCCAGAATTCGAGAAACATCCAGCGCAATTCGCTTTGGAAGAAGTGGATTTGCGTGGTCAGCGGTCTTGGACGGACGGTGGATTCCGAGTCGATATTTTGAACGGATAGGGTCATGGAATTTTCCGATCCAATGGTTAACTGGGGGAATCCTGGTAAACCAAGCTTAAACTTCAGTATTCGCCTTTGGCGTCTTCTTTGGATTGCCGATTGTACTTTATTTGGTGAAGCGGCGTGAAGCGTGGTTGCGGTTTCGTCTACGCTGGACAGGAGCGGGCTGGATTATGACGAATCCTTCGTTTGCCAGTAGATTAGCCCGTGAACAAAAAGGCTGACAGCGGTACAATTGTTAGTCGCGAAGAAACGTACCGATGGGCGGTAAAATCGCATTCTGGGTGGCCATGAAAAAGCGATTTTACCCAAGGGCGTTCCAGGTTCGTGGTGAATTGAGTTCTTTAGGTTACAATTGTGACTTGTTTGGTTCCCTCACAATCTAATAGTCAGTGAAGTTCCATGTTTGTGGATCGAGTCGAGATTAAAGTTGAAGGCGGTAAAGGCGGCGATGGTTGCATGAGTTTCCGTCGTGAAAAATATGTGCCCAAAGGCGGCCCGAACGGTGGCGATGGTGGAAGCGGTGGATCGATTCACTTCGTTGCTCGGTCGCAGGTAGATTCGTTAGTGGCTTTGTCTCACAAGAAGCATTGGCGAGGAGAGCGAGGAACCCACGGTCAAGGTTCTGATTGTCATGGCCGAAAGGGCGAGGATATTTGGATTGAAGTTCCAATGGGAACGTTGATCTTAGACAAGACGAATGGTTTGGTCCTGAAGGATTTGTCGGTCGAGGGAGAGCAAGTTACGGTTGCCAATGGCGGCGCTGGCGGAAAAGGGAATGCTCACTTCAAGTCGGCCACCAACCGAACGCCTCGGCAGGCCAATCGTGGTGAAGATGGTGATCACCGCGAATTGATCTTAGAGCTGAAAGTGATTGCCGATGTGGGTGTGATTGGAAAGCCTAACGCGGGAAAGAGTACGTTGCTGAGTCGGCTAAGTCGGGCTCGGCCTGAAATCGCAGACTATCCTTTTACAACCAAATTTCCAAATTTGGGACGCGTCCAATTGGACTTGGAGCGAACGTTTGTCATGGCAGATATTCCTGGCCTGATCGAAGGAGCTCACTCGGGTGCCGGTCTTGGGCATGAATTTTTGAAGCATATTGAACGGGCGGGAATTTTGGTTCATCTGGTTGAACCCATGCCGATGGATCAAACCGACCCAATCGAGAATTACTTGAATATTCGTGACGAATTGTCGTTGTTTAATGACAGTTTGGGAGAACGCCCTGAAATTGTGGTGGTGAGTAAGGGTGAATTGCCCGAAGCGTCTGAAGTTCAACAACAGTTAGAGGAACGAATCAAGAAGCCCGTGTTCTTAATTTCCGCCGTTACTGGTGTTGGCTTGAAAGTGTTAACCGAAGCAATTTACAAGGCCTTGGTTAAGTCCAAATCCAAAATGGCAAGTGCCTAAGGGGTAACCCCAACCGTCAGGACGGGACGGCTATGAAGATGCGTTGAACGCCGGTGGTAAAGTTCTTTGCGGGCGTTGCGTGTCGGAGGGGTTTGCGACAGTTCCAAGTATCCATCTGAAATTGCAAAAACGCAAAACCAAGAACGATCCGTACGAAAAAACGACAAAAAAATTGAAAAATGAAATTGAAAAATGAAATTGAAAAACAAAAAAGGTCGCGGGCGATAAGTGCCTGCGACCTTTGGTTCTTCTGGCAACGACTTTTTCTGGCATCCACGATGTTTAGTTTTGAACGCGTTTCCGCTAGTGGATTGGCAGATGATCGTGCAGCGTGCCCAAATGACCTGGACCCAGTAACCTGAACGAGTATTGGAATCTATTCCGACCCAACTACGCACTGGAAGCACTGTCTGCCATCGGCCTGTCTGCCATCGGCCTGTCTGCCATCGGCCTGTCTGCCATCGGCCTGTCTGCCATCGGCCTGTCTGCCATCGGCCTGTCTGCC
>Ga0209390_10000397_pt1 | contig 84742 bp, 73 predicted proteins | sample BON01_FD_187212 | JGI IMG/M metagenome (GOLD analysis project Ga0209390, IMG submission 187212) | Freshwater microbial communities from Lake Bonney liftoff mats and glacier meltwater in Antarctica - BON-01 (SPAdes) (version 2) | ecosystem: Environmental > Aquatic > Freshwater > Ice > Glacier... | reverse complement strand
ATATACTTTTTATATATTAATATTATTACTATAATAATTTATAGATCTTTACATTTCATCTTTTTATATTCATCTTCATTAATCCAAATTGTTCCATCACCATACTTGATAAGAAAAAGTATACCAATCGTTATAAGGACTATTATAAAAACGATTATACATACAACATAATAAAATTTTTTATCCTTATAAAATATTTTAGCATTATAAAGTGATACTATATCTTTAAAGGATATTATATCTTTAAAGGATCCCAATGATATAGACAACCCAAATCCTATGCATAATAGCCCAAGAACAATGAACATATTCCTATTAATGTCTTTAATTTCCTCACATTTTTTATTTTTACCCATGTATTATTTATTATATTTTATTTTTAAAGATTTAATTATAATTAAACTTTATTTTTTTATATTCTAAAAAACCAATCATAATAGATTTATTTATAGGTTAATTCTCTGTAAAAATATATCAATACCTTATTATGCATCATGATACACGCACATATTAGTATAGAATGACCACAAAGCCTTATTAATACTATAATTTTTAACACATATTTTATTTATATAACAAAATTATAATAAAAATTATTTAAAAAAAAATATAATTAATAATATTAATATGAATAATTCAAAAATTATTAAAAAGGCAAATACTATTAAAAAAAAAAAAATGGATGAATTATTTATGAGAAAAAAAGAATTAATATTAATGAAATTAAATGATACAGAAATTAAAAAAATAATAGATACCCAATATGAAATAATTAATGATGAATATAAAGAAAATGTAAATAAGAAATGTAATGATAATATGACAAAAAAAAGAAAAGATGCTATTTTATTTCTTTTTAAAAATAAAACTTTTTTTGAACAAAATAATACAAATCCTGAATATATTAAATATATTGTGGATAAACAATATGATGACATAAATAAAACATATTCAATTGATATTACTTGTTCGAATGATATTGATTTTATTGATTAACAAATTATTATAAAAAATTGAATTTATATAATTATATATTAAGTTTTATATTGTTATATGGATAATTCTGATATAATTAATAATGTGGATAATTCAAAAATTATTAAAAGTGAAAATACTATTAAAAAAAAAAAAATGGATGAATTATTTATGAAAAAAAAAGAATTAATATTAATGATGTTAAGTGATACCGAAATTAATAAAATAATAGATACCCAATATAAAATAATTAATGATGAATATAAAGAAAATGTAAATAAGAATAATTCAAAAATTATTGATAGTGCTCATACTATTAAAAAAAAAAAAATGGATGAATTATTTATGAAAAAAAAAGAATTAATATTAATGATGTTATGTGATGCAGAAATTAAAAAAATAATAGATACCCAATATGAAATAATTAATGATGAATATAAGAAAAATGTAAAGAAGAAACGTAATGATATGAATAATTCAAAAATTATTAAAAGTGCATGTACTATTAAAAAAAAGGATGAATTATTTATAAAAAAAAATTAATATTAATAAAGTGATGCAGAAATTAATAAAATAATAGATATCCAACATAAAGAAAATGTAAAAATAACATTGATTTTATTTAATAAATTATTATAAAAAAATTGAATTTATATAATTATATATTAGGGTTTATATTGTTATATGGATGATTCTAATATAATTAATGCATTGAAAATTGAGGCAAAAAATGGTTTGCTCGACCAACAACTGTCTGCTGTACTTATTAATGGTAAAAAAATGATTTTAAAACCATGTTGCAACACAACCCGTGGTATATGTCGAGGAAATAGAGTAGGTAGCCTTCACGCTGAAGCAAATATTATGATGAGTTATTTTGGACGTGCACTATCATATGATAAGAAACAAGGATGGGTTTTAGATAAAAGGTCTCGTTCAAAATTCGATTTAGTCGTAATAAGATTGTCTAAAACTGGTGACATAAATAACGCACGCCCGTGTCATAATTGTTTGAAAATGATGAAAGTAGTTGGTATTCGTCGTGTTTATTATTCAAGTGATTTGAATCAAGTTATTTGTGAAAATGTTAAGAATATGGTTAGCATTCAAGCATCTACGATTGATAAATATATTGAACAAGAACATTGTACAAATTATCAAGATAGTGAATCTTATTATGAAGGTTTATTAATAACATATTTTCCAAGTATTATTCGTAAATATAATTTAGATATATTTATTCAATATAATTTATCTAAATTATTACCAAATCATACCGCTGTTATACATACAAATAAACACAATACTTTTATTTTGATTACAAATAATAAGAATAAGAATATTATTAAGGCAATTGTTATTAATTAATTTAATATTATTTCTAAATTATTATAATATGAATGTTTTATTGATAATTATTTTTATTATAATTATTTTATTAATATTTAATTTAAACAATACTATTTCAAGAGTGAAATCAAATATTTTATTATTAATTATTATTTTTATTATAACACAAATTTTAAATTATAATATTGAAAAAATGACAAATATTATTCCCTTTTTAAAAACAGAAACACCAATTCCAGATACAATTATTCCATATACACCAGATACACCAATTCCTGTAATTAATTTAAATAATAATATTCAACAAACTTGTTTAGTTGAAAAAAAATATTTACCAGATAACACAAATTTTAATGGAGGAGATTTTAAATATGTTTATACTAAAAATAAATTAGGGGATATATTAAATTATCCAACTTTTAATAATAGTAAATTATTAATTGATAAAGTTAATAATCGGTCAAATTATCCAACTGATAATAATAGTGAATTATTAATTGATAAAATTAATGGTTGGTCAAATGATAATTGTTCAGAAAATAAAAGTATGTTAGGGTCATGTAGAATAATCGCTGGTGAGTGTGTTGATTTTGTTAATAAAAACTTTTGTGATAAATATAAAGATATGATTTGGTCAAAAAAAACATGTAATAATCAATTAAAATAATCAAAGTTGTTTAATAAATTCAACTAATAAATTTACTCCATAACTAGTTGATACTTGATTAATAAAAGCTGTTGGTGCAACATCTAAATGTATCCAAGGACATTTATTAGTTGCAAAACGATGTAAGAAAGCACCTCCAATAATACATCCTGCTAAAGTCTTTAAATTTAAATTTTTAATATCAGCAACAGGTGATTTTAATAAATCTAAATATTCAGGTCTTAGTTGAAGATATTCTAAATATTCACCAACATCTTCACCAATTTGAATTAATTTATCTTTATATTTTTCCCCTTTTTTATTACACATTGATATTGATGCAATTTCAGATGTAATTGAAACAGCATTACCAGTTAATGTAGCTATATCAATAATTAAACAATTATCTGTTAATAATTCATTATTAATATATTCTAAACAATCTGCTAAACACAATCTTCCTTCTGCGTCTGTATTAGTTATTTCAACTGATATAGAATTACAGCTTTTAATTATTTGTCCAGGTCTAGTGGCAGTATTACTAATCATATTTTCAACAATTGGTATTAATAAATGTATATTAAATTTTTCATCATGTCCTGACAATACTAATGTATTAAGAACACTAATAATAATAGCTGATCCAGCCATGTCTGTTTTCATTTCTTCCATATTATTTGTTTTTAAATTTAATCCACCAGAATCAAATGTTACTGATTTTCCAACTAAAAATATAGTTTTCTTAAGGGGATCGTCAAGATTAGGTTTTATGTGGACAAAATACGTATTAAATCGTGATCCCTTACCAACTGATTCAGTTAATGGAAACTTTTTAAAAATATTTAAATTATTAACTTGAATATTATAATTTCTAGGCACTCTTGATTTTACATATTCTAAATAATTTTCAGGATCTTTATTTGGATTCATAACAATATCTTTATATAATATTAATTCATTCATCAAAGAAGGTGTTGTATTTTCAATATAATTTATTTTGTTATCTTTTATTGAAAAACTATATAATTTAATTTTATATTTTGGTTTGTAACAATATAATATATTACTAAGTTTTGTAATTATTACATTAATTAAAAAAGAATCAATATTTTTATTAAACAGTATATTAATTAATTCAAGATTGTCGCATACATCTAATATTTTTTTAATTTTATTAATTTCTTTAACTAATGTATAGTTTAATATATCTCGAACATTTATTTCTATTATATATTTATTATTATTAATATATATACTTGTTAATTTATCTTGTATTGTTGAATTATTAAAAAATATTTTTAAATTATTCATATATATTAAACATTATTTTTTATAATTCATTTAAAAAAATAATTAATTAATTAACTAATGATAAACGAATCAACGAATTTATTAAAATGTAGAAAATGTGGTGGACCACATTTTACTATAAAATGCGGTAAAGAAAAGATTGTAGAAAAAACAGAAACTGTTGATAAAACAGTCGTTGAACCCAAAAAATATTATAATGACTTTGAACATAAAAATGACAAAAACTTTTCAAGAAAAATATATCGTATTAAATTATCAGAACTCCCTATAGATATGACAGACGAAGAAATGATGGAAATGACATCAGAATGGGGTCATATTTCTAAAATAAAAGTTCTTAATTATAACATGTCATCTGTTGCATATATTGATTTTAAATTTGAAGATGAAGCAAAATATTTTATAGAAGCTATTGATAAAACACCATTAAATTCATTATTATTATCAGCAATTATTGTTAATTCGTATTGAAAATAGTATATTGAAAATATTGAAAATACTATATTAAGAATAGTTAATTAATATGGTTAATGAATAAAAGAATATGTTTTTTATATACCGAGACAAATGGATTACACCAGACAACAGACGATATTACAAAAAAAAACTTGTTTGGTTTTGCGAGACCTGTGGTTATTAATTATGAAATTGGTACATTTGATAACAACTGGACACAAGAAAAAAATATTAAAGAAATAATTAAACCACGATGCATGGTTATTCCAGATGAAACAATTAAATTTCATGGTATTACGCAAAAAAAAGCCATGAAAAAAGGAACAGATCCAGAACATGTAATTAATATTTTAAAAGCAGATTTAAAGAATGTTAATATAATTGTTTGTCATAATGCAGATTTTCACATTAAAACTATTTTAGCAGAAGCATTAAGATATAATATATCTATTGATTTTAATAAAATAATAATTGTTGATACTATTAATTTTTATCATTCATATGGTTATATAAAATTAAAAAATTTAGCATTGAAATTAAAAATTAAAGATATATCAGATGATAATAAAAATAATGTTGAATTAATTAAAAAAGTTTTTTTCAAACTATATTCTAAATTTCAAAAAAGCATAACTTAATTCTTTTACAAAACATTAAAAATTAATTTAATAAATTAAATTAATTTTTTTAATTATCAAACATCATAAATATAATATTTTTAAAGAAAATTAATATTAAATATTGATAGAAATAATTGGAATATCTTTATCATCATCTGATAACAAATTAAAACTAATATTTTTAGGGATAGTAGTACAATTAAAATGGTCGCATAATATTTTTAATAAATTATATTCAAGTACCTCTTGTTCTAGAAAATCTGCATAAATCATAGTTGTATCAATAACAATCATTGTTATAATTGTTTCAAATATATTTTCATAATATTTTTTAAATTCATTCAATGTGGTATTTTTAGTATAATTAAATTTTGTCCAAGAATTTACTTTAATACCACCTATTTCGTTAATTGGTGCAATTGACGGATTTGATGAAATTATTGATGTATCTACTAAATTTATAATTGATGATTTATAATCATTACAACCAATTAAATATTTTAACATTTCTAATAATCCTAATCCAGACACCATTGAGGCTGTTGTAATAACAGTAGGATTTATTTTTTCAACAATATTTTTAACTTTATTATAATCAATATTTGGTATTGAATAATTACATGCTCTCATATTTGATACAATTGTAATCCATTTTACATCAAGTTTTTGCGAAACATATGTTTGTTCATATTTGATATATTCAGTATCAGTATCTGATAAACTTAATATTTTTAAAATATCTTTTAACTCAAATTCATCTGATATACCACAACATTTTGCTAATAATTGTACTGTTGTTTCAATAAATTCAATATGTTGTGTGTTAGTACTATCAAATTTAATTGGGGTGGGACATCTTTTTCCTAGAGACCAGAATGCAACACCTTCTGAAACTTCGTGATTTGCAGGAAATGATTCAAGTAATTTATTAATCGAATTATAAAAATTCTCATTAAACATATCAATAGCCCAACTAACACACATCGATAATCCTTTTAAATGTATTGGATATTTAATGGTAAATAGATTAATATATTCTTGAGCTAATACTTTATCATTTTGTTCTAAAGTATCAATATATGATTTATTTAACATGTATTGATTCATGACATTAGGTGCATTTGAAAAAAAATCAAATTGTTCGCTAGCCCATTGAATTGTGTGATGAATATCAATTGGAAAACTTTTAATAACACACATTGGATATGATTTAACTTTTTCAATTGTATTTAATGCAGAAAAAGTATCTGTAATAAATGGAATAACAGGTAGTGTTTTCCCTGATAATGCATGTGTGCTAGAATTAAATGATGGTAAATTATATTTAAAACATTGATCATCAATATATTTTTTAGTTGTAATATCATTAACTGTATTCAAAACACCTGTAAGCTCATCTAAATTTATATCAATAAATTCTGGATTATCTAATTCCATTTTATCAATACAAAATGTAGAGTTAAACCCTGTACAAAGTTTGTTTGAATTAATAGATGCTGTTTCGCTTTTATGTTTACCAATATCTTTTGTTTTAAAAAGGAATTGATTATTTATATTTGAATCAATAATATCATAATCTGTAATTGTTACATTTTTAATATTCATAAAAGCTAAATTTTTTAAATGTTCGCACCCAATAGAACCAGAACCAATTAATAACCATTTTGATTCCATTAATTTATTTTCAAGTTCTAAACCATATAATAAACCATATGTTGTTTTAATTCCATCTAAATTTAATGGTTTTGTTCTTGGAATTAATGATTCATCTGTCCAACTAAACCATTGTGATATTGGAATATATTTATTTGTTAATAATTTAATAGTTTCTGATGATACAATTGAACCAAATATAGAAACAATATTAATTAATTCATGATGAAATAATTTTGCATGGTCTTTTAAACATATATTATGGTCCATCATAAATTGATCATTTTCGTTTGTCCAAAGTGGTGGCATAGTATTAATTAAATTATTACTATATAATTGTATAAAAGTCTTGATTAAATCATTTGAATTATTAAAATTGATTGGAACATGATTAATTACACTTTGTTTTTTAATATAATTTGCTGTACCATTAATAAAAACAAATGGGAGATTTATTTTTGCATTATTTAATTGAAAACTAGTCTCGTTAATTACTGTAATTGTCCATTCAGTTTCAAATTGTTTTAAATTATCACCATCTAAATTATTAAATATAATCACATCATTTGTTTTTAAATCATGAGAACAATTTGGTGCACATTGAATAATTCCTGTATTTGTAATTTGTCCTATTTGCACAGGGTCAATAATATCACCTGTTTTATCAACAATTAAATGTTTATCTCCTGCGTCAACAAATACAACACCACTTATACCACTAGACCAAAGTACAATTAATTTAATATTTTCAGACCTACAATAATTACTAATTTCTTGAACAACTTCAACCGATTGATTTATTACAATTGTAACTGTTTGATTTTGTTTATAATTATCAACAGATGAAATCATTGTATTTGGATTTAATTCTTGTAATTTTTTTGTTAAAATACTTTTTCTTTTCTCACCAATATCCTCTTTTGAATAATAATAACCAGTTTCTGTATCTTTGTCTGTGATTATATTATTATCATAAAGATAAATATTTTCAATACAACTTGTTGTTAAATTCTTTACAACTTCTGTAGCAAGACCTTTATCAAGTCCATAAATTAATACAGAACTTGAAATATTTTTACTTATTCCATATGTATTGGAATGGTGTTCATAAATATTATAGATAATTGACATTAAAAATATATAATTTATTACAATAATATAATTAATTATCAATTTTTTTAAGAAAAATAAATTAACTAAAAAAAATATTGAATCTGTTGTTGTAAAAAATGAATAGTGGTTTTAATAACGTATGAAAGAGCAACGTAACTGAAAACATAAAAAGGGATATTGAATTTGATTATGTAGAAAAGAATACCGAATCTAATAATGTAGATAAGAATATTGAATTTGATAACATAGAAAAGAATAATGAATTTGATAATATTATTGATAATTGACATTAAATTATATTATTAACCACAATAATATAATTAATTATCAATTTTTTAAAAATATTTAAGAAAGAAACTATTTATATATTAATGACAAGTATTACAAATAATAAAATAATGTTCCATAAATTTATACTAGAACCATTATCAACAATAATTAAATTAGCCATTTTAGGAAAAAAAAATATTGGTTGTAAGATTTCAATTTCAAATAATCAAATTTATATTCAAGAATCTGGATTTTTTCAAGGGATATCTCGATATTATATGGGTCTTACAAAAAATGATATTCATTATTTATTAACACCTATTCAAATTGCATGTGAAAGATATCTTACATTAGATAAAATTAAAGAAATTCCAAATATTGTATCAATATTCTCATATGCACAATTGGGAATAAATAATATTATGAAAACATATATTGATTATCCAATTATAATATATTGTTTAAAATATTACAATTCAATTATAGATTCTTATATAATTAAATCTACTAAAATAAATGATATAAATTTACCATTACAATCTAATAATATATTTAATTCAAAAATATATACTGATAAATTATATACTGATAAATTATATACTAATTCAATATTATCTTGTATAATTGATAAAAAATTACCTGATAAAAAATTACCTGATAAAAAATTACATGATGATAAATTACCTGATGATAAATTACCTGATGATAAATTACCTGATAAAAAATATAAAAAATTAATTAAAAAGAATATTGAATCTGATAATGTAGAAAAGAATATTGAATCTGATAATGTAGAAACAAATATTGAAAAGAATATTGATAATGTTGAAATTGATAATGTAGAAAAGAATGTTGAAATTGATAATGTTGAAAAGAATGTTGAAATTGATAATGTTGAAAAGAATATTGATAATGTAGAAACAAATATTGACCCTGATAATATTTTAAAAGAATCAAAATTATTATATACAGACGAATTATTAAATAAATTTGATTTAATGTGGGATAATCTAAAAATCGAAATGATACTTAGTATGATTAATTATTTATCAAGTGAAAATTCTGTATCAGAATATGCAGAATGTATTGAAACCTTTATGAAACCAATTGATAAAGAAACTTTAAAGATAATTAAGTGTAGTTTTACTTAATTATTGGAATCACCTTTTCAAGTGCCATAAAAATTATAATAGTAATTAACCCAACTAATTCTGTTTTATCACATTCTAATGCAATTTTAATATCATCTAAAAGATATACTTGTATATATTCAATATTATCATTTGTTAATGTAGTATTTGTTTTATTAAATAATACATTTTCTGAAACTAATGCTCTTTGTTGTACCGTTAAATTTTTAACCCAATAATCTTGAAGCTCAATATTAAATATTAATATTTTAGTTTTAGTTAATTCAACAAATAAGTTATGATCTATTACGATAGATTTTTCTGAAAGCATTTGAAATACATTAATTGCTTTTGAAACAACCGTGTTTTTTAAATCAGATGTTGAATCTCCAGGTTGTGTATTCATTATTTGGGTATTTTCTGTTATTTTTAATTTTTTATTAAGATTTAAATCAATAATTGATGTAATCTTTAATAATTTGGTAAATAGTTCATTTGGAATTACATCGGTTGTTGATGGATAATTTACGATATTGTTTTTTTGAAAATGAATTAATGTTTCAAGTTCTAAACATTTTTGTTTATCATTTGCATCAACATAAAAAATTAATTTGTTAATTTGTTCAAATGGATATACAATAATTTTCTCATCATTTATTATTTTCCAAAAGATATTCAAACTATATGGATCACAATTATTATCGCACATAATTAATTTATTAAGTTTAAACAAGGCATTTGTTGTTTTATTAAAATCAATATCAATTAAATTAATATTTTTTTTATATTCATTCTCAAATAATTTATACATTGGTCCATGTATTTCTATAGTTTGATTAGTAATAGGTTCAAGTAATTGATTTTCATTCCATTTTAAAAGATATTCTAAAAAGATATAATTATTAGTCATTAATAGGTTTAATTAGTATTTAATAAAAAATTAAATCAATTTTTTATTAAAATATAGAGGTTATTTATATTGACAATTTATATAATTAACTATTTGGTTTTTATACAATTCATTAAACCATAATCCATGTCCTGCATCAACTTGCCAAAATATTTGATATGTGTCAGATAATTTTGAAAGAACCTTATTTTCTAATATGGAATATTCATTATGTTGTTTGTCGTCGTCATTATCAACACGACTGTTAAAATCTCTAAAGGATGTATATTTTATTTTTTTTATAATATTTTGATAATTATTTTTTATACATACTTTTGTGTGTTCATACCTTGTATGATCAATAATTTGTTTTATATAATCATTATCTTGTTGTTCAATAATTTTAACCATTAAATTGTCAAGTTCCTCTTGTTTTTTTATGAGTTTTTTTTTATTATTCCAATCAATTAGACGCTGTTTACATAATTTATTAGTTACCAAAGAACCATCCAATGATATAATTTCTTTAACTAATTTTGGATTTTGTTTTGCGAATTCCATGGCAAAATAAACACCATCACTATGACCCACTACAATATATTTTTTTTTCTTATCAACCTTTAAATTTTTTATATATTGTTGTATGTATATATCGTCAAGATTTAGTTGTGTAATTTTATTATATCTTGTCTTCCAACCATTGATATTATTTTTTTGGTAGTAGTGAATATGGTGATATGGGATATCTGGAATTATAACATTTGTAATTTTCTTTAGCTTGTTTATAAAATTATTTTTAATGTATTTACCATTTTTGTATTCAATATGGATTGATTTTTCTGTTCCTCTTTGACCTACAAAAAATATTATTGTCATCTTTATTTATATAGATCTATATAAAAATTATATTTTTTATGAATTTTTTTTATATATATAATTTTTATAAAATTATAGATCTATATATATAATTTTTATAAAATAAATATCACTTTGTGTTTCTGGATAATGTGTAAAAAAAGATGATCATAAAAATGATTTAATAATTTCTAAATTTTGTACAATTTGTTTATCATTGCCTATTATAAATATTAAACTTATGTCATTAATATTTATTAATATTTTTTTAATTTGTATTTTAATATTTCCAATTAATTCTTCTTTATTATTAATAATTGACCATACATCATCATTATTATCTTTAAGAGTATAATTTTTAAATTGACACAAATCAACTATTCTAACAATTAATGGTGATATTTTTTTTGTTTGATATTTACTTAAAATATCGCTATAATTTTCTATTTTATTATATTTTATAGATACATCTGTTGTTGATTGTATTTTATTAATTATTTCTATAATTTTTTGGTCAAGGTCGTATTGATAATCTCTAAGAACCACGTGATAATTTGATAATATTCTTTGAATATCTTTTTCCATAATATAATACGAATCTCTTAACATATAATTCTTTTTAACAATTTGATTTAATTCATTTAAATTTTGTGTAATATCATTAATAATCCATGGAAAATTACACGAATTATCAAATTTAACCATTAATTTTCTTATAATTTGTAATCCTAAATCTAATTTATGATAATCTGTTGATAGATTTGATATCATTATAATTGAATATGTTTCATTATTATGTAAAAAAGTATGAAAGTCTAATTCTTTCATTCCTTGAATTGTTGAATTAAAACTAACTAAAACACCCCACTTAATATGATGATTAATCATATCTGATTGTAATTTAATAATTTCGTCTTTATTTACTGTTGTTGTATAATTTTTACTTTCAAACATAATAATTTTATCATCAGGTAAATACACCCAAGCATCACCTGAATGAGGTGTTTTACATTTTGATTCAAATTTAATATCTCCATATCTATCTTTTACAATTTGTTCTAATAAATTTTCTGCTAGTTCCCCTTTTTTAGAAGAGTTAGAAGATATTCCAATTAATTTAATTAAATTTGTTTCCAAACATGTTAATTTTTCACTAATTTCTGAATTATTAATTTGTCCAAGTAATTCATGATATTGATGATTTTGTTCTATTTTTTCAAGAGATGGAAAATGAATATTATATCCAGTCTTAAAAATTTCTTCTATAATATTTTGTTTAGCATCATTTTTAAAATTGTTTAACATTGGATAATCTTTTACATTAATCTCAAGAGTTATATTGATTTTTTCCATTAATAATATTAATTATTAATGAATAATTTAATTTATCAATTTTTTTATGGGATTTTAAAATAAATTATTTTTTTATATTTTTTAAAGTTTTCAATGCATTATTTATATCATGTAATGACGGTCTCATATTACAAACAGGTTTTATAATGTCTATTTTAGCAGGTTGAATACTTGTTTTTTTTATTGGAATTATTGGATTTTTTTTAATAGGATTAATTATTTCTAATTCATTATCTGAATCGATAAAATCAATTTCAGGAGGTGGATAATATTTAATTTGATAAATTTGTGATGATATACCAAATTTAATTTTATTTGCCCATATATATTCAAATTTTAATACAATACCAAGCTGGCTATTAGCTTTAAAATCTTTTATACCAACTATTTTATTTGTATTTGTATTAGATGTCATTTTTGTTTCATCATCAATATTCATTCTAATAAATTCTAATGATTCTTTTTTACTTAACAAACTAATAAATTCTTTCTTTTTTTTAAAATAGTCAATTATATATTTTTCTAATGTTTTAATAAATGTAATAAATATTGTAATTGCATCAAATGTTGGATAAATCGGCATGTTTAAAGAATTGAATTTATAATTTGATAAATTATATATAGATCGGATTTTTGGTAATTTAATATATATTTCTGAAAGTACATCATTATCATTATAGTAAATATAATATTTAAAATATGCTTGTCCTGTATTAATTTTTTTACCAATAATCAAATTATCAAAATTAAATTTAAAATTTTTTTTTGTAAAATCAATTAAATAATAACTCATTAATATAATAAATATACATATATAAAAGTATTTATTATCAATTTTTAATAATAAAACCAGTATTCATCAGTAAAACCAGTATTCATCAGTAAAACCAGTATTCATCAATAAAACCAGTATTCATCAATAAAACCAGTATTCATCAATAAAACCAGTATTCATCAATAAAACCAGTATTCATCAATAAAACCAGTATTCATCAATAAAAATTGAATCTTTCATTTATTATTTAAACATAAAATACAATTATAATATAATGGACATTAACTATGACACAATAATAAAGTATTTAGTAAATAAAAATAATGCAAAGGCTGTATGTAATGTATTTACTAGCCAAAAAAATATTTTTACATATTCGTCTTCGTGGTCTGAAAAATTTAAAGAATTATTTTCTGACAAATTTTATAGATATGGGGTTACCATATATGATTCTGAAAATAATAATATAAGTTTTTGGACATCTATTATTACATTATTATATAATGAGTTTATTATTTCAGTTGTTGATGATGAAAATACAATTGTTAATGATTTTAAATTACAACTTTTATATAAATATAAATCAACTAAATTATCAAGTTTCATTAAAAAATTAGATAAAAATGATTTTAGAGAACGATTTAAAATTATTCCAGATAATAATGTATTACAATATATTGTTGATATATTAGATATAAATTTATTAATCTTTGATTTTAAAATAGATGGTGTATCATCAGTTTATAAAGGGGATAAAATGAATCCTTGGAAACAAACCTTATTATTATCTAAATATGATAATTTATGGGAACCTATAATGTTAATAAATTCAAAAGGAGATACATTTAGATTATTTGATTATAATAATGTTATAATTAAAAAAATATTATTTACAAAAGATTTAATTATATATAATAGTTCAGATAAAGTATTTAGCATTATTGGTGATATTAATAATATTATTGCAATTGAAGATTATAAACTTAATAATAATGAAAGTAATATAATTAAATATGATATAAAAAAATTAAATAAAATGAAATTAAATGAGTTAGTAATAATTTCTAAGGAATTAAATATTATTGTTGAGAAGAAAACAACCAAAGCAATATTAATTAATTTAATTTTAAAAAAATATTAGTATTATTAATGAGTAATAATATTAACCAAGCTCAAAATATGGGTCCTAAAATATGGGGACCAGTTATTTGGAATGCACTACATTATATAACACTTGGTTATCCAGATAATCCAACAGAATATAATAAACAACAATATAAACAATTTTTTACTTTATTAACTGATGTAATACCATGTTCAATATGTGCATACCATTTCTCAGAAAATTTAATAAAGTTTCCTTTATCAGATAATGTATTAAAAAATAAAGATTCATTAGTCAAGTGGTTAATAGATATTCATAATGTTGTTAATGATGATAATAAAAAACCAATTATTAAATATAATAATGCATTAATATTAATTAAAAAAAATACAAAATGTAATCATAAAGGTTTAAATAAACCAATTAAAAAACCAATTAAAAAACCAATTAAAAAAGATTTATTTTGTATGAGTAATATTATTTATTTATTTTATGTATTATTAATAGTAATATTTATTATTTTTATTTTAAAAAAAGGAATTTAAAGTTTTATTATCTTTTTTTTATTATATATGGATACTACAGAACACAAAGAAAGAAAAACTTTTAAAATAGATTTTATTAAAGAAAATATTAATAAAATTATTTTACATATTAATAAAATGAAAAATGATGGAAATCATGATGTTTTAAAACACGAACTTGTAATTATGGATATCTTTCCAGAAATATATGATTCATATCCATTTATAGTAAAAAAAATATGTAAAGGAGATAATTTAGACATGATATATACAATGTTTGAAAATTTAGAAAAAGTAGAGTCTGGTGAGGTATCATTATCTGGTGTTGAAACAACATTAGGTAATAAATTAGCTAAACAATATTTAGACCCTGTTGTAAAAAAATAATAATGACGATAAAACTACCTACGTTTTAGAAATTGAATACAAAATGTATTTTCATCACGTCCTTCAAATCTACCTACGTTTTAGAAATTGAATACAAAATGTATTTTCATCACGTCCTTCAAAAGTACGAATGAATGCATTTGGTATTTTCTCAGAGAACTTCTTTTGAAGTTCGTATTGAAACTTGTAATTTTGAAGAAACCTATTTAGTGAAAACATCACATTAGTTTCGCCAGACTTGACATTAATACCGTCTTGAGATGTATCCATCACAATGGTTTTACGAAAATTCGTTTCGTATTCCAGATGCTCATTAATGTATTCAACACTACCATCACTGCATGTGTTTAAACATAACTCAAACGCCATATCTTGAGCACATGTAAATACTCGTGTCTTTTCATCACGAATTAGTTTTTCTTCTGGTGAATACTCTTTCTTCACAAAATAGTTTCCTTTTCCCTCACCTTTTCCTTTTCCTGCACCTTTACCTTTTCCCTCTCCTTTTCCTGCACCTTTACCTTTTCCCTCACCTTTTCCTTTTCCAGCACCTTTGCCCTTGCCATTGCCTTTTCCAGCACCCTTTCCTTCAGGGACACTTTCCTTAGTCAATACTTGAACAATTGAATGTTGTAATTCATCAGTGGTTAATACCTTAGTTTTTTGTGTTTCAGCTTGTTCTTTGGACCTCTTCACCCATACATTTAGAACTGGTCCTGACTCTGACTCTGTCTCTGGTTCTGGTTCTGACGCTTGGACTGGTTCGGAAACTGGTTCTGGTTCGGGTTCTGGTTCGGAAACTGGTTCGGAAACTGGTTCTGGAACTGGTTCTTGTTCTGTTTGTAGAGCTGCTTTCATCTCTTTTGATTTCTTGGATAATTTACTTGTTTTAGTTTTCCAAGCCACCTCTTCATGTGCTGCATCAGATGCTACATTAGGTGCTACAGGTTCCGTTGATACGGAATCAGAATTAATAATTGATTGTTCGTTAATTGAAGTCATTAATATATTATTATATGTTAATAATATGTTAAATATTCAATTTTTTTAATGTATAATACCAATATCCAACATTAAATATTTAATTTATTATATAATTTTATTATTTCTGTAACATATTTTGTTGGTATATAATTAAAATCAATCATCGATGTATTTTTATTATATTGTTTTTTTATATCAGGATTATTTTCTAAATATTTATTTAGTAGTGTATCAGATTCTAATAATTCTTTTTTATTTATTCGTTTTCCTTTTGGAAAAATACTAGGTATACAATCCGATGGATCACCATTTATAATTTTATTTTTTAAGGCTTGTTCTGATTCATATTTTGTTAATATAAATGGGATTTTCTTTTTATAATTTATAAATATAACTTGTTCACGCCCTAATTGTAGAAAATCATTATCACCAGAAACTAAATATATAGTTTGTAATAAATTTATATTTTTAAAATGCATACAAATACTTGCAATAATATCATCTGCTTCAACTGAATTCAATCTAATTTTATAAATATTATTATATTGTTTAAGAATTGTTGGAATCATAATATTATATGTGTAATCAAACGTTGTTTTAAAATTATATTTTAAAGATAAATCACATCGCCCATCTTTATAAGTATCTTGTATTTTCATTCTCCATAATTGTTCTTTTGGTGTATCCATACAAAAAATAATATTTGAATTATTGAATACTTTTTTTTTAACAATTTTAATTATTGATTCTAAATACATTTTTTCATATTTTTTAATAAAAATATCATTTTTAGACCAATCATATTTGTTATCTAATTTTAATATTTTAAATTCTTCACTATGTGCAAAAGAAAACCATCTAATTGTTGCAAAGAATCTATAAAAAGAAGTATAAGAAGTATCTATTAATATTAATGGTTTATTTGATGTCATTATTATATAAATAAACAATTGTTTATTTATATTTTAATCAATTTTTTATTATTATTTATTTTTTAATTTACGTAATGTAGATAATTTTTTATTTAAAACTTTTGGTTTAGTTATTGGCAAATTTGTATTTGTAAATTCTGTATGCTCAAATATATATTTATTAATTTCTAAATTATGTATTTCGCTATTTACTGCTTTAGAATCTTGTTGAATAATTGGATTAGTTGGTATTAACTTTACATAATCAATATTATTAGTTTCATTGTCAAAATATTTAACATTTAACAAGTATTCAAAAACTGCTTTACCCTTTAATGGTTGTATCATATCAGAATCAATGATAATCGGGACTATATCTATTCCTTCAGGGGGTGGTATATTATCAATATTTATTAATTTGAACATTGATTTAAGATTATGTTTATTTAAATAAATCATCATACTATTACAAAATTGACATTTTTCAGAGTAAAATACAAGTTTCATTATAATATAAAATAAGATAAAATTATAAAAGTTTAATTTTAAAGAGTCTATATTTTTTAAATATAAAAAAAAATGAAATTTAATTTTAAAGGTTTTATAAGTATATATATATAATGAATAAAATTAGTAAAATTAACTTTTCCATCCTCGATAAACAAGAAGAATTAGGAGAATCTAATTTAGAGTTTAAAATATCGGGTATTAATATTGATTATGTCCTAGTTAATACAATAAGACGAACCATATTTACAGATATTCCAATCTATGCATTTGATATTTTTAAATTTGAAAAAAATACTTCAATATTTCATAATAATTATTTGAAATTAAGGTTACAACATATGCCTGTATGGTCAATTAAAAATAATGTTGATTTTATTGATGGTAATATTGATAATGAAAAATTAAATGATATTAAGGAAGAATATGATGATGATGATGAAAATACTATTGATGACAAAATAAATGATAATATCAATTCGTCTTCATTAAATCAATTAACAATGTATATCAAACATAAAAATAAAACAAACGAAATTGTTAATGTAACAACATCTCATGCAAAATTTTATTATGATGAAAAACAAATAGCATCTCCTTATATTAACGAATGTCTTTTATTAAAATTACAACCAGGTCAAGAAATTTCAGTATCTGCAATCACAAAAATGGGGATAGAAAAAAATGATACAATATTTACACCTGTAAATATAATTTCGTATAAACAAATTAACGATAATGAATTTGATTTTACAATTGAATCTCGTGGTCAACTTTCAGAAAAACGTATTTTACAAGTTGCATTAATTAATATTGAAAGAAATTTACAAAATTTTTTAAATATTTTTAATAAAGGTATTGCTCAAGATAATGATAAAAAAGATGGTAAAATAGATATTGATATTTCTGAAGGCTTAATTATTATTAATAATGAAGATCATACAATGGGTAATTTAATTAGTAGAGGTATGCAATTGCATACTAAAGTAAAATTTGCAGGTTATAATTTACCACATCCCCTTGCAACAAAAGTTCATTTTCATTATGAAATTGAAAAAGATGCAAATATTAGTGTAATTATCCAAGATGTTGTTAGTTATTATTCTACAATAATTAAGGATATTGGTAAATTAGTTGATAAAATTTAAATAATAAATTAGTTGATAAAATTTAAATAATAAATATTAAGTAATATTTATTTCTAATATATATATATATAGTATGGCTCAAGGATTAACAATGGTTTTACACGCGGCTGTTATTGGTATTATTTTATACTTAATTTTAGTAAATATATTTAAACAAGTATCTGAAAAATCGGAAGATATTAGTATTTTAGTAGCAGCAGTTGTTTTAATGTATATGATATTATTTGGACATGGATTACCATGCACTTTAAATAAAAATATTTTTGGTTAAAAATATATTTGATTAAAAAAATATAATTATAATATATATATATATTAATATATATATCATGATTAATTTAAAAGCGTATAAAGATATTTTTGGAAAACCTGGCGAAGGTTTACATTCTTATAGAATATTTAATATTGCAATTGTTGATGTTATTTTTACCATTATAGGTGCGTATATTATATCTAAATTTTTTAAATTTGACTTTGCTATTATTTTAATTTCTTTATTCTTATTATCTATAATTATTCATCAAGCTTTTGGTGTCAAAACAACATTAACAAGTTTTTTTAATTAAAAAATTGAATTGAATATTAATTATAGTTAATTATTATTATTATAATGAATAATGAAAAGAAAAAATTACAAGTCCATAATTCAAAAATTAAATTAGAATTATTAATAAATAATTCTTTGATTGAAATAGCAAATAATATAAAAATAATAAATAATATTATAAATAAACATAAAAATTTTATTAATTTTACTGAATTAATAAAAATTTATGAAATTTATAAATGGGTTATATTAAAAGAAGAATACATTAATATTAAAAAAAATGTTACTATTAATAAAAAATTCCATATTCAAATAATAAAAATTTATGGTACAGTTAATAATTATTATAATATTGAAGAACAAGAAGATAAAAATAAGATTATTAAAAAAATAAATAATGATACAGATTTATTAATAATAGAATGGGACCAACTAAAAAAAATACATCACGATATACTAGTTAAAAATATGAATAATATAAGAAATATTAAAATAATTAAAATTAATCAAAAAGATATTAAATATAATAAATTAATTGAAGAATTATATGAAATTTTTTATAAAATAAAAGAAAATAAATTTAAATTAAAAACATTAAAAACACAATATAAATACTAATGTATAATTGTTTGTGCATGATTGTCATAATTATCAGGATTAATACCAATTTGATTTATAATATTAATATAATTTTCATGATTAATACCAATTTGATTTGTATTATAAATATTGTTATTAATAAAATTGTTGATAATATTAATAATAAAATTTACAAATTGATAGATATCATCATTAACAATTATAATATTTTCAAGTTGATTTATCATGTTATTAATATTATAAACAGAATTATTATCAAAATGATTGTTAATATAATTTACAATATTATTATATATCCAATTAAAATGATCAGTCAGATTAATTGGGATTATATTAATAATGTAAATTATGTGACTAATAATAAAATTATTAAAATGATTAATTGGATTAATGTTTTGATAATTTATGGGTTGATTCATAATTATTTCTTGTTCATCATCTGAATCTAGTACATCATCTAGTTCATCATCTTGTGTATCAGTGTCAATATAATAATCTAGTACATCATCTGGTATATCCATAGAATCATCATCTGGTTCAATATCAGATTCTACATTAGCAACAATCTGTGTCAAAGTATTGCGTGTAAAAGTGGTATTATATACAATTGCTCTACATACAGGGCATGTATCATGTCTCCATTGAAGAATACATCTTGCGTGGGTACAATTACCATGGGTACAATTTGCGTAAATAATATTTGGTTGACCAATAATAGGGTCAATACAAATAATACAATTAGTTTGGGGTAGTGAATTCAACATATATAATTATATATAATGTCAATAATATAAATTAAAATCAATTTTTTTACTTTTTATAAATAATAGACTCTATCAGTAATCATTAAAAATCATTTAAATAAATATATTAAAAAAATGTTGAGAATAAAATAACATTAGTTTTTAAAACTACTTTTTTTATTAATTTTGTAAATGTATTCTGGTCGATTGCTGATAATATTGTGTATATGATTAATTGTAAACTCTTGATCATATATAGGAGACCTACATAATGGACACAATGACGAACATTTACTAATACATTTAGCGTGGAAGCAATTGCCATGTTGACAATTTGCATAAATAATAGGTTGTTGATGTGTAATTGCTTCATAACAAATAACACATTCATTTAATTCAAGTTGATTCTCCATATAATATAATATAATGTGTGATATACTATTAAATAATCAATTTTTTTATTCATTATGATTATATAATAAAAAAAGTGGTGTAATAATAATCACTTTTTTCATCTACCATATCTATACATTTTTCTAATTGGTGTATTATATAAATTCGGTTCGCGCACATTTTTATAATAATCATGGCGTAAAGTTAACATATTAATAATATCAACTCTAGATAATATTGTTTTGTTCAAATTAATATTTTTCCTACATAAAGGACATGTATCATTCCAGTCATTCATACATTTTTTATGTGTGTGTTTTCCATGATTACAATTAGCGAAAACGATGGTTTTATCATTACCAATAGAGTCTAAACAAATTATACATGAAAGTTCGGGTTTTATAGACATTACAAATATAATAAAAAAGTTAATATAAATATATTAAAATCAATTTTTTTATTAATAATATATTACGTTTATTATTTAAATAAATATATTATTTATTATTAATGGAACAATTATTACTTTTTAAAAATATATTTATTTTAAAAAAAATGTTTATTAATAAAAATGTATTAATATATGAAAACGTATTAATATTTATGTTTATGGTTATGTGGATGTATATTATTTTTCATAAAAACTTTAATATTAATAATATTAATGCAGAACCATTACGTATTTTAATTGATGACAACAATGAACAATATGTTATGATAAATATTAATAATATACTCGATTATGAATTAATCAATGTATTAAAAAAAGAACTTGATAATAATAATTATTTTACAAATAATCAATACATTGGCATAAATAATATACCAAATAAAGAAATATTATTAGTAATTCCTTATTATTATTTAAATTATATTACTTTTGATTTAATGGTTACAGGGGTATTGCATAAGGTTGAAAATAATAAGAGTAATTATAAATTAGTTCCTTTTAAAACAATAATAAAACCGAAAACCATAAATGGAACATTAATGAAAAATAAAGAAATAATTTTAAATAATAATAATTCGATAACTCTATATCAATTGGATAATTTATATTTAATACATATATATAATTATGATATTGATAACATATCAATACCAATATATTTATTATCAAATAACAATATTAATAATATTAATAATATTGATAATATTAAAGTAAGTATGACAATTCTTTAACTTTTTTTTAAAAATTGATTATTTAAATAGTAAATAATTTAACTTATTATATACAATGTCTAAAATAGTAAACTTATTATTAAATTCAAATAATGATATTATAAATCAAATTTCATTATTATCTATAAAAGATTTAGAACAAGTTATTGAATATACAGCCGATAAATACTATAATACACAAAATCCTGTTATTTCTGATTCTAGTTATGATGTTTTAATTGATTTTCTAACAATAAAAAATCCTAAATCTCAAGTTTTAAAAAATATTGGAGCAAAAATTAAATCTAAAAATAAAGTTAAACTTGATTATTGGTTAGGATCTATGGATAAAATTAAACCACCATCAAATCAATTATTACTTTGGAATAATAAATATAAACCACCATATAATTTATCTGATAAACTTGATGGGATATCAACTGCTTTAATATATAATGATGGAGATATAAAAATGTTTACAAGAGGTACGGCAACCGAAGGTACTGATATATCACATTTACTTAAATATTTAAAAGTACCAGAATTTAAAGATGTATATAAATATTGTAAAAAAAATAATATTAAAGGTGATAAAAACTTGGTCGCATTTCGTGGTGAATTAATAATTAAAGAAGCCCTTTTTCATAAAAAATGGGGTAAAATATTTAAAAATGCCCGTAATGCAGTTGGTGGATTAGTTAATAGTAAAACAATAAATCCAGATTTTGCACTTGATACAGATTTAGTAATATATGAAATTATTGATCCTTTTTATCCAATTGATAAACAATTTAATATTATTAAAGATATTGGTTTTAAAACTGTCTTTAATAAAAAAATTAATTATACAAGTTATGAGTTTTTATCAGAATATTTCACAGAACGACGGAATAAATCTGAATATAAAATAGATGGTATTATTGTTACAAATATTGGTATTCATGATAGGAATATAGATGGAAATCCGAAATATGCATTTGCGTATAAAGATATTTTACAAGAACAATCAGCAAATACTATAGTTGAATCAATTGAATGGAATATTTCAAAAGATGGTAATATAAAACCAACATTATTATTAAAAACTGTTACTATTGGTGGGGTTGATATCAAAAGAACTACAGGTAATAATGCACGATTTATTGTAGATAATACATTAGGACCTGGTGCTAAAATAGAAATTATAAGAAGTGGTGATGTTATACCAAAAGTTCAAAAAGTACTTAAAATTGCAAGTTCTGGTAAACCTGATTTACCTCCTGGAAAATGGCATTGGAATGAAACCAAAGTTGACATTATAATTGATGATATAGAAAATAATGATATGTTAATTAAAAATATTTATTTCTTTTTTTCAACACTATCTACTGTAGGATTGGGCGAACAAAATGTTAAAAAACTGACAGAATCTGGTCTAGATAGTATTTTAAAAATAATTACTGCAACAAAAGAAGATTTTCTAAAGATTGAAGGATTTGGTGAAAAATCTGCAACTAATTTAGTTAAATCAATAAAGACTGCATTAGATAATGTACCATTATCAAAAATTATTAGAGGGTCAAATAAGTTAGGACATGGAATTGGTGAAGAAAGAATTAAACAAGTTTTATCAATTTATCCAAATTTATTAACAGAATACAAATCATGGGATGACGAAACATTTATTAATAATTTAAAACAAATAAATGGATGGGAAATTAAAACATCTACATTATTTGTATCTAATTTTGAAATTTTTATAAAGTTTTTTAATTCAATTAAAAAATTTATTAAACTTGAAACTAATAAAGTACATTGTGGAGTTTTTACAAATATAGTATTCGTTTTAACAGGTTTTAGGGATAAAGATATTCAATCACAAATTGAAAAACAAGGTGGTAAATTTAGTGCAAGTATTTCAAAGAAAACAGATTATTTAGTTGTTAAAGATCAAGATGCAATAGACGAACCAACTGATAAAATCATAAAAGCAATAGATTTAAATATTAAAATTATAACAAAAGATAAATTAATTAAAATGTTAAAATAAAGTTTTCATTATTAAAAAATTGATTTTTCATTATTTTAAAAAATTATAATTATTATATTTAAATGAATCAGATAACACTTAATACAATATTAGATCAACAGAAACAAAAATATAATGTTCAAAAACAAATGTCGTTACACGAACGTGATATTCATTATTTGAATTATCCTAATGAACAAAAGTCATTATACGTTCGTAAAATTTCTAAAAATCAGAATGATTATGTATATATAAAAAAAGGTAATGAATTATTATCTAAATTATAATAAAATTGTTATTTTATTATAATTAAAAATTATTTTAATATTTAATGGTTATTAATTATTCTTAAAGTTCTTATCATTAACCAACCTTTTGTATGGTTATCATGTAATTCTTTATACAATTCTTTAATAATAGGAATATTATGTCGAGAACACATAATTTGTTTATACAATTCAAGAATTGTATCATCGTTTTTAGAATATTTAATACTATAATGATAGTTATGTTGTTTTATTTTTTTATAATATTCAGTATCAGTACGAGACGCATAATTTCTCTTTAGTTTTCCCCATAAATTTGACGGTAATTGAGATAAATAAATACTAAAATGATGCACAATTGCTTTGTTATAATTTGATACTCGCAACCACCCATCTGCAAGTTGTTCTTGGTTTAATGGTTTTGTAATTTTATCTACAATAACAAAGAGTTTCTCACGTGAATTTGTTAGTTGTTTCATTTTAATTGTATATTCTCCGTGGTCGAGTTTTACTGATGGTTTATCAATTGTTTCAAGTTTCATTTAATTTTAAAAGTAAATTAGCTTTTAAATCATTTTTACGATAACTGTTTTTTACAAAAAAATTGAATTAGTTTAATATTATTCATTATCGTTTATAATATTAATGAATAATCTAGGTATATCAGGAAAAATTCTAATAAAAGACGACACTTTTGCTATTATACGCATTAAATTTAAAAAATTATATAAAATAATGAAATCATTAATTATTTTATCTAATAAAACATCAATTGATGAACAATTTATTCAAAAGAAGAGTGATGAATATTTAATAAATCAGAGTATATTTAATATAAATTTAAATATACAAGTGTGTATATTATTTAACAAGTATTGTAAAGAACCCCAATTATATTTAATTAACGGATTTTCACGAATTAAAATAGGAATACATTTGTATGAAAAATATTCTATTAATAATTTTTTAATATTTAATTGTGTGGTAATCAAAAATATTGATGAACTAAAAAAACATTATAATAATATCCACGACCATCATGTACAATATTCACTAATTTTTAATAATAATATTATAGAACAACAAAATTATAATATTTTTAAAAAATATATATTACAAAAATCAAATCATTTTTCTAAAATGTCAACAAAATATCGTTATTCAATTATTGAATTTGATATTTTATTAGAACAATTATTTAATAATGAGTATTTTAATAATGAAACATCAATTGATAAAATCATAGAAAAGTTTGAGAGAGATCTTAATATTTTTTACGATATTATTAGTTATTATGAATATAACACTATTGAAGATAGATTAAAATATTTTTATGTTGATGAGTTTGAATGTGTTCGTGATAAAGATATTTTTATTCTTAAAAATAATAATTTATTTGATTTTTTATTAGACAATAGTGTTATTCCATTCCATAAATTTAAAAGTAAAATTAAAACTATTCATAATCAAGAACGAATTAATACATGGCATAAACATTTTAAGAATACTTTGTGTGAAACTTGTTCAGTATTAAAATGTACCAATACAATGTATAACAAAGTAAATGGTTTTGGATATAAAAATGGAGAAAAAATAGATTTGGTGAATATTATGCCAATTTGTAAAAAATGTAAAAGACATAAAATCCAAAAAAATGAAAATTAATTTATAAAAAAATGAAATAATATTATATTATTTAATATTATTTAATAATATAATGAATAATATAAAGTTACCTGGGGTATTAATTAAACATATGTCTAAACAAAAAAGTATTGAAAAATATATTTATTTCAAATCAGTAATAAAAATATTAGATAATGAGACTTTTATTAACCCACATGTACAAAATGATTTAGATGAAGATAAAGTTCGTGAAATGGTGGAATCATATTTAAAAAATCCTGAATACTTGGTATGTAAAAATAAAATAATTATATGTACGTTATTAGATACAAACATTCATGAATTATATTTAGTAGATGGACAACATCGATTGGCGATGGCAAAAATATTATATAATGACCATGACGTAAATGATTATTTATCTTTGTGTTATATACAAACACAAAGTCATGAAGAAATTGAAAGTATCTTTAATGAATGTAATAAAGATTCGTATAAAAATAAAATTGTTTTTGATAAAAATTTTTCAAAAAAGAAAACTTTTAACCTTTTAAAAATTCTTTTAAAAAGAGATTATTCAGAATCATTTGCAACAACAAAATCATCAACTAATTATCGTTATTCAATAACAGAATTTATTGATATTATATTTGAAAACATAAAACATAATATATCAGCAGAAGAAATATTAAAAGATCTTAATATTAAAAATAAAAAATTTAATAAATTAATTGATTATCAAAAATATTATGAAAAAAATCCTGGATATTTTTATAAAGACGAATTTAATTGTATTTGTAACGGAATTGTATTTGTTCTTAAACATAATAATTTTTTAGAATATTTATTAGATGATACAATAATTCCAAATCATGATTTTAAAAATAAACAAAATAAATATAGTCCACAAAAAAGAATAAATGTATGGAAAAACAAGTTTGGAGATGACAATAAAGCAATTTGTCCAATACCAATATGTGAAGAAACTATATCCAATGAAGCATTTGGTTTTGCATTCGGGATACTTGATTCAAATTGTGATATTTATAATATAGATAATTTAACACCAATGTGTATTACATGTTATAGACGGATGGGTTCATTTAATTATGATGATTATTATAAAAAGAAAAAGAAAGAATACAAATTATTAAATAAAGAATAATTTATCGTTATAACCATCATATTGTTCTATTACCATCATTTTCGTTTATATTATAAAAAATTGAAATTTAAAATATTATTATACTATTATAATAATATTAATGACTGATATTGAAGATATAATTAAAATTGCCACTATTAAGGAACCTAATGTAATTAAAAAGGAACCTAAAGTGATTAAAATGGAACATACAGAACGTATTCCAATTGAACCAGAAAACGAGGCGATTTTCAAGGCGTTTGTGTTGAAACTGATTGACCAAGTTGGGCAACCACATATGAAACCTACACGAGTTAATATTGATGTTGCAATTCGACAATTACTAAGAAATAAGAAAGATTTTCCTATTAAAAATCCTCCATCAAAAGTCCAGTTATATAATATTCTAACAAAATATTATAATACAATCAAGCTTAATGACACGTTCAAACGATACTTAATTACGAAAAGTATGCGTTCTGAATCAGGTGTATTAGTTGTAACAAATGTGTTAAGCCCAAAACCATTTGGAACAGAATTTAGTTGTCCTGAAAAATGTGCTTACTGTCCTACTGAAACTGATCTCGAAGGAGTACCAACACAACCCAAATCTTATCTATCATCTGAGCCTGCAATGCTACGTGCGTTAATGTCTAAATTTGATATGAAAGGACAAATGCACGACCGTATTAATTGTTACATTAAACAAGGTAATATTAATGTAACAATCGATGAAGGATCTGCTAAATTAGAAATCATTCTATCAGGAGGTACATGGGAATCATATGGATATGATTATCGTAATAAAGTAATGACAGAACTATATTGGGCTGCTAATACTTTTTTTAAAGACAGAGAAATGTTATCTATTGAAGAGGAACAACATATTAATATGACTAGTTCTTTTCGTATCATTGGTCTAACCATTGAAACCCGCCCTGATTTTGTAACATGGAAATCCATCAAAGATTATTTGCGATGGGGTGTAACACGTGTTCAACTTGGTGTTCAGCATTATAATGATGATATTCTAAACGGAGTTAAACGTAATTGTACCAGCAAAGATCTTGTTGTTGCACTTGTAAAACTTAAAAGTGTTGGTATGAAAATTGTATGCCATTTAATGCCTGATTTACCAGGATCATCGCCTGCACTAGATGCGTGGATGTTTGATCAAGCAATTAATAATCCAGACTATCAATTTGATGATGTCAAGATTTACCCAACTGCAATTTGTCAATCATCTGATCCAAACTTGATTGTAAAATCAGAAATTTCTGATTGGTACCATGACGGAACTTATATGCCTTACGCTGAAAAGTGTCTAGATGATTTGATTAATGTTATTATTGGGTATAAAGAAAATATTCAGCCATGGGTTCGAATTCAACGATTGGTCCGTGATATTCCAAAGAAATCTATGGAAGCAGGTTATAAAAGAATTAGTAATTTACGACAAATCATTCAAGACAAGATGAAGAAAGATGGAAAAGTTTGTAATTGTATCAGGTGTAAAGAAATTAAACATGATACAAGCTTTATAAATAAGGTTTCATTGGTTGTAAACAAATATGATGCATCAAAAGGAACAGAATATTTTATTTCTATTCAAGCCCATCAAAAGTTTGGATTTTATGATTATTTGCTATATGGATTATTTTTAATTAAATACTATTTTAATGTAATTTTTTATAAAAGAAAGATTTGGTGGTCTGGAAACCCAAAAACATATTCCGCTATTATTGGATTTTGTAGATTACGTATTGATCCAAATCCAGGAGGTGGGCGTGTTAAAGTTCTTGAAAATAGTGCACTTATTCGAGAGGTTCATGTATATGGCAAATCTGTTAATGTAGGTAGTTCAGGAATGACAGGACAACATATGGGATATGGTCAATTACTTGTGAAAACTGCAGAAGAGATTAGTCAACAACACAATATGCCAAAAATTGCTGTAATTTCTGGTGTTGGTGTGCGAGAATATTATAAGAAAAAATGTAATTATTTTTTACAAGATAATTATATGATTAAATATTTTTAAGAATCTGGTGATATAATTTGAACAGGACTATTATCGTCATCATCATCATCGACATTGACATCATCGTCATCATCGACATCGACATCATCGTCATCATCGCCATCGTCATCGTCATCATCGTCATTGTGATTGACAATATTTTTATTTAAATTTAAATCATCAATATTTATACCTAAATCGTTCTGTAAAAAAACACTCATCTCTTCTTTCATTAATTCTGCATCATCGTTTGATGATACCTTACTCATTTTTTGAAGCATTGACATCATTTTTCCAATATTTGGCATACCCTTTTTTGTAGTACCATCGCCTGTTTCGTCACCATCGCCTGTATTCATTTCTTCAAACATTTTTGTTATATTTTCCATTCCTTTACCATCATCATCTCCTGACATATTTTTAAACATATCAGCCATATTTGGCATTCCTCCATCTCCTGACATATTTTTAAACATATCCATCATATTTGGCATATCTTTATTTTTTGATTTTTTACCTCTTGGTACAATACCAAGTGCATCTATTACACCTAGATTATCTGCAACACCAAGTATGTTGCCTATTTTAAAATTATTAGCACTTTTTGGTTTAATAACACCCACGTCTACAATAGCAGTGGAAAAATTACTATCAATTATTACTTTTTCTTTTTTTTCTTCTTTTTTACCCATAACTCCACTCAACATATCTCCTATTGAACCATTTTCTCCAACATTCATTTTTTTCATTATATTTTCCATACCTGGTATTTTTTTAGTAATTGATTTCATTAGTTTTTCAATTTCAATATCCCCATTATTTATTTTATCAGTATATTTAGTTGTTATTTGTTGACTTATATCCATCAAACCAGCCATTGGATTTGCACCAGAAGATTGTCCATTTATAATTCCTTCAAACGAACACATTATATCATTTAACATATTTTCTGTTTCATCATTAACATCAACATCTAACATTTTATGTAAATGATTTTTCATATTATTTTTATCGTTATTTTTAACATTATTTTTATCGTTGATTAAACCATTTAATATTTCTAATCTTGATGCATTTTGCAAATCTTCACTTTTAGTTTTTTCAATATTAAATAAAATAGTTTGTAAATTAAACCAAATAATTTTTTTTATTTCGTCTGGTTGATTATTTAATAAATTTTTAAGACAAAAATCTGTACCAAATAAACTTTCGGAAATATCTTGAGTTATCTTATTTTTATGTGAAAATAATTTAATTTTATTATTTGTTAATAATAAAAAATTATCATTATCAATTAATGATGAAAAAAATAATCCATTATATATTTTTTTTTCATTACTATAAATAGCGATATAATTTAAAATAATTTGTATATTTTCATCAGGAAATATTAATTTTAATTGTTCGATAAAATCATTAAAACTTTCTAAATATTGTTCTTCAAAATTCATAGATATTAGATTATATTATGATAATAATATTTATCTTTAAATATTAATATTTATTTTAATGTTGGAAAATCTTTAACATTATCAATTTCAAGTATATTTGTGTTGTGTGATTTTTTAAATATTTTATTTGGTGGTTTTCTTGGATTAAAATGTCTAACTAATGGCAAATTATTAGTATAACTTTTCTTCTTTCTTTCCATTCGTTCTGAAATAAATTTAACAGTTTCTGGTTTTTTCTCCAAGTCTGTTTTTTTAATAAAATCTTGTAGACTCATACTTTTTGATGTTTGAACTTTATGTTTATTATCTTTTTTAATAATATTATCTTTTTTAATAATATTATCCTTTTTAATAATATCTGATGGTTCTTTCATTAACTTGTTATACATAATCTTTCTAGTATCATCGTCGATTTCTTCATAATCATCGTCTTCTTCTTCTTCATATTCTTCATCACTTTTTTCAATAATATCAGGATTAATTAATTTATTAGAATCGAAATTATTAGATTTAATTGGATAACTCATTAATATATAATATAATATATTTTTAATGATGATTAATTTCATTTTTTTTACTTAAGGTATCAATAAAATATTAAAAAAATTGAATTTTATTGATATTTTATATAAATATATAATATGTTATCATGCCAAACTTTAATACGAAAATAAATAAAGAATTGTTACAAAAGAAAGAACGTAATAAGGCGTACCAAGCCAATAAAGGAAATTGGGAATATAGTTTTTCTCAGAAAACATTTAACCCAAATGAAGAATCAATGCGAAAAGTTTTATTAAAACCATCAAATAATATTAATCCTAATAATTTTGGTATTCATATTAATCCAACTTTATCTCGAGAAGAAAAAATTTCTAATAAAAGTAATTTAGGAAAAGTTTTAACAAAAACAGAACAAATTATTTTTGATAATTGGAAAAATAAAAAAGCAAAATTAATTGATGAAGATATTAAAGAAATTACATCAATTGGATTTGCAGCCACACCAAAAACAAATGAAGGTCGTACAATGTTATTACTTGAAACATTGTGTATCCAAATTAAGAAAGATAATAAAGAATTAATTGCAAACATATATTTACGATTAATGGAAGAAGAATTTAAAATTACACCAGAATATCAAATTAAATATAATGATCAACTATTAATTATGAATAATATTGTTGATGAACTTGATTTGATTGAATTACAATTTAATAAATTTCATTCTCAAATGCCTCCACTAAATATTAATGGTTTTAAGAAATTTGATGACTGGCAAATTCAAGTTGTGAAAAATATTGATGCAAATATTTCAACAGTAATAAATGCACCAACCTCTGCAGGGAAATCTGTATTATCGGGATATGCAGCACTTAAAGGACGAACATTAATTGTTGTTCCTACAAGTGCTCTTGCGTGGCAAATGTCTGCATATATTGGTAATGTTATTGGTTCAAATGTTCCTATTTTAACATCAACATATCAAACAAATCCGTATCGTAATGAAATGGTAGAATTATTAAATAAAGCAAGTGCTATAGTTGGAATTGCAAAAGTTATTATTGATTATTTACCTTTTATTAAAACTGATTTTAAATGGATGATTTTTGATGAAGTTCATATGATCGGAAAAACTGAAGGAAGTGGTATGGAAGATATTATTAAAATAATTCCGAATATTCCACTTTTAGCATTATCTGCAACAATTGGTAATACTGATGAAATTGTAGATTGGTTAAAAGATATATCACCAAATCAATGTATTCAAAAAGTAATTTGCACTAAAAGATTTTTTAATCTTCAAAGATTTTATTTTGATTCAGAAAAATTAGTATGTCTTCATCCATTCTCATTAATAGATCATGAGAGTTTTGGAGATAGCAGCATTTTATCAAAAGCATTACAAGTAACCCCTCCTAATATTTGGGATTTATATGTAAAGTTAAATGAAATATTTGAATTAAACAATCTACATCCTCAAAAATATTTTAATAGAACTGTACGAATTGAATTAGATGATGCTAATATATATTTTATTGAATTAATTAAATTTATGATTGATAAATATAAAACAAATAAAGATGATATTATTAAAATTATTTCATCTTATAAACATCATGAATTAGAATCAAAGTCTGTAAATCTGGTGGATCTTGCATATACATTAAAAGAAGATAACAAATTACCAGCAATCTTTTTTGAGAAAAATACAATTGTGTGTCTTGAAAATGTTCGTAATTTTGCAAAGATTATTGATGAAATGGAAGAAACAAAATATCCTAAATTATTTTTAGAAAGATTGAAACAAGAAAAATTAGCATCAAGACAAGAAAAGAAAAAGACAGAAACTATTGAAAATTATGAAAAAAATTCTAAAAAAAGTATCAAAGAAATGTCAAATAATACTTGTCTAAAAAAAGACAAATATGGCGAATCATCAATTCCTACAACACAAGTCAAAACAATCGAAGCAGTACCAATTCAAGAACCTCATCCAGATTTTATTTTGAATTCAACTCAATTTTTCTCACTAGACATTGTAGAGTCGTGGGTTAGTAATTTAAAAAAATTCTTTCCAAACACAGGTGATAATTATCATTTTCTGATTAAATTACTATGGCGAGGAGTTGGGGTTTATGCAAAAGGACTTCCTGATTCATATTTAATATTAGTTCAAACTCTTGCATGTAAAAAACAATTAGCAATTGTTTTTAGTGATATTTCATTAGTATTTGGTGTAAGTATGCCTTTTAGAACAGTTGTTGTTATTAGAAACGAAAATACGATTGATGATTTAGAAGCAATGTTGTTCCAACAAATGATTGGGAGAGCTGGACGACGAGGACTTGATAAAGAAGGTAATATTATTTTTGCAGGATATTCATGGGGTAGAATTAAAGAATTATCAATTAGCGAACCTCCTATTATTACAGGTCAATATAATCCAATGTATACACAATTACATGGCAATAGATTATCAGAATTAAAAAAGACTAACCAAAATTGGAATAATACTAATATGAATTTTTTAGATAAATCAATTGATGACCAAGATATTCAAGAATTTGCACAAGGTTCTGAATCAAATTTTAAGGGCGGGTGGTCTTTCTCATATCTAGAAAATGATATTAACCATCTACATATGAATTGGCGATTACGATATACAGAAGATTGTATTATATCATCATTTTTAATTACATATTTAAAAAGAGGTTTTGAGAATAAAGATCATAAATTAGAAAATAATCAACTTGAATTAGCACATTTTTTATGTCGGTTTATATCAACAGTTCCAACCGATAAAAATAATGTATTAACAGAACCTGCTATTTTAAGTTCAGTTCCATATAATCAAATTATGGATAAATTTAAAGAATTACAAATATTTTTTCCAAAAATGATTGATGATAAATTATATAAATCTATTCAACAAAATTCAATTGTTAAAGTTGAATCATTAGATGAATTAGATAAACTCAGAGAAAGATTAATGATGTTTAGTGAAAAAATTAAAATCATCCAACATTATTGTTTCCATTCTAAAATTTCAGGATTATCTAAAATTATTGGAAAATTATTAACTCGTATTTGGTGGATTTATCACACAAGCTCACCAATCATGAAACCATTAAATATTTATGAAAATAAATAATTTTTTTAAACATTATCATTTAGTTGGTTTTTAAATATTTCATAATCTTTTTTACTTTCATTTAATTCATATATGGATATATTTGGAATATTTGTAATTAATTTAGTATATTTATAATTATATTCTTTAATAAATTTATTTCCATTTATTCTATATTTTGGAGACTTTAACAATTGTGCAGATATTTCACCAATTAATTTATCAACATCTTCAATATATACTTTTATTAATTCATTATTTGTATCATCATTAAAAGTTTGAGAATAACCTGTTATTAATGAAATTGAAAAGTTTGATACCATCAAGACTATATTAGATACAGTGTTAAATGTGGTTGCATTAATCCATAATTTAAAACTCGTAAAGAGACCCAAGACAGATGATGAAACCATTGATGTTAATATCAAGTTATTAGCAATTCGTTTATTACGTTCAATAACCCATTGATAAATATAACTTTGTTGTTTAAATATATTATACCAATTATTAATGGTAGCATTTGCATCATCATCCCATCCATTAATTATTTTATCATCTGAATCATCAGAATTATTAGGTTTTTTTTTATTATTTAATTTTTTAATTTTTTTATTAATTTTTATTATTTTTTTTTTAGGTTTTTTAATTTTCTTATCATCTGAATCTTCAGAGTCATCAGAGTTATCAGGTTTATATATTTTTTCTTCTTTATTTCTTTTATTAATTTTTATTATTTTTTTCTTAGGTTTTTTAATTTTCCTATTATCGGAATATTCAGAGTCATCAGAGTCTTCAGAGTCATCAGAGTCATCAGAGTCTTCAGGTTTATATAATTTTTTTTCTTTATTTTTATTATTAATTTCTGTTATTTTCTTCTTATGTTTTTTAATTTTCTCATTATCTGAATTTACAGAGTCATTAATTTTATATAATTTTCCTTCTTTATTTTTATTATTAATTTCTATTATTTTCTTTTTAGGTTTTTTAATTTTCTCATTATCAGAATCTTCAGAGTCATTAATTTTAAATAATTTTTCTTTTTCAAATGATTTATTATTATATTTACCATCAAAACTATTTATACCATCAAAACTATTTATAATATTTATACCATTAATACCATTTGTTGTATTTTGTATTTCAGGATATGAATCATCAGAATCGCTTAGTTTAATTATTTTTTTATTATTATATTTATCATCAAAACAATTAATAAATTTTACACCATTAATACTATTTGTTGTATTTTGAGTTTTTGGACTCGATTCATCAGAGTCTGTTAATTCAGATATTTTTTTTTTAATTAATTTATTATTATATTTATCATCAAAACAATTAATACCATTTGTTGTATTTTGTGTTTCATTATATGAATCATCCGAGTCGCTTAATATAGATATTTTTCTATTAATTAATTTATCATCAAAACAATTAATAAATTTTATACCATTAATACTATTTGTTGTTTTTTGTGTTTCAGGACTCGATTTATTAGAGTCGATTATTTCTGATATTTTTTTTTTATTTTTTTGTTTAATTAATTCATCATCAAAACTACTAATAAAATTAATACCATTAACACCATTTGTTGTTTTTTGTATTTCAGGACACGATTCATCAGAAGATATAAAAAAAATATCAACTAGTTCTGTGTTTCTTTCAACACTCATTAATAATATATAGATATTAAAAAATTAAATATTAATATCTAAGTATATTTAAAATGAGTTATGTATATGGGAGTATTGGATATGTAATATTAAAAAATAAAAATAATATAATTATAATATTTGCAGATAAACACGACACATTATTAAGTTGTGAAAAAAAAATTAATATTGGAGATTGGTTTTTACAAAAGTTTAAGACAAGTAATATTTTATTAGAAGAAGTTCCGAGAGAAGATAATAAATTAATAGAATTATGGGATGCACCTCATACACAAGAATTAAAAAAATTATACTTGAATAATTCAGAACTTATTATTGGTGTTGATATTAGACCATTTATGATTACATTTAGTTGGGAAATATTAAATGATCCAGATTATTACAACAATGACACATATAATATAAGTATAATAGCATTTTTAAAACAAATTGATGATTTTTTTTCTTTAAAAAATGAATTTGTTAAAAAAAATTTATATAATTATAATCATGATTGTTTAAATAATACATTATTAGGCGATCATTTTTTATTAATTAAAACAAAATATAGAGAATTTCTTAAAATTTTAAGAAGTGAAAATTTATTTAATAAGAAATTAAAAATTATATTTGATAATTCTAAAAACAAATTAGAAATGATTAATAAAATTCTTGATTCAATAATGGAGTGGTACATATGTGCTCATATTAAAATATCTAAAAAAAAATCAATAATAGTTCATGCAGGGTTAGCACACACAGATAAAATTGTAGATTTGTTAAAAGAACATTACGATTTTAATGTATTATATCAAACAGGAATTAATACATTAAAAGAAATTGATTTTACCAAAACTACAACTAGAGGATGTATTAATATCCCAACATCATGTAATAATATGTTTTAATTACCATTAATAATAAAATATTTACTTTAGTATAGTATATGAATAAGAAATCTTTTTTTACAAAAGATGATTATAATTCTAATGATGGTATGATGACAAGCATATGGGGTCCAACATTATGGCATTCATTACACACGATTAGCTTTAATTATCCAATTAATCCAACAGCTGAACAAAAAAAACAATATTTAAATTTTTATAATAGTTTACAATATATATTACCATGTGGTAAATGTCGCGATAATTTAATAAACAACTTTGCCATATTACCACTAAACATGGCTGTTTTTAAAAACAGAGATTCATTATCAAGATATGTATATAAATTACATGAACAAGTAAATAAATTATTAAATAAAAAATCAGGATTAACATATAATAAAGTTAAAGAAAGATATGAATTTTTTAGAGCAAGATGTTTAATAAATCCAGAATCAAAAGTCCATACTGACGAAAATGGATGTACAGAATCATTATATGGGGTTAAATCTAAATGTGTATTAAATATTATTCCAAAAGATGATAAAATAATTACTTTTAAAATAGATCCACAATGTGATATTAAAAGATATATTAAACCAATTAAAAAACAAAGTAAAAAACCAATTAAAAAACAAAGTAAAAAACAAAGTAAAAAACAAAGTAAAAAATAAAGTAAATAATAACTTTATATTTATATTTATATTTATATTTATATTTATATTTATATTTATATTTAACAAAATTTATATTTAATAAAAATACTATTTTAATAATAATAATAATAATGTCTTGAATAATTATATAATCAAGACATGTTTTGAATTGTTTATAGGAACCATATTGTAAATAAATTGTTACAACATTATTAATTGATTATTTAATCAACAAAATGTAATTAAATTTGATAATATTAAAACACAAACTACTAAAAGTATTAATAATAATATTATTCTCATATATATTATTATTATTTATAAATTATTTTAATTATCATAAAATTTACCATTTATTTCATTTAAATCATTCGAATTTAAATTATGTTGTGTAATATTTTGTGGTTCGTCCATCTGTGTTAAATTAAAATTGATATTGTCGTCATCGCCATCATCATCGCCATCATCATCGCCATCATCATCGTCGCCATTATCATCGCCATTATCATCGCCATTATCACAATTATCATTACCATCGTCTCTATCATCATTGTTATTATCATTGTTATTATCAGTAAATGTATCAGTTTCATTATCATCATTGTTATCATCATTATTATCATCATTATTATCATCATTGTTATCATCATCATCACTATACAAAGGAATATCTGGTTGTACATGTCGTACTGGTTGTCGTGCTGGTTGTCGTGCTGGTTGTCGTACTTGTTGTCGTGCTGGTTGTTGTTGTCGTGCTGGTTGTTGTTGCTGTACTTTTTGTTGTTGTTGTACTGGTTGTTGTACTGGTTGTTGCACTGGTTGTTGTTGTACTGGTTGTTGCACTGGTTGTTTACTGATAGTCTCGCCTGTAGAATCTAAATTATACTTGTTATTATCAACTGGGTTATATAATGATTTACACTGATTTTTTGGTATTTCTTTTACAGTTTCAACTATTTTTTTTTTATTTCTATGTCTTAAAAATAAAAATATTAATACACCTACAATAATAGCTAATACAACTCCAACAATTATATATTTATGTTTAGTGCAGAGAGATAATATTTTATCCTGAAGAGCAATTGGAGATATGGTGGGGATATCATCATTTGATTTATCATTTAATTCAATTGTTAATAATGTTTCGCTGTTATTTTGACTATTCATATAATAATTTTAAGATTTTATTATTTTTTTAAACTCAATATAAAAAAATTGATATAAAAAAATATTACTAAATTAGATTAATACATCACAATGAATAAATCTAATATAATCAAAAAATGGGTTTGTGTAAAACAAAATGACAATATATTAATAATTGATATCGCAAATAAATATTCTAAACAAAATAATTTAGAATTGATAAATTTAAATTTATTAGATGATATATCTAAATGTAATTATTGGTTTTTATGCAAAAAATCTGGAAAATTATTCTTTTTAAATATAATTAACAGTAAATATAATCCTGATATTATTAATATTTTATCACAAAAAATTAATAGAGATTCATTCACAGAAATTATATTCGACTTGGATAAAGATACTAACACTATAACAAATAAAACAATAGATAATATTAACAAATCGCCTAGATGTATTCGTTATGAACAATTATCATTATTAAAAAATAATGTAAATATTAAAACAGCTATTAATATGATTTCTGCAACATCAATACGTAATTATATGTTGAATGACCCGTTAGTTGATTATTTAAAAGAATATAATATTTCATCTCATACTTTAGATAAACCTGATTCTAAAAAACGTAAATCTAATGATATTTCCGATTTATCATCAAATATTCCCATTTCAAAAAAATGTAAATCAAGTAATATTTTTTCTGAGTATATTATGAATTCTGGTATTATTTTTGAAGATGAATTAATTAAATTACTTGAACCAAACCACACAATTGTTAAAGTCGCTGATTTTACAGAATCAAGACAAATAAAAAAATTTAATGAAACTATTTCATTAATGAAACAAGGAATACCAATAATTTATCAAGGAGTATTACATAATAATGAAAATAATACATATGGATTACCAGATTTAATTGTAAGATCTGATTATATTAATAAATTAATGAATTATGAAGTAATTGATTCTGAAGAATCTGTTTTACCATCTTTATTATTAGGAACTAAATTTCATTATAAAGTAATTGATATTAAACATTCTACAATTCCTCTAAGGTCTGATGGAATACATGTATTAAATTCTGAAAATATGCCCGCATACAAAGGACAATTATATATTTATACGATGGCATTAAATAAAATACAAGGAATTAAAATAAACAAATCTTTTATCTGGGGTAAAAAATATTCATATGAATCGCATAAAATTAAATATAGCATAACTAATTTTTTAAATAAATTAGCAATTATTAATTTTGATACAATTGATTTTGAATATATTGAAAAAACACAAAATGGGATTAATTGGATTAAAACTTTAAGAAAAGATGGAACAAAGTGGTCATTATTTCCAATACCGTGTAGAAATGAATTATTTCCAAATATGAAAAACAATATGGATGAAAAATGGCATTCAATTAAAAACGAAATATCTAATAATATTAATGAAATTACTCAAGTATGGAATTGTGGATATAAAATACGTCAATTAGCTCATTCAAATAAAATTTATAAATGGACTGACCCTCGTTTTACATCAAAAATGTTAAAAATAAATAATGGTAAAAAAGGTCCGATCATTGATAAAATTTTAAGTATTAATAGACAAAATAAAGATATTTTTAGACCAAAGAAAATAAAATATGAACGAACTGATTGGAGTAATCCTAATATTGATACATTGGAGGTTTATTTGGATTTTGAAACTTTAAATACAAATTTAGATTCTGCCATTAATGATGGTAATATTAGTAATAATAATCATCAATGTCTTTTCATGATTGGGCTTGGTTATGAAAAAAATAAAAAATGGGTTTTTAAAAATTTTATAATGAATGATATTTCTAACAAAAGTGAAAAAACTATGTTTAATGAGTTCATTGAATATATTAATAAAATCCTTTTATTGGAAAATAAGAAATTTTGTAAAATGTATCATTGGACCTGTGCAGAAGTTATTTCATATAATAATTTTAAAGATAGATATTTAGATTTAAATATAAATGATTCTCATATATCTTTTTATGATTTAAACAAAATATTTGTAAAGGAACCAATAACAATAAAAGATGCACTTAATTATTCATTAAAAACTGTTGCAAAGGCTTTAAAAAAACATAATTTAATAGAATCTACATGGGATACATCTGGACAATGTTCTAATGGTTTAAATGCAATGATTATTGCATATAATTTATATAAATCACATTTATTAAAAAATAATAAAAGCATATGTGATGAAACAATAATGAAAGAAATAGCATATTATAATGAAATTGATTGTAAAGTATTATGGGAGATTCATAATTTACTAAAAACAAAATATTAAAAAATTTATTTAAAATAACCTATTTAAGATTTTATTTATATTATATCATATATGATTTTATATAATGATAATCAAAACAAGTTATTATCTGGTTTAATTGCTGGGATGGTTGGTGCATTTTTTGTTTATCCAATTGATGTGGTAAAGACAAAAATGCAAAATCAAAATTATTTAACAAAAAAATATTTAAATAGTTTTGATTGTTGTAAAAAAATATGGATACAGGATAATATTCGTGGTTTTTATAAAGGAAGTATCATTCAATTAATTGGTGTTGGTCCAGAAAAAACAGTTAAATTATATGCATATTCATATATTATTAAGGATTCTAAAAATTATTTAACAAATCATATAGTTGGCGGATTATTTGCAGGATTGTGTCAATCAATTGTTACATGTCCGTACGAAAATATTAAAATTAATCTTCAAATGAATAATAAAATAAAACCTATTAATTTATATGCTGGTATAACACCATGTCTTTTGAGAGACATCCCTTTTAGTGGTATTTATTTTCCAACTTTTTGGTATCTAAAAGACAAATTGAATTATAATTCATTTTACTCTGGAACAATTGCAGGTATACCAGCATCGATATTGTGCACCCCAATGGATGTAATAAAAACACGAATACAAACATTGGGTAATAATTCTCATAATGAAACAATACCAGTTATTAAACAAATTTATAATAATGAAGGATTATGTGCATTTTTTAAAGGATCTGGATTGAGAGTGCTTAGAACATGCCCACAACTTGGTATTACTCTATGTATATATGATTATTTAATATAAAATTTTGTAAAAAAAATGAATTTTATATTATATAAAGATTTAGTTATTATATATTTTAATGAATAAACCACAATTTCTTATTGAAAAATATTTAGATAACGACACAGGAGATATATCTGAAATCTGCAAAGAATTATATAAAAATGGAATAATGTCAAAACAATATGATGACGACGGATTGACACTTGTCTATAATAAATTTGAAGATAACAAACCATCAGAATTAAAACGAGAATGCAGATCTTTAGTTATCGATAGTAAAACATTAAAAATTAAAGCATATAGTTGCGAGTCTCCGTTATATTTGGAACAAGAGAATGTTTTAAAAGATCATGACATGTTAGAAAACTCTAACATGTGTTATGAAGGAACATTACTTTCTGTATTCTATAGTAATAATAAATGGTTTGTATCATCTCGTAAATGTTTAAATAGCAATGATTCTAATTTTAATATACAAAATGAGGATAATGTAAAATCACATTATAGTATGTTTGAACAAGTTTTGTTAAAAAGTGGATACAGTAATTTTGATAACTTTAGCGAGTCGTTAGATAAAACAAAATCTTATTATTTCGTTATTATTCATCATGAAAATAAACATATTATTGATTATACAAATAAATTTGGAATTGATTACACCTATTTATCTTTAGTAAGTATCAAAGATATTGATATGATTGAACAAGATATTTATAATGAAAGCTTGTCGTTTATTAATAAATATATTTTCTTACCTGAAAAAATAGAATCTATTACAGAGTTTGTTGATATTAACAAACAAAATAAATTTGATTTACTTCCACAATACGAAGGTATTATTATAAAAAAGTTTTCACAAGAAACAAATAAATACACATTATATAAATTACAAACAGATTGTTATAAATTCGCAATGGTTGTTGGTAAAGATTATAATATGTATAAGGGTATGATACATTTACATCAAAAAAATAATCTAAAAGATTATTTTATTCAAAACCCACATAGTATTTTTAATAATTTCACAATTCCGTCATCCACAACAGATGCAACAGATGTGTATACAATATCAAGTATTCGTATTATTAATACAACATTCAAAGTATGTACATCTGAATTATTTGAACTTTTTAAAAATTTGTGGTCTTTAAAAACTGGTAAAAATCAAAATGATGAATTATATAAAATCTTACCCAAAGAATACAAAGATATTATGTATGGAATTCGTGGATTATATTATCGTAAAAAGGCAAAATTATTTGAAAACACTGACAAAAAATCATTTGATGAAATTAAGAAAACTCATTTAACAATTTCAGATATTTATAATTATTTAAAAGAAATAAATTACCAAGTATTTGTTGATTTTTTAAAAAGTAGAAAAATGATGTATGATAATATTAATAATAATAAAACAGACACACTATTAATTCAATTTAGTGAAATTAATCATTTCTGTAATGATACACAATTAAATTATTGTAAAATTTTAACAAACTTTTTACATCCTGATATTAATTAATTTTTTTTATTTTTGATAAAATCATCAATTTCATCTATTTCATCCATACTACAAGTTGTATCCGAATCACAGGTTTCTTCATTATCATCATCCATATCAATACAATTACACGAACATCCACAATTAATACATGCAGTTGTCTCTGTGCATAAACATTTTTTACAACAACCACAATTAAAATATGTTTTATTAACAATTGGTTCCATCCAAATTGCTTCAATATTCTCGTCTATATCGACGTCTAATAATAATTTTTTTATATTTAAACATTTTTTATTCATTCTATTATACAATACACAATAAATTTTTTTATACATAAATATAAAAAAATTGATTAATATTAATATTAACATTAATAATATCAATAATTAATGTCAATTAACGAATATATTAAAAATCAACCAATTATCAATATAGGATGTTTAGGTAGTGTATCTGATGGTAAATCAACCCTAGTTGCTAAATTAACAGGTATTAAGCCTAATATTCATTCAGATGAATTAAAAAGAAATATTACTATTAATCAAGGATATGGTAATTTAAAAATTTTTAATACCGATAAAAAATATCATACAACAGATTCGACAGGCGATGATAGCAATGGTGAATTAATTAATCATATTTCTTTTGTAGACTGTCCTGGACATCATGAATTAATTAAAACAATGTTAGCATCTATAGTACTGATGGATGGTGCAATCGTTGTTGTTGCTGTTAATTCCCCTTTGTCTCAAAAGAAACAATTAAAACAACATTTAGCCGCTATTAAACTTGGAAAAATTAAAAAAATCATAATCTGTATGAATAAAATAGATCTTTTAAAAAGTAAAGAAACATTACTTGAACGTAAATTAGAATTAGATAAAATGTTAATAGAATATGATATTAAACCTTTTGCAATTATTCCAACATGTTTTAATAAAAAAATTGGGTTAGAAACTGTTGTTAAAGCCATTGTTGAATTATTTAATCCAGATGAATATATAAATCGTGTAGAAAAAGATCCATTTTTTAGAATAAGTAGATCATTTGATATTAATAAATCTGGAATAGATTGGGATAAAACAATTGGTGGAGTAATTGGTGGATCATTATTTGCGGGTAATTTATCTATTAATGATAAAATTGAAATTAGACCAGGACAAGTATCCAAAGATAAAAATGGAAAATATATTTGCGAACCAATTATAACATCAATAATCTCAATTAAAACAGATACAACAAATTTAACAGATATTATACCAGGGGGGTTAATTGGTCTTGGTACTACATTAGATCCTTATTATTGTAAAAATAATAAACTAACTGGTCAAGTTGTTGGTAAGATAGGAACATTACCAGAAATATTTACAGAAATAACATTAATTATAACAATTATAACATTATTTGATTTTGAATGGATTCCTCAAATAAATGATAATCTTTTGCTTCAAATAGGTACACAACTTGCAAGTGCTAAATTAATTAAAATATCAGATAATAAAAAATATATATGCACTTTATCTAAACCAACATGTATATCAAATAATCAACATATTATAATTTGTCATAATAAAAACAATGTTATTAACATTGTTGGAGAAAGTTATTCTATTTTATAATTATTAATTTATTTTATTTAATATTAACTTTTAATTTAAATTAATTATTTTCTATCATAAAATATATGACGCCTGGTTTATCACTACAATCCATTATTAATGCAAATGCAACTAAAAATGCATCTCAAGATACCGCAATTGACTCTAAAGAACCCATAATAGGTCCAACTACAGAATTAAATATCTCAAAACTAACACTTAATAATGGTAATGTTTTTGATGAACAGCCTCTTACATATACTATAATTTCTGGCTTTTATACTAGTATTAATGATTTAAGTACTTCGATCGCAGATATATATAGTTCAATTTCAACTTTAACAACATCTGATATTAATAATACTAGTAGTATTAATTATTTAAGTACTTCGATCGCAGATATATATAGTTCTAACTTTAATAAACGTCTAATGTTTATATGTGGTGAATCGCATGGGGTACCTACAATTAATGGTAATGGTAATGGTAATGGTAATGTTTTTTCGTTCGGCGGAAGTGGGATCGCATCTACAACAGTAGGATATGGAATTCCTATTCCATTTAGTTTCAATTTAGTCGTAATTTCTATAGCTGTTAATACAGTTGATACAGTTTCTGCAACTTTTGTTGTTAACCGGTATAATTATGGATCATCAACACCAGATCTGACACCTCTTAGTACAATAGTATTAACGAGTCCGGTTACAACAGTGGCGGTGAATAGTTCATTAAATAATGGTGGGGTTCTTAGTATTGAATGCACTACAATTTCAACAATAGATACTAATATACAATTTCGTTGTTCAATATGCTTGCAATGTAATGATGAGTTATTTGTTTAAAAAAGTTATCTTATTAGACTTTCATACATTTGACGAGGTTGATGAATTCTTGTATTTTTAATTGTCGATCTTAATATTTTCATTTCGTCTGATATACCATTATTTTTTATTTCCAACACCTGAGAAACCCTTGAATTAATATTTTTAAATTCTTGTTCAACTGTATTTGAATTTATTTGAAATAAATCTACACCCGCTCGTTTATCAAAACCACGAGAACTACCAACATCTACTTTATATATATATCTATCATATTCATCAGTTTTGATGATACCAGATTTGATGATACCAGAAGGGCTGTCTAGTGTTTTTTTATCACATTCCATACCTATTCCAAATATAATATTTTCATTTGTAGTTGATGTTTTAACTGGTAAAGATAATGTTTCAATTGGTCCATCATTAGATTTTAATGTGAATGTGCTATTTATAGTTTCATGATCCTTATATATAAATTGTGGACAATGTCCAACAATTACTCTCATATCATCAATATTATAATTATAATTTGGTATATCCTTTATAAATTTTCCTAATTGCATTTTAATTTCAATACATTTATTATGTTGAAATTGATTATCATGACAAATCGTATTGCCATATTTATCTTTATTAGAATTTCTATCATATTTACGACCCCATAATGTAGTATTACTACTCGATTCTCTTATTATTACCTCTTTTTCGTGTTTTTTATTTTGACAATTTAATATCTTATTTACCTTAACATAATCATTATATGTTTTTAAAGGATCTAATTGTCCATGAACAAATATATTATTATTAATTATTAATAACATAAATGCACCATCTTCAAATATCAATTCACTACCTTCGTTTTCTAATAAAAAGTATTCTTTTCTAGAATAGCCTTTATAATAATCTACTAACGTTCCTGTCCAGTCAGGTATATAATTATTAATACTTTCATTATTTAAATTAATAAATTCATGATTTCCTAATATTTTAAATATTCGACAACCTTGTAAAATTGCATATTTGTTAAGTATATTAATAAATCTAAAAATTTTTATTTCGATTTGGTCATATTCTAAATCAATACAATTATTATTACATCTTGATTCTAATTCGTTTAAATTGTTTAATCTATAATTTCCAAAATGCGGACGAAATCCATCTAAAAAATCACCACATATTACAACAGTTGTTTGTTTGCCACACCATTCATAACCTAAATCATCTTTATAGAATGGAACATCTTTAATTGTCTGTTTTTTTGTGGTTTTATTTTGTATTAAATCTTTGTTAAGATCATATTCTAAAAATTTTTCAACAGATATATCGATTTTATTTATATCAACAGAACATCTTTTTCTTATTACCTTTGCACAATCTCGAAGAGCAACAATTAATGAATGCATATCACTATGAATATCAGACAATGTAATAATTCTATTTTGTGTTTTATATGTTGTTTTCGATGTTGTATTCGATGGCATATATTTTTACATAGATAATATATTTAAAGTATCTTTAATAAATAAAAAATCTATAATAACGTAATGTCTGAAAACTTTTGTTTACCCAAAACACATTTATTAATAATATTATGTGTATTCATTGGGCTTACTGCTTGTTATTTAAATTTTAATAAAAATAAAGAAGATAATTATAATAAAACACTTTTAAATAATATAATTCAATTAAATAATCAAATATCAAAAGAGAAAACATATAAAAATCAAATAAATAATGAAAATATAAAAATAGATGAAAATATAAAAATAGATGAAAATATAAAAATAGATGAAAATATAAAAATAGATGAAAATATAAAAATAGATGAAAATATAAAAATAGATAATAATGAAGAAATAAATAATAATGAAGAAATAGATAATAATGAAAATAAAAGTCGTTTTTTAAATAAAAGAAGACTTTTAGAATATAGGGATAGAGAAACAAAATATAATGATTTTATGCCACCAGAAAGAAGAGTACCCGAACATATATATCCGACAACTGAAATTAGACGGATTATTAATGTACCAACAAGAGGTGAAAGTGATAATTATCAATTAGTAGGTGTATTATTAAGAAATAATACAGAATCTGCTTTTAATTTATTTGGAAGACAAAAATATCCAGGTTCAAGTCAATATGAATATTACGTTCAAGGAACAATGCATAATACAGATATTAAAATACCTATTGATAATAAAAAAGAATTGTTTGACGGTGACCAAGTTAAAATTACCGGTACAGATGAATCAAAAGGTTCCTTTATATTAAAATTATATAATATTAATGCACCAAGGTATAATCCATATCAATAAAATTAATATTCAAAATACTATTAAATAAATTATTCAAAATATATTTTATTTAAAAAAAAATATAAATTTTTATTTAAAGTTTAATTTATTTAATTAGTCAATGACTCAAAATAAAGATATCGCAATTGGAATTGATCTCGGAACCACCTATAGCTGTGTTGCCGTTTATCAAAATGGTAAAGTAGAAATTATTAGTAACGATCAAGGAGACCGTACAACACCTTCGTTTGTTAGTTTTACAGATACCGATCGTTTAATTGGTATTGCTGCAAAAAATACATTAATTTCTAATCCTATTAATACCGTATATGATGCAAAACGTATGATTGGGCGAGAATTTTCTGATCCTAAACTTCAAGAAGATATGAAACATTTTTCATTTAATGTAATTGATAAACAAAACAAACCAAAAATTTCTGTAACATTTAAAAACGAACAAAAAGAATTTACACCAGAAGAAATTTCTGCAATGATTTTAACTAAAATGAAACAAACAGCAGAAGATTTTCTTGGACATGAAGTTAAAAATGCAGTAATTACTGTACCTGCTTATTTTAATGATTCACAACGTCAAGCAACAAAGGATGCTGGTATGATTGCGGGAATTAATATTCTACGAATTATTAATGAACCAACTGCTGCTGCTATTGCATATGGTCTTGATAAGATGACAGAAAAAGCAAAAAATGTATTAATTTTTGATTTTGGTGGTGGTACTCATGATGTATCTCTATTATCAATTGATGATGGTATTTTTGAGGTATTAGCAACTGCAGGTGATACACATCTAGGTGGTGAAGATATTGATACCAGAATTGTAAATTATATTGTCCAAGATTTTAAACGTAAACATAAAATTGATTTATCTGATAATAAGAAAGCATTAAGACGAATTCGAACTGTTGCAGAAAAAGCAAAACGATCGTTATCTGGTAATACCCAAACTGTTGTTGAATTAGATTCTATATGTGATGGTATTGATCTATCAGTAGCATTAACTCGTGCTAAATTTGATGATTTATGTGCAGATATCTTTACTAAAACACTTGAACCAGTTGAAAAAGTGTTATCAGATGCGAAAGTTGGTAAAGGAAATGTTGACGAGATTGTATTAGTTGGTGGTTCTACTCGTATTCCAAAAGTTCAAGAATTACTAACTAAATTCTTTGGAGGAAAAGAATTATGTAAAAGTATTAATCCAGACGAAGCTATTGCATATGGTGCTGCAGTTCAAGCAGCTATTTTATCAGGAAATAGCGACGAAAAGTTAGATTCAATTGTATTACTTGATGTAACACCACTTTCACTTGGTGTAGAAACAGCTGGTGGTATTATGACTAATTTAATTACGAGAGGTTCTACACTACCTGTAAAGAAATCTCAAACTTTCTCTACGGCTGTTGATAATCAACCAGGTGTAACCATTCAAGTATATGAAGGAGAACGACAATTAACAACTCATAATAATAAATTAGGAGAATTTCATCTTAAGGGTATTCCTCCAATGTCTCGAGGAACACCACAAATTGAAATTACATATGATGTAGATACAAACGGTATTCTTCAAGTTTCTGCAGTTGAAAAATCAACAGGTAAAGCAGAAAAAATTACTATTACAAATGAATCAAGTCGTTTAAGTAAAGAAGATATTGAAAAGATGGTAAAAGAAGCTGAAGAATTTAAAGCTGATGATGAGCTTGTAAAGACAAAAATTGAAGCAAAAAATAAATTAGAAAATTATTGTTATAATACAAGATCAACTGTTGTATCTGATGAAAAAATGAAAACATCATTAGGGGACGATTTTCCAACAGTTGAAACTACTATTAATTCAACTCTTAAATGGTTGGAAGAAAATCCTAATGCACCAATTGAAGAATTAGAAGCCAAACAAAAAGAGGTTGAAGATATTATAATGCCACTTGTACAGAAAGCATATCAAAGCAATGCTCCAGCTAGTGAAGGTGGTGAAGGTGGTATGCCTGATATGTCTGGAATGCCAGGAGGTATGCCAGGAATGCCAGGAGGAATGCCTGATATGTCTGAAATGCCAGAAGGTATACCAGGAATGCCAAAAGATAATAAATAAAATAAAGATAATAAAATAAATAAATAAATAAAATAAATTAATAAATAAAATTAATTTATTTTATTAAATTGGAACACAAGCAGGACCACCATTTAACATAATTCTACAACATTTAATCCATTTTTTTTTACCATAATCTAAATATGTAAATAATGTATCCTCACTGACTTTCATTTCAAACTTTGAAGTATTAAATTCAATGTGAATAACATATAAATTCATTTCTTTCTTATTATGCATCCACCACGGAATCATTTCACCAACATTCATTATTAAATTAGTAGGCGTATTAGATAATGCTTTTAACGGAATTAGTTTATCTTTTTTCATCCGAACATTCATCATGTCTTTCCAACGAGTTATCCAATAATATGGTGATTTAATATCCTCTTTAAGAATAAGAACTTCTTGATGTTTTTTATATACTTCTTTATAATCACCATTTAACAACTCAATAACACTACATGTTGGATCAATTGATTTAATATAATTAATTAATATTAATCGGGAGTCTAAATTATTAATTAATAAAAATAATTTTTGATTAATAAAATCATAACATTTTCTTTTTTCTAGATATTTATCATTATATTCTTTCATTAATTCAACTTGAATTTTCTTTTTTTTTAAATATTTTAAAAATTTAGGATTCATTACCTCTTTAGGTTTTTCTGGGTTATTAATTTTATATATATTGATTTTAACAATTTTGTTAAAATCAATATTTTTTAACGTTATGTGTTTAATATTTTCAGATAATATTTTATAAATATTATCTTTCATAACTTTAATTGGAAATTCTCCATAATATGGAATACCCTTTAAATATCCAGTATCACTAATACCTATGTAAAAATTACTATCAATTTTAGAATTAAAACTAGCACATGCATTTAATGGCACGTAATATTTAATATATTTCATTAAATTTTTAACAACGTCTTCGTTAAATTCAAAGTCATTATTCGAACAAAATTCCTCGGCTTTATCTTTATCAAGTGCGATACCTGCGAAATTAAAAGTAAATTCTTTATATTCTTTTTTTACTTCTTCATTACCAAAATAATCATTATAATTATATACAAAATCCATATAGTTATATTTATATCTTAATTAATATTTATTTTTCAATTTTTTAAATTAATATTTAAAAAATAATTAAGTTAAAAATATTTTCTATGATAAAATATATATATGTTTGATTGTAATAATAATGTTTCAACTGTATTATTACTCGTAATATTGGCGCTTATAATTTGGCATTTAACTTTACCAAAGAAAAAAAGCGAACAAATAGACAGTACTAGTACCGATATCGAAGGATTTGTAAATGAACTTCCTCAACCCACCCTTATAGTTATACCAACTGATGTAGAAGCATCTAACGTACCAGATAATACATATCCAAATAATCACACTATTGCACCTATTAACAGGCTCGTAAATACAGATCCAGAAGCAAGTATTATAGAGGGTAATTATACATCAGAAAATCAAGTACAACAACCTAACGGAACTGTAAATAATTATAATGCTGTAATTGGTAATTCGGGTGGTTCATATATTAACGATTCAATCGAGATTCCAGATTTAAACGGTGATATAACTAATCCAGTAGGAAATGAAAATAGTGCCATGTATAATACAACAGTGGGTGTTGATATTAATTCTGCATTTAAATTAATTGGAAATGATACAACAAATACTGTTAATAATATTGCTAATGGTGTCGTTAATATTAATAATAATGTTACTGATTATAATTCAAAAGATTATTTACCAAAAGAAATAAATAAACAATGGTTTGACACTGATTTTTCTCAAGCAAAAACTAATATTGAAGATGATAAATTAATTAACACCGAACGATATGTAATAGGTATAAATACTGTTGGTCAATCCTTAAAGAATGCATCATATGATATTCGTGGTACAATTGCGAATCCTAAATTTTCAATTTCTCCTTGGAATAATTCTACATATGAACCAGATTATAATATAAAACCATTATGTTAAAAAAATATATTTTAAATTAATTTAAAAATAATTTAAAAGATAATTTTCTTATTAATAATAATGTCTGAAGAAAACAAGAAAACTGTTAGTCCAGAATTTGTTAATACTGTTAAAGAATATTTAGAAATTGATGATAAAATGAAAGATTATAAAGAAAAAATAAAAAAATTATCAGGTGATAAAAAAAAAAATGAAGAATTTATTTTAAATTATTTACAAACGCTTGATGAAAAGGTTATTGATGTTAAAGATGGTAGATTAAGAAGAAATATTTCAAAAACACAATCACCTTTAAAAAAAGAATTAATACAACAAACATTAACTACATTAGTTGGAGACGCTATTAAAGCACAGGCAATGACTAATGAAATTATAAAATCGAGACCATTTGTTGAACGAGTTACATTAAAGAGAACTAAAAATAAAGTTTCTCAAGAAAATATATAATATTTAAATATAATTTTAATAAAATCATATTTAAATATAAATATAAAAATATTGATTTATTATTATGTTATAAAGGTTTTCTATTATATAACAATAGAAATGACAATTAATCCAGAAGAATTTTATAGCGAAGACATTAAAAAAATCGACAAAATTGAATTTAGTATTTTTAGAAATAAAGATGTTAAATTATATTCCGCAGTTAGCAATGATCCATTCGGTATTAATCTAGCAGAATCTTATGAAAGTTATGAACCTAAAAAAGGGGGATTAGTTGATTTAAGATTAGGAACATGTGATATATATTTACCATGTTCAACATGTGGATTAAATAATAATGAATGTCCAGGACATTTTGGACATACAGATTTAGCAAGTCCTGTTTTTCATATTGGTTTTTTACCTCATCTAAAAAGTATATTACAATGTATTTGTTTAAAATGTTCAAATATTTTAGTTGAGAAAACAGACGTTCATTTTAAAAAAGCATTATTAAAAAAATCAGAACAGAGATTTAAAGAAATTAAAATGTTAACAAAAACTATAAAGTTTTGTTTTACATGTGGTGTAGCAGTACCTGCAATTAAAAAAGAAATTAAAGATAATGGTACAATTAAAATTATGATAGAACGTGAAATTTCAACTGATAGTAAATATTTTGAAGAAGCTCAATTTGGAAATAAAAAAATTAAAGAATCGTTATCACCAAGAGATTGTTATAATATTTTAAGAAATATTTCTGATAATGATTGTTATTTATTAGGATTTAATCCGAATACACAACGACCAGAAGATATGATTATTACAATATTTCCAGTACCTCCTGTAATTTTAAGACCAACAGCCAAAGTTGATTTCATGTCATCTGCAACATTAGAGGATGGTTTAACTAAAAAAATTTCAGATATTATTGTTACAAATAAAAGAGTACGACAATTAATGGAAAAAGAAACCATAAATAATGATATATCATCATTTAATCAAGATTTTTTCAATTTACTACAATATCACGTTGCAACATATTATGATAATGAATCAGTAAGTTTACCAAGAACTGAATTTAAAACAGGTGGGAGATTAATTAAATCAATTAGTGCACGTATTAAAGGTAAATTTGGACGTGTTCGAAGTAATTTAATGGGAAAACGTGTAGATTTTAGTGCTCGATCTGTTATTACATCAGATCCATATATTGACATTGACCAAATCGGGGTACCAAAAAAGATTGCAATGGAATTAACAATTCCTGAAGAAGTTACACCACATAATATTAAATATTTAACTGGTTTAATTAAAAACGGTAAAGAAACATATCCTGGTGCTAATTATATTTTACGTTCTACTTATCGAGATGGAAAACCAGAAATTCATCATATTTTCTTAAAATATCGTAAAAAAGACATTAGATTAAAATTAGGAGATATTGTTGAACGTCATGCAATTGATGGTGATTATGTATTATTTAACAGACAACCATCATTACATAAACCATCTTTGATGGGGCATAAAATTCAAGTAATTGATAGGGATGATCTTAATACATTTAGAATGAATGTATCTGTATGCGAACCATATAATGCAGATTTTGATGGGGACGAAATGAATATTTACATAGCACAATCAATTCAATCCAGGAATGAATTAAAACGTATTGCAAATGTTAAATATCAAATTGTTGGTGTAAAAGATTCAACTCCAATTATTGGGTGTCAACAAGATGGAATATCAGGTGCGTATATGTTAACAGAAACATCTGTTAAAATTAAAGGATATGAAGTTGCAAATCTTTTATGTAATACAATGTCTAATACAAAAAATAAAATCATAATGAATAAAGAATATACAGGTCATGAAATATTCTCTCATATAATTCCTGATGGAATTAATATTATTAATAAAAATCTTGAAATTGAAAACGGTATTTTAAAATCAGGACATTTAGGAAAGTCATCACTAGGTTCATCAAAACATTCAATTATTCATTTTATTTGGGATAAATTTGGTCCTAATAAAACAAGACAATTTATTGATGATTCACAGAAACTTGTTCTTAATTTTTTATTAATGAGGGGTCAAACTGTTGGATTTGGTGATACAGTTGTATCAGATGATATGAATAAAAAAATTCAACAGATTATATCAAATAGTATAATTGAATCAAAATATGATATTACACAATTTGAAAATGATACAGATCAATTATCATTAGATATTATTGAAAGTAGTTTGAGTGATAATTTAAATGTTGTACAATCAAATATTGGACAATTACTGATGAATTATCTAGATATTGATAACTTTTTTTGGACTTCTGCAGAATCAGGCGCAAAGGGTAAATTAAATAATGTTGCCCAAATTTTAGGTGTACTTGGTCAAAATAATGTTATGGGTTCGCGTATTAAAAAGAAAATAGAACGTAGATCATTAATATATTGGCACAAAGACGATGATACTCCTGAAGCACGTGGGTTTATTAAAAATTCATATTATCAAGGAATGAGAGGATTTGAATTTTTCTATAATTCAATTAGTTCTCGTGAGGGTTTAATTGATACTGCTATTAAAACTGCACAAACAGGATATATTCAACGACAATTAATCAAGGCTCTTGAAGATTTATCAATACAATATGATGGTACAAATCGTAATGCTCAAGGAACTATTATTCAAATGATTTATGGTGAAAATGGTATAAATCAAGCATCACAAACAGAATTAAACTTTCATATTTTATCAATGAATAACAAAGAATTATTTGAAAAATTAGGTTTAAATACCAAACAAATTAAAGAATTATCCAAAATTATTAAAGTATCTGAGAAAGATTTAATAGAATTAAATAATAAACATCATGAAAAATTAAAGAGATTAAGAGATAAATTACGTGATATTCAAATGAAAGCTACTATTAACTTTAAAATCATGGAAGAAAAATTCATGTCTCCAGTAAATTTATTCCGTATTACACAAGATTATTCTAATAAAAGTAAAAAGAAATATATTGAATTATCACCAACTGATATCGAAGAAGGAATAGAAAAATTTTTATCAGATTATGATAATAGATTATTAACATCGATGAATCCAACTGATAAATATCTAAAACAATGTGATCGTAATCTAAAATTTATATTAGAGGTTGCGTTAAATGAGTATTTATCTCCAAATAAATGTATATTTGAATATGGGTTATCTAAAAAAGAATTTGTAGAATTAATGCAAGAAATTAAAGTAAATTTTATAAAGTCTATTATAGAACCTGGTGAAATGGTTGGAGTAATTGCAGCACAATCAGTTGGAGAACCTACATCTCAAATGGTCTTAAATACAAAGCATTTTGCAGGAGTTGCAGGTAAGGGTTCTGCAAATATGGGTCTTAGTCGTATTTTAGAATTACTTCATTATTCGAAAAATATAAAAACTCCTGAAATGACTTTATATTTTAAAGACGATTTATCAAATGATAGATCAGCATTAAATAAAGTAACAAGTTATTTCACATTTTTATCAATCCGTCGATTAATTTCAACAGCTGAAATATATTATGATTTAGGATTAAATGACGACTTGGCACAACTACTTAAAAATGATAATGTATCAAATCCATTTTTCATAAATAATCAAAAAACAGATGTTTCGTCATTACCATTTGTATTTAGATTTAAAATGAATATTGAAAAAATGTTAGACAAAGAAACTACATTATTAGATATTAAAACTAAATTTATATTATATTGGTATAAAAATTATACAAATCTTAAAAATCTAAAAAAGTCAGATAAAAATATTATTAGTCGAATTTCTAGATGTGCTATATTATCTAATAATAGTACAGATTCAGAACAAATTATTCATATCAGATTTTCGATGATTACATTTAATTATGTTATGGTTACAGATTTCTTAAAAATGATTTTTGATGATATTACTCTTAAAGGTATTGAAGGTATTCGTAATATTGATATAGCTCATGAATTATCAATAAAATATGATAAAGAAACTGGTGATGTTAAAAGAGAAAAAGAATATGTAGTTTATACTGCAGGTATTAATTTTGAAGATCTTAGACATATTAAAGGAATTGATTTCACAAGAACTAAATGTAATGATATTGCCACTATATTAAGACTATATGGTATTGAAGCTACTCGTCAAATATTATCTCACGAATTAACAACAATCTATGGTTCTGGTGGTTCATTTCTTAACCAAACACATTTATCAATATTAATTGACCAAATGTGTTATCTCGGTGAAATAATATCAATTGACCGTCATGGATTATCAAAAATCGATATGGATCCAATTGCACGTGCAACATTTGAAAGACAAATGGACCATTTCGTAACTGCTTCTATATTTAACGAGAAAGATAATCTTAAATCTGTAAGTTCTCGTATTGTTGTTGGTAGAGTAATTAATGGCGGAACTGGTGCGTTCGATTTATTATTTGATACTAAAAAATTAGAAAATTCAGAATATACAGAAGACGAAAAGGGTGGACGAATAACATTTATACCGTTGAATGAAGAACCATTGTTTAGTGATCTTATAAATAACGATCTTGGTAAATCAGATTTTTATATTCCATCTTAAATTTTTTTAAAAACTTTTATTCATTATTAAATATAAATTAAATCTTTTATATATTAATGAATAAAAGTTTTATTTTTATTATATTTATATTTATTTTTATATTTATTATTTTACAATGTTTTTTTAATAATAATAAATGTGAAAAAATTAGTTCAATAAAAAGATTAACTAAATTTATTGATAATGAAAATGTTTTATTGTGTTATAATTATGATAATGATAATTTAAAAAAATATAATAAAAATATATTTTTATCTCACAAAAACAATTATTTTATTAGTAATAAATATTTTTTATGGAAAACATTAAATAACTTTTATGGAACAAATATTGCAAAAACAATAACTCCAATGACATATCTTATACCAAAAGATTATAATAAATATAAACAATCAACAATGGGTAAAAAAATGATTTTTAAACAAAATAGACAGCGTCAAGAAGGTTTATTTGTAACTGATAAAATTCAATCATTAAAATTTTTACGCGAACAAAAATTTATAGTTGGACAAGAATTTATTAATAACAGTTTAGAACACAAAAAACAAAAATTATCATTTAGAATGTATTTAATAATCGGATGTGTAAATAATATTTTTGAAAATTATATTTACAAAGATGGTATGGTTTATTATGGGAAAGGTGATATTGCATCTTTTTATGATAGTAGTGATTCATATAAAACAAATCCAATAATTATTAGTGATTTAGAAAAAATAATGGATATTAAAATAAGAAACTTGATGATAAATAAATTAAAATTACTTGTTGATTCAATTAAAAATAACTTTTGTTCAACTTTATGTGATCATAAAAAATACAAATTTTATGAACTTTATGGTGTTGACTTTCAAATAACTAATAACTTTGAATGTTATATATTAGAAGTCAATTCAGGTCCTGGTATGGACCATTATGATTCAAGAGACAATTTTTTAAGAGATGATTTAATGAAATTTTATTCAAACATATTAAATAAATAATAATTATAAATTTTTATTCAAATATTTTAAATATTCTTTTATATTTTTTTGTGTTATTTTCATTTTCTTCATTATAATATTAACTTTTTTATCTAAATCTTATTATATTTAAATAACAATATAATGAAATTTTTTAATAATTATCCAAATGATGATTTAATATTAAAATATTCCGTTCTTTTATTACTACCATTTATTAATTGTGAAAATTATATTATTATTTTGTGTGTAATCTTTAGTAATCTAATATATTGGTCTAATAAAAATATATATACTTTCTCAATTGATTCATTTTTTGCTATTTTATTTATTATATATATATTATATAAATGTTATATTAAAAAAATAAATTATCTTATTATATTTATTAGTTTATGTGTTTTACTATATTATTTTGATATTAGTTCAACAAAAGGTAGAAACGGCGAAAGACAAATATACGAACATTTAATATTTCGTTTTATTATATTAATGTTGTTTTATTTATCTATTTGAAAAAGAAATTATATTATTATTAATCCAATTAATTTTATTATAAAAAATATTTAAAAATTAATTATCTATTTGAAAAAGAAATTATATTATTATTAATCCAATTAATTTTATTATAATAAATATTTAAAAATTAATTATTATATAAGTATTATATATATACAAAATGGATTATCACTTGAAATATATAAAGTATAAACTTAAATATTTAAATTTATTAAATGGTGGCGGTGGTGGTGAAAAAAGAAAAGCTACCGGTGGAGGCGGTGGGGCTGATGACAAATCAGATGGTGGGGCTGAAGACACATCAGATTACGGAGGAGGTAAAGTTCAAAAATATGATGTAGTTAATGTAGCGAGAAAAATAGAAGGTGGAACAGTTTATATATGTATTAATACTGATCCAGGTGCAGATATTGATGACGAACTTGCTATATATCATATAATACAACAATTACAAAATGTTCATTGTACTTATAATATACAAGTTGATATTTATATTCAAGCTGGTCATATTGATAATATAAATAAGGTCATTGGAAATGAATTATCACCGCTTTATAACTCTTTAGGCGAAACTTTAATATTAGGTTCAACTAATGTATTAATTGCTAAAAAGGTTTCTGTGAGAGTATACCAATTTGATAAATCAAAACCACTAGCACCGCCTGCTGATTTAGAAAGTAGAGGACCAATTAAATATAATTGTATATTATCTATAGCTAAATTTTTTGACAGACTTGGTGGTTTTATCGATCCTTCAAATTTACTATCGATTGTTCATCAAGGTGTGTTATCGGGTGTTAATTCTGCATTTAATGATATGGGTTCTACTGAATTATGGAATTACCATGACCATAAAGATAAATTATTTAAAATAATTACACCTCTTGAATCTATGAAATATTTGGCTGGTTCTGAGAAAACAATAGCGAGATTTCCATTTACTGCACAACATGCAGATTTTTCAAAAGAGGGTTCATTTGCCTTTTTATGTGCAAGAGCAGCACCTTGGACACCTCCCGTCGCATTATCAGTTATTGTAAATACAATTAATCCTAAAGTTGCAAAAGAAATACAAAAACCTGCAACTTATTATGAAATCCTAATGTCGATTCCATTACCAAAAAAACCTGTTTCTATACCCAAAGGTACTGAAGCATTGATATTGTCTTGTGTTAAAAAATATGCGGTCCTTGCAAATCTGGCATTAACAAAAATAGACAATAAAGCATATCCTGGTTTAAAAGTGTTTAACGATGAAAGTTGTGATTTTTTATATCAGATGACTTTACAATTAGTAAAACTGGGGTTACCATGGTGGGAATATGATCATTCTGTTGTTGGTGGTGATCCGCTTGTTTATAACACAGCATCACATGATAGAATAGAGAATCCTATTCCTAATTTAGAAACAATAATCCTACATCAAACAACAGACCCAATTAGATTATTATATAATAATAATTTAATGCAGGGTACAGTAAAAGTAGCAACCAAATTTCCAGACCAATTTGAATTATTCAAAAGAATAGGATTAGGAACACCTGTATATGATTTACTTGCTGCTGATGAATTACTGGCCCAATTACATATTATGAAAATTATTACACCAAAATAAATATCTTTATCTTATAAATAATATTAATAAATAATTAAATACTTATTTATTAATATAATTAATGAAAAAAATTACAAATAATTTGGATTTTAATATATTCGAAAAAGAAATTATTGATTATTGGAAACAAAATAATACTAAACAACAAATTAAAGAATCAAGGAAAGATTCACCTATATGGCAATTTTTAGATGGACCACCTTTTGTAAATGGATCACCTCATCATGGACACCTTTTAGTGTCTTCTATTAAAGATACAATGGCTCGTTATATGCGTCAGAAAGGTTATCAGATTACATATCAGATTGGTTTTGATTGTCATGGATTACCACTTGAACAAGAAGCAGAAAAAACATTTGGAAAAGTGTCTCCTAATGATACATTAGAACGTTTAACTGGATTTAATAACCAATGTAGAGAAATTATTTCAAATTGTTCAGAGACATGGTATGATACTCTCGAAAGACTTGGTAGACAATTTGATAAATCACAAACATATAAAACATGTGATTTAAAATATATGGAATCTTTATGGGGGGCATTTAAAAAAATATGGGATGATAAATTAATATATCAATCTAAAAAAGTCATGGCTTATTCTCCAAAATGCGAAACACCACTTTCTAATTTTGAAGCAAGTTCTAATTATCAAGAAAGAACTGATATTTCAGCATATGTTAAATTTAAATTAGTTGAATTTGATGAATATTTATTATGTTGGACAACGACACCTTGGTCATTATTTGCAAATCAAGGAATTTGTGTTAATTGTGAATTTGATTATCAACTTGTTGAATTAACACATTTAGATAGTGTTGAAAAATTATGGGTTGCTCAAGAATTTGTAAAATCTCTTTTTTATAAATATGATTTTAAAATTTTAAAAACAATCAAAGGATTATTATTATCAGGTTTGGAATATATTCCAATATTTCCAGTAAATAATTATTATAATTATAAAATATATACTGATTCATATGTTAAAAATACAAGCGGTACAGGGTTAGTACATATGGCTCCTTTATTTGGTAATGATGATATGAGAGTAATGAAATTACCACAAATACCAGATTATTTAATTGATTCTCAAGTTAGATATAATATTAATTATATTATTAATAATAAAGACATTAAAGGGGGTATTTGTTATGGATGCATCAACAGATATTGTAATTCATCTTAAGAAAACAAATCAAATATTTAAATCTGAAAAAATAAAACATGAATATCCTTATTGTTGGCGAACAGATACTCCATTAATATATCTTGCAACAGATGCTTGGTTTATGAATATTCAACAAATCATACCAGACTTGATTGAAAATAATAAACAAATTCAATGGTATCCAAAACATGTTGGAACAAAACGTTTTGCTAATTGGATTAAAGATTCGCCTGATTGGTGTCTTTCTAGAAATAGAGTTTGGGGAACTCCTATACCAATTTGGGTAAATGAACATGGTGATAAAATATGTATAGGTTCTATTAAAGAACTTGAAGAATTAACAGGTAGAACATTTACTGATATTCATATTGATTCATTAAATTTAGTCGAATTTACAACTCCAAAAGGAACTTTTAAAAGAACATTTGGAGTTTTAGATTGTTGGTTTGAATCTGGTATGTCAGGTCTATCAAGATTTGGATATCCAGAATGTATTAATAAATCATATCCTGTTGATTTTATTGCAGAAAGTCTAGACCAAACAAGAGGATGGTTTTATACATTAAATGTATTATCAACTGCATTAAATAATTCTCCTGCTTTTAAAAAAGTAATTGTTAGTGGTTTAATTTTAGCAAAGGATGGTAAAAAAATGTCTAAACGACATGGAAACTATACTTGTCCAAATATAATAATTGAAAAATATGGTGCAGATATTTTAAGACTTTATATGATTGGTTCGCCTGCAGCAAAAGCAGAATCATTTTGTTTTAAAGATTCTGATTTAACTGAAATTACCCGAAAAATCATTCCTTATTATAATGCTCACTTATTATTAAAAGATTATTATTCAAATGATATTAATATTACAAATTCTACAAATAAATTTGATATGTGGATTAAAATAAAATTAATAGAAACAAGTCAGTATATTTATAAACATATTGAAAATCTAGAATTACCAAATATACCAAATCATATTTATAAATTTATTGATACATTATGTAATACATTTATTAAATTATCAAAAGATCGACTAAAAAACCAATCTAGTGTGCAAGATTATTTTGAATCTAATTATACATTATTTTGTGTTTTAAGAGATTTTAATAAATTATTAGTTCCATTTATGCCTCATTTATCAGAGTATTTTAATATGATTTTACCAAAACAAAATAAAAGTATTCATCTTGAAAAAATCAATATTGATTATATATTTAATTATAAATTAGATATTAATTTATTAAATGGATTTTATTCTGTTAACGAATTATTAGAAAGTGTTCGAAATCTTAGACAAAAAATTAATAAACCATTATATTACCCATTAAATAAAATAGAATTATTTACAGATTCTTCAAATATTATTGAATATAAAAATATAATTTGTAAAGAATTAAATATTAAACATCTTATTATTAATTCAATTAAAAAATTAAAAAAAATATATCGCCCCAATATATTATCAATATGTAAAACTTTTAGAAAAGAACATAAAAAATATGTATCGTTAATAGAATCAGGTAATATTTCATGGGAAGGATGTTGTCTTGATTATTATTATATTGATTATGATATTGATGACATTAAAGATATGATTGGTTGTAAATTTAAATATACTAACTCGAATAATGATATATCACAGGCTATATTATATTTAAGTACTGATACAAATGATGATAGTGATACTGAAGCTGAAATTAATAATATTAGACGTGAAATTAATATTTTAAGAAAAGAAATGAATTTAAAAATTTCAGATAAAATTCAAATAACGTTTGAAAATAATATTTTTTGGGATGAAATAAAACAAGAATTTATAAAAATGTTAACAACTCGTTTAAATGTACCAATTGATTTTATTGATAATCTTGAAAAATATAGTATTATTACAAGCTCTACAAATCAAATATTTAAAGTTCTCATTAATGTAATATATTAAAAACATTCATTTTTTCTCATTAATGTAATATATTAAAAACATTCATTTTTTCTCATTAATGTAATATCTTTTAAACATTCATTTTTTCTCATTAATGTAATATATTAAAAACATTCATTTTTTCTCATTAATGTGATATCTTTTAAACATTCATTTTTTCTCATTAATGTAATATCTTTTAAACATTCATTAATGTGATAAAAATTGATAAAAATATTTAAAGTATCCATTTTATTTATATAATAATGGATGATATGACAACTATTGTAAATGATATTATTGAAAATTGTGTTAAAAATAAACCAATTCAATACATTATAGATGATGATAAATATGATAGATTATCGTTGTTTGAAGAACTATTAAAATGCATAGAACTTTATAAAAATTATAATACTTTCAAGATTGAAAAATTTTATACATTATTTGAATTTATTATTGATAATTTTATATTAAATTATCAAACTGATATTATTTATAAAAATAATAAAATAATAAGAATGTTATTTATACAATTAACACAATTAAATAAAGGGCAAAATTTATTAATAAAATTAAATAATAGTAAATTAAAAGATAATGAAATTATTAACTTGTACAATACTGAAACTATGTTAGAATTAATTAAAATTGCATCAAAATATGGAACATTAATGACTTTCTTGTATTGGTATAAAAAATCTAAAAAAAATAATTTTAAATTAAATGAATTTGATATACAAAATATTATTAATAATGCTGTGTGTAATTCAGATGATAGAATTTATAAATTTTTATTAATTGAAATACCATTAATTAATAAAATATTTTTTCAAAGACAACATGCTATTGAAAAAGTATTACAGGCGTTATCAATATCAAGTATACCTCCAAAATATATATTAAAAAGAATAAAATTATTGTCAACAAAAATATTTTTATATCCATATTTTAATTATATGATTAGTATATTTAATTATTCAAAAATAATTAATGAATTGCATAAATATTATTACATTACATCACATACTGTTGAAACATTAATAACATTACATTATATTTTAATATATGATTATAATGAGGAATATAAAAATAATATTATGTTATTATTAAAAACAAAAGAAGAACAGACAATGTTAAATATTATCTTACAATTATCTAATAATTATCTAAATAATGATGATTTTGATAAAATATTAGCAGAAAAAATTATTGTTATTAATTATAAACAAATAATTCCTAAAATTAATTGGAATATTATTACACAAGAATCCAAGTTATGTAATTTTATATTAAAAATACTTACAAGTCATAATTTAATAAATAAATATATTGAAAACTCCAATTATAATTATTATGATAATTATAATTTAAAATTATACTATTTTACAAGATTTATAAAAACAACAGATGGAGAAAAAAATGTTATTATTGTAAATAAGATACTTCATAAATTAAGGATGATTTCAAAACGTTATATAAAATCAAAAGTTATTAATTTTAGTATTAAAATGTATAATATTAACAGAGAAATTAAAAATTTTCAACCAAATAATAAAATTGAAATTCTTAAAAATGGTTCAATGCATCATCAATATCAAAAACAAAAATTTACAAATTTACCACCAAGACACTTATTACCTGGTGAAATATCTAATTATAATAATTATTTAATTAAAGAAAAAGCAGATGGGATATTAATTAATAATTTACCAATTGGAATTTATCCTCATCACGATATTCTAGATAAATATCAAGTTAATGCAGAATATATTGAAGAATTAGATTTATACTTGGTATTTGATATTGATATACCAAATACCACATTACTTGAACGTTATGATATTATAAGAAATGCTCATGAATATACATACAAAAGTAGTTTAAAAGAAATTTATAATTTTGATGAATTTATAAATATCTTTGATAGTGAACGGAATATTATTAAAGATTATATAAAAGATAATAAAAAACATTTAATAAAGTGGTTTCCAAAGTTTGCATGTTTAGTAAATAATTCTCAATTAAATAATGAATTAATAGAGAATATTATATTAGATACTAATTTATCCAATAAAATTTTTGAATCTGAACCATATAATTGCGATGGTTTAATATTATCACCGCTCGATGGATCACGTGAAATTAAAATTAAACCTCAAAAACTAATGTCAATTGATATTATATTTAAAAATGATAAATGGTTTGATCGTGATAATATGAATCTTACTAATATTGTTATTAAATCAACTGTACCAAAAAATGGAAAGATTTATAGATGTTATCCATTATTATCAGATAATGAATTACTATTTACTGTTGATAGTTATAGATATGATAAAAATAAACCAAATACTTGTTATGTTATTAATAATATTTGTAATATTATTAAATATAATTGGTCATTAGATATTTCAACAAATAAAAATAAAGAATTATATTATTATGATGCACCAAAAAAAATAATATCACATTCTTTAATTTCAATGTTCAAGTATCATTCTAATATTTTATTTGAACAAATATCTAAATTAAATCCTAATACTAATAAAAAATGGTTAGATTTAGGATGTGGTAGTAGTAAATTAATTCATCATATTAATAAATATAATCCTGATAAATATTTAGGATTAGATATTGATACACATTATCTTGTTAAAGGTCTATATAATCATGGCGAAACCCAAGATAGATTTATTTTTAGTCCTTGTAATTTAGGAAATACTTGGTCTGAAACAAAAGGTCAATGGTATTCCTTTTATAATTACAATATTAAATATGATTATGTTGTTGCAAATTTTTCGTTAATGCACTTTTTTACAGATTTGTTTTGGAAACAATTAGATAATATTGTTTCAATTGGAACTAAATTTATATTTAATATAGTTTCACAACCACAAGATATATCTGAATGGTCTGAATTAAATTCATTTTTAAAAATAGAAAATGATAAAGTTGTATATAAGTTTGAATGGATTCATGATATTATTAAAACAGAACCATTTATATCTGATGATAAAATTATGGAACAATTAAAAAAATCAAATTGGAAAATAATTAATAAATATAATCCTGATTCAAAACATAAATTAAGTAATTTTTATACTTGGTGGACTATTGAAAAAATATAATTTTATTTAAAAAAGTTAATTTATTTTAAAAAATTAAAATTTATTTATAATATATAATGCCTTATTTTAATAATAATAATAAAAATATATTATTTATACATATACATAAAACAGGAGGAACATCTATTGAAAAATTTTTTTCTAATAAATGTAATATTAAATTAAGTAAATCCTCTTTATATTCAAATAAGTACCCTACATTTTCAAACCAATCGCCATACAAGGAAATGAATATTAATTCATCATTGCAACACATAACATATACACAAATGGTTGAAAATAATAAAGTATTTAATATTAATTTTGACAATATTAAAATAATTACTATTGTTAGAAATCCATATGAACGTATTATTAGTGATTTATTTTATTTTAATTTAATAATAATAAAAACAACAAAAGAAAAAGTATTTAATATAATAAATAATTATTTAGTATCTTGTTCTTTTGATAATCATAATATACATCAACATTATTTGTATAAATACAAATACAAATAAAGTAAATTATTATGATTATTTAAATAATGATTCAATTGATATTATTAATAATTTTTATCATTTAGATTTTGTATTATTTAATTATGATAAAATATTAACATGTTAATTCGATTTAAAATAATGTGGTTGGTATATCTGTATTGTTTCTAATGTAATATCTTCATCTTTTGAACAGGCATTATATTTTGAATTTAATAAATATTCATTAATAAATTTTTTTGACAAGTTTTTTTGTGTCGCCATAATAATATATTGATATAGTAAATCAATATTATCAATTAATTCTTTTTCTGAATATTGGTTGCTATGTAAAGTATAGTTTGTTATTTCCATTTCTATTTTATTTATATATATACATATTATTATTATATATAAATATTTCAATTTTTATCTCTAATATTATATATATGACTGACACATTAACATTTGCAACATTTGGTTGTTGGAATGAAAGCATACTTGCTGATACACAACAACAACGGGTTATTGATTTATTAAAAAGAAATCATGGGCTTGATAAATATAATTTTTTAATATTGTTAGGAGATAATTATTATTCAAAAAAAGTAAAACATGATGTATTAGATCTTGAAAAATTTGATGATGCTGGAAAACCCTTTAAAAAAGAAATTAAATATAATGATATTAATTTAATAGATATGAAAAAGGGTTTTGATTATTTATCAAGTAATATTTCAATTCCAATAAAAATGATTTTAGGTAATCATGAGATTAAAGATGGCACAAATCAAGGATGTTCAAATATGCGTTCGCAATTAAAATTACCGTGGTATGATATTAAATTTCCGTATGATTATGAAGACCACTTTTTGTTAATAAAAGGTGATTATAAAATAATTAAATTTATTTATTTAGACATAACTGTTTATTCGATGAAAGACACTACAAATACGTGTTACGAAAGAGTTATAAATAAAACAGCAAATCAAATAATTGAAGAACAAAAAGAGTTCATCAGAAATCAATTATTATTATTAAATAAAGATAATACAAATACTGTTGTATTTATTGGTCACGAACCTTTAATCACATTTAGATTTAAAAAAAAGAGTTCGATTGGATATTTATCATTATTAGATGATATTTACGAGTTAACAAAAGGTATGCATGAATATTTTAATTTTCATTATATTTGTGCTGATTTTCATAATTTTGAAGAAGCTAATATAATTAAACCTTATACTGGTGGTATTAAAGATTTTAAAATACAACAATTAGTATTTGGTACTGGTGGGAAAAAAGACTTGGATGAAAGATTTAATCCAACAAAGGATAATAGAAGTGATTTAATAAATGGATTTAAATATGACATGATTCATAGATACAGTTCAGATGAACCTTTTTTTTGTTATGATACAAAACCATTACATGTAAATGGATATGGAGAAATCACTATTGGTGTTGATGGTCTTGGATATAAATTTATTCCATTAGAAAATAAACAACAAGAATGGAAAATGAAATATTTAAAATATAAAAATAAATATATTAAATTATTAAACGAATAATTTTAAAAAAATATAATTTAAATAATTGAATCTACGTCATCTTGATAGATTTGTAATGTTCTTGCTGATGGGTCTGTATATTTAAGAATTTGTCCTGTTGAATTCCATTTTGGTTGCCAATAATCTGGTATAATATTTAATCGTTTTTCTCCAAAAAATTCAATAAATACTTTTTTATAATAATGAGCTTCAAGTGTTGGTCCAAGAGGATTTTCTTGAAATTCTTTATCTGGTACCAATGTTTTAATATGATTTTGAATAATTTCAAACCATGAATCTGTTTTACTACTAATACCATCTGAAAATGCTTCTTTTTTACGCCACAATACTTGATCAGGTATAATATCTGATTCAGCAAATGCTTGTCTTAACCACCATTTTTCCATATTCATATAATTTGGATGTCTTTGTTCCGATGGTATAACCCAATATGCTTTAATAAACTCTGGATCAAGTAATGCAACACGTCCTTCTAAACCCCATCGACAAATACACCTATCTGCACGTCGTCCATCATACATATGAATTTGTTTTACATATTCTTTTGCGGCTTTATGTAGTTGAATTCCATCTGGTGCATAATAATTAAATAGATATGATGAACATACTTCATCTGGTCCTTCTCCAACCATAACTACTTTTGCATCTGTTTTTGTTCCAATATGCTTGCAAACTAAATATTGTCCAACAGACGCTCGAATTGTTGTTGTATCCCATGTTTCTGTTGTCCAAATTACATCTCGAATTGCATCTAGTCCTTCTTGTGGTGTAAAAAATACTTCAGTGTGATTTGAACCAATATGTTTTGCTACTTGTCTTGCAAATTTCAAATCTGATCCTTCTTCCATACCACAACAAAAAGTATTAATAGGTTGTCCTAAAAGTTTTGCAGAAATTGCAGCAACTAATGATGAATCAACACCACCAGATAATAGAAATGCAATTGGTTTGTCAGCACATAATCTACGTTTAATAGAATTTATAACAGCATCTTTAATATTATTCAAAATAATTTTTTGAGACATTGGTTCTTGTTGTACAATATCGTTATAAATATTGTTATTAAAATTATATAATGTTAATGGTTTCATTAATCCAAAATCATCAAAATTAATTTTAATAATATTTCCTGGTGTAAATTCTTCAATAGAATCTTCAAAATTATTAGTACCTTTAATTTCTGATGAAAAAATAATCCCTTTTGATTCTTTTGTTGGATTATGCCAATAAAGAGGGCGAATACCGATCTGGTCTCGTCCTGCAACAATTTGTTTTAAAGTTTGTAAATTATCGAATTCAAATAATAAAAATGCAAATTCTCCTTTAACTTCATTTGTAAATAATTTTGTAAATTCAGTTATATCAGTATCATTATATTTATCGAATTTTGTATATTTTAAATATAACAATGGAATTGTCATACAATCTGAATTATTATCAATTGATAATTTATGGTCATGAATCAATGTTTTGAAATCATAAATTTCACCATTACAAATAAATACAATAGTCCTTTCATTATCTTCAATAATATAAGGTTGATTCGCATGAAACGAAGGATCCATAATTGATAATCGATGAAAACCAATTGTTAAATTTTTAATTGTTTGAAAACTAGACACATCAGGTCCACGATTTTTAATATTCATAAAATCATTATATAATTTTTGATTATTTGTTAATTTTTTAATTAATTCAATATAAGCCCAAATACCACACATTACAAATATTATATTTATCATTAAAAAGACTAAAGTATTCAATTTTTATTAAATTTTATAAAAAAGTAATATCTATTTTTATTAAATAAAGGAATATCAATAACAAATAAATGAATAATAACTTATTTTAAAACACATCCGTCAAATGGTGATCCAACGAGTTTTCTATATTTTGATAACCATGTATATGGTTTAACGTTATTTAAAATTTCGTTTGGAATAGTCCATTTATTATGTCGTTTTATCATAATACTATCTGGAATATTATGATTAATTTTATTTGTAATAGAGTCAATTGTAATTACATCTCCGTCTTCAATTAATGCAATTGGTCCTCCTTCATATGCTTCAGGGGTAACATGTCCGATAATAAATCCATGTGATCCTCCAGAAAACCGCCCATCTGTTATGAAAGCAATAGAATCTTTAATACCATATCCAATAATAGAAGATGTTGCCATGAGCATTTCAGGCATACCAGGGCTACCTTTTGGTCCTTGATATCTAATAATTATTACAGAATTTGGTTCAATTTTATTATTTGTCAAATCCTTAATAAAATCATTTTCAGTAGAATATACTCTTGCTTTTCCTTCAAAAGATAATCCTTCTTTACCAGTAATTTTTCCAACACTTCCTTTTGGTGCTAATGAACCATATAATATATTAATATGACTTGATGTTTTAATTGGTTTATCAATATTAAATAATTCTTTATTATCAATAGATACCGTATTAATTAAATTTTCTGATAATGTTTTACCGGTAACTGTTAAACAATCCCCGTGTAGATATCCTTTATCAAGCAAATATTTTAAAATAGAAGGTGTTCCTCCATTCTTATGTATATCATACATTAAATATTTTCCATGTGGTTTAAGATTTGCAATAACTGGAATATTTTTTCCAATACGTGTGAAATCATCTAAATTCAAATCAATATTCATTGTTCTAGCAAGCGCAATAAGATGTAAAACAGAATTTGATGAACCACCAAGAATAATTATTGTAATAATTGCATTTTCTAATGATTTTTTTGTAATTATATCAGATGGACAAATATTTTCTTTTAAAAGTGTGTATAAATAGTTTGACACATTATAACATTCGTCAACCTTTTCTGTTGATTCTGCAGGATTTGATGAACTATAAGGTAATGACATACCCATTGCTTCAATTGCACATGCCATAGTATTTGCTGTATACATTCCACCACAACTTCCTGCACCATTACAACATTGTTTTAATAGATCATTTCTTTCAGTTGGTGTAATTTGTTCATTTTTCACTTGACCATAACTTTGAAATGCACTAACAATATCAACTGGTTCTTTATTATAATAACCATATTTAATAGAACCTCCATAAACAATAATAGAAGGACGATTTACACGAGCTAGTCCAAGTAAAGTACCTGGCATATTTTTATCACAACTTGGAATAATAACAGAGCCATCATAATAATGAGCTGTTAACATTGTTTCAATAGAATCTGCAATAATTTCACGAGATGGTAACGAATATCTCATACCAGGTGTTCCCATACTAATACCATCACTAACACCAATTGTTGTAAATTTTAAACCTTTCATTTTTGAATATTGATTTTTAATAATTCCATTCTTAACATGTTCTGATAATTTACCAGTATGAACATTACAAGGATTTCCGTCAAAATTCATACTACCAACACCAATAAGAGCTTTATTAAAATCATCCTCTTTAAAATTGATACCATATAGCATTGCTCTAGTTGCCCCTTTTTGGGTATCTTGAGTTAATATTTTTGAAAATTTAGTTAATTGTGTCATTATATTATAATATTAATGATTTAATATATAATTATTTCAATTATTTAATAATATAATGTTAAGAAAAAAACAATTATTACTACAAAAAATGAGAAATAAAAACACAAAACCAGTTATTAAAGTAAATGTATCAACAACACAAAAGTTAAATGATAACATAGATTTACAACCAGAATTGTCTAAAAAATTAGATATAACCATTGTTCTATCTCGATATAATGAAAATTTAAATTGGATTAATTCTGGACCATATAATAAATATTTTATTTCATGCTATAACAAAGGACAAAATACCAATTTTGACATAAAATCACCTCATAAAATTATAAATTTAAAAAATGTTGGAAAATGCGACCATACATATTTATATCATATTATTAATAATTATGATAACTTGTCAGAATATATTATTTTTTTACCTGGTTCATGTGATTTATTATATAAAAGAAGAAAATCAAAATCATTAATAAACTATATTGAATATCATAAACAATTAGTTAATTTAGTATCAATTGCACCAGATAATATTAAAAATAAATTTTATAATTTAAAAATAGATAACTATAAAACAACACACCCTGTAAATGTAATAAATGGTAATAATGAAACACAAAAAAGTAATATTAGACCATTTGGTTTATGGTATAGTCATCACTTTAATGATATTGATATTAATATGTATACTTGGTGGGGTATTTTTGCTATCACAAGAGATATTATTCATCAACATCCAAAAGAATATTATCAACAATTTTTAAATGAACTTGAAAATTCTCCAAATCCAGAAGTTGGACATTATATTGAAAGAGTATGGATTGCTATTTTTCACCCAATGGATAATTGTAAGTTTATTAATTATAAATTTAATATGAATAAATGATTATTATAATAAAAATATAATTAATTTATTTTCTATAATAATATGAATATATTATTTATTATTATTATTATTATTATTATTTTATTTTATTTTATTAATGATAAATTAATTCAGAATGATAATGACTTTTTAAATAATAAATTAAATCAGAATAATAAATTAAATTCGAATGATAATGACTTTTTAAATAATAAATTAAATCAGAATAATAAATTAAATTCGAATGACTTTTTGAATAATAAATTAACTGATAAATTAATTCATAATGATAATGACTTTTTGAATGATAAATTAAATCAGAATGATAAATTAAATAATCCAAATAAAATAAATTATAATAATAATACATTTAAATTTATTGGAACTGCAAATAATAATTATCATAATCAAAAATTTTTTCTATATGAATTAATAAAAACAAATCATGATAGTTTAAATAAAAAAATATATTATTATATATTTGTAGTTTTCGATAATGAACAATATATTATTCAACAAGAATTTGGACCACGTACAAAAATAAACATTGGTGATATTATTTATTTATTAAATGGTATAAATCAAATTGGACCATATATTATAATAAAATAAATATTTATAAAAATATTTTGATTTTTAATTGCTATCAGAATCATCATTAGATAATTTTTTTAATGACCCTTTGGATGTTTTAATTGCTGTTTTATTTGTTGTTTTATTTGGAACTAATATTCTATTCTCTTCAGAATCTGAATCTGATTCTGAGTCTGATTCTGAACCCGATTCAGTATCATCTGAATCGCTAGAATTGTGAATAATTTCAGTTTTCTTATTTTTTAAATTAGTTGTTGATACTTTATTATCAATAATAAATTTAGTATTCGATACCTTTTCAGAAGGTTCATTTACATTATCAATTAGTTCAAGTAATTTAGTTAATTTCTGTACAACATTATTTTTTTCTTGTTCTAGATGGGTTGCCTCCTTTTCAAGTATTGCAATTTCGTCTGATACTTTGTTGAATTTTGTCTCAATACCTTGCCATTCTTTCTTTGTGGCATCAAATTCTTTTTGAATATATAATTTTTTTTCATCCTTTTCATCATCTTCATCCTTTTCATCATCTTCATCATCATTGGGTTTAATTTTTTCAACAACAATATCTGGTTTATGTGCATCATCAACAGATTCTTTTACATCTACCGCTTTAGGTTCTTTTACGGCTTTAGGTTCTTTTACCGCTTTAGCCTCTTTTGTAGCTTTTGTAGCTTTAGGTTCTTTTGTAGCTTTAGGTTCTTTTACAGCTTTAGGTTCCTTTACAGCTTTAGGTTCCTTTACAGCTTTAGGCTCTTTTGCAGCTTTAGGTTCCTTTGCAGCTTTAGGTTCCTTTGCAGCTTTAGGTTCCTTTGCAGCTTTAGGTTCCTTTGCAGCTTTAGGTTCCTTTGCAGCTTTAGGTTCCTTTGCAGCTTTAGGTTCTTTTACATCTTTAGGCTCCTTTACAGTAGTAGATTTGTTATCAGTTTTAATATCAGATGATTGAATTATTTTTTTAGAAGACATTATATTTATGATTGTTTATTTCAAATTATTCATTTATCAATTTTTTTATTAATAAAAATTGATTTATATACGAGTTTTAATATTAAATATATGATATTCTTAATGTTATGGACTGATAAAGCTAAAAAATATCTCTTGAAATATTGGAATATATCTGAATTAAAAGATAAACAAATTCAAGTCATTAATGAATTATTATGTAATAATGATGTTATTGGATTATTACCAACTGGTTATGGAAAATCACTGTGTTATATCATCCCACCTTTAGTTACTAAAAAAATAATGTTTATAATTAGTCCATTGATTTCATTAATGAACGAACAAAAAACAAAATTAGTAAATGTTAATATACCTTGTGCTGCATTACATAGTAATAATACTAATAGAAATGAGGAAATTGATGAAATTATAAATGGTAATATTAAAATAGTTTATATGAGTCCAGAGTATTTAATTAGTAATGGATTAGAAATGGCTCAACAATTAATTGAAATGAATAAATTGGGGTTTTTAGCAGTAGATGAAGCACATTGTATAAGTGGATGGGGACATGATTTTAGACCAGAATATAAAAATATTAATAAATTTAGAAAATTATTTCCAACAATTCCTATTATTGCGGTAACAGCAACAGCTACAAAAGTTGTTTGTGATGATATTAAAAAAACATTACGTTTAAATGATCCAAATATTGTTAAAGCATCATTTGACAGACCAAATTTGTCTATAAATATACAAAATATACCAATAACTATAAATCTTAAGAATAAAAAAAAGGAAAAACCTGTTGCAAAAGAATTAATTATCGCTGAACATATGAAAAAACATTGTGATGAAAAAATTATTATTTATATTAATTCTCGTAAAGATACAGAAGAGGTTGCATCAAAATTAAATAAGATTAATAAAAACTGTTGTAGTGCATATCATGCTGGTATGTCAAGTAAAACAAGAGATCTTATTCAAAATAATTTTATAAATGGTGATATTAAAGTAATAATTAGTACTACAGCATTTGGTATGGGTATTGACCAAATTGTAAAATGTGTGTTAATATTTGGTTCGCCATCATCAATCGAAGAATATTATCAACAAATTGGACGTGGTGGTAGAGATGGATTACCTTGTGAAACTATTCTTTATTTTGAATATAGTAAATTTAAAATTGCACAGTTTATGGAAAGAAAAAACCCATCACAACAAAAAAAAGATAACTTGAATAAAATTAAAAACTTGGTATTTGTTGATACATGTAGGCGTAAATATATATTAGAATATTTTAATGAAAAATGTTCGTTTGATGCTTGTGATAATTGCGATAATTGTCTCAAACTAAAAAATAGACCTGTTGAAGTAATAAAAAAAGATAAATTTGAAGAAATTATTAAAAAAGGTGAACAATATTTATGTATTTAAGTCTATTTTATTTATCACATTATACTTAAGAATAATTGATTTAAGGATTTGTTTAATTGTATTATTAATAAATTACTGTTCCTAAACATTATTTTAAGGAAATATAATCAATTATAATAAAAATTGATTATTAATTATTTTGGATTTTATTATTATGATATAATAAAGTGTTAATAATGTTCCTAAAAATAATTTTTAAGGAAAAAATGATTAATATCATAATACGCCTATATAGTGTAATGGATAGCACAAAAGTCTTCTAAACTTTTAGTCGGGGTTCAATTCCCCGTATAGGTAATGACTCCATAGCTTAGTTGGTTAAAGCGTACGACTGTTAATCGTAAGATCACAGGTTCGATCCCTGTTAGAGTCGCAAAAATATAAAATATAAATAAATACATGCAAATGTTCCCGAGCGGTCAAAGGGGTTGGTCTTAAGATCCAATGTTTCACACTTCGTGGGTTCGAATCCCACCGTTTGCACAAATAAACATATCGTTTTACTTGATTTTTACTACAATTTAAATCATGATAAAAAATAAACATGTCAATGTTTATACAAGACTCCATAGCTTAGTTGGTTAAAGCGTACGACTGTTAATCGTAAGATCACAGGTTCGATCCCTGTTAGAGTCGCAAAAAATACAAAATACAAATAAATACAAGCAAGTGTTCCCGAGCGGTCAAAGGGGTTGGTCTTAAGATCCAATGTTTATACTTCGTGGGTTCGAATCCCACCATTTGCACAAATAAACATGTTTATGTTTATACAAGACTCCATAGCTTAGTTGGTTAAAGCGTACGACTGTTAATCGTAAGATCACAGGTTCGATCCCTGTTAGAGTCGCGAGTAAATGTTCCCGAGCGGTCAAAGGGGTTGGTCTCAAGATCCAATGTTTATACTTCGTGGGTTCGAATCCCACCATTTACACATATTTTTCATTTATTATATATTATATATATATCACTATATATATATAATATAATTATACATTATACATTATTTATCTTATATATTTCAAAAAAATTGAAAATTATTACTATTGACAAGATACCATATTATATACTATTATCATAGTATGATAATATAACATATAGTTCTTATAGCTCAGTTGGTTAGAGCATCTGTCTTATGAGCAGAAGGTCGCCGGTTCGAGCCCGGTTGAGAACAACACACAAAAAAACACAATCATATAGTTCTTATAGCTCAGTTGGTTAGAGCATCTGTCTTATGAGCAGAAGGTCGCCGGTTCGAGCCCGGTTGAGAACACAAAACGCACACACTCACAATCATATAGTTCTTATAGCTCAGTTGGTTAGAGCATCTGTCTTATGAGCAGAAGGTCGCCGGTTCGAGCCCGGTTGAGAACACAAAACGCACACACTCACAATCATATAGTTCTTATAGCTCAGTTGGTTAGAGCATCTGTCTTATGAGCAGAAGGTCGCCGGTTCGAGCCCGGTTGAGAACACAAAACGCACACACTCACAATCATACAGTTCTTATAGCTCAGTTGGTTAGAGCATCTGTCTTATGAGCAGAAGGTCGCCGGTTCGAGCCCGGTTGAGAACAACATATTTCATTTAAAAAATATATTATACTATATTTTTTAAATTGTTTATTTTAAAAAAACTAAAATTTTAAGTTTTATAACTCTACATAAAGTAATTTGTGTATAGTATAAAAGATTCGATTGCCTAACGTGTGTAATTAATTCATAAACACTTGTATGAATATTATCAAGATAGACTTGATTTTAAACAATATGTGTTCATATGATGTTTGTTATACTTATTGAAATAATTTTATTTTAATAGGTATAATATTTAAATATACGTCTTATTAAGTATGAATAATTTTATTCTATCATTAACAAGTTTATTTATGTTATATTCAATTTTAATTTTTATAAATATTAAAAATAAAAATAACTGTGATTGTATTTATGCAATATTAATAATATTATGTGTTATTATTTCATATACCTTTTGGGTTCATGGAACTAAAAATTCTTTACATCATAAGATTGATGGATTATATGCTAAAACTCTAACTGTGATAACAATAATTTATGTTTTATTTATAAAAATACACAAAAAAAAATATTATAAATTATTATTTATATTTTTTGTGTTAATGGTATCAATATTATTTTATCACAGTAACAAATATTCAAAAAAAAAATGGTGTTCTCATAAGCATATAATAACACATGGGTTTTTTCATTTATTTGTTGGTATTTGTGCATTATTTGTTTTTATTTAAAAATATTTTATTTTAACATGTATAAAATTACATTGATATATTATCAATACTTGGTATTAAATCATTATCTGTGTCATTAAAGGAAACATGTCTGACTGATTCTTTAATAAATAAATCATTATGATCAATTGATATAGGAATTTCTTCAAAAGTTTTATTCATATTATTTATTAATTCATTATTAATATGTAATGATTTGTCTTTATTATTATCAAAATTATTTTGTTTTAAAATTGTAATATTATTAATAAATAATGATTTTAAAACAAGTATACAATCAATTAATACTGTAATATTACATAATTTATTGTTATTATGTATGATATCTGATGTAAAAATAAAAGGTTCTATTTCTTTCTTACCGAGATATTCATAATAATGAATATCTTGATTTAGTTTAATATTATAAAAACTATAACCATTATTATTAAATATATTTGATAAATTATTTATAATTTCAATTTCAATAATTTTTGTTATTTCTAATCTTTTACTATTAATTGATAATAATTTATACGTATTAATATTTTTTAAAACACTATTATTAATATAATTATATAATTCATATGTTTCATTGTCTAAATTAGGAAATTTATTTTCATTAGGAAATGTTATATGTATGGATGGTGTACTTTTAAAAGTACCAATAGAATTATTTATTTTGTTTTTACAAGAATTAAAACTTCTATTAATTGTTGTAAAAATCCCTCCATTAGATAATTTATTTATTAAAAAAATAATAATTATTAAAAATAATATAATATTAGTTAAATTCATATAACATATATAATATTTTATTTTTATAGTAATTTTTTTATAAAGTATTATCATTATCGATATCACTATCACTATCAATATCTAAATTTATTTTATTTAAATTATTAGCAGTTATTAAATATACAACAACAACCATTAATGCTAACTGGTTATCATATATACTTAAATAAATAATTAATAATAATATTAATGCACGAAATACCATATTATTATATAATAATAATACATTATTTGATAATTTGGGTGAAATTACAAAATATAACCCTGATATTATTAATAAACTAATTTTAATATATTTATTTGTATATATTAAAGATAAAATTTTAATTTCTTTAATATTTAATTTATCCATATATTATACAATATATTTTTTTATTAATTATCACCCATTGCTTGTACTGCACCATAATCTTCATCAGTGTCGCCATCTCCAGTATCATAATCATCAATATCTATTGAATCTAAAGCTTCTTGTTTTGAATAGTCTAATTCTTTTTTAGCAGGGTCGTTAATTTCATTTTGTGTTAATAATTCTTGATAATGTCCAACAGCTTTAAGATTTTCATCAATATATGGTGTTTCATTAAGTAATAAAAAATCAAATTTTCTAACATTATAATTAAAATATGGTCTGTAATAAATATTAAATGAAAATTTAATAATTTTAACTAATAAATGTGCGATTTCTGATTCAATTGCTGGTTGTGTATTAAAATCCAATAATTTATTAAAATTTTCAATTAAATAAAATATTAATTTAATATCAGAATTACATAATGAATTAATTATATTAACATCAATATAATTTTTATTTAAATTAATATTAAAATTTTCAGGTATGTTATTATTAACATGAATGTTTGCTAATATATTTTTAAAATTATTAAAAATAGTATTTTTACCATCTGAAACATTAAATTTTTTTAATTTTTTTGTAAATTCATTTACAATTTCTTTTTCACCAATATTATAATTAGATGATACATGTCCACTATTTCTAATATTATTAATCATTGTAATTGATCTAATAATAATTTGTTTTAAATCATTAATTCTTGTTCTAATAATATTAAGAATTGGTGTTTTACCTAATACTTTTGGTAAATTATCTTGAAATGATTTATCAGCATGAAATATATTATAATATTGATTTTCATGTCCCAAATATATTATACTATCTTTAATAGATAACTCAATTTGAATATATGGATTATTTTTATTTTTATTTATATTTTTTTTATCTTCAGAATAACCTAAATATTGCATTGTGATTGCGTCATAATAAACATATACTTTATTGTAATCGTCTTTATAATAAATTACATCTTTATTAAATGATGCGTGATTATTACTAAAATTAATTTTATTATGAGATGATAAAATAATGATGGGTTTTTTAATAAAATTACCTAAATAATCGTGATCAATAATATAAGTTGTTTCTTTTAAATGTATTGTTTTACCATTAACGTTAATTTTAATTCCTAAAATTTTAATTAATTTATTTATAAAAGTATTTACATAATTTTCTAATTTTAAATTAAGAATTTCTTTATAATCTTTATTAAAAATATTTATTATTTCTTTTACTTTATTATTAATTTTATTTTGACTTTCGTTATATTCTTTTGTTTTATTTAGTTGTTTTAATGATAGTTCGTTTGATTTAATTTCAATATTTTTTTCAAGGCTTTCGAGCTCTTTTGTTGTTGGTTTAAAAGTATTAATATTAATTTTACACTTACCACAAACACCACTACTATTTAATATATGAAAGTCACCACTAATACAATATTTTTTAGATAATTTAATTATATTAATTTTTTTTAATTTGTCTAAATATTCGTTTGTTGTATTTTCTGAACTGGATATTGATTCAGAACTTGTGTTTGATAATATTTTATTATATGATGTATTACATGATGCACATATTAAATCATTATTTTTATATACCCATTTATGAAATTTACCGTCACCACAATTTGTTAAATAATCAATAATATTATTATCATTTTTATTTTTATTTTTATTTAATATTAATGTTTTTAATATACATGGTTCTTTATATTTTTTAATATTATTAAATTCAATATTTAATTCAATAAAATTTATTTTTTTTGTTAATATCATTATTTTATTTGTTGTCTTGTCAAATTTAATATTATTTAAGGATTTCTCTTCAATTCTTTTTAATAATTTATTATCATTATAGATATATTTTATTTTAGTATTAATTCTTGTATTAATTATTTCATACATAAAATGTTTTTGTTGTTCTGTGTCTATTTCTAGATTAGCTTCTATTAATGTATTTAATAAATCAACTACAGTGTGTATTATAGTTTTTTGAACATTAATTAAAAAAATCTGTTTATCTTTAGGATTAGTGGTTATATCATTATATAACCATATTCTATTTGTGACCATAATACCTGATAAATAATAAATAATGAATGAAAATAATGGTAATTTCAATATTGGTATTTTTTCTTTTTGATTAATTCTTAAAAATAAATTTGAAAATAAAATATTACCAATTTTTTCAAAAAAGAAATAATTAATTTTTTTATCTTCTTTTAAATTCAATAATTGTCCTGAATTTAATTCAGTTAACATGACACATATTAAATATGCCATAATGTTATTATATTTAATTATTTTATATTTATCAATATCTGTTGAACTTGTTAAAAAAATATCATCCTTAAGTTCAAAAAAGAATAAATTTGTTAAATCTTGTCCAATACCATATTTTTTATTATATTGTTCAATTCTATTTTTTGGTTGTTTTTTCAACCATTCTGTGTGAATTAATACAAGGTCAATAATATCTTTTATTATCATTTTACGTTTTACTTTTGATGTAGGTGAATTACCCATAAATGATAAAACATCCATTGAATATCCCATTTTTTCTATATTTTTATTAATATTTCTAATTACTTTCATATATTTTGCATATTTTGGTATATCTTCCAAGTTTTGTGTAACAGAAATTGATGTAATTAAAAAACTATCCAATTCTTCACTGTAAGTTGCTTCAAATTTTTGTATTTTTAAATTTTCATTACAACTTTTACAAATATATCCACCTTTATCATCAGTTGTTACATATTGTTTAACAAAATCAAAAACTTTTTGATTATATTCATCTGTTTTTTTGCTACCAGTATTAATATTAGTCCATTTTATATAATGTTGACATATAGGAATACTTTTTTTTGAAAGTTCTAGTTTAACATCAATTTCTGTTTCATTTAAAATAATAATATTTTTATGCTCTTTAATAATTGTTAAAACAGGTAATTTTATTAATACATCACTCTGTCCTGGTATAACTGAATCAATTTCATCTGGCACAACTTTCATTTCTAAAACTTTATTAATTAATACATATTCTGTTAATTCATTTTTTAAAGCGGGTGTTAAATCGAAATCAAAATAATTTTTTTTATATCCTTTAAAAATATTATATAAATCATGTATACTTATATTATCAATTGATTTAATGTACTTTTTAAACTTTGTAGTTACTAATTTAATATAATTATTATATAAATCTTCAATCATTATATTTATATTATTTTTCGCATTATCTTTGTTATAATTTAAATATTTTTCACTTGTTGGTTTGTCTGTTTTATTGTCAAATAACCAATAATATAAATCATTACTTTTTGTATCAAAACTGTTTTCTATTTTTTTTAAAAATTTTAAATATCCATTGCTTGAACTATTTGTTTTAACATTAATTAAATTACTTTTATTAAAACAATCTAATGATTTTTTAGACGGATTCCATGCTAATCCAATTATATTCATATCTATATTATTGTGCCCAATTCTTGTTTCAATTGGTACGTTTTCTTTTTGATATAAACTTGTTTGACGAATTCCTTCAATAGGTTTTTGTGGACGAAATTTCATACCATCTTTTGAAAAATTTTTAAAATTAACATAAGAATATGTACGCATATTTAATAATTCAATTAACAAATCATAATCAGTTGCTAATCTTGAAGATTCTAATTTTTGTATTATTTTAATTTCTTCATCATTATTATATAATACTGCATGTCTTGGATGTAAAGGTTTGAAAAAAATTTCTGATTTATTTTTTGTCTCAACTAACGGAGAGTGATAATTTATAACATTATTCATTTTACTGATTATATATTTTATTTTAGTAGCATCTCGTTCTTTAATATTTTTACTTTCCTCTAAACTGTCTGTGTCATATTTTTCAGTATCTTTGTGATATCTTATAAAATCTTCTGTTATTGGTATAATTATATTATTTGTAAATAAATAATTAATAAAATTTTGTTCTTGATTTATAATAGTTTCTTTATTTTCTTTATTTTCTTCTAAATAATTATATATTTCTTCAGCAAGATTATATTTAAATTTTGAATTAGTTAAAAAATTTTGAATAATATTAAAATCAACAATTTTTTTTTCATTAGAAACTGTAATTTCGATATATTTATATTCTATATTAGAATCTTCTTTTTTATTTAAAATATTAATAATTTCGTTCTTTTCTTCTTTTTGATAAATTTGTTTAAAAATTATTGCTTTTAAGATATTATGAAAATTTTCTTTTATTAAAAAAAAATCAACAATATAATCTTCACCCAAATCATTGAAAAGAACAATAGTTGTTTCATATTTTTGTGAATTATTTGATAAAATAATTTTAATTTTATCTATTGTTTTCAATTGAATTAATGATATAAAATTTTTAATATCTGTATAAAAAGTAATTATTTTAGAATTATTTTCACTATTAAAAAAATTTGATATCTGAAATTTTGCATCTTTTTGATATTTACTTGTTTCAATTATATTGGTTATGAATAAATCACGACTGCCATTGTAATGATACCCAATACCTAAATATATATAAAATGCACAATATCTCTTAATTATATTTATTATGGTCTCATAATAAGATTCTTTATTAATAATATTTATAATCTCTTTTTTTGGTAATGTATTCATAAATACCTGGATGTAATTTAAAATATTATTTTGATATTTTACAAAATTTGTGTCTAAAATTAATTTTTTAAAAGCATTTTCTTTTTGTAAATAATCATTAAATTTATTTAAAATACTATCAAATAACTCATCGATTTGATTAATATACATTATATTATTATACTTTGGATAAAAAATAATATAAAAATTTTTTTAATTTCTAAATTAATATATACATAATGTCTGAATTATTTTTAAAAAATACTTTAAATAATATTTTTGGGGAAGTCACAGAAACAGAAGTTATTGAATATGTTAACATTATAGATAAGGTTGATATACAACAGAAAGGGGGTGTTGATAATTTATTCATAAGAAATAACGAGAAAATAGATGACTCTCCAACATCATCTGTTTTTATGAAACAATTAACAAAAGATGTTGATTCTGAACTGTTAAATAAAATAGTAAATCAACAAAAAGGTGGTGATTCTGTAACATCATCTGCTTATATGGGACAAATGGGTGGTGGTGGTGGTGGTGGTGGTGGTGGTTCTGTAACATCATCTGCTTACATGGGACAAATGGGTGGTGGTGATTCTGTAACATCATCT
>Ga0209390_10000396_pt1 | contig 84804 bp, 75 predicted proteins | sample BON01_FD_187212 | JGI IMG/M metagenome (GOLD analysis project Ga0209390, IMG submission 187212) | Freshwater microbial communities from Lake Bonney liftoff mats and glacier meltwater in Antarctica - BON-01 (SPAdes) (version 2) | ecosystem: Environmental > Aquatic > Freshwater > Ice > Glacier... | reverse complement strand
GGACTGCCGATGAAAAAGGGGCGCGCCCAAACCATGACCCACGATTACAAGCGCAACGGCACCACTACATTGTTTGCCGCGCTCAACGTGCTCGACGGCCAGGTGATCTCGCAATGCCAGCAGCGCCACCGCCACACCGAGTGGCTGAAGTTTCTTCGTCAGATTGATCGCCAAACGCCCAAGGACAAAACGTTGCATCTGATTGCAGACAACTACGCCACCCACAAGCATCCAGCCGTGATTCAGTGGCTGCAAAAGCATCCGCGCGTGCACATGCACTTCACGCCGAATTCGGCATCCTGGCTCAACATGGTCGAGCGGTTCTTCCGCGACATCTCCGAGAACAGGCTGCGCCGCGGCGTGTTCACCAGCGTTCCAGAGTTGGTCGGTGCCATCGACGAATACATTGCCAATCACAACACAAATCCCAAGGCGTTCATCTGGACCAAGACAGCTAGCGACATCTTGCAAAAGGTCATCCGCGCGAATGCCAAGTTAAGCTCTAAACAGAATGCAACACTACACTAGGCCGGGCTGCAATCCGACCGAAAAGCCCGACACCTTCACGGGCCTGCTGGGGCACCCGTTGAAGGCTGCACTTTGAAGGGGAGGCAAGCAACTTTGATGCAAACGACCTGGCGCAACGTGAAGGCATGGATGCGCTGGCGACACTGCTACACGCTGCACAAGCGCCAGCATTGCCGCCGCCCATGCTTAAACCCGTGAGCGTGGGTGACGTGCTGACCAACCCAGCCCCGCCGCCCGCATTCGTTTGGGATGGCTACCTGCCCCGTGGCGTGGTTGCCTTGCTGGGTGCGCATGGTGGCACCGGCAAAAGCACTATTGCGCTGATGCTGGGGGTTTGCGCTGCATTGGGCCGCCCGTTATTCGGGGTTGATACCGGTTCAATGCAAAACCCTATTTGTGAGCCTAGAGGATGGCGCGCATATCGTGAGGCACCGCCTGGCTGGTATCTGCCGCCATTGGGCAATTGACCCGGTGGAGTTGGATGCAAAGCTGTACATCGTGGATGGGACCGAGTACCCCGAATTGTTTTGCGCTGATAACCGGGGGGCTGGCGAGACAACCGCAACGCATTTTGAATTGCGCAAGCTGGTGCAGTCTGAAGGCGTGGGGCTGGTGGTGGTGGACAACGCATCGGATGCTTACGGGGGCGACGAAATCAACCGCAGGCAAGTGCGCGCCTTCATGCGGGCATTGGTGGAGGTGGCACGATTGACCAACTGCGCTGTGATGCTGCTGGCGCATGTGGACAAAAACACAAGCCGCAACCGCAAGGCCGAAGGGGGCGAAGGCTATTCGGGTTCAACCGCATGGCACAACAGCGCCCGAAGCCGCCTGTTTATGACCCGTGCCGAAGATGGCACCCTAGCGCTGGAACACCAGAAATGCAACCTGAGCAAAACCCGCGAACCGCTGGCGCTGCATTGGCCTGATGGTGGTTTGCCGCAACTGGTGGCGACTGGTGGCACTGGTGACGGTGGCAACCCACTTGCGCCGTTCATGGAACGATTGGAGGGCCGCGAACAGGACGCACGGGCATTAAAGCTGCTGGCAATGATTGCAGAGTTTGAGACCCGCGAACAGTATTGCAGCCCGATCGCCACGGCACGCAACAACGTGCACGCCATGCTGAAAAGCGAACCGTCCTATCAGCGCCTCAAGCTGAATGCCGATGGCTGTAAACGCATCGTGACCACTTGCCAGCGTGCCGGGTGGATTGAATCGCTGGAGTACCGCACACACGACCGGAAAACTCGCCCACGGTGGACACGGGGGGATAGACGGGCCTCAGATAAGTTGGAGCTGGCGAATGCTCCATACCGAACCCCACGTGTTCACTCGCCGTAAGGCAAGAACTGCTGCGCCCAGCCCCATGCGTTCGGAAGTAGAGCTGCTACCGCTCCAGGTCTGAAGAAATAAGGATCGTGCAGGAGCGGAACGCCTACGAAATCGATGCGCCGCCATCCACCGCCAAGATCTGGCCGGTGATCTGCCGCGCTTCGTCGCTGGCAAGGAACAACGCCATGTTGGCGACTTCGATCGGCAGCAGCTCGCCCAGCACCTGGCTGGCTGAGAGCTTCGCCAAGTCGTCGGTCGAAATCTTGGACAGCATGTTCCTGGCGCGATCGGTAAGCGTAAGCCCTGGCGCCAGCGCATTGACGCGAATTTTCGATGCGCCGTACTCGACAGCCATGGAGCGGGTCAGCGCGGCTACTCCGCCCTTGGCCGCCGTATAGCAATCACGATTGGGCAGGGCTTTGAGCGCGGCGATCGATGTGGTGTTGATGATGCTGCCGCCTCCGGCTCGGGTGATCAGTGGAATCGCCAGCTTGCAGCACAGGAAGGTGCCAAAAAGGTCGAGCCTGATGGTGCGCCAGAATTCGTCTTCGGGGGCTTCCGTCACCGGCGCGTCACGCAACGTGGAGCCCCCGGCATTGTTATACAGAATGTCAAGTTTTCCGTAGCGGGCAATGGTTGCGTCAAGTGCTGCCTGCACGCTGGCACGATCACCGACGTCGCATGTGACCGCGAACGCATCGCCACCAGCAGCGGAGCCCATGGCGCGTGCCGAATCGGCTGCGGCGCTGCCGTACTCGGGGTTGATTTCGGCGACAACGACCTGCGCGCCTTCCTGCGCAAACCGCTCTACGGCAACGCGGCCGATACCGCTACCGCCACCAGTGATGAATGCTACTTTGCCTTGCAAACGGCCCATGAATATCTCCTTCAGATTGATCGGTTTCTGGGGATCCATCGGGTGCCAAACACATCGCCCACGGCCGCTTGCGTGCACCTCCGGGCGCAGCCAGCATGCGCCCGGAGGTGCTCGGTGGGGAGCGGATGGATGGGGGTCGTCATACTGGAACGATGGAGGGGTTCGTGTCGCGCGTCTTTACGTCATAGGTGACTTCCGCGCCGCCGAACACGCACTGCAGTATGGACGGCGAGAGTCGGGACGTCGCGTCGTGGCCGGATCATGTTCCGTGATTCAGAACTGTCGTCCGGTCGCCGTACGGATGGGTCGACGCAGTTCATGCGGGGTAATACTGCATTTCCAACGCGATGCAGCCGCCGTCAGATCGAAATGGTCCATGCGGCGTACCGGGCGGGCGGCAGCAATACACGTTCGCATCGTGCCGGTTGCCTCCATTGAGTTCCACCATGTCGCCGCTTAGCAGGAAGAATTCCTCCCAGTAACTGTGCGTGAACGCGGTGGTCGTGAAAGCGCCGGGTGCGAGCCGCACGAGTCGGCTGCGCGCGCCAGTGCGGTTTTGCTCGTCCAGGTTGTCGGCCAGCGGCTTGAACTCGATGCCGGGCAGGCCCGCCATGGGTTGCCAGTCACCCGACAAGTCGACTTGCGCCATCTCGATATGGGGTTTGAAATTAGTCGCCATCGCTGCTTGCTCCTGCCGAAGTTCGAATAAAGCGCAAGCTTGCAGGCGATGCGGCGCACGATCAATAGCTTCGATGGAGACGTTCCGTACAACGGTAGGATGTTTGATGGCCGTGCCGTGCTCGGCACCCTGGCGGAGTCGAAGTACGGAACGCGCGCAACGCCAGCGTTGACGCCGCGGTGGCAGGCTTTCTACCATCGTGCCATGGTGCGATCCAAGGATGCGCCGGTGTGCGGCGCTTCACGGTGCCATCCAGTCAATGCATTCGAAAGGAACCTCCACATGACCTTGCCTGAAAACGTCGGCTTCCTGGGCCTGGGCCAGATGGGAGGGGCAATGGCCGAACGTCTGTTAGGCCAGTCCTGTCGCTTGCATGTGTTCGATCCGGCTCCAGCCGCCATGGACCACTTCACGGCGCAAGGCGCCATCGCACATTTGTCACCGCGTGCGGTGGCCGACGCCGCATCGGTGGTGTTCGCGTGCCTGCCGACGCAACAGATTTCGCGCGCTACCGCCTTCGGTCCCGAGGGCGTTGCGCATGGATCTGCAATTCGCGTCTATGTTGAGATGTCCACCATCGGTACTGAAACCATCGACCAGATCGCTGTTGCATTGCGGGAACACGGCATCGACACGGTCGACGCGCCCGTCACCGGTGGCCCCCCGGCGGCGCGCGCCGGAACCCTGGCCATGCTGGTCTCCGGTTCGGCGTCGGCGCAAGAAGTGGTACGGCCACTGCTGGCGCTGATCGGCAAGGACATCTACCCGATGGGTGAGCGCCCTGGCATGGCTCAGGTCATGAAAATCGTCAACAACCTGATCATGGCCAGCAACATGGTCGTCGGTGCCGAAGGCCTGGTCATGGGCGCCAAGGCGGGCCTGGACTGCGACATGATGATGCGTGTGTTGCAGGCCGGTACGGGCCAGAGCTTCATCACCTGCGAGGTGCTGCGTCTGGCGATGGGGGGCTCTTTCAATTTTGGTGCGGCCCTGTCCATTCTTGACAAGGACGTGACGCTGGGCATGCACGAAGCGAACCTGCTTCAGCTGGACCTGCCGGTGATCGACCAGGCGCGACAGGTCTGGCATGCGGCCAGTGATGCCGGGCGCGGCAGTGAGGATTTCTCCACGATCCTGCAGGTCGTCGAAGAGAAAAACGGCACACTTGTGCGCGGTCGCCCGGTGGCGCCGCATTAGAAGCGGGTCCTGGCCGGGACGGGTGCCAGCCGTCGTATTCTGTCGTCTCAGGACAGACCGATGAGCCGTGCCTCGTGCACCAGACGCTCGCGCGACTCGGGGTGCGCAATGGCGATCATGCGTGGCACGCGTTGCGCCAGCGAAAGGCCGCGCAGGTCTGCGATGCCATGCTCCGTGACGACGACGATGCCATCGCTACGTGGCGTGCTGACCGGCCCGCTCAGGCGCGACACGATACGGTCCAGTGTCTTGCCCTCGACGCGTGCGGACAGTGCGACGATGGGTAAACCGTTCTTCGCGGCCCGAGCTCCACGCATGAAATCCAGCGCGCCGCCGACCGCGCCGACATACAGGCCGCCCGCGACCTCGGCGTTGACCTGTCCGGTCAGATCTACTTCTATCGCCGAGTTGATCGTTGTCAGCCGATCGATGGCCGCAAGTACCGGGAGCGCATGGGTATAGGCCACGCCATGCAGCTCAATCGCAGGGTTGCGGTGTGCCAGGCCGCTCAGTAGCGCGCCACCCATTAGGTTTCCGGCCACCGTGGTGCCGGTATTGATGGTCTTGCGGGCATTCGTGACAACACCAGCGACGAGCAGCGCGGCCGCTGCGTCACCAAGGGCGCCCGAGTGCAGGCCCAGGTCTCGCCGGTCGGTAAGTGCAGCCAGAATCGCCTCGGGCAAAGTGCCGATGCCGATTTGCAGCGTCGCGCCGTCTTCTACCAGGCTGGCGACCTGCCTTGCCACGGCGAGGTCGACGTCATGGGTCCGGGCGCTTGCGGGCGCCAGCGGAGCGCAGCTGGTATGGATGACATAGTCGATGTCAGCTTCGGTCAATGCGTGCGGCCCGAAGGTCCACGGCGCCTGATCATTGACCTCTGCGATGATCACTCGAGCCTTCGATATTGCCGGTAGCAGGTATTCGCAGGCCATCGACAGGCTGTAGCGCCCGTGCGTGTCTGCTGGCGCAAGTTGCAGCATCAGCACATCGACCGGCAACGCGCCGCTGTTGATCATGTCGCCGAGCTGTGAATAGTGGCAGGACAGAATGTCCAGCACACCTGCTTTGGCAAGCTGGCGATTGTTGCCGCCACCGCAGTACGACATGAATGCGACATGGTCCGCATGGGCGGGCTGCACCGCGTCGGACCACGAGATACCGACGAAGACTCCGAACCGACCGATCGCCGCGCGTTGTGCCATCAGTGCGCGCGTCAGCGTGGTTGGTTCTGCGGCGGCCTGGCCCCACATCACCCGATCACCGGGCCGCACAATGCCGGTCAGGGTGGGGTGAAGGGCGTCAATTTCACGCACTTCGCGTCACGCGTGAAGCGGTCACGGGCGTTCGAAGATCGCAGCGATGCCCTGGCCGCCACCGACACACATCGTTTCCAGGCCGTAGCGGCCCTCGCGCCGCCCAAGCTCATGGAGCAGCGTCGTCAGGATGCGCACACCGGTGGCGCCGATCGCGTGGCCCAGGGAAATCCCGGAGCCGTTGACGTTGGTGCGGTCTGGGTCATCGAAGTTCCAGGCCTTGAGAACGGCCAGCGACTGTGCGGCAAAGGCCTCGTTGAGTTCAACCAGATCCATCTGACCGAAGCCCAGACCGGTCTTGCGAAACAGCTTGTCAACGGCCGGTACCGGGCCGATGCCCATGTGTGACGGCTCGCAGCCGGCCGCAGCCCAGCCCACCAGAAACGCCATGGGGTCGAGCCGCAGCTCCGCTAGCTTGTCCTCGGCGACAACCAGGCAGGCCGCCGCCGCGTCGTTCTGCTGGCTCGAATTGCCAGGGGTGACTGTCCCCCCCTTGATGATGGGTCTGAGGCCGGCGAGCACCTCCAGGCTATTGGAAGCCCGAATGCCTTCGTCGCGGCTGAATGCCAGTGGCGCGCCCTTTTTCTGTGGCACCGGAACCGGTACCGATTCGGCCGCGAAGCGTCCGTCCTGCCAGGCCTTTTCGGCGCGTTGGTGGCTGCGCAGTGCGAACGCGTCAGACATCTCGCGCGTGATGCCATAGTCCCGGGCCAGATTTTCAGCTGTCTCCGGCATTCCGGATATGACGCCGAAGCGCTCGATTGGCTGCGCGTGCTCGCGCCCGCGCTGCAGGCGATCGTGCATTGTGAACGAGCCGGCGCGTTTGCCCCAGCGCATGTCGTTGCTGTAATACTCGATGTTGCTCATGCTTTCGACGCCGACGACCAGCACCATATCCGCATTGCCGGTCTGAATCATCATTGCCGCGTCAATCACCGCCTGCAGGCCCGATCCGCAGCGCCGGTCCAACGTATAGCCTGGCACCTTGATTGGCAGGCCGGCTGCCAACGCGGCATAGCGGCCCATGCAGGGCGCATCGCTATTGGCGTAAGACTGCGACGCGATCACCTCGTCGATACGTTCCGGATCGACTCCTGTGCGCTGGATCACCGCCTGGATGATATGCACGGCGAGCTGGTCAGCCGACAGTGGTCTGAGCGTGCCGCCGAAACTGCCCACCGGCGTGCGCAACGGCGAGACGATGGCCGCCCTTCGCAAGCTGCCGTGGTCTGGTTTGGTCGTCATGGTGTTTTCCTTAATGATGGGATGGTGCAAGTAGTCAACCCGGTAGTTCCAACACCATCCTGGCCAGGATGTTGCGTTGGATCTCGTTCGAGCCACCATAAATCGTGGCCGAAGCTGAGTTGATCAATGCCGTCAGCAGGTTGTCGTCGGCGCCGCAGCGTCCCTCGTCGGGGAAGTCGCCGCCGGCTTCCTGACCGGCGTCGCGCAGCAACTGGCCGATGGCACGGTAGGTTTCGGTCGCCCAGACCTTGAGCATCGAAACACTCGCTGGCAGCGGCTCGCCGCGTTTGACAATTTCGGAGAAGCGCGAGTAGGCTGACGAAAGGTCTTCCACGTCCAGAAGCAGTCGCGCAAATGCGGCCGCAAACACCGGGTCGCTGAACAAGTCCTGATCAAGCGCCAATGCGTGCAGGTTTGCCAGCGCGTTCTGGCATTGCTTGGGACTGCCCAGGAAGATGCGCTCGAATCCGAGCAGAGCCTTGGCAATTGTCCAGCCCTGGTTCAGCTCGCCCACCAGATTGGCTGCCGGAACGCGCACGTTGTCGAAAAACACCTCGCAGAAGTGTTCGTGGCCAACGATATCGCGTATGACCCGCACAGTGATCCCGGGCGACTTGATATCCACCAGCAGGAAGCTGATGCCGGCCTGTTTGCGGGCGTCCTTGTCGGTGCGCACCAGCATGAAGATGTGTGTCGAATCCTGCGCCAGCGTGGTCCAGATCTTCTGACCGTTGACGACGAAAACCTCGCCATCGAGCACTGCCTCGGTACGCAGCGCCGCCAGATCGGAACCGGCGTTGGGCTCTGAATAGCCCTGGCTCCAGATGTGTTCGCCTGACAGTATGCGTGGCAGGAAATAGTCCTGCTGACTTTTGTTGCCATAGCGGATCAGCACCGGCCCGGCCATCGTCAGACCGGCGTCGGGCGTACGCGCGACACCGTATCGCTCCTGCTCCTCGATGAAGGCCATCAGTTTGTCGGCGCCCAGGCCCATGCCGCCGAATTCGCTTGGCCAACCGGGTGCGATCCAACCCTGGCGTGACAAAGTCTGGTACCAGTCCCGGATCTCATGCCAGTGCTGGCGCCGTGGCAGGTGACGCTTGTCCGATGGATAGTGTTGGCGAAAAAATTCGCGCAGCAGGTGGCGAAAGGCCGGTTCCGGCATCCGGTTCCAGTCCGCCTCGCGCGGAAACGAGGTAACTGGTGCCTCTGATTCCGTGCTCGGCTCAGGCTGTTGCACCAGTGCCAGATGGCGGCACTGGTGCGCAGGAATATTGCCAAGCCACGCGGCAAGATGCAGCGCGTGCTTGTAGTAGAGCCCCACGTCGCATTCATCGGTAAAGCCGATTGCGCCGTGCATCTGGATCGCCAATTGCGTCACATGCAGGGCGGCGGTCGCGCAGCGTGCCTTGGCGCGACTGGCATTGCGAGCCAGTGTGTCGGGGTCCGGGTGCGCTGTGTGTACAACACTGGTGAGGACGGCGGATGCAAGTTCCACCTGTATCCAGGCGTCGACCATGCTGTGTTGCAGGGCCTGAAAGCTGCCGATCGGTTTGCCGAACTGCACGCGTGTTTTCAAGTACGCCAGTGTCGTGGCAAGACTTGCGCGCGCGACTCCCAGCAATTCGGCCGCCTGCGCGATACGTGCTGAATCTACGCCGCGGCGCACGGCATTCCGGGCAGAGTCACCGCTTGCCAGCACATGGGCGACGTCGACCGGAGTTGTCGAAAATTCCAACGTCGCCAGCAACGAGCCGTCGATGCGACGGTGGCTGGTGCAGCTTATGCCGGCCGCGTCCACCGGCACCCAGACGAGGCAGGGCGTCTCGTCTTGCGACGCGTACACCAGCCAGCCATCAGCACCGGGACCAGGCGACACAAAGTGCTTTGTGCCATCGAGCCGCAGTGCGCCGGTGCCCGTGAGTGTCGCGCCGCCGGAAGAACCGTCGGCCGCGTCGACTTGGCCGGCGCGATCCTGCCAGGCCAGTCCTGCGAGCAAGGTGCCGGAGCTGACCTGTTCCAGTAGCAGGTTGCTGGTTGCGCTGTCCGGTACGCCGCATAGCGCCGCGACCGCCTGCACACCCGCTGCGATGTAGGGTTCGGGTAGCAGTTCTTTGCCTATGACTTCGGCGATCGCGGCTACCTCGGCCAGACCCAGGCCGAGGCCACCCCGGGCTTCCGGGATCAGGATCGCAATCCAGCCCGCGTCGGCGATCTTCTGCCACGTCGCGCGTTCGAACCCGGGGTTGCTGTCGCGCAGGCGGCGCGTGCGCATGCGCTGGTCGCTGCGGCCCAAGAAGTCGCGCGCGCTGTCGCGGAAGGCTTCGGTCGAATCGACGGGGTTGCCGTTCATGGGGTGTGCCGCAATATGGTTGCGCCGTGGCTGGCAGTAAAGAGGCTTGGAAGTGTCATGATGTTCAGGGGCCTGGGCCGCACATGGCAACCCCGTTATTCAGTACGAGCTGGTCGCGTTCGAGCGCACGCGCGCGAAACAGGATCTGCGCGCCGCGTTCCCACATTTCGGTGCGTATCGTTTCGCCCGGATAGACGGGTGCGGTGAAACGCAGATTGAGCATCTGCAGCCGTTCGCTACGGTAGTCGCAGAAAGTCTTGAGAATGGCGCGCGCTACCACGCCATAGGTCGCAAGACCATGCAGAATGGGCCGCTCGAAGCCGGCTGCTCGTGCCACCGCCGGATCGACATGCAGCGGATTCGGATCGGCTGACAGGCGGTAGATCAATGCCATTTCCGGCCTCGTCGCGATATCACAGATGGCTTCGGGCGCCGCCTCGGGCATGGCGGCTGGCGCGGGTGCAGCCGGGTCGCTCGGCTGACCATTGCTACTGTATCCGCCATCGCCACGGCAGAAAGTCACGATTTCCAGGGTTGCGAGTAGCTCGCCGGACTCTGCATTCGAGATGGTCCGCTCGGTCAGCACGATAGCGCCCTTTCCTGCACCCTTGTCGGTGATGCTGCGCACACGCGAGCGGCCGATCACTTCGCCGGTGGGCGGCAGGCTGCGGTGTAGCCGCAGTCGCTGCTCGCCATGCAGCAACCTTCGCCAGTCGATGCCGGTCGCCGGGTCCTTCATCCAGAATCCGGGGTAACCCAGTACGACCGCCATTGTTGGCATGGCTTGCAGCTGCTCTTCGTAGACATAGTGCAGCTCATCCCGATCCAGCGGATTCATGCCAAAGCCCAGGCCCAGCGCGTACAGCATCGTATCTTTCGTGCCATAGCGCTGGCGTACCTCGGGGAATGACCAGTTCTTCAGGCGGTGGTAGTCAATGGTCATGGCTGCGATCCACGCGTTGCGCGCTTATACCGGGTCCCAGGTAAATACATCTCCGGAGCGGTCCATTGGCACGAACGCTGCCTTGAGGGCCGGCATTGCGTGGGCGGCGACGGATTCGGCGGTCCAGCCGCCGTCGCGATGTACCGAGCGCAACGGTCGAGGCTGGCTCATGACGAAGATCTCGTTGTTGCGTACCGTGAATACCTGCGCATTGACATCCTGTGCCAGGTCGCTGGCGAGGAATACCGCCAGTGGCGCGATCTTGGCCGGCGTCATCTGTTTGATCTTGTCGACGCGCGCCTGTTGTTCGGGTGTGTCGGTGGGGACCGAGCTGACCATGCGGCTCCACGCAAATGGCGCTATGCAGTTGGAGCGCACACCGAATTTATGCATGTCCAGCGCAATCGACTTGGACAAGGCTGTCAGACCAAGTTTGGCTGCCGAGTAGTTGGCCTGGCCGAAATTGCCGATCAGGCCGGACGTCGACGTCATGTGGATGAAGCAGCCCGAGGCCTGCTTCTTGAAATGCAATGCTGCCGCTTTGCTCATGTAGAACGATCCGTATAGGTGCACCTTGAGCACGGCATCCCAGTCATCGGCGCTCATCTTGTGGAAGATGCGGTCGCGCAGAATCCCCGCGTTGTTCACGACGCAATCAATATGGCCGAAGCTGTCCACGGCGGTCTGCACGATAGCCTGTGCGCCAGTCGCGCTTGATACGCTGTCAGTGCTGACCACCGCCGCACCACCTGCGTCGCGAATTTCCTGTACCACCTGATGCGCCGGACCGGCATCGGTGCCATCTCCGGTCAGTGATGCGCCGATGTCGTTGACTACCACTCTGGCACCGCCGCCGGCCATCGCCAACGCGATGGCGCGGCCGATGCCGCCGCCTGCACCACTGACGACGACTACTTTTCCGTCAAGCATGCGTGTTTCTGTTGCCATACTGCGCTCTCCTTTTATTGGGTGACTGTCGACGGTGCGGGCGGACTTGCCTGCCGCTACGCGCCCGCCGGTTCATGTTTCGTTCCTGCCTACGCCCGCCAGAATCGCCTCGGCACGCGCCAGCACCGGCCGGTCCACCATGTGTCCGTCGACCGCAATGGCGTCGCCCTTTGCTGCGCCGGCCGCCTCGATCACTCGCTGCGCCCAGGCTCGCTCGTCCGCCCCGGCCTGATAACAGTCGTTGACGACTCCGATCTGGGTCGGATGAATACAGGCCTTGGCGCCAAAGCCCAGGCGTTTGCCGCGCAGCGTGTCTGCGCGCAGGCGCTGGAGGTCGGCGATGGCAGTAGTCACACCGTCGATCGGTGCAACCAGGCCCGCCACGCGCGACACCAAAACTAGATGGGAGCGGAAATGAAGCAACTCCTGGTCGTCGCCCGAGATACCCAGGTCATGTTGGAAATCAACTGTGCCGAACATTAGGCGCTCCACACCCTCGCTGCGAGCCAGGTCCATCGCCGCCCACATGCCTTGCGCCGATTCGATCAGCGGGACGATGCGCGGTGTGTGTCCGTGCACCCGCAAGCGTGCCACGATGTCGGATATGTTGACTGACCGTTCAGCCTTGGGCAATACCAGTGTCTCCACGCCGGCCTCGCAACACATTTGCAGGTCGTCCTCGAACCATGGCGTTCCGACCGCGTTGATGCGCACATGCGCCGACACCTGGCCCGACAGCCATGTCGCCACCGAGGCGCGCGCCGCATCCTTGGCGTCGGCGGAAACGGCGTCTTCGAGGTCCACTATCACGGCATCGCAGCCGCTGCCCAGCGCTTTGGTGAAGCGTTCGGGTCGATTGCCGGGAACAAATAGGTACGAGCGCTGTCTCATCGGCTCAGTAGGACTTTGGGAGTCCGAGAATGTGTTCGCCGACGTAGGACAGAACCATGTTGGTTGAGATCGGCGCGACCTGGTACAGCCGGGTTTCGCGGAATTTCCGCTCGACGTCGTATTCGCAGGCGAAGCCGAACCCACCATGTGTCTGCATGCAGACGTTGGCCGCCTCCCACGATGCATCGGCGGCCAGCAGCTTGGCCATGTTGGCTTCGGCGCCGCAGGGTTGTTGCGCGTCGTACAGGCTGGCGGCCTTGAACCGCATCAAGTTGGCCGCCTCGAGATTGATATAGGCGCGCGCCAGCGGAAACTGCACGCCCTGGTTCTGGCCGATCGGCCGGTCGAATACCACCCGCTCGGTGGCGTATTGGCGGGCCCGCTTGATGAACCAGTAGCCGTCGCCGATGCACTCAGCCGCAATCAGTGTGCGCTCGGCGTTCAAGCCGGTCAGGATGTATTTGAAACCCTGGCCTTCTTCGCCGATCAGGTTTTCGGCCGGCACTTCCAGGTTGTCGAAGAACAGTTCGTTGGTCTCGTGGTTGACCATGTTGGGGATCGGTTTGACGGTCAGGCCATTGCCAATGGACGTGCGCAGGTCGACGATAAAAGTCGACATGCCTTCGGTCTTCTTGCGAACCTGGTCCAACGGCGTCGTGCGGGCCAGCAAAATCATCAAGTCCGAATGCTGCACGCGGGAGATCCAGACTTTCTGGCCGTTGATGACATACCGGTCGCCTTGCTTGACGGCGGTGGTCTTGATTCGGGTGGTGTCGGTTCCAGTGGTCGGTTCGGTCACCCCCATCGACTGCAGTCGCAACCGTCCGGCCGCGATGTCGGGCAGGTATTTCTGGCGCTGTGCCTCGGAGCCGTGACGTAACAACGTGCCCATGTTGTACATCTGGCCGTGGCAAGCGCCCGAGTTGCCGCCGCAGCGGTTGATCTCTTCCATGATCACCGAGGCCTCTGCCAGCCCCAGACCGGAGCCACCATATTCGGGCGGGATCAACGCTGCCAGCCACCCGGCGTTGGCGAGCGCATCGACGAAGGCCTCAGGGTAGTCGCGGCGCTCGTCAACAGCGCGGAAATACGAATCGGGAAATCCGGTACACAGATCCCTGATCGCATCCCTCAATTCCTGGTACTGGTCCGTCGCGTCCAACATGAATATCCTGTTCTGAAACTGAAATTGAATCGACAGCCAGGTGGAAGCATCGCGCCCTACCTAGCTTGCATCGGAGGATGCTGCATGTGGCGCCTTGAGGTCAATGCCGTTGAGCCACGCGTTCCGTACTCCGGTTGAGGGGGAGGCCACGCGGGATCATGTGGCCGCTGGTGGCGCTGCGCGTGACGCAATTCCACTGCAAGAAACGCGCGCCCGACCCCTATTGACCTTGGGCGGCCTGATGGGGATATTCGGCCGAATGGCGTCGCACAGTTCGACCATTCGGCAATGGCCTGCCCAGGCTGGCAGGCATGGCCTGTCCTTATATCGCGGGCAACATCTTCAAAGGCATAAATGACGGATTTCAGCAACTGGGTCGGCCGCCGGGAGTGTGTCACCGACACTATCCCGCGCGAACTGGTACGCCGCATGTCGGCAACAATGAATCGCGATGACATATGGCACGATGGCGATTTGCTGCCCCCGGGCTGGCACTGGCTGTTCTTCAATGAGATCCGGCGCCAGTCGGAGGTCGGTGCGGATGGCCATCCGCAGCGCGGCGCCTTTTTGCCGCCAGTGCTGCTGCCGCGCCGCATGTGGGCGGGTTGCCGGCTTGACTGGGGTGACGGTTTGCGCGTCGGTGAAACTGTCGAAAAAGAGTCGACCATCCTCGCCGTGCAGACCAAGACCGGCAAGACCGGCGAAATGGTGTTAGTCACTGTTCGGTATGTTTACCGTTGCGAGGGGCGTGTGCTGTTGCATGAGGAGCAGGACATTGCGTACCGCGCCGAAAGCTCGGAGGCCGAGCGTCAGGCGTTGGCCCAACTGGCAGCGCGGGCGACCGTCCCGGGGGCCATGCTGGTTCCGGAGCGCGAATCGGACTTCCTTCAGCGTGTTGCGCCGGACCCGGTGCAGCTGTTCCGTTATTCGGCCGTTACCTTCAACGGCCACCGCATACATTACGACACGCCCTACACACGCCATGTCGAGATGTATCCTGGCCTTGTGTTGCATGGTACGTTGTTGGCCACAATGTTGCTGGAGTTCCTGCAGTCAGCCGTGAGTCCTGGACGCGGCGTCGCATCATTCCATTTTCGTTTGCGTCGGCCGACCTTCGATATCGCTGACTTTCACCTGCAAGCCCTGCAGCCGGACGCGCGGGGCAGGGTGCAACTCTGGACCAGCAACAACGTCGGCGAGGTGGCGCTCGACGGTTGGGCCGTCTGCACCGCGGTCTGATCATGCAGGCGCGTCCCACGCGCCAGCGTCGCCCTATATTGGCGATTCCTGGTTGAAGCTGGGCTTGCGTTTCTCGCGGTGCGAGGCCAGCCCTTCCCGGATGTCTGGCCCGCCGAAGCCGAGCATTTCCATCGCCAGCGACGCATCAAAGGTCGGCCCCGCCGAGCGCAGCCAGTTGTTCATGGAATACTTGGTCCAGCGGATCGCCGATGGCGAGCCCTGCGCCAACCGACGCGCCACCGACAGCGCCTCGGCATCCAGTTGGTCGTCGTCCACGACCTTGGACACCAGGCCGATGCGCTCTGCCTCCTCGCCAGTGAGCGGCTCGCATAACATGAGGTAGTACTTGGCCTTGGCCATGCCGCATAGCAGCGGCCAGATGATTGCTGCATGGTCACCGGCGGCCACTCCGAGGCGGGTGTGACCATCGACGATCTTCGCAGTCCGGCTGGCAATTGAAATGTCGGCCAACATGCCGGCGACCAGGCCCGCCCCCACGGCGGGTCCGCGGATTGCGCTGACGATGGGTTTGGAACAGTTGATGATGTTGTAGACCAGGTCGCGCGCCTCTTTCCATACTGTCGCGCGTGCGCCGAAATCGTCGATGGCGGCCTGCACCAGATCGAGATCGCCGCCGGCGGAAAACGCCTTGCCGGCACCGGTGATGATGACGGCGGACACATCCGGGTCGCCGTCGACGTCGTTCCAGATGGACACAAGTTCGCGGTGCATCGTGGCGTCTGCCGCGTTGAGCTGTGCCGGCCGGTTCATCGTGATTCTGAGCACGTGTGGCTCGGGCATCTCGATCAGGAGACGGGTGTACTTGTCATATGTGGGCGACATGGGAACCTTTGTCGGTTGATGGAAAATCGGGCTCTGCGCATGCCGTGATGTGACTCAGGTGCAGGGTTGAACGCCTGCTAGCATGCGGGCCCGCTGGGCCTCGGTCAAGCGGTCCGCCCGACGTGTTCCGTACGTCGGGCGGACACGGGTATTTTCTGTGCGACTGGACATTGATTCAATGTACGGAACGGTATGCTGGTGTGCCTTGACGCTGCGGCGGCACGCACGCATTCTTGGCTGCCTAGCGTGGGTGTGCGCGTACCCACCTGATTAACCCGACCCGGAGAATGACATGCAAGACGCCGACCACGCAGTGTGGTATCCCAGTGACGACGTGAAGAAGAATGCCAATGTCACGGCCTTGATGGGTAGGCTCGGCTGCGCGGATTTCGACGCCTACTACCGCTTCTCGGTGGACAGGCCAGACGATTACTGGAAAGCGGTCATCGATTTTTGTGGCATTAAATTCAAATGCGCACCCACCTCCTATGTGGACCTGTCACGCGGCGCACCGTTCCCGAAATGGTTTCCGGGTGGCCGGTTGAACTGGGTCGACAGTGTGCTGGCCTGGGCCGACGAACCGGCACAGGCGCTGCAGAATGCCATCATCGGCGAGCGGGAGGACGGTAGCAGCACATCGGTCAACTACACGGAACTCAAGGTCCAAGTCCAGGGCTTTGCCGGCGGACTGCAGGCCCTGGGCGTGTCCCGCGGCGACCGTGTTGGGCTGCTGATGGAAAGCGGCGTCGAGGCGACGGTGTCGTTCCTGGCACTGGCTTATATTGGCGCCATCGCCGTGCCGCTGTTCTCGGGTTTTGGTGTTGAGGCGGTGGTGTCGCGCTTGTCGGGCTGCCGGGCCTCGGTGCTGATCGCGACATCCGGCTTTTCGCGCCGTGGCCGTCGGGTACAGACCCGCGCGCTGGTCGACGAAGTACGCACGAAAATTCCCGGTCTCCGGCACGTCATCTGGAAACGAGGGTCGGATGAGCCTGCGACAGAGGGCGCCGTCAAAACCTGGGATTCTGTGCTTACCGGCAGTTCGCCGCTGACAGCCTCGGCGGACATGGACCCGATGGATCCGTTCATGGTGATCTATACATCGGGCACTACTGGCAAACCCAAGGGGCCGGTGCATACCCATGGGGGCTTCCCGCTTAAGATTGCACACGATTCGGCGGTCCATTTCGACATCGGGCCGGGCGACGTCATGTGCTTTCCCGCCGACATGGGTTGGATCGCCGGTGCGCTGATGATTGCCAGCTCCCTTTTACGCGGCGCAACACATGTTTGTTACGACGGTGCCCCGGATTTTCCAGACTGGTCGCGCATGTCGCGCTTGTGCGAGCGCCACAAGGTGACGCATTTCGGCTCGGCACCGACGTTGATTCGTGGCATGTCGACCAATCCAGAGGCCTCGCTTTCGGGCGACCGGTCCAGCGTGCGGGTTCTTATCACCGCGGGCGAGAGTATCGATCCGGAGCACTTCGTCTGGTATCAGCGTCATTTCGGCGGTGGCGTGTGCCCGGTCATCAACTACACCGGTGGCACGGAGGTGTCGGGAGCCTTGCTTGCCAATGTCATCGTCAAGCCAATCCTGCCCGGAGCCTTCAACAGTTGTTCCCCCGGTGTCCTGGCCGACGTGGTAGACGCAAGCGGAGATCCAGTGCGGGACCAGATCGGCGAACTGGCAATATTGCGGCCATTCGTCGGCATGACGCATTCGTTCTGGGAGGACGACGATCGGTATCTAGATACTTACTGGCACGCTGTGCCGGGTATGTGGATCCACGGTGATCTGGCCTTGCGTACGTCTGCCGGCTCATTCCAACTGCGTGGCCGTTCGGATGACACCCTCAAGGTCGCGGGCAAGCGCCTAGGCCCGGCAGAAGTCGAGGAGGTTCTGCTCGAGCTCAAAGCGGTGGCCGAGGCCGCGGCGATCGGAGTCAACGATGCCGTGAAGGGCCAGAAGCTGGTGGTGTTTGTCATTCCATCGCGTGCCTGGGATGGTGACGCTAGAGCGCTGATGGAGGCAGTCGCACGCCAGGTCGACGAAAAGCTGGGCAAGCCCTTCCGGCCGGGCAATGTCCACATCGTGCAGCAATTCCCGAAGACACGCAGCTCCAAAATTATGCGCAGGCTGATCCGGGCGGTTTACACCGACCAGCCACTGGGGGACATCTCGGCTCTAGACAACCCCGACGCGCTCGATGAGATTCGGATCACGATTCCGTCCCAGACCGTGCCATAGACGCGGGTGATCGGCATCGGAAATAGGAATGAAATATTGACACGGGAGGCACAGCATGGATTTGGGCATTCGACAGAAAAAGGTTCTCATTACTGGTGCCTCGCAGGGCATTGGTGCAGGCTTGGCTGGCGCGTTTGCGGCCGAGGGTTGTGCGCTGTATCTGGTCGCGCGCTCAGGGGACAGGCTCGAGGCGCTGGCAGCGTCGCTGCGCAGCACCTACGGCGTTGCGGTTTCAGTGCTGGCGATCGACTTGACCAACGCCAGCGCGACCGGGCAGCTTGCTGCGTGGGCCGGCGACACGGACATCCTCGTCAACAACGCCGGTGCAATCCCGGGTGGAAACCTTTGGGACGTCGATGAAGCCAAGTGGCGCGCCGGCTGGGAACTCAAGGTCTTCGGCTATATCAACTTGACCCGGACCTTCTACCCGTTGATGGCGGCGCGCGGTGGTGGCGTCATCCTCAATAACATCGGCAACGGTGGCGAGAACTATGACTTTGACTATGTCGCAGGATCCTCGGGAAATGCGGCACTGATGGCCTTTACCCGCGCCCTCGGGGGCCGGAGCCTGAAGGACGGAATCCGGGTCATCGGCATCAACCCCGGCCCTGTTGATACGGACCGAATCCGCAACGTCTGGAAAAAGCGCGCTGGAGACCGCCTTGGGGACAGCAGCCGTTATCAGGAGCTAATGGCGGCCTATCCCCTGGGCCGCCCGGCGTCCGTGCCGGAGATCGCTGATCTTTTCGTATATCTAGCCTCGCCGCGTTCGGGCTACACCTCGGGCGCCATCATGACGATCGACGGTGGCATCACGTCAAACCGCTCGATTTGATGGGGTATCACGCAAATACCTGCGCTTGAAATTGCGCCCGGTCATGACACGCAATGCATCGATTTCATCGCGAGCGTCAGACAGTGGTGCAGTGCGTTAGACCGACGGCAGGCAGCGTCCAAGCCGCCTGCACAAACAACGATACGTAAGAAGAGACAAGGCGCTAAATGTCACAGGTGTTCAAGGGAATCCGGGTAATTGATTTCGGACGTTTTATTGCCGGACCATTCTGCGCCGCCATGCTCGGTGATCTTGGTGCCGACGTGATTCGGGTTGACAAGCTCGGCGGTAGCGAAGACCGCTATGTCACGCCGGTCACAGAAGGCGGAGAGGGTGCATTTTTCCTGCAGATCAACCGCAACAAACGCTCAATTGCACTCGATATTAATTCGCCGCAGGGGCGTGACGTGGTGCGAAGGCTGGTGCGCTCGGCCGATGTCGTCGTGGTCAATATGCCGCCCAAGACGCTCAGAAAGCTCGGACTGGACTATGAAACGCTCAAAGCCATCGATCCGCGCATCATTTTGGTTGCGGCTTCGGCGTTCGGTGAACACGAAGACGACGCGCATCGCGTGGGATTCGATGGCGTTGCGCAAGCCATGAGTGGCGCGATTCATTTGTCCGGTACGCCGGACCAACCCATCAAATCGATGGTGCCGTATGTGGATTTCTCGACCGCGCTGGTTTGTGCGATGGGAGTCTGCGCAGCATTGTTCGAGCGGAGCAGCAGCGGGCAGGGACAGAAGGTTGACGCTTCCTTACTGCGTACCGCGCTGAACATCTCCAGTGGCTCGCTGATCGAAGAACATGCGCTCAAACTCGGTCGCAGTGCCGATGGAAACCGAAGTCCTATCGCGGCGCCGTCGGATGTGTTCCGGGTGCGCGACGGCTGGATCATTGCGCAGGCCATCGGCCAGCCTTTGTTCCAGCGGTGGGCCGAATTGATGGGATGTCCCGAGATGCTCACTGACCCTCGGTTTGCCGATGACACATTGCGCGGCAGGAATGGCGTGGTCATAAGTGCGGTTATGACAGAGTGGTGTGCGACACGGACCTCAGAGCAGGCCTTGGCCGGGCTGGAGGCGGCCCGTATTCCGGCCGGACCGGTGTTCTCTCCAGCGCAAGCACTGAGCGACAAGCGGATGCAGGGACGCGGCCTGTTTCACATGATGGATTACCCAGGGCTCAAGGAGCCCGTGCCGCTGGTCGCCAACCCGGTGAACCTCTCGCGCACGCCGCCCGAATTCCACACCCGGGCCCCAGTTCTGGGTGAGCACACCGACGAGATCCTGCTGGAAGCTGGCTACAGCGCCGATGCCATTGCCAACCTGCGCGAGAGCGGGATCATCTAGACTCGCTGGTCATTTTGCTGGCGAAGAATTGTGCGTCTGCGCCATGCCAGTTGAGGGCGAATTCCGCTGCTGAAATCAGTTTAGAGGAACGCACTCTGAATGCGTTATGAGCGCTGCAGGACGGGTGAGCAGACCCTAAGCCGCATTCGCGACCTGGTTAACACCACCCTGGGGTATGTAACGCTTCGAATCGAGTTGCGGCGCCTGGGCCGCAATGTAGAACGGGGCCCGCGGGACATGGTTACCTCGGCCCGATTCCGTCCCGTGGTAGGCTATCAATTCCAAAGTACGGAACAATCTTGGGCTGTCGGTCGCGCCGAGGCGAGTGGAGGTGCACTGTACGAGGTATGCGGCACATGGATTGGCCCCGGTGGCCGGGGGCGGTCCGCACACCCAACAGTCGTTGAACTGCAGGCGAGACACACGATGAGACATATTTCTAATTCGACAGAGACAGCGCGTTCCCGTACGCCGAGTCGCTCCCACTCCGATTCGCGGATGCCTGTCATACGCGTTGTGTTGCGTGCACCGCGCAATAATGGCTTGCCGCGAGACGTTTCTGCACCCGTCGGTGCCCTGATTGCGCCAATCGAGCGCGGACTGGCCGTATTGTCTGCATTTGACGTCGGAGATGAGTGGCTGGGGAACCAGGAGATCGCGCTGCGCACCCACATCCCGAAAGCGACGGTGACCCGGCTGACGCAGACGCTGACCAGGGAAGGTTTCCTGAGCCATTCCACGCAGTTGCGTAAGTATCGGTTGGCGCCCGCGGTGCTTGGTTTGGGCTTTTCGACGATTGACAACGCCGAAATCGCCAATCTCGCGCGACCCTTGATGCAGAAGCTCGCCGACGAGTGCGGGGTATTTGTATCGATGGCCGGACGTGAAGGTCTGGACGTTGTGCTTGTGGAAAACTGTCACAGTCAGACTACGCTGACGACGCTGGCCCTGAATATCGGCACCCGGCTACCGCTGACGGCGTCGCCGCTGGGCCTGGCCCTGCTCAGCGGGCTTCCGGCGGTGGAGCGGAATTACCTGCTCGACCGCGTGCGGCTCCGGTTTGAACCCGATAGCCGCGTGACGCTGCGACAGCGCGTTGCCACTGCCGTGGAGCAAGTTTCACAAAAGGGTTACTGCGTATCGTCTGACGACTGGGGATCGGATCTGGTCGTCGCCGCCACGCCATTGCAGATAACGGACCGCCCGCCGGTCGTCATCGCCTGCGCCGGTCCGTCCAAATCCATATCCAAAGCGCGCCTGTGCGAGTTCATTGGCCCGCGGCTGGTGGAACTTGGCAAGGCGCTACAGGAATTGACGACGCAACGCCGGGATTGAAGGAGCGTATGCTTGCTCTTCCTCGCGTTTCGGCGCCTGCAATGACGGACGCGCCATCGACACCAAGCGACGTTGAGGTGGACGATGACAAACACCGTGGTACCCACACGCTAGAGCGTGCGCTGACCGTACTCAAGGCCTTCGGCGGGCATTCCAGCCCGCTCCGGAACGCGGAATTGGTGCGACGCACCGGATACTCTAAGGCGTCGATTTCACGCATTACCGGAACGCTGGTGGCTCTCGGATATCTGGACCGTGCCGCTGACGGCATGCGTTTCCAGATCGGTATGCGGGGGCAACTATTGGGGCAGACCTATCGGGCCAACAACCCGATCCGCTTGCTGGCACGCCCGCTGATGCAGGCCTTTGCCGACCGGCATGATATGTCGGTTGCGTTGGCCATCGGCGATGGCACCGACATGCTGTACATAGAATATTGCAAGAGTCCACGCATCGCGACACTGCGCTTGGAAATTGGCAATCGAATGCCGATGGTGCTGACTTCGATCGGCCGGGCCTATCTGTGGGCCCAGCCTCCAAGCAAGCGAGCGCGTCTGCTGGCAAAGATACGCTCCACTGACGACGTCGCTATGCCCGAGGTACTTGTCCAAACTGACAAGGCGTTTGAACATCTGGAGCGCCATGGCTATTGCATGGTCAGTGGCGAATACCAGCGTGATGGCTATGGCATCAGTGTCCCGATCCATCTGGGCCGTCCCACCGTGCCGCTGGCGATCAACTGTGGTTCCATTTTGCCGGCGCCGACTCAGAACCATATCCGCAATGTGCTGGTGCCCGACCTGGTAAATACCGCGGAGGCGCTGCGCGAGACCATGAAGGACGTGGACAGCAAGCGGTTCTGACATCAGCGGCATCACTGTCGTCGCATCGAGGGCAGATGCGCGTTTTCTGTTTTCGGTTTCGCGGATCGAAACGCGACGCAAACTGGCATTGCGCGCCCGACACTATGCAGTGGCTTGATGGGCCAGCCTGTCGCTGGCCCGTCGAGCTCTCGCGTTTCAAAGTACGGAAGTACATCAACGTTTGCGTTGACTAGTTCCCCGCCCACGTCATGTAATGACCCTACGTGTTTCGCTGGGCTGTCGCATCGCACATGGCCCAGCGACGCGCGCTACTGCACATTTACGCCACACGAATTGGAGACACTATGCTAAAGCAACGCCACATGTTCAAACTGCTCGCAGGCGCGGGCCTCGTCACGCTGGCAACAGCCATGCCCGTCGCGGCCCAGGAGATCATCAAACTGGGTCTCTCGATTCCATTGTCGGGAGCCGGCGCAAACTGGGGCAAGGGCAGTGTATTCCTGTGCAAACAGGCGGCCAAGGAGATCGCCGCTGAGGGTGGAGTCAAAGTGGGCGGCAAGGTCTACAACTACAGCTGCGTCGCATACGATAACAAGTACAACGCAGCAGAAGGAACCAAGGTCGCCCAGGCGCTGCTGAACCGGGACGGCATCAAATTCATTGGCGGCAGTCTGGGCACTGCTCCGGTGAAGGCGTTGCAGTCATTGTCCGAGCGCCAAGGCGTGCTGCATTTCACGACTGCCTGGGGCAGCAGCATCAAAGGGCCGGACTTTCCGCTGACGTTCACGATCATGAACACGCCGAACGAAATTTCGTATCCGCTGATCCAGTACATCAAGGAGGCGAATCCCGCCGTCAAGACCGTGGCGCTGCTGAATCCAAACGATGCGTCAGGCCAAGAGACCGAGGTTATCGCGCGCAAGGCCTGGGCCTCAGCCGGAGTCACGGTAGTTTCCAGTGACTGGTTTGACCGTGGCACTACGGAATTTCAGCCCATCGCGTCGAAGATTGCGGCGACCAAGGCCGACGCCGTTGACCTCGGTGGCACCCCACCATCGGACAGCGGACTGGTGTTCAAGGAATTGCAGGCTATTGGCTGGAAGGGTGTCAAGCTCGTCGAGGTGGGTACTGGAGCCGAGGGCCTGATCGCGTCCGGTGGTGCTGCGGGCGAAGACGTGTACATGGGTGCAGCCATCGTATTCGACGGCCCTCAGGTCACCGAGAAGCAACGCAAGATCAACGACGCCGGCAGGGCGGCCATCGGCGAATCGCTGAACCAAATTCACATCGGCTTTTATGACGCGGTGTACGCGCTGAAGGCAGCGATGGAACAGTCTCAAAGCGTTGATCCCAAGGTCGTGGCCAAGGCCCTGCCCAGCGTGAAGTTCAATTCCTTTTATGGTCCCAGCGGGTTTGGCGGTAAAGGCACCTATGGCTCGGAGCAGCAGATTCTGGTCCCGGTCATCGTGACGCAAATCAAAGGCGGCAAGCTGACCGAGGTGCGCCGCATCGAGCCGGCCGAAATGAAGTCGCGTAAGTAACCCGGTTCGTCAGGACGTCCCATGCAGACAGCATTGCAGTTGATCGTTACAGCGCTTCAGATAGGCTCGATCTACATACTTTTTTCCCTCGGGCTTACGTTGATTTTCGGCGTGATGAAGATTGTCAATTTCGCCCACGGCCAGTTCTTCACGCTGTCTGCAATGCTGGTGGCAGTGCTCGTTCCCTGGTTTAGCAGCCAGGGGTTCGACGGCACTTGGGCCTATCTCGCATCGGCTCTGGTTGGAGTACTCGCGTCGGTCGTTCTCGGGATGCTGACCTACCAGTTTGGCTTTCGCTTCTTCCAGCGTGACCTGACGGGTTCCTTTATCCTGTCAACCGGACTTGTGCTGCTGCTTGAGGGTGCCTTCCTGCACTATTTCGGCGGTGCGGTGCGCACTATTCCGTCCGTCATAAGCGGCACCGTCAGCCTGTTCGGCGTCAACCTCACCTCGCAGCGGCTGGTGCTTGGCATTGCGGCTATTGCTGCCGCAGCCCTCATGTACTGGGTGTTGTCCGTAACGCGGTTCGGTAAGGCAATGCGCGCTGTTTCCATCGATCATGAGGCTGCAATGCTGCAAGGCATTCCGTATCGGCACATCGCGTTTTATGGATTTGCGGTGGCCACCTTTCTCGGCGCACTGGCCGGTGCGCTGCTCGCACCGATCTCGGTGATTTCCACCGTCCTGGGTGCCGATTACCTGATCAAGGGGTTCATTGCCGTCATTATTGGCGGGCTCGGCAGCGTGCCGGGCGCGATCTTCGGCAGTCTGTTCATCGCCACGATTGAAAGTGTAGGTGGCTTCTATTACGACCCGTCGGTCGCCAACCTGGCGATCTTCGTGCTGGTCATGGTCGTGTTACTGGTCAAGCCCAACGGCTTGATGGGGGTCAAATGAACATCGTGCCAAACAACAAGTTGCTGGCGCTGGCTATGACGACGGGGGTTTTGGCCCTCGTCAGCTTGGTCATTCGCGACACTTATTCGAGCAGCCTCGTGACCTGGATGGCGATTGCCGCCTTGGCGGCGACCAGCCTGCGCTTCGTATCGCTGATCGGTGAGCTCAACTTCGCAATGGCCGCGTTCTACGGCTTGGCCGCCTATGGTGCCGGTGCCGCCGCGACGTTGCTGAAATGGCCGTTTGCGCTCGCGTTACTGGCTGGCGCCGCCGTCGCGTTACTGGCCAGCGCAGTGTTTGGATACATCACGCTCAAGACCAAGGGACCATACTTCCTGCTGATCGGTTTTGCCTTCACGGAGGTCATGCGCATCATCTACACCCGGTCCGATTGGCTGGGCGGGAACTCGGGCATGGTCGGTATCTTCCCTCCATTGCTATTTGGCGCGTATTTCTCGACTTTCGTTGTGCTGTTGTGCGGTGCGATGATCGTGCTGCTGTACGCTATCGAACGCTCCGACCTTGGCAAGGTGTTCACGGCGATACGGGACAACGATGACGTGGTGCTGTCGGTCGGGATCAACGTGCACATGGTCAAGGTGGCGTGTTTCTGCATCGGATCGTTCGCCGCCGGCATCGCTGGCGCGCTGCACGGCTTCGCCAACAATGTCATCAGCCCGGGTGACTTCGGTTTCATGTTGTCGACATTTGCACTGGCCTACATGAAGGTCGGCGGCGAGGATTCACCCTATGGCCCCGTCACCGGGGCGGTGCTGCTTGTAGGTCTGGCCAGTGCTGCGACCCGCGTTGGTGCGGGTGAACATGTGTTCTATGGCGCTGCCATCGTACTGGCCGTGCTGCTGATGCCCAAGGGCATCGTCGGCGTGGCCGCCAGATTCCTGCCCACTGGCCGGTCCGCCAAAGCGCCCGCAGCGGCGCTGGCGACCACAGAGGAAGGCAAGTCTCATGGCTGAGAAAATGCCGTCCACCACCCAGACCGTGCTCGCCGAGACACGTGATTTGACGCGTCGCTTCGGCGGCCTGGTTGCGGTCTCTGAACTGAACATGGAGATCCGTACCGGCGAGATCCTCGGATTGATAGGGCCCAACGGCGCTGGCAAGAGCACCACATTCAACCTGATCAGTGGTTTCTACAAGCCGACGTCTGGGCGATTATTTTTCGATGGTCAGGACGTGACTGGTCAGTCGCCGGTCCGGATCAGCCGCATGGGATTAGTACGCACGTTTCAGCATGGAAGCCTGATGAAGACGATGACGGTCCATGACAACATTATCATTGGTGCCATCGATGCCCTCAAGGGTTCGCGCCGCGGCCAACGTGCGCGGCGTGTGCAGGAAACGGCCGAGGTGCTCGGACTTGTTGGCTACCTGCATGAAGTCGCGGGCAACTTGCCGCATGGCCTGCAGCGTCTGGTGAGCATTGCCATTGCCTTCGCGGCACGTCCGCGTCTACTGTGCCTGGATGAGCCACTGACCGGTCTGAATCAGACGGAAGTGGGCGCGACGCTGGAGATATTTGCGCGTATCCGACGTGATTTTGGCTGCACCATTCTGCTGGTGGAGCACAACATGAAAGCCGTTATGAAGATCTGTGACCGCATCGTCGTGTTGCACCACGGACAACTGCTTGCAACCGGCTCACCGCAGCAGATCAGCCAGAACACCACCGTGGTCGCCGCCTATCTCGGGAAAAGCCATGCAGCATGAATGCTCCGTCGAAATCAGCAATCTGGCTGTCAGCTACGGCATCGTGCCCGCGCTGCGCGACACAAGTTTGTCGGTGCGCAGGGGGCAAATCGTCACTATCATCGGTGCCAATGGCGCCGGCAAGTCGACGCTGATGAAAGCCATCTGTGGCCTGCTGGCACCCGCATCTGGTTCGGTTCGGCTGTTCGGCGAGGACGTTACCGGCATGAGCGCCGAGAAACTCGTATCGCGCGGCCTCTCGTTGGTGCCCGAAGGGCGGCGGCTGTTCGGTCCGATGACGGTACGCGAGAATCTCGAGCTCGGTGCCTACTCGCGCAATGCGCTCGCCGTGCGGCAGGAACTGGAGCGCACGCTGGGCTATTTCCCGGACTTGCGCGACCGCCTCGGCGCGCAGGCTGGCACGCTCAGCGGCGGGCAGCAACAAATGGTGGCCGTTGGCCGGGCCTTGATGAGTGCACCGCGTGTCTTGCTTCTTGACGAGCCTACCATTGGTTTGGCTCCGGCGGTGGTCGACACCATCGCCAGCGTCATCGCGACGGTCCGGAAAAATGGCGTTGACGTGATCCTGGTGGAGCAAAACGCCGAAGTGGCACTAGCAGTGTCCGACTATGCCTACGTTCTGGAGGACGGCCACGTGGTCATGGACGGCGCGGCGTCCGACCTGGCTCGCAACGAGCAGGTCAGACGCGCGTACCTGGGTATCTGAGCCCCGGTCGGGCGCGCAGGAACGATTCCAGGTGACGCCCGCAACGCGAACGACGTATCGCTGCCGTCTCGCCTGTCGGTCGAGGTAAAGAGGTGTTCCGAAGGCACCTCCACCACAAGGAACAAGAAGACGAGCGCCTCGAAGAGTTCGGATTGTGGAGGCAAGTGGCCACCGACAGTGGCGCCAAGCGTTGGGCCCGCCTGAGTGATCCCGTTCAGCCACTATTAGGTGCCAACAATTTTGAGAACCCGAACAAGGTCGCCATTTCAGCGCAGGATCGTATCGTGACTGCCGGGATCGCGTAGGAGATTTTGAATGCTAGAACGTGTATTTTCGCCGATCAAAATCGGGAGCGTTGTAATACCCAACCGCATTGTCAGAACGGCGCATTCGACCGCTTTTTCGCGCAGCTATATCAACGACGACCTAATTGCTTACCATGTCGATCGAGCCAAGGGAGGGTGCGGGCTTTCGATCATTGAAGGCGCCTCGGTGCATGTGTCTTCGACTTTTGCGTTGAGCATCCGCGATGACGGTGCAATCGCACCCATGAAGCGGTTGGTCCAGGCCATCGAGCCAACGGGCATGAAGCTATTTCAGCAGCTATGGCACGGGGGCTACACGGACCCTTCGGCAACAGGCGGACTTCCCTGGGCTGCATCCGCGATACCGGGGAGGTATTCTGTCGCACCACCTATTCCTATGACGACCGATCAGATCGGCGAAATTATCGATGCCTATGCGAAGGCCGCGATTCGGGTGGAAGAATCAGGCATGCAAGGGGTGGAGATTCTTGCGGGAAACGGCTATTTGTTTTCCCAGTTTTTCTCGCCAGTTCTTAATCAGCGGACCGACGAGTATGGCGGCAATTATGAGAATCGCATTCGCTTACTGCTCGAGACGTTACGCGCGATCCGGGCTGTGACCTCGTCGGATTTCGCGCTGGGCATGCGGATCGGCGACAGCTCGGATCAACGTATTCTTTCAGCGGAAGATGCCAATGCCATTGCATTGCGCGCGCAAACCGAGGGGCTTATCGACTTCGTCAACATTACGCACGGCGACTATTACTTTCACGTGGAGCGGTATGCGGGCATGGATGAGCCAGTGGGCTACCAGTTGCCTTTCAGTGACCGTATCGGTCTAGGCGTGTCCGTGCCGCGGATCATTGTGGGCCGCTATGCGACGCTGGACGACGCCGAACAGGCCCTTAAGGAAGGGCATGCGGACATGATCAATGTGGTCCGCGGAACGATTGCCGATCCGATGTTGGTCGCGAAAACCCGCAGTGGACGTGGAACCGAAGTGAGGCCTTGTATCGGCTGTAACCAGGGGTGCATCGGGGGCGTTTTTGGTGGCCGAATGGGCTGCGCGGTGAACCCCGTAGTCGGCTATGAGGAAACATTGTCGGAAGACAAGATCGTCACGACGGAGAATCCGCGCAAGGTACTGGTGGTGGGGGGTGGTGTCGCCGGAATGGAAGCGGCTCGCATCGCATTATTACAAGGCCACCGCGTTACGCTTGTCGAGGCCACGGCGAACCTAGGGGGGCTGTTGAATTACGCTCGGCACCTGCCAAAGCTCCATGCCATCGGCGATATCGCCATCTGGCTGGAGAACGAAGTCTATCGCCTCGGCGCGGAGGTAAGGCTGTCGACTTACATGGAAGCAGACGAGGTACGTGCTGAGAACCCGGCTGTCGTTATCGTGGCCACGGGATCGCTGCCCGGCGATAGCTGCGAATTCATCCAGACAGCAGACCCGGCAGCCAACGTGCGCATTGCAGCTGACGCGAGGGTGCTTTCGTCGCTTGATTTGATCATGGACGGCGATAGGGACTTCGGCAAGACAGCGCTTGTATTCGACGACGTTGGCCATTACGAAGCGATCGGGTGTTGCGAGGCACTGATCAACCGTGGGCTTGAGGTGACTTACGTAACGCGACATTTAATGTTCGCGCCTGCCATGGAAGCAACTGGACGCACCATGGCTGCATTGCAACGTTTCTACAAGGCGGGAGCTTTCCGGATAGTCACACAGGCTGGCCTGGTTTCGATCGAGAAAGGCTGGGTTGCAATAAAGCCGCTCTTCGGCACGGTGCCGGAAGAAGTGCAAGCCGATACAGTAGTGCTGGTGGCGTATCGTCGATCGCAGAATGAAATGTGGCTGGCGCTGCGCGGATGCGTGAACCAACTTCATATCGTCGGCGATGCGCTTTCTCCAAGAGACATTCAGCCAGCCATTCGTGAAGGCCACCTCGCCGCAAGAGCCATACGTTGAAGTAGGCGTAGTCGCGATGGGTGAGCTCAATACTGATTCCAGGTCGATGACTTTCCGGATTCGCTACGGTAAATACTGATGGAGGCGATCAATGATGTCATGTTTTCAGCCGCCCTGAGCTGGTCTACAGGCAGATCAGGGTAGGGTTCTGTCCGCAGGACGCGTGAAGGCTGCCGATAGTGATGACGCATGAGATGCTCCATACACGGCTGCTTGTATGCCGTTAGTTCCCTGGCGTGTACCGCAGTCTGTAAACAGTCTGTAAGAGCCTGAATCTCCGAAATAGAAAAAGGGTTTGTCAGTACTTACATACTGGCAAACCCTTGTTCAGATTGGTGCCGGAGAGATGAATCGAACACCCGACCTTCTCATTACGAATGAGCTGCTCTACCAACTGAGCTACACCGGCGAAGCGAAGATTATAGCGGGGCAAAAACCCCCTCCCATCCGGTGCGGCGGCGGCCAAGCCTGCCGTGGCCGGTCAGTCGGCCTTGCGTTGCGGCTTGAGCCGGGCCGGTGCGGTCAGGGCGGGATGCCGTCCCACGGCATGGTCTGCGTACCAGCGGGCGATCTGCCGCATGTCGGCCTCGATATCGCCGCTGGGCATCAGGAAGGTGGTAACACCGACCTCCCTGCGCTGGTAGTTGAAGTAGGCCAGTCCGATTGGCACCTTGGCCGCCAGGGCGATATGGTAGAAGCCGGAGCGCCAGCCATCGCCGCCCTTGCGCGTGCCCTCGGGGGCGACGGCCAGCCACCAGCGCACGCCGCGTTCGGTCTCGGTATGCATGCGCGCGGCCATGTCGGGGATCATGCCGTTGGCGTTGCCGCGTCTTACCGCGATGCCGCCGCACCAGCGCATGAAGGGTCCCAGCACTGGCGCCTGGAACAGGCTTTCTTTGCCCAGAAAGGCGACCGGCAGGCCGATCGACCATTTCGCGGCTATGGCAATCACGAAATCCCAGTTTGACGTATGCGGGTAGGCGACGATGACACCGCAACCCGGTGGCGTGCCGTGGTAACACACGCGCCAGCCGAACACGGCCATCAGCCGGCGCATCAGCGCGCTGCCGCGGTCGGTCGTGACGCTCGGCGCTACCGACGCCATCGGTGCGCAGTCGTCGTCGGCGTTCGCGTCAGCGTCAGTTCGCAGCTGCAGCCCCTTTTGCCGCAGCGTACAGCGCTACAACACGCTGTACCTCGTTCTTGCTGCCGAGCACGACGCTGACACGCTGGTGCAGCTGGGTCGGTTTGATGTCCATGATGCGTTCGTGGCCGGTGCTGGCGGCGCCGCCAGCCTGCTCGACCAGCCAGCCCATGGGGTTGGCCTCGTACATCAGGCGCAGCTTGCCGGCTTTGCCGGGTTCGCGTTTGTCCCAGGGGTAGAGGAACACACCGCCGCGGGTCAGTATGCGGTGCACGTCGGCCACCATGCTGGCGATCCAGCGCATGTTGAAGTCTTTGCCACGCAGGCCTTCCACGCCCTGCAGGCATTCGTCGACATATTGCTTCACCGGGGCGTCCCAGTGCCGCATGTTGCTCATGTTGATCGCGAATTCCTTCGTGTCCGCAGGAATCGTCATGCTTTCCTGCGTCAGCACGAACGAGCCCTGTTCGCGGTCGAGAGTGAACATCGCTACGCCGTCGCCTACGGTGAGCACCAGCGTGGTCTGCGGGCCGTAGATGCAATAACCGGCCGCCACCTGCTTGTTGCCAGGTTGCAGGAAGTCGCCCTCCGACACACCGGCACTGTTGTCGGGTTTGCGCAGCACGCTGAAGATGGTGCCGATGCTGACGTTGACGTCGACATTGCTGGAGCCGTCAAGTGGGTCGAACAGCAGCAGGTATTCGCCTTGCGGATAGCGGTGCGGCACCACGTAGATGCCCTCCATTTCCTCGCTGGCCATGGCCGCGAGGTGGCCGCCCCATTCGTTGGCCTCAATCAGCACCTCGTTGGCGATGATGTCCAGTTTCTTCTGCATCTCGCCCTGGATGTTCTCGGTCTCGGTGGCGCCCAGCACGCCGCCGAGTTCCCCTTTGTTGACCGCGTGGCTGATGCTTTTGCATGCGCGCGCCACTACTTCGAGCAGCAGCCGCAGATCGGACGGAATCAGGTTGTGCACCCGTTGGTGCTCGACCAGGTAGCGGGTCAGGGAGATGCTCGATGCCATGGTGATTTTTATGGTGTTCGGTTGGTCGGGGCCGGGAGGTCTACAAACGCAGCCCGGACGGTTTGACGGGGCACGGTGCAGGCACGGGGGTATGCGCCGGCAGTGCGACGCATGCTGCTGACCGTGCCGGCATCCGGTACCTTAGTCGGCGAGCGCGCGGCTGACCACCTCGCGCACGTCGTTGCTGAGGCCGGGCTTGGCCGCCACCCGGGCGATGGCCTCCCTGGCTGCGCTGCGGTAGGGTTCGGCCAGCCGGCTCCAACGGTCCAGCGCGCGTGCCAGCCGGGCGGCCAGCTGCGGGTTGAAAGCGTCGATCTCCAGCACGCGAAGGCTCCAGAACTGGTAGCCGGCGGCGTCCGGGCGGTGGAACGCTGCCGGGTTGCCGCTGCAGTAGGCGAACAGCAGGCTGCGGGCCCGGTTCGGGTTTTTCAGGTGGAAGTCCGGGTGCGACATCAGCTGGCGCACCAGCGGCAGGATGTGGCCGTCGTGGTCGCTGGCGCCGGCCTGCAGCGCGAACCATTTGTCCAGCACCAGATCGTCGCCCTTGAACATTACATGGAAACGGGCCAGGGCTTCGCGCGCCAGCGGATGCGCACAACCCACCAATGCGCCGAGCGCATACAGCCGGTCGGTCATGTTGCCGGCCTGCTTGTAGCGATCGAACGCCTTGCCGGGCCACATGTCGTTGTCGGCGCCCAGGCACAACATCGCCAGCGCCATGCCGGCCAGTGCACGCTTGCCGCTGGACTCCGGGTCGGGCCGGTAGGCGCCGGTGTTCTGGTTCTGCGCGTAGCTGTCTTGCCAGTCCTGCGCCAGTGCGGTGGCCAACTGCAGTCGCATGGCCTCGCGCACCGCATGCACGTGTTGTGGGTCGACCACCGTCAGTTGCTCGGCGATGTAGCTCTCCGAGGGCAGTGCCAGCGTCAGCTCCTTGAACGCCGCGTCCAGCGCCGGGTGGCGCAAAATGCCGCGCATGGCGTCCAGGAACGCGGAGCTCAACACTGTGCCGACCGCACCGTCGAGCGGTTGCGCCAACGCTGCCAGCGCGCAGCGCATTGCCAGGCGCTGGCCCGCTTCCCAGCGGTTGAACGGGTCGCTGTCATGCGCCAGCAGGTGCAGCAGCTGCGCGTCGGTGTAGTCGAACTCGAGCACCACCGGCGCGCTGAAGCCGCGCAGGATCGAGGGCACGGGCTCTACGCCGACATCGACGAACTGCAGCGTTTGTTCCGTCTGGCTGAGCACGAAGGTGCGCGGCGTCTGGGTGGGTGCCGCCTCGTCGGCCAGTTGCAGCGGCAGGTCTTCGCCCTGCGGCCCGACCAGTCCCAGGTTCACCGGAATGACGAACGGCAGCGCGGTCGTCTGGCCTGCGGTCGGCTTGCAGCTTTGCGTCAGCGTCAGTGTGTATGTGCTGTTGGCCGCGTCGTAGTTGCCCACCGCCTTCACGCGGGGGGTGCCGGACTGGCTGTACCAGTGCTTGAAGCGGGGCAGCAGTGCGGCCAGTTCGGACTCGGGATTGGCGTCGGCCTGGGCCTGCGCGAAGTCGTCACAAGTCACAGCCTGACCGTCGTGGCGCTCGAAATACAGTGTCATACCCTTGGCAAAACCTTCGCGGCCCACCAGGGTCTGCATCATGCGCACCACCTCGGCGCCTTTTTCGTAGACGGTGACGGTGTAGAAGTTGTTGATCTCCACGTAGCTGTCGGGCCGCACCGGGTGCGCCATCGGGCCGGCGTCTTCGGGAAACTGCACCGTGCGCAATACCCGTACGTCGTCGATGCGCTTGACGGCACGGGCGGACGGCTCGGCGCACAGGTCCTGCGAGAACTCCTGGTCGCGAAATACCGTCAAACCTTCTTTCAGGCTGAGCTGGAACCAATCGCGGCAGGTCACGCGATTGCCGCTCCAGTTGTGGAAATACTCATGGCCCACGACCGACTCGATACCGGAGTAGTCGGTGTCGGTGGCGGTGGCCTGGGTTGCCAACACGTATTTGGTGTTGAAGATGTTCAGACCCTTGTTTTCCATCGCGCCCATGTTGAAGTCGCTGGTGGCCACGATCATGAAACGCTCCAGGTCCAGCGACAGGCCGAAACGGGCTTCGTCCCACACGATCGAGGCCATCAGCGAGGCCATCGCGTGTTCGGTCTTGCCCAGGTCGCCGCGGCGCACATAGATCTCCAGCAGATGTTCCTTGCCGGCGCGCGAGATGATGCGTTGCTGGCGTGACTCGAGTTGTCCGGCCACCAGTGCGAACAGGTAACAGGGTTTGCGGTGCGGGTCGACCCAGCGCGCGAAATGGCGCCCGGCATTGCCGTCGCCGGTCATCGCGCCACTGTCGATCAGGTTGCCGTTAGACAACAGCACCGGGTAGGCGGCCTTGTTGGCACGCAGGGTCACCGTGTAGGTGGCCATCACGTCCGGGCGGTCCAGGAAATAGGTGATGCGCCGGAAACCCTCGGCCTCGCACTGGGTGAAGAACGAGCCGTTGCTCACGTACAGGCCCATCAGCTTGGTGTTCTTGGCCGGTGTGCAGGTGGTGAAGATCTCCAGGTCAAAGGCGCCCGCCTCGGCCGGGGGCAGGTTGTCGAGCACCAGTTTGCCGCCGTCGATCTTGAACGACGCACTGGCGCCGTTGACCAGTACGCGCGAGAGGTTGAGTTCTTCGCCGTCCAGGCGCAGCGACTGCGCCGGAACGTCCGGGTTGCGGCGCAGCCGCATCTTGTTGAGCACCCGCGTCTTGGTCGGGTCGAGGTCGAAGGTCAGGTCGACGGTGTCGATCCAGAACGCGGGAGCGGTGTAGTCGTCGCGCTGGATGCTGACTGCTGCGCCTTGGTCATCACGGGTCTCAAGCATGCAATGTCTCCAGAAAGTTGTTTTTTATCAGGTCGTGGTAGCTGGTGATATGCGCGATCACATGGTCGCCGGCGAGCTGCCCGGCGCTGTGGCTGGTGCAAACGGCCACTGCCCGCATGCCGGCGCGGCGGGCCGCCTCGATGCCGAACGGCGCGTCCTCGAACACGATGCAGGTGTTTGGATCCGCGCCGATGCGCCGCGCAGCCTCCAGAAATATTGCTGGCTCGGGTTTGCCAGGCAGGCCTTCGTCGCCGCCCACCATGGCGTGTGGCAACGGATCCATTTTCAGGTGCTGCATCGCGAAGGCAATGTTGTGCTTGTCGCCGGCGGTGCCCACGCCGATGCGCAGGCCCTTTGCATGGGCGCTGGCGCTGAACTGCTTGAAACCCGGCACTTCCGTAAACACCGGTGCGAACAGGTCGCGGTAGATCTGCTCCTTATGGTGGATCAGCTCCAAGGCTTCCTGCTGCGCCATGGGTCGGTTGAACAACACTTCCATGCATTCGGCGCCGGTGCGCCCGGTGGTGCGGCGCAGCAGATCGTCGACGTCGATGGTGATGCCGTGGTGCTGCGTGAACGCGATCCAGCTCTTGGCGTGGTAGGGCATGGAATCGATCATCGTGCCGTCCATGTCGAAGATCAGTCCTTGCACCCGCATCACACGCCCTGTTTCAGAGAGGCTTCGATGAACACGTCCAGGTCGCCGTCGAGCACCTTTTGCGTGGCCGAAACCTCGACGTTGGTGCGCAGGTCCTTGATACGGCTGTTGTCGAGCACATAGCTGCGAATCTGGTGGCCCCAGCCCACGTCGGTCTTGGTGTCCTCCAGCTTTTGCTGCTCTTCCTGCTGCTTGCGCAACTCATGGTCGTACAGCTTGGAGCGCAGCCGCTTCCAGGCCACGTCGCGGTTGCTGTGCTGGCTGCGCCCGTCCTGGCACTGCACCACGATACCGGTCGGGAGGTGGGTGAGCCGCACCGCCGAGTCGGTTTTGTTGATGTGCTGGCCGCCGGCGCCACTGGCGCGGTAGGTGTCGGTGCGCACGTCGGAGGGGTTGATATCGATCTCGATCGAGTCGTCTATCTCCGGGTAGACAAACACACTGGCAAAACTGGTGTGGCGCCCGCCCGAGGAGTCGAACGGCGATTTGCGCACCAGCCGGTGCACACCGGTCTCGGTGCGCAGCAGGCCAAACGCGTATTCGCCCTCGACCTTGATCGTCGCGCCCTTGATGCCGGCGGTGTCGCCGGGCGACTCGTCTTCGATCGTGGTCGTGAAACCCTTGCGTTCGGCATACCGCAGGTACTGGCGCAACAACATGCTGGCCCAGTCGCAGGCTTCGGTGCCGCCGGCGCCGGACTGGATATCGACGAAACAGTTCAAAGGATCGGCCGGGTTATTGAACATGCGCAGGAATTCGAGCTTCTCGATCTCAAGCGCCAACTTGCCGGTTTCACCCTCAATTTGCAGCAGGCTGTCGTCGTCGCCCTCGTCCTTGCTCATCTCGAACAACTCGGCGTTGTCGGACAGCTCGGTCGTGAGGCGGCCCAGCGAGACCACGACGTTATCGAGTGACTTTTTTTCGCGCCCGAGTTCCTGGGCTTTTTTCGGGTCGTTCCAGACCGACGGGTCTTCCAGCGAGGCGTTGACTGTCCTCAGGCGTTCAGCTTTGGCATCGTAGTCAAAGATACCCCCGTAACTCTTTGGTCCGCTCGGCCAGGTCTTCGAGTTGGCTGCCGATCTGGTTGATTTGTACTGCGTCCATGGTGCTTTTCCTTGTGGGGGTGATGTCGATCAACCGGGCATTTTCTCATGCGTTGACCGGGCCCCATCAAAGTGCGAGAAAGGGCTCCAGCAGAGCGGCCAACTGGCCGGGTTGGTCATGGTGCAGCATGTGGCCGGCGTCATGCACAACCGCAATGCGGCAGTCGGGCACCGACTGCAGGCGCGCGTGGTAGAGCTCCCGGGTGAAGCTGCCTTTCCACCATTGCCACATGGCGTCGTCTTCGGCTTCCACGGCCAGCACCGGCATGGTGATGTTTTTGTAGATCTCCAGCAGTTCGTCCGCGCGCAGCAACTGGGCGTTGATGATCTTGTGCGCAGGGTCGCCCAGGATCTCCCATTGCCCCTGCGCGTTGCGCCGCGACCAGTGGTTGGCCAGCCATTCGGCCTTGTCGCGGCCCAGCTGGTCGCGCGCCAGCCGCGGATTGGTCTTGGTCAGGCGACTCGCCACGCCGTCGATCGTGTCGTAGGTCGTCAGCGCCATCTCGCCGCGCTGGTGCTTCTTGAGGTGTTCCAGCCATTTGGCATAGCGTCCGGGCGCCTGCCGCGGCTCGGTCGGCGGGCCACCGAAACCCTCCAGATTGACCAGCCGGCGCACCCGCTCCGGGCGGATGCCGCCATAGAACATCACTACGTTGCCGCCCATGCTGTGCCCGACCAGGTCGATCGGGCCGTCGGGCGAGAAATGGTCGACCAGGAAATCGAGGTCGGCAATGTAGTCCGGGAACCAGTAGTTGTCGACGCCGCCACCATTGGTGTCGCCATAGCCCCGCCAGTCGGGGGCGATGACAAGGCGGCCCTGCATGAAGGCGTCAGAAAGCGCATCGACGACGAACTGGAACGACGCGGCGACGTCCATCCAGCCGTGCACCATCACCAGGGGCGGCACGCCGGGGTCGGCTTCGCCCCAGCAACGCACGTTGTATTGCAGGCCGCGGATCGGCACTTGAACCGTGCGCGAAGGTCTTTTGAGTTGGTACATTAAGGCAATCATAAGGAGACAAGGCGTGGTACGCAGTCAAGTCGACGACAGGGTCCCTGCGGTTCTTGACCAGGACCACTACGGCGCGATGCACCGCAGCTTCGGCTGGCAGGTGCCGCAACACTTCAACATGGCGCAGGCCTGTTGCGGTCAATGGGCGCGGCGTGCAGACGCCGCCAGCCGGGTCGCGGTGCTCGCTGACGGCACTGCGCAGGTGCCGGAATCCTGGTCCTATGCGCAGCTGCAACAGGCCAGCAACCGCCTGTCCAATGCATTGGTAGTGCTGGGGGTACAGCGTGGCGACCGGGTGGCCATCGTGCTGCCGCAACGCTTCGAGACCGCCGTGGCCTACATGGCGGTGCTGCAGATCGGTGCGGTGGCGATGCCGCTGTCGATACTGTTCGGGCCCGAGGCGATGGAGTTCCGGCTGCACGACAGCGAGGCAGTGGTGGCGATTTGCGACGCGGGTGCCATCGACGCGCTGGAGTCGGTGCGCGACAACTGCCCGCTCCTGCGCTCCGTGATCCGGGTCGGTGCGCACGGCGGCGACCGCAATCCGGAATATGCCGCGGTGCTGGCCCAGGAGTCGGAGCAGTTCTCGCCTTGCGACACCTTGGCCGAAGAAGCGGCGGTGCTGATCTACACCAGCGGCACCACCGGCCAGCCCAAGGGAGCGCTGATTGCGCACCGCGGGCTGATCGGCAACCTGAGCGGTTTTGTCTGCAGCCAGAACTGGTTTGGCTTCGACCCGGTGCGCAAGGGCTCCGAGTCCGAGGCGGTGTTCTGGTCGCCGGCGGACTGGGCCTGGACCGGCGGCCTGATGGATGCCCTGCTGCCGACGCTGTATTTCGGGCGCCCGATCGTCGCCTGGAACGGCCGCTTCAGCCCGCAGACCGCGTTCGAGTTGATGCAGACCTATGGCGTCACGCACAGCTTCATTTTCCCGACCGCACTCAAGGCGATGATGAAAGCCTATCCGCAGCCCAAACAGGAGTTCCACCTGGTGTTGCAGGCCATCATGAGCGCCGGCGAGGCTGTGGGCGACGCCGTGTTCGACTATTGCCAGCAGCAACTGGGTGTCACTGTCAACGAGATGTTCGGCCAGACCGAGATCAACTACATCGTCGGCAATAGCGCCCTGAACGAGCAACGCGCGCATGGCGTAGGCTGGCCCGCCAAAGCCGGCAGCATGGGCAAGGGTTATCCGGGCCATCGGGTGATGGTCATCGACGAGGCCGGGCAGGAATGCCCGGTTGGTGTGCCGGGCGACGTGGCGGTGAACCGCTTCGATGTGCACGGCCAGCCCGACCCGGTGTTTTTTCTGGGCTACTGGAAAAACCCGGCCGCCACCGCTGCCCGTTTCACCGGCGATTGGTGCCGCACCGGCGACCTCGCCACCCGCGATGCCGATGGTTACCTGTGGTACCAGGGCCGCGCCGACGATGTGTTCAAGGCTGCGGGTTACCGCATCGGGCCAGGCGAGATCGAGAACTGCCTGGTCAAGCACCCGGCGGTGCTCAATGCAGCCGTGGTCCCAAAGCCCGATCCGGAGCGCGGGGCGGTAATCAAGGCCTACGTCGTGTTGTCGCCCGCGTATGCCACCCGTCGGCTGGCGCAGCCGCGCAGGCAGCAAGCCTTCGACGCCGAACTCACGGCGCAGCTGCAGGCCCATGTGAGGGGCAAGCTCGCGCCCTACGAGTACCCGAAGGAGATCGAGTTTGTGGCTGAGTTGCCGATGACCACCACTGGCAAGGTGCAACGCCGGGTACTGCGGCTGCGCGAGGAAGCACGCGCCCAGCAGCGGGCGCAGGCCGCAAAGGCATAGACTCGCCGCTTTGATTGATGCAAACAGGAAATCCATGAACACGATCCAGCTCGGTCACAGCGACCTGCATGTCACTCCCATCTGCCTGGGCACGATGACCTTCGGCGAACAGAATACCGAGGCCGACGGCCATGCCCAGCTCGACTACGCGTTGTCGCGCGGCATCAACTTCATCGACACCGCCGAGTTGTATCCGGTGATGGCGCGTGCCGAGACCTACGGCAGCACTGAACGCATCATCGGCAGCTGGCTGGCGAAGAACCCGGGCAAACGCAAGGAGATCGTGCTGGCCAGCAAGGTCGCCGGGCCGGCGCGCGGCTGGCAGTGGATCCGCGGCGGCAGTGCGCCGGATCGCAAGAGTGTGGTCGAGGCCTGCGACGCGTCGCTCAAGCGGCTGCAGACCGACTGCATCGACCTCTACCAGATCCACTGGCCCAGCCGCAACATCCCGCTGTTCGGCACGCTGTATTTCGATCCGGCGGACGAACGCGAGGTGCCCTCCATCCACGAGGTGCTCGAAGGCATGGCCGAGCTGGTCAAGGCGGGCAAGATCCGCTACCTCGGGCTGTCCAACGAGACACCCTGGGGCGTGATGGAGTTCAGCCGCCTGGCACAGCTGCATGGCCTGCCGCGCGTGACCAGCTTGCAAAACGCCTACAGCCTGCTGAACCGGCATGTCGAGAACGGGCTCGACGAGGTGTGTTTCCGCCAGCAGGTCGGTGTGCTGGCGTATTCGCCGCTGGCCTTCGGCCGGTTGACCGGCAAATACGACAAGGGCGGCTTCGACAAGGACGGCAAACCTGTCGGCCGGCTGACCCATTTCCCGCCGACCTGGAGCCCGCGTTACGGCCGGGCCGAATCCGTCATTGCAACGCGCCGCTACATGGAGATCGCGCGCGCTTACGGACTGACGCCGACCCAGCTGGCGGTTGCTTTTTGCCTGCACAAGCCGTGTATTGCCAGCACCATCGTCGGCGCCACGTCGGTGGCACAGCTCGGCGAATGCCTGGACAGCGCCGAGATCGTGCTCAAGCCGGAGGTGCTGCAGGCGATCGATGCCGTGCGCTGGGACATGCGCGACCCGGCGCAATAGGACGGGTACGGCAGGCAGGGGCAACCATGGCCAAACGCGAACATGTTTCGGAGACGCCGGCGACCCGCCTGCTGCGGGAGAACAAGGTCGACTTCACCGAGCACCCCTATGACTATGTCGAGCATGGCGGGGCCGGACACAGCGCCGAGGTGCTGGGCATGGACCCGTATGCCGTGGTCAAGACGCTGGTCATGCAGGACGACCACGCCCGGCCGCTGCTGGTGTTGATGCACGGCAACCGCAAGGTCAGCACACGCAATCTGGCGCGACAGATCGGGTGCAAGTCGGTCGTGCCCTGTGCGGTCGATGTCGCCAACCGGCACAGCGGTTATCTGGTGGGGGGCACCTCACCGTTCGCAACCCGCAAGGCGATGCCGGTGTATATCGAGCAGACCATTCTGGCGTTGCCACGCATCCTGATCAACGGCGGCCGGCGCGGTTATCTGGTCGGTTTGACGCCCGATGTCTGCGTGCGGCTGCTCGATGCCCGGCCGGTGTCGTGCGCGCTGGCAGAATAGGGCCGCATAGCGTCCTTGGAGGGCGCGTCGGAGACATTGACTGATGGACCCATCCAATCCCCTGTGGCCTTATCTGGCCGTGCTGATCGCCTACCTGATGGGCTCGTTGTCGTTCGCGGTGATCGTGAGCCGGGTCATGGGGCTGAACGACCCGCGCAGCTATGGCAGCAAGAATCCGGGCGCGACCAATGTGCTGCGATCGGGCAACAAGCTGGCCGCAGTGGTGACGCTGTTGCTCGACGGCGTCAAGGGCTGGTTACCGGTGGCGCTGATCAGCTGGTATGGCAAACCGTACGGCATGTTCGAGGGCACCATGGCCATGGCCGGCCTGGCCGCGTTCCTGGGCCACCTGTTTCCGGTCTTTTTCCGGTTCCAGGGGGGCAAGGGCGTTGCTACCGCGCTGGGCATGCTGCTGGGATTGAGTTGGATCCTGGGCCTGGCGGTGGCGGCTAGCTGGGTCATCGTGGCGCTGTTTTTTCGCTATTCGTCGCTGGCCTCGCTGGTGGCCGCGGTGTTTGCGCCGGTGTATTACATCTTTGGCGATGGCGTGGCCTGGTACCTGGACAAGAGCGTGTTGCTGGCGCTGGTGCTGATGGGGTTGCTGCTGCTGTGGCGCCATTCGCCCAATATCAATCGCTTGCTCAAGGGATCCGAGCCGCGGCTTGGCGCCAAGAAGACCTGACCTGACTACCCCCTTGCGCCGTCGACAGCCTCCCTTGGAGGCCGTTGTATTTCAGGACTGTTGGGCCGCGTAGGCGCCCAGGCGCAGTATCAGGTGGTGATTGAGCCGCACCCGTACCAGGGCCGCTGCCAGTGCCGAATGGATCTGCGGGCTGCCATGCGCGGTGCGGTGTAGCCGGGGTTGCCCCACCACCAGACCTTCCTCGTTGAGCACAATCGCCACATGGGGCAGGTTGGGCTTGCTTGACCGGCGCATCACGACCGCCACCTCGTCGTTGTCGAGCCGCACGAAAGTGCCCGGAGGGCACAAGCCGACAGCCCGTATCAGGGCATTGCCGATTTCGTCGGAGTGTTCGCTCACGTCCTGGATGATGGAGCGCACCGAATCGGTTGCGCTGCGCCCGGCGCGTGATTTGCGCGGACTGATCATCGCGCCGTACCGGTCAACCGTGCGCACGATGCGCGCCAACCGGTCGACCGGCGTCAACGACGCCAGCGGCTTGCTGTCGGTGATCTCGTCATGATGGTGGTCCACGATGTCGAGCCACAGCGGGTCGGTGATACCCAGGTCGGCCAGCATCGTGCGACCCAGGCCCGGGTGCGCACGAATGCCCAGTTGCTGGGTTTCAGAGGGTTTGTCGAGCTGGCTGGCCAGCTCGTCCTGTAGCGCGGTCATGCCGATGTTCATGGTCAGGGCGGCGTGCACCATGGAGTCGCGTTCGTCTTGTGGCAATTTCAGTTCCACGCCGATCAGGTGCGTGAGCACCGCGCACACCAGTGCGTGCGAGGCGCTGTAGCCCACCGGCGAGTTGGCCGCCAGCTGGAACAAAAGGTACAGCCCGACGTCGGCGTCGCGCCCGAGCAGTGCCTGCATCCAGCGGTCGTATTGCCAGACGCGCTGCTCGAATTCCTGCACGCTGGGCGAGCTGCCCAGGACGATGCCCAGGCCCGCCTCGAGGTCCGACCACAGGCCGAGCAGATCCTCGTATTCGGTTTCGCTCTGGACGTTGACGTTGACGTTGACGTTGACGGTCATGCTCGGATCCGCCAGGCAAGTGAACAGGACGGCCGCATCAGTAGCGTTTCTCCAGCACCATTTGCTCGTTGTTTCGGGTCATCTGGAACCGGGTCAGGAAGCTGTTGCCCAGCAAGATGAAGGGCATCGTGACCGGCGTCACGACAGCCTCGAGATCGCGTATCTCGACGTCGTTCATGCGTACCGAATTGAGCCGGACCCTCCAGCCCGGCACGGTGCCGTTGGCCGTGGCCACCTGCACTGGCTGGCCCTGCTTGTATTTGAGGCCGATCCGGTCGGCGTCCGTTACGCTGATGCCGATGGCGGTGGCACCGGTATCGATGAGAAATTGCACCGGTCGGGAGTTCACCTGGCCCTGCGTCACGAAATGCCCGCCGGAGTCGGCCGACAGCACGATTCGCGCGCCCGTGCCGGCCGCGACCGGTTGACCGACGCTGACCGGCGCCTGCCCGATGCGCAGCGTCTGGCGCTGGCCGGCGATGTCGAGCACGGCAGACTGTCCTTGGGTGGAAACCACGCGTACACCGCGGAATGTCTCCCCTGGTGCCACGGCCCTGGGTTCGCTGCCATCGACCACCAGCAACGCCTTGGCACCGAGCATGCCCGACAGGTTGACCTCTTGACCATGCGCCGCCGGCCAGATGCCCGCGGCCAACAGAATCAGCGTTACGCTGGCTGTGCAGGCTTGCGCACGTCGGATCATCGTGGATCAGTCACGGAAATTATTGAAACTCAGCGGCAGATCGGGGATGTCCTTGCGGATCAGCGCCATCGCGGACTGCAGATCGTCGCGCTTGACGCCGGTGATACGCACCGCATCGCCCTGGATCGCCGCCTGCAGCTTGAGCTTGCTGTCTTTGATCATGCGCTGGATCTTCTTGGAGACTTCGGTCTCGATGCCGTTGCGTACCTTGATCACCTGCTTGACCCTGTCGCCGCCCATCTTCTGCACATCGCCGCGGTCGAGAAAACGGACGTCGACGCCGCGCTTGGTCATCTTGTTGCGCAAGACATCCTCGATCTGGGACAGCTGGAACTCGGCGTCGCCGATCATCGTGATGTCTTTTTCCTTGAGCTCGATCGCAGCTGCGGTTCCCTTGAAGTCGAACCGGGTGGTAATTTCCTTCACGGTGTTGTCTACCGCGTTGCGTACTTCCGCGAGATCGGCCTCGCAAACCGTGTCGAATGAGGGCATGGTGTTACCAGTTGAAATATCGGCCGCACCAAGGGGCGATGCGACAATCCCGTCATGTTAGTCGAGAAAAACGTCCCGCTTCAAGCCTGCAACACGTTTCACATCGTGGCAAAGGCGTTTTCACTGGTGCGAGTGACCTGTGTCGACGATTTGCTGCGCGTCATTGCCGACCCCGATCTGGCCGCCCAGCCCAAGTTCATCCTGGGCGGCGGCAGCAACATTGTGCTGACAGGCGACGTCAAGCCGCTGGTGCTCAAGATCGAGGTCATGGGTAAACGTCTGGTGCATGAGGACGACAAGGGGTTCACGATCGAGGTGGGTGCCGGCGAAAACTGGCATGACGCCGTGGCCTGGACCTTGGACCAGGGCTACCCTGGGCTGGAAAACCTGGCGCTGATTCCTGGCACCGTGGGCGCCACACCCGTGCAGAACATCGGCGCGTACGGCCTGGAGTTGCAGGATCGCTTCGATTCGCTCGATGCGGTCGACCTGGCGACCGGTGCGCGCTATAGCCTGAACGCCGCTCAATGTGGTTTCGGCTACCGCGACTCCGTCTTCAAGCACCCGGCGCCGGACGGCACCGGCGCGCTGGCGGGCGCAGACGGCGTGCCGGTGGCCGGCTTCGGGCTGCGCGACCGCGTCGTCATCACCCAGGTGCGATTGTTTCTGCCCAAGCCGTGGAAGCCGGTGCTCGGTTATGCCGACCTGGAGCGCAAGATGCACGAAACAGGCATCACGGAACCCGATGCGCGGCAGATATTCGACTGGGTGTGCGCCATCCGCAGCGCCAAGTTGCCCGATCCCGCCGTGCTGGGCAATGCTGGCAGTTTTTTCAAGAACCCGTCGGTCACCAGGGAACAGTGCGACGACATCATCCAGCGTGAGCCGCGCATCGTGCATTACCCGATGGACAGCGGGGGCGTGAAGCTCGCCGCCGGCTGGTTGATCGACGCCTGTGGCTGGAAGGGCAAGTCGGTTGGCAACGCGGCGGTGTACGAGCGCCAGGCACTGGTGCTGGTCAACCGGGGCGACGCCACCGGTGGCGAGGTCATGACACTGGCCCGCGCCATTCAGACCAGCGTCTATGAGCGTTTCGGCATCCGGCTCGAGCCCGAGCCGGTGGTGGTCTGATCAGCGCGCGCAGCGTCGGCGAAAAACGGATCCGTCAGGGCTTGTGGTCGCCCGTCAGGCTCAGCAGGTCACCACCTTCGGTCATGGTGAGCAGCCCGGTCTTGGCATAAATCGCCAGCTTGCTGCGCGTATCCGTGATGTCGAGGTTGCGCATCGTGAGTTGGCCGATCCGGTCCTGCGGCGAGAAAGCCGACTCGCCTTTTTCCATCGTCAGGCGCTCCGGGTGGTAGGTCAGGTTGGGCGACTCGGTGTTAAGCAGTGAATAGTCGTTGCCGCGGCGCAGCTCGAGCGTGACTTCGCCGGTGATCGCGCGCGCCACCCAGCGCTGCGCGGTTTCGCGCAACATGATCGCCTGTGAGTCGAACCAGCGGCCCTGGTACAGCAAGCGGCCGAGTTTGCGGCCATGGTCGCGGTACTGCTCGATTGTGTCTTCGTTGTGGATGCCGGTTACCAGTCGCTCGTAGGCGATGAACAGCAGCGCCAGCCCTGGCGCCTCGTAGATGCCGCGGCTCTTGGCCTCGATGATGCGGTTCTCGATCTGGTCGCTCATGCCCAGGCCGTGGCGTCCGCCGATGCGGTTGGCCTCGAGAATCAGTTCGACCAGGTCGCTGTATTCCACGCCGTTCAGCGCCACCGGCTGGCCCTCCTCGAAACGCACCGTGACTTCTTCGCGCTTGACCTCGACGTCGTCGCGCCAGAACGCCACACCCATGATCGGCTGCACGATCTTGATGCCGCTGTTGAGGAACTCCAGGTCCTTGGCCTCATGCGTTGCGCCCAGCATGTTGGAGTCGGTGGAGTAGGCCTTTTCGGCCGACATCTTGTAGCCAAAGCCGGCCTTGGTCATGAAGGCCGACATCTCGGCGCGGCCTCCGAGTTCGTCGATGAAGGCCTGGTCCAGCCAGGGTTTGTAGATCTTCAGGCTCGGGTTGGTCAGCAGGCCGTAGCGGTAGAAACGCTCGATGTCGTTGCCCTTGTAGGTGCTGCCGTCACCCCAGATGTTCACATCGTCGTCCTTCATGGCCGACACCAGCATGGTGCCGGTGACGGCGCGCCCGAGCGGCGTGGTGTTGAAGTAGGTGACCCCGGCGGTGGTGACGTGAAAGGCGCCGGCCTGCAGCGCGGCAATGCCCTCGGCTGCCAGCTGGCTGCGGCAGTCGATCAGGCGTGCCTTTTCGGCGCCGTATTGCATCGCCTTGCGCGGAATCTCCTCATAGTCCGGTTCGTCCGGCTGGCCCAGATTGGCGGTGTAGGCATACGGCACCGCCCCCTTGTTGCGCATCCAGTGCAGCGCCGCGCTGGTATCGAGCCCGCCGGAGAAGGCAATGCCGACTTTCTGGTTCAGCGGCAGGTTTTGAAGAATGGTGGACATGTTCGGGTTCCTGGTTCAGCCGTAGTGGCAGATGTAGTGGTAGGGCTCGGTCACGCGGATGTCGAAACGCGCGTTCGCGGCGACCTGGAACGACTCGCCGGCCGAGGACCTGCGCCATGCGGTGTCGCCCTCGAGGCGGTATTCGCACCAGCCTGCCACACATTCCATGACCTCGGCCTGGCCGGTGGAGAACGTCTGTTCGGTCGCAAACACCACGCCGACCGATTTTTTGGTGCCGTCGGGCAGGGTCAGGGCATGGCTGACGCAGCGGTCGCCGAAGTAGACGTTGGCCTGGGTCGTGACGGACACGTCGCTGATTTTTAGCGTGGTCATGGATGGGCAATGCGTGACGAGGACGGGCAGGGCGGGAGCCCCGTGGGCGGGCTGCCAGCTGCCGGTGCGGGTGCACCGGTGGCTCAGCAGGCATGGATTTTAGGCTACGGCGACGGCTCGGCGGCGCGCCACCTGGCAGCTCAGGGTAGACGCGACTCCCAGGTGTCTGCCTTGAAACCGACCGTCACATCGGCGTTGCTCGACCCGCCCCAGGCCACGACCGGGCGCTTGATCACGCTGGGGTTGGCCAGCATGATGGCGCGCGCGCTGGCGCTGTCCACGGCGCTTTCCCGGGTTTTTTCGTCCAGTTTGCGCCAGGTGGTGCCCTTACGATTGAGCAAGCTCTCCCAGCCGGCATGCGCGAGCCACTGGTCGAGTGGTGCCGGCGGAACGCCCGCGAGCTTGAAATCATGGAACGTGTATGCCAAGCCATGCTCGTCCAGCCATTGGCGCGCCTTCTTGACGGTGTCGCAGTTGCCAATACCGTAAAGCGTGATGGAGTTGTTTGTCATGGCGGCATCATGCCGCAACCGCTTACGCGACAATGCGTCTTGCATGCAAACACAGGTAACCAGGAGGCTTGCTTGAGCCCAGATCCCGCCCAATTTCAGACCCTTGCCGATTGGCTCGACCATTGCGAGCGCCTGCACCCCACGAGCATCGAGATGGGGCTCGACCGGGTGCGCGCGGTCGCTGATCGCATGGGCATCCGCTTCACCTGCCCGGTGATCACCGTGGCCGGCACCAATGGCAAGGGCTCGACCTGCGCCATGCTCGAGGCAATTCTGGGGGAGAGCGGCTACCGCACCGGCGTCTATACGTCGCCGCATCTGGTGCATTTCCAGGAGCGGCTGCGGCTGCGCGGTGAGGCCGTCTCGGTCGACCTTCTGGTGCAGGCGTTTGCCCGGGTGGAGCACGCGCGCTGCCAGGTGCCGCCCGATGTCTCGCTGACGTATTTCGAGTTTTCCACGCTCGCCATCCTGGACCTGATGGCGCGTGCGGAGCTGGACGTGGTGATCCTGGAGGTGGGGCTGGGGGGTCGGCTCGACGCGGTCAACATCATCGACTCCGACTGCGCGGTGATCACCAGCGTTGACCTCGACCACATGGAATTCCTCGGGCCCGACCGCGAAAGCATCGGGCGCGAGAAGGCCGGCGTGATGCGCACCGGGCGACCGGTCATCGTCAGCGACCCGGTGCCGCCCCAGAGCGTGCTCGACCATGCGCTGGAAATAGGCGCCGACCTGTGGCGGCTGGGCGTGGATTTCAACTTCACCGGCGACAAGCAGCAATGGGCCTGGGCCGGCCGCGGCCGCCGCTATGCCGGCATGGCCTATCCGGCGCTGCGCGGTGCCAACCAGTTGCTCAACGCCAGTGGTGTGCTGGCAGCACTGACCGCACTGCGCGAGCAGCTACCAGTGACGGCCCAGGCGGTGCGCAACGGGCTGGCAATGGTCGCTTTGCCTGGCCGGTTCCAGATTGTTCCCGGCGAGCCGACGCTGGTGCTCGACGTGGCGCACAACCCGCATGCGGCCGCGGCGCTGGCCGTGAACCTCGATGCAATGGGTTTCTTCCCGACGACCCATGCGGTTTTTGGTGCCATGGCCGACAAGGACCTGGTGCCGATGTTCGAGCGCCTGAACCCGATCATCGACCGTTGGTATTTCACTGACCTGCCTATCGGCCGGGCCGAAACCGGTGCCCGGTTGTGCTCCCGCTGGCAGGCCGTCAACAAGCGCCCGGATACCTCTGCGCAGGCTTTTTCCGACCCGGCGCAGGCGCTGCGCGCAGCGGTCGATGCGGCAGACCCGGCTGATAGAATCGTGGTCTTTGGATCGTTCCACACAGTGGGTGGCGTGTTGAAGGACGGCGTGCCGCGCCTTGCCGCCAAACACATGAACCCGTAACCCCCCCTCATGGCTTTGTTCAAGTTCCGCAAGGGCCGCGATGAGCTGCCGGCGCCGGCTCCCAAGGCACCCACCGTCGAGGCCGTGCGCAGGCGCGCCATGCACCGACTCATCGGGGCAGCCGTACTCGTGCTGGCCGGCGTGATCGGCTTCCCGCTGATCTTCGACAACCAGCCGCGCCCGATTTCCGTCGACCTGCCGATCGAGATCGTTGACAAATCCAGGGTCAAGCCGCTGGTGTTGCCGTCTGCGCCACCGGCCAGCGGCGTCATGGTTGCCGCGCCTGGCGCTTCGGCCCAGGCGCCCGCACAGCCGCCGGAAGCCGCGCCCACACCGACCGTTGTGGCGCCCGTCGACACCGCTACCGCTGCGCCCGCAGCACCGAGGACACCCACCATCACGGACGAAAAACCCGAGGTGCGTTCGCTCGATGCGAAAAAGGCGCGCGCGCTGCTCGAGGCGCGGCCGCTGCGGGCCGAAGCGGCTGGCGCTCCTGCCAAGGCGCCGGCGGTTGTCGCAGCCAAGCCCCCTGCTGCTGCGGAAATACCAGCCGCGGCAAGCGCCAAGACCGCGGCCTCGGATGACCGCTTCGTGGTTCAGGTCGGGGCTTTTGCCGATGCGTCCAAGGTGCGCGAAGTGCGTCGCAAGGTCGAGGCCGCAGGCCTGAAGACCTATACCCAGGTGGTGAGTACGTCCGAGGGCGATCGCACCCGGGTACGCGTGGGTCCGTTCACGGACCGCGCGTCCGCCGACAAGGCCGCAGAAAAGGTCCGCCAGCTCAAGCTCGCGGCCGCCGTCCTGACGCTGTAACGCACCTGCCGCAATGATGGTCACGCTGGACTGGATCTTCCTGGTGGTTTTGGCCCTGTCGCTGCTGATCGGCGCCTGGCGCGGGCTGATCTACGAGGTGCTGTCGCTAGGTACCTGGGTGGCCGCGTTTTTCGTGGCCCAGTGGTTCGCGCCGGTGGCCGCGCAGTGGTTGCCGATGGCCGGTGCCACAGAGACGATCCAGTACGCGGCAGGCTTTATTGTGGTTTTCATCCTGGCGATGTTCGCCGGCTCCATACTGACCTGGCTCATCAGCCGGCTGTTCCGGGTGGCGGGCCTGCGCCCGGCGGACCGGATGCTCGGCGCCATGTTCGGCGCATTGCGCGGGGTTGTATTGATGCTGGTGACCACCGTGCTGGTGGGCATGACGCCAATGCAGCATGACGCATGGTGGGCCGAGTCCGTGGGGGCGCATTGGGCCAGTGCGATGGTCAAGGGCCTCAAGCCGGTATTGCCGCAGGATTTCGTCAAGTATTTGCCCTGACGGGCCCCGACCACGGCCGGCGCCTTTGCCGGTGGGGTGGCATTGAGCAGGATTCAGTTATGTGCGGAATTGTTGGTGTTGTCAGTAACGCGCCGGTCAACCAGCTGATCTATGACGCGTTGCTGCTGTTGCAGCATCGCGGACAGGACGCAGCCGGTATCGTGACGCAGCAGGAGCGCAAGTTCTTCATCCACAAGGCCAAGGGCCTGGTGCGCGATGTGTTTCGCACCCGCAACATGCGCGCCCTGCCGGGCAACTCCGGCCTGGGGCAGGTACGTTACCCGACCGCGGGCAACGCCTACAGCGAGGAAGAAGCCCAGCCGTTTTATGTCAATGCGCCGTTTGGCATCGTGCTGGTGCACAACGGCAACCTGACCAATGCGCAGGAGCTCAAGTCGGAGCTGTTCCTGACCGACCACCGGCACATCAATACCGAGAGCGATTCCGAGGTGCTGCTCAACGTGCTGGCCCATGAGATCGAGACCGTGACCCGCGGCCTGCCGCTGCAACCCGCCGACCTGTTCGCGGCGGTGCGTAATGTGCATCGCCGTGTGCGTGGCTCGTACGCCGTCATTGCGGTGATCGCCGGTCACGGGGTGCTGGCGTTTCGCGACCCCTACGGCATCCGGCCCCTGTGCATCGGTCAGGGTGACGGCACGACGCTGGTGGCCAGCGAATCGGTGGTGATGGAAGGCACGGCGCACAAGTTCGTGCGTAACGTCGATCCCGGTGAGGCGGTGTTCATTGACCTGCAGGGGCAGATTCACGCGCAACAGTGCGCCGAGAAGACCCGCCTGGCGCCGTGCATCTTCGAATTTGTCTACCTGGCCCGTCCCGATTCGACGATGGACGGCATCTCGGTCTACCAGGCGCGGCTGAACCTGGGCGAGGCGTTGGCCAGGCGCGTGGTGTCGACCGTGCCGCCGAGCGATATCGACGTCGTCATTCCTATCCCTGAGTCGAGCCGCCCGAGCGCGGCGCAACTGGCCCAGTTGCTCGGTTTGCCGTACCGCGAAGGTTTCGTCAAGAACCGCTATGTCGGTCGCACCTTCATCATGCCCGGGCAGGCGGTGCGCAAGAAGTCGGTACGCCAGAAGCTCAACGCGATCATCAGCGAGTTCAAGGGCCGCAACGTGCTGCTGGTGGACGACTCGATCGTGCGCGGAACCACCAGCCGCGAGATTGTGCAGATGGCGCGCGATGCGGGCGCACGCAAGGTCTACCTGGCCAGTGCCGCCCCGCCGGTGCGTTACCCGAACGTGTACGGCATCGATATGCCGACCAGCGAGGAGCTGGTGGCGCACAACCGCAGCGTGGCCGAGATCCAGCAGATCATCGGCTGCGATGCGCTGATCTACCAGGACATTGACGCCATGAAAATGGCGATCGGCCGCTTGAACCCGGCGATCACCGAATTCGACGCTTCGTGTTTCGACGGCGTATACGTGACAGGCGACATCACTGCGGCCGATATCGCCCGCATGAGCGCGAGCCGGGCCGAGGGCGCCGACGAAGAAGGCGACGACGCCTCCTTGGCCCATACCAACAACGCGCACGCCTGATGACCGACGCAAAAAGCAAACCGACACTGCACCGTGACACGCTCGCGGTGCATGCCGCCGTGGCCCGCAGTCAGTATGGCGAAAACTCCGAGGCCCTGTACCTCACAAGCGGTTATGTGCAGCCAGATGCCGCGTCCGCGGCGCGACGCTTCGGTGGTGAGGAGGAGGGTTATACCTACAGCCGGCTGGGCAACCCGACCGTCACCAGCATGGAGTTGCGCCTGGCCGCGCTCGAGGGTACCGAAGCGGCGCTGGCCACGGCCTCCGGCATGGCGGCGATTTTGCTGATGTGCATGGCCCTGCTCAAGGCCGGCGACCATATCGTATGTTCGCACTCGATGTTCGGCTCGACCATCAAGCTGATCGGTACCGAGTTTGCCAAGTTTGGCGTGCAGAGCAGTTTCGTGTCGCAGACCGACGTGGCGCAATGGAAGGCGGCCATCAAGCCCAACACCCGGCTGCTGTTTGCCGAGACACCCACCAACCCGCTGACCGATGTGTGTGACATCCGTGCGCTGGCCGACATCGCGCACAACGCCGGCGCGCTGCTGGTGGTCGACAACTGTTTCTGCACGCCGGCGCTCCAGCGCCCGGTCGAATTAGGCGCCGATCTGATCGTGCACTCCGGCACCAAATATCTCGATGGTCAGGGCAGGGTGATGGCCGGTGCCTTGTGCGGCACCAAACAGATGGTGAACGAAAAGTTGTTGCCGGTGCTGCGCAGTGCCGGCATGACCTTGTCGCCGTTCAATGCCTGGGTCGTGCTCAAGGGCATGGAGACACTGGGTATCCGCATGGAGGCGCAAAGTCAGCGCGCGCTGACACTGGCCAGCTGGCTGGAGCAGCAGCCGCAGGTCGCGCGTGTCTATTACCCCGGGCTGCCCAGCCATCCGCAGCATGCGCTGGCCATGGCCCAGCAGTCGGGCAAGGGCGGCGCCGTGGTGTCGTTCGAGCTGCGCTCCGACAGTGCACCGCAGGCGCGTGAACGGGCTTTCAAGCTGCTCGATACGACACAGACGATCAGCCTGTGTACCAACCTGGGCGATGTGAAGTCGCTGCTCTCGCACCCGGCCAGCACATCACATGGGCGCTTGAGTGAAGACCAGCGCCAGTCGGCCGGAATTGGGCAGGGCCTGGTGCGGCTGGCCGTGGGCCTGGAGCATGTGGGCGACCTGCAGGCCGACCTGGAACGCAGCTTTGCCGCACTTTAGACAGGACAGACAAGACAGGGCCAGACCATGACACGCAGAATCCGCACCCGCATCGCCCCGTCGCCCACCGGTTTCCTGCACCTGGGAACCGCGCGCACGGCGCTGTTTTCATGGGCGTTTGCGCGCCACCATGGTGGCGACTTCATCCTGCGCATCGAGGACACCGACGTTGCGCGCTCGACCCAGGAGGCGGTAGACCAGATCATCGCCGCGATGCAGTGGCTGCAGCTCGGCTATGAGGAGGGACCGTTCTACCAGATGCAGCGGCTCGAGCGTTACCGAGCCGTAATCGCGCAGATGCTGACCGAGGGCACGGCCTACCACTGTTATTGCCAGCCGGACGAGCTCGACGCAATGCGCGAGGCGCAGCGTGCGCGTGGCGATAAGCCCCGCTACGACGGCCGCTGGCGTCCGGAGCCCGGCAAGACGCTGCCGGCCGTGCCGCAGGGCATGGCCCCTGTGGTGCGGTTTCGCAACCCGGTCGACGGTGACGTCAGCTGGGACGACCTGGTCAAGGGAACCATCACGATCAGCAACCACGAACTCGACGATCTGATCATCGCGCGCGCCGACGGAACCCCCACCTACAACTTCTGTGTGGTGGTGGACGACTGGGATATGGAGATCAGCCATGTGCTGCGCGGCGACGACCATGTCAACAACACGCCGCGGCAGATCAACATCCTGCGGGCGCTCGGCGCCGAACTGCCGGTCTACGGCCATGTGCCGATGATCCTCGGCCCCGATGGCGACAAGTTGTCCAAGCGCCATGGTGCGGTCAGCGTGATGCAGTATGAAGAGGCCGGTTACCTGCCCGACGCCATGGTCAACTATCTGTCGCGCCTGGGCTGGAGCCACGGCGACGACGAGTTGTTCAGCCGCGAGCAGATGGTGGCCTGGTTCGACGGCAAGCACCTGGCGAAAAGCCCGGCGCAATGGGACGCCGCCAAACTCAACTGGGTCAACGCACAGTACATCAAGGCCATGGCCGACGCAACGCTGGCGCCGCTGGTAGCGGCCCAGATGGCCCGCCTGAACGTCGTGGCGGCCTGCGACGACCGTTTGGTGGCCATCTGCGCCCTGTTCAAGGACCGCTGCGACACCACGGTGGCACTGGCCCAGTGGGCCAACGGGTTTTATGCACCGGTATCGTCAGACCCCTCCGAGCGCGAACGCCACGTGACCGATGCGGTGCGCCCGGCGCTGGCGCTGCTCGCCGACAAGCTGGCGACCTGCACCTGGGACAAGGTTTCGGTGGCCGCGACCATCAAGGAAGTGCTGGCCGCCACCGGCATCAAGATGCCGCAATTGGCCATGGCAGCACGCGTGTTGTTGCTCGGCACGGGCCAGACACCATCGCTCGATGCAGTGATTGCGATGTTTGTTCGTGAAGTTGCCATCGGGCGTCTCAAAACGGCCTAGTTTTATGGCTATAATTCGAGGCTCGGAAATTGACGATGCGGTAAGACGCACCGGAGGTTGATAAGGGGGTATAGCTCAGCTGGGAGAGCGCTTGCATGGCATGCAAGAGGTCAGCGGTTCGATCCCGCTTACCTCCACCACCAATTTCCGTATGAGCCGGTAAAACGGTTCGAAAATGAAAGAGAGCTAGTCGCGACATTCAGTTTGAATGTCGCATCGGAGTTCCAAGGCTTTGACCCCATCGTCTAGAGGCCTAGGACACTACCCTTTCACGGTAGGTACCGGGGTTCGAATCCCCGTGGGGTCGCCAGAATCACTGCAAAGTGCAAAGGCAACAAGTTGTTGACGGCCAGTTCGCAAGAGTTGGTGACTTGGCTCGCAAGAGCAAACGTCAGCTACCAGGAGTGGTAGTTCAGTTGGTTAGAATACCGGCCTGTCACGCCGGGGGTCGCGGGTTCGAGTCCCGTCCGCTCCGCCAAAAAATGGATTGAGCCGTTGTAAGTCTTTGATTTGCAACGGCTTTTTTCTTTTTTGCTCCGCTTTTGCTACCCGGTTTGCGATGCGCAGGTACCCGCAGCCCGTGGCGATAGGTGTCCGACAGCGCAAGCGGCTCAAGCAGCGAAGTGCAGCCCCGCCTCGCGCACCCGACCCTTGGGCGGCGGCTGCGGATCCAACCCCAGGTGAGCAAGGATCTTCTCGAATGGCCCACGAGCACACAGGGAACGCGCGCCTACCGTCCGGCGCCCGAGGCGATGCCGCAGGTGGCGCTGTTCGGAACACGCATTCGTGAGTTGCTGGCGAAAGCGCTCACTACCGACGAGCACGGAAGCCTCACCCCGGTGGTGCTCGATCTGTCACCGCAGGCGCATGCCGAGTGGATACGCTTTCACGATGAGGTCGAGCGCGAACTGGGCGCACGAGGCGCATTTCGCGGTGTGCGCGATGTCGCGGCCAAGGCAGCCGAGAACGCCGCTCGGATGGCAGCTTTGTTCCATGTGCTGGAGCATGGCGTCACCGGCACGGTAGCGTCTCAGGAAATCCAGGCTGCAGCCCACATCGTGCGCTGGCATCTGAACGAAGCCCGGCGCCTGCTCGCCGACATGGACACGCCGCCATCGCTCGCCGCAGCGATCCGCCTCGACGGCTGGCTGCGCAACGAAGCGCAGGCCAATGACACGGATCGCGTGCCGACGAAGCGGATCTACCAGTACGGTCCGAATTGTGTCCGCGACAGCCGGGACTTGCGCGCGGCGCTGGCCATCCTTGCTGAGCGCGGACGCGCCCGGATAGAGGAAGACGGGCGTCGCAGGGCAGTCGCGATCAATCCGGCGCTGCTGGATGACCGCACATAGCCTTTGCCGAATAGGTTTTGACACCTGAGGGTGTTGCTACTGTTGCTACTCTCGCTACCGTCAACCACCGCGAATGCTGTTTGGTAGCAGGAGTAGCAAGAGTAGCAGGGGGTATAAGGTCGAAAAGCGCGCGTCAGGCAGAAACGCAGTACAGTGAAATCTAGGTACTAATGTCCATCCTTGACATATTTGGCCATAATTCGTTCTGTCTTTACTCAATACCGAGCACATCATGGGAATGAATGTCAACCTGACGCCTCAACTGGAAGACCTTGTCCGCTCGAAGGTGGCCTCTGGCATGTACACGTCGGCCAGCGAAGTGGTGCGCGAGGCGCTTCGCCTGATGGACGAGCAGGATCGCCTGAGGGGGGCAAAGCTAGAGCAGTTGCGTGGCGATGTCCGCCAAGGGTTGGCCAGCGGGCCGAGTGAACCTTGGGATGCCGAAGCGGTCAAGCGCAACGCGCGCGCACGACGAGGCGCCAGACCGACGGTTTCTTGAATTCCGCATGTCACACGGCGGCCTCTTGCACAGGCCGATATCCTGGAAATCTGGGATTACATCGCTGAAGACAATCCAGCCGCCGCCGATCGCTGGGTGGATCAGCTCGATGCGCAGTTCCGGTTGCTGGCGACCCAGCCGAAGATGGGCCGGGCCCGTAACGAACTGGCAGCGGACGTGCGCAGCTTTCCTGTTGGGCGATACGTTGTTTTCTACGTATCGCTTGATGCCGGAGTCGATGTCGTCCGTGTGCTGCATAGTGCGCGAGACATCGACGCAGTCTTCCATCCGCAGCAGTAAGGGGCCGCCTTCGAGCATTCGCGTACGAGGCCCTACCTACCACCGGCACTCCTGGTCATCGGGTGACGGGACCGGGGCGCGTACCTGTCCTGCATCGACATCGCGCGCCATGCGCAGCGCGCGGCCAATGTCACGGCTGTAGATGCCGGCGACAAGCGCATAGTCGGTGCCGTTGGCCAATGTCAGCGCGTGGTTGTCGTCTTCGGCGACCTGCACCGCCAGCACCGGGCCGAAGATCTCTTCGCGCACGCAGGCATCGTCAGCTGGCAGATCGTCGAGAATCGTCGGCGAGTAGAACCACCCTGTGTCGCGCACGTCATTGGCGCCCTCCTGGCCCCCCACCAGCACCTGACGTCCCCGCTTGCAGGCGTCAGCCACGCAAGCCGCAATCCGTGCCAGTTGCTGGGCCGAGTTGATGGCCCCGACATCCGGGCCGCACAGGCCGTGACCTACCCGCAGGGCGCGCGTCTTCGCAACCAGACGTTCGAGCAACTGCGCATGGATGGACCGATGCACGATCAGACGCGAACCAGCCGAGCAGACCTGGCCAGCGTTCGAATAGATGGCCCACAAGGCGCCATCGCTGGCCGCCTCAACATCACAATCGGATAAGGCGATTAGTGGCGACTTGCCTCCGAGCTCCAGCGTCAGGCTGGTGATGTTCGGCGCGGCGGCCAGTGCGACCCGGATGCCCGTGGGCGCCGAGCCGGTGAACCTCACGAGGCGTACTACAGGATGGGCCACCAGCGCGGCGCCGGCAGCCGTTCCCAGTCCGGTGACGACGTTCACGACACCGGCCGGCAGCCCTGCATCTAGCAGCAATTGCCCGATCAGCAAGGCGGTGAACGGCGTCGTCTCGGCCGGTTTGGCAACCACCGTACAGCCGGCGGCCAGCGCCGGTGCAATGCTGCGCACGAAGGTCGAGGTCGGGTAGTTCCACGGAATGACATGTGCGGTGATGCCGACCGGCTCGCGCAGGCTCCAGGCCATGTGATCGATGGCCCATCGGCATTGAGGCGCCTTCGAGCGTATCTGCCACCCCGGCGTAATACGCGAACATCCGCGCTGCACCGGCCACGTCGCTGCGCGCCTCTGCCCGTGTCTTGCCGGAATCGAGCGCCTCGACGAACGACAGTCGTTCGGCGCGCTCCACCATCAGGAGCGCCGCGGCGCCCAGCACCTTGCTGCGTTCGGTCGGCGACGTGCGGCGCCACAGCGCCAGGCCGCGCGTTGCGGCCTGTAGCGCGCGCTCCACGTCTTCGGCATCGCCAGCGGCAAACGACGCAAACGCACGGCCAGTGCCGGGATCGAAGCTCTCCATCGTCGCACCCGACACGGCAGGCTGGAGTTGTCCATCGATCAGGTGGCCTGCCGGCAATGCGGGAACGGTTCCATGCTCGAAGTATGCGGCGCTCAGCGCCTCGGCCGTGCTTGTCATGCTCCTACCTCGCTGCACTGGTAGCGGGCCGACGCCAGCCACTGCGGGTTGATTTCGACACCCCATCCCGGACCCGCCGGGATGCGGGCCATGCCGTCGCGGATAACAAACGGATCGCCAAGGAAGAGTTCCTGCTGCCAAGGGTAATATTCCGGCCCCTCGATAGAGAACTCCAGGTACTTGCCGGCGTTGGGAATCGCGCCAAGCAGATGCATGGTGCAGATCGTCACCAGCGACAGGTTGGCACTGTGCGGCGTACACGGCAGGCCGGCATCAGCGGCCATTCTCGCGACCTGCAGCGTGCGCGACAGGCCACCCATGTACATGACGTCGGGCTGCACGATGTCGACGGCACGGGTCGTGATCATGCGCTCCCAGGTCGCCAGGTCCCAGTCCTGTTCGCCCCCGGTGACGTCGAGCGACAAGGCCTGAGTCACCGCGCGGGTCTGCTCCAGATCCCAATACGGGCACGGCTCCTCGAAGTGGGAGATGCCCTCGGCTTCGAGCAGGCGCCCGACGGTGATCGCGCGCTCGGGCGAAAAACCGCTGTTGGCGTCGACCAGTTTGGCGATGCCGTCGCCCAACGCGCGGGCGACCACCGGCACCACTTGTTCGGTACGACCCAGCCATTCGTCGATATCGCGCCCGCATTCGGCGGCCACGCGCCACTTGAACGCGTCGAATCCCTGCTCGTCGCGCAGCCGCACCAGGCGCGCAGCCTCGTCCTGCGGCGTGATGTCGCGGCGCATCGAGGACGCGTATGCGCGCAGATCGCGCACCGTGCCACCCAGCAGTTCGACCACCGGCTTGTCTTCGATCCGACCGCGCAGATCCCACATCGCTGTGTCGAGACCGGCCAGCGCACGGCAACGGTAACTGCCAGGGTATTTGTGTTCGCGCGACTCGATGCGGGCCACTAGTGCGTCGATGTCGGAGGCATCGGCGCCGAGCGCCCATGGGGCGACCTGGCGATGGAATATGGTCGCGGTGATGTCGGCGTTGTAGGTCGCCATCTGGCCCCATCCAATGTCGCCGGCGTCGGTCGAGAGTTTGACGAAACAGACGAATTCGTTGGCGAAAGTTTCCAGTTTTCGGATCTCATGCATGTGCGGACTCCTGGTGGGAAATGGTTATCAGTTGCGCTGCCTTGCGCGCGACCATCATGACCGGTGCATTGGTGTTAGTAGATCGGATGGTCAGAAAAATCGACGCGTCAGCGACGCGAAGGCCTTGAACGCCATAGACGCGCAGTTCGGCATCGACAACACCACCGGCGGATTCGGGCAGCATGGCGCAGGTGCCGCAGGGGTGATAGACCGTACCGGCTCGAGCACGGAAGTCCTGTACGATGGCCTCGTCGGACGCCGCTGCCAGGTCGAACGCAGGTGCGCCGGCGATCAGTTCGCGCATGGACTGTGTCGTCTGGGCGGCCGATCAACCGGGCCCCGCTGATCGCCGCGCGGATGTCCTGTTCCGTCGACAGGTAGTTGGGCACGATGCGGGGCGGCGCCGCGGGATCACCCGAGGCGATGTCGATCCTGCCAGTGCTGCTGCTACGGCAGGCATTGAAACCCAGCATGAACCCGGGGTATGGATCGGGTCGCAGCAACGGCCGCTTGCCAGTGGTCTCGGTGGTGTAGCTGATCGGGCTGAAATAGAGCTGGATATCCGGGCGCGGCAGCGACGGGTCGCTTCGCACCATGCCGCCCATCTGATTGACGCTCAGGCTCAGAGGGCCCGAGCGCTGCAACAGGAACTGCAGTCCGGCTCCGATGCGGCCGCGCCAGGAGCCCAGCACGCCGTTGAGCGTTGGCTCACTGGCGCGATAGAAATAACTGATGCCCAGGTGGTCGCGCAAACCGCCACCGACGGCCGGGTTGTCGCTCGCCACGGCGATGCCGTGCCGGCGCAACAGCTCCGCAGGGCCGACCCCTGAGAGTTGCAGCAGTTGCGGCGAGTTGATGGCACCGGCCGATAACACGACCTCATCTGTTGCCGCCGCACGTACCCCGCGCCCGCCGACCTGGTATTCGACACCGACCGCGCGTGCGCCCTCGATGACGACGCGCCGCACCAGCACACCGGTACGCACCACCAGATTGGCGCGTTGCATCGCCGGACGCAGGAAGGCGTCGACCGCTGAGCAGCGCAGGCCATGGCGCGTGGTCACCGGATATTTCCAGTTGACAGCCTGGTCGTAAAACGTCTTGCCGTAACCGATTGGGGTCCTGATCCAGAACCGGCGGTCGCTGCCACCGGCCTCTAGCAGCAACACGCGTTTGCGGGGGTTGACACTGAGCCGTTTAGCCAGCACGCAACCGGCCGATCCGGCCCCGCCGATGATGAAGTCAAATCTGTCCACGGCTTCTTTCTGTTCACCATTGCGCTGCGACAGCGTGATGCAAACCGCCCAAACCAGCCTGTCGGCATGGTCTGTGGCAGGCGCGTGCCACGCATAGGGATGCCCATCAACATGGCCCGGAAACTTTTCTAGGAGGCGGCTCTGACGTCGCAGTGGCGGGCAACAGGGTCTCGCAACGGTCCGCCAGAGGTACGTGGACGTCGTTCCTCACTGGCTCGCGCCAAAGGGGAAAGCGAGAATCTGCAACACCATTGCGCCGACCGCGCGCCAGCGTTGCGCGGCACGACAGATGAATCCATTGCGGGCTAGCCTGAAAAAATATCAGTTACCGACGGTCGCCGCGGATTCGGCGCTCACCCATGGCCTCAGTCGCTGATCAGCAGGTTGTTGTCCTGCGCCACCTCGGCCAGCAACCAGCGGCGCACGGCGTTGATCTTGCGGTAGTCCTTACGTTCCTTGCGGCAGACGAAATACCACTCGTTGGGATTGGCAACCCGCTGGCCCGGAAACAGCTCGACCAGCAGGCCGGAGCGCAGTTCACGACTCACGTACGGCTGCTGGCCCAGGGCCACGCCCATGCCCTGCAGTGCGGCGAACAAGGCCAGGTCGTAGCTGTCGAAACTCAAGCCCGCATCGGGATTGGCGTTGCGCACACCACGCGCGTCGAGCCAGACCCACCAGTCGCTGGCCGACGGATAGACCTGCAGCAGCACCTGGGCACCCAGGTCCCTCGGCGATCCCGGAGCGGCAGCACCGGCCAGCAAGGCAGGGCTGCATACAGGGAACAACTCGCATGAAAACAGATGCGCATAGTGCAATTCGGCATGCTCGGGCTGGCCGATCATGATGCAGGCGTCGACGTCGCTGCGGTCGAAATCCACGTCCTGCTGCGACGTGTGCAACCGCAACTGGATTTCAGGATGCGCCCGCTGGAATCCCGGTAGGCGGGGAATCAGCCAGCGCATCGTGAACGTGGAATAGGCCTGCAGCGTGATGACACCGGCCGTGGCGGGTGTACGGATCAGCTCGGCGCCGTCGGCGATCCGGTTGAAAGCCTCGCGCAGGATCGGGTAGTAGCGCCGTCCGTTGGGCGTCAACTCGACCGCCCGCGTCTTGCGCACGAACAGATCCACGCGCAACGCGTCTTCCAGGCTCTTGACCTGGTGGCTAATGGCCGACTGCGACACATGCAGTTCCAGCGCCGCTCCCTTGAAGCTGCCATGGCGGGCAGCCGCCTCGAACGCACGCAAGGCGTTGAGCGGCGGCATCCGGGGCCGGCTGGCGTCCGGATCCTTGCGTGATATTGGCTGGTTAGGCATGCGGTGCTCCTGTGGCTGTCGGCCATTGTGCGCCACCGTCAATAATTCTTACACATGAGTAAAACGAATTTGTCGTTGAATTTTGATCCGCAAAACTCGGGGTCAACCCGCAATGGCTAATTGTCTGCTTTACCTAAAATAAACCGGCGATAGCAGATATCCAACCCAGCCATCACCGGAGACGAAACCATGCCACAAGAGTTAGATTATCTGAGTCATCAGGTTGCCCTCGGTCGCTTTTCAAGGCGCGACTTCCTTGGCCGTTCGGCGGCACTCGGCCTGTCGGCAATTGCCGCCAGCCATTTGCTGGCAACCGCCGCGCTTGCTGCCGGCCCGATCAAGGGAGGCACGATGCGCATCGGTCTGCAAGGTGGCGCATCGACCGACACGCCGGATCCGGCGACCTACGCCAGCAGCGTTGGTTTTTGCGTCGGCCGTGCCTGGGGCGAAGAACTGGTGCGGGTGTCCGCCACCGGTGTGGTCGAGCCGCGCCTGGCGACCGAGTGGAGTTCATCGCCGGACGCCAAGGTCTGGACCTTCAAGATCCGCAAGGGCGTACGGTTCCACAACGGCAAGGAACTGACACCCGACGACGTGGTCGCAACGATGGAGCGGCACTCCGGCGCCGAGACCAAATCCGGCGCACTGGGCATCACGCGCAGCTTCGAGTCGGTCAAGCGCAACGGCGATGCCGTCGTGTTCACGCTCAAAGAAGGTAACGTCGACCTGCCGTACCTGGTTGGTGACTTCCACCTGTTGATCCAACCCAATGGCGGCAAGGACGCACCGGGCGCGGGCATCGGTACCGGCCCCTATAAGCTGGTGACCAACGAGCCCGGTGTGCGGTATGTGCTGCAGCGTGATCCCAACTACTGGGCAGCCAAGGAGCGTGGCCACGCGGAAACACTCGAGTTCCTGATCCTCAACGACAGCACCGCGCGTATGGCGGCGCTGCAAAGCGGTCGTGTTCACATGATCAACCGGGTCGATACCAAGGTGGTGGACCTGCTCAAGCGGGTACCCGGCGTCAAGGTGCAGTCGGTTTCGGGGCCGGCACACTATGTTTTCATCATGCATACCAATGCCGCGCCGTTCAATAACCAGGATCTGCGCCTGGCCATGAAATACGCGATGAACCGGCCCGAGATGGTCGACAAGATCCTGCGCGGCTATGGCACTGTGGGTAACGACTTCCCCATCAACTCCAGCTACCCGCTGTTCTCCGAACTGCCGCAGCGGCCCTTCGACACCGACAAGGCGGCGTTCCACTTCAAAAAGTCCGGCCACAAGGATCCGATCGTGTTGCACACGTCTGAAGTCGCTTTTGGCGGCGCGGTCGACGCGGCCCAGCTGTATCAGTCCTCGTGCGCCAAGGCCGGCATCAAGGTCGAGGTCAAGCGTGAACCCGGCGACGGTTACTGGACCGAGATCTGGAACAAGAAGACCTTCTGTACCTCTTACTGGGGCGGCCGTCCTGTGCAGGACCAGATGTACTCCACTGCCTACATCGCGGGAGCAGACTGGAACGAGACCAAGTTCTCGAACCCCAAGTTCGACCAGTTGGTGAAGGCCGCGCGCGGCGAACTCGACGAAGCCAAGCGCAAGTCGATATACAAGGACATCGCGATGATCCAGCATGAAGAAGGTGGTCTGATCCTGCCGATGTTCAATGATGTGGTCGAATCGATCGGTCCGAAGGTAGCCGGTTGGGTCAAGAACCCGAATCTGGAAATGATGGGTGGCGCCGCCGCCGCCGAGTGCTGGCTCGAAGCCTGATGGCCGGGCGCAGGGCCGAATCGTCCTGCCCTGCGCCCTGACTCGACGCTTGCGCCACCGGCTCATGCCAGTCGGTTGGCGGCTCCGTCCCGGCGCGCGCCATGGTCGCAGCACAGCCATGCCCGCACAACAACCTGTAATCGAGATCACCATGTTTGGCATAAGTCCTTCAGCCCGGATCAGGCCCTCGCCGTATTACGCGTCCACTCTCGCAGAGGGCGTGACGACCTTCACGACCTACAACCACATGCTGATGCCCACCGGATACGGCGACCCGGAAAGCGAATACTGGCGGCTGATCAACGGCGTCTCACAATGGGACGTTGCGGTCGAGCGCCAGGTGCAGATCCAGGGTCCGGACGCCGGGCGGCTGGCACAGATCCTGAGCGCGCGCGACCTAACCGGTTGCCAGGTCGGCCAGGGCAAATACGTGCCGCTGTGCAACCACCAGGGCGTGCTGATCAACGACCCGATCCTGCTCAAACTCGACGACGACCGCTACTGGTTGTCGATCGCGGACTCGAACATCTGGTTCTGGGCCAGCGCGATCGCCGCTGAACGCGGTCTGCGGGTGACGGTCAGCGAACCCGATGTGTCTCCGATGGCGCTGCAAGGCCCCAAGGCCGCCGATGTGGTGGCGTCGGTCTGCGGCGACTGGATTCGCGAACTCAGGTATTTCTGGTTCAAGCAGACCACGATCGAGGGCATCCCGGTTGTCGTTGCGCGCTCAGGCTGGTCCAAGCAGGGCGGTTTCGAGCTCTACCTGATGGATGGATCGAAGGCCGACAAACTGTGGAGCATCTTCCGCGAGGCGGGACAACCCTGGGATATCGGTCCCGGCAATCCGAACGGCTGCGAACGCATCGAAAGCGGTTTGTTCAACTACGGAGCCGACACCGACGCGCAGACCAATCCGTTCGAGGTCAGGCTCGGCAAATACGTCGATCTGCATGCGCCCGATGATGTGGTCGGCATCCATGCGTTGCGGCGCCTGCACAAAGGAGGTATCAAACGCCAGCAACTCGGCGTAGTGCTGGACGGCGACAAACGGTTGGAGCTGGACTTCCGCTGGCTGCCCATCGAGCGCGATGGCGAGACCGTCGGCCACCTGACCACTTCCGTCTGGTCGTATCGGCTGAAACGCAACATCGGCATCGCTCTCGTGACTTCGGACTGCACAGCGGCGCAAGCGATTGCGGTGCGCAAGGATGGATCTTCCATCGCCGGCGCTCTGACTGCGTTGCCTTTCCTCTGATGGCACACAGTCTGCGCCCTCGTCCGCATCCCGAAAACCAGGAGGTCTTGTGTCCGCTGCACTCATGAGACAGGTCAGTACGCGCATCATGCTGAGCCTGCTGATGCTGCTCGGTGTATCGGCGCTGATCTTCATAGGCACGCAACTGTTGCCAGGCGACGTCGCCCAGGCCATCTTGGGACAGTCAGCAACCCCGGAGGCGCTGGCAAACCTGCGCGCCGAGATGGGCCTCAACGATCCAGCACTGGTTCGGTACTGGCACTGGCTCACCGGCGCGTTGGCCGGGGACTTCGGCAAGGCCTTGTCCAATGGCCAGGACATATCGCAGGCTTTGGGCGGGCGGCTGTCAAACACTTTGTTCCTGGCAGTCTGCGCGGCGGTGGTGTCAGTGCCGCTGGCGATCATGCTGGGACTGCTGGCGGTGCGCCACCGTGGCGGCTTCATCGACCGCACGATCTCGGGCCTGGGCCTGGCGTCGACATCGCTGCCGGAATTCTTCGTTGGTTATGTGCTGATGTATGTCTTTGCCGTCAAGCTGCAGTGGGTGACCAGCGTCTCGATGGTCTATGACGACATGTCGCTCGGTCAGCGGCTGGCGGCCATCGTGCTGCCAGTTGCGGTACTGACGGCAGGGGTGCTGGCGCACATGATGCGCATGACGCGTGCAGCCATCCTCAACGTCATGCAGTCGGCCTACATCGAAACAGCCGAACTCAAGGGGCTGGGCGCACTGAAGATCATTTACCGCCACGCGCTGCCCAATGCGCTGGCGCCGATCATCAACGTGGTGATGTTGAACCTGGCGTTCCTTGTCGTGGGTGTCGTCGTCGTCGAGGTGATCTTCGTCTACCCGGGCATGGGCCAGTACCTGGTGGACCATGTCGCGAAGCGCGATGTGCCGGTGGTGCAGGCCTGCGGTCTGATCTTCGCCACCGTCTACATCGGCATGAACCTGCTGGCCGACATTGCAGGTGTCTTGTCTAACCCGCGCCTGCGGCACCCGAAATAAGGAAGCAGCATGATCGACTGGAGACGTATCCCGTTGTCGGCCCTGGTCGGGCTGACGCTGACGATGGCCCTGGTGATGGTTGCCGTGTTTGCGCCTTGGATTGCACCCTATGGCAATGCCGAAGTGGTTGGCGACGTGTGGGGCCCCATGTCGGCCCAGCACTGGCTTGGCACCGACAATCTGGGGCGCGACCTGCTCTCGCGCATGATCTACGGCGCCCGGATCACCCTGCTGATCGCCGGGCTGGCAACCGCCTTGTCGTTCATCATGGGCTCCATCCTCGGCTTCACCGCAGCAGTGGTCGGCGGCTGGCTCGACCAATGGTTGTCGCGAGGCGTCGACCTGCTGATGGCCATACCGACACTGATCTTCGCACTGGTTGTCCTGTCGGTGCTACCTTCCTCGATCACCGTGCTCGTGCTGGTGCTCGGCGTCCTGGATGCGACCAGGGTGTTCCGGCTCTCACGCGCGGTGGCGGCCGACATCAACGTGATGGATTTCGTCGAAGCCGCCAAGCTACGTGGCGAGAAGACACCGTGGATCGTGTTCTCCGAAATCTTGCCCAACGCGTTGACACCGCTGATCTCCGAACTCGGGCTGCGCTTCATCTTCGCCGTGTTGTTCCTGTCGGCGCTGTCGTTCCTGGGCCTGGGGGTGCAGCCGCCGGACGCCGACTGGGGCGGCATGGTCAAGGAAAACAAGGAGGGCATCGTGTTCGGCATTCCCGCAGCGCTGATACCCGCGGCAGCGATTGCAGTGCTGACGATTTCGGTCAATCTGGTCGCAGACTGGTTGCTCAACCGCACCAGCGACCTCAAGGGAGGACGTGGCAATGGCTGACAAATGCAAAACCGGCGGTCCCTTGCTGGATATCCGCAACCTGCGGATCGAGGCCACGATCCACCCGCCGGGCGAGTCGGCGCGCGACATCCTGATCGTCGACGACGTGTCGCTGACGCTGGAAAAAGGCAAGGTGCTGGGCCTGATCGGCGAATCCGGCGCGGGCAAGTCGACAATCGGCCTGTCGTCGCTCGGCTACGGCCGAGGCGGCGTGCGCATCACTGGCGGCCAGGTGTTCGTAAATGGGCGTGACATTCTCAAGGGCGGCAATAAGGGCCTGCGCGCCTTGCGTGGGCGCGAGGTGGCGTATGTTGCGCAGTCCGCCGCCGCCGCTTTCAACCCCTCGCACCGTCTGATGACGCAGGTCATCGAATCGGCGCTGCACCACGGTGTCACCAATCGGGAACAGGCCTTGCAACGCGCGGTGGCCTTGTTCCGCAAGCTGGGCCTGCCCGACCCCGAGAACTTCGGCCAGCGTTTCCCGCACCAGGTTTCGGGCGGCCAGCTGCAACGCGCGATGACGGCCATGGCGCTGTGTGCGGAGCCGGACCTGATCGTGTTCGACGAACCCACGACGGCGCTCGATGTGACAACGCAGATCGACGTGCTGGCCTCGATCAAGGACGCGATCCGCGACACCGGGGTGGCCGGCCTTTACATTACGCACGACCTGGCGGTCGTGGCCCAGGTATCGGACGAGATCATGGTGCTGCGCCACGGCAAGATGGTCGAATACGGAAGCACCGAGCAGATCATCCATGCGCCTGAGCAGGAATACACGCGCGAACTGGTCTCGGTGCGCTCCATCGTGCATGAGGAGAAACAACCGTCGGACCAGCCGCTGCTGGAGATCCGCAAGGTCACGGCCAGTTATGGCGGCGTTGCGATCAAGGTGCTGGACCAGGTTTCGGCGCGGCTGAGCCGCGGCCAGACACTGGCCGTGGTCGGGGAGTCCGGCTCGGGTAAGTCTACGCTGGCGCGTGTCATCACTGGCCTGCTATCGCCTAGCGCAGGCGACATCGTGTTCGATGGCAAGCCCCTGCCCGCTCGGCTGGCGGACCGTACCAAGGACCAGCTGCGCGAGCTGCAGATGATCTACCAGATGGCCGACACCGCGATGAACCCGCGCCATACGGTTGGCAAGATCATCGGGCGGCCACTCGAGTTCTATTTCGGCATGGGCGGCGATGAAAAAAGGCGCCGCATCCAGGAACTACTCGACGAGATAGAGATGGGTTCTGGATTCATCGACCGATATCCAGCTGAACTCTCGGGTGGCCAGAAGCAACGGGTCTGCATCGCGCGTGCGCTAGCGGCCAAACCCAAACTCATCATCTGCGACGAGGTCACCAGTGCGCTCGATCCGCTGGTCGCCGACGGCATCCTCAAACTGCTGCTGAATCTGCAGAAGGTAGAAGACGTCGCCTATTTGTTCATCACCCACGATCTGGCAACCGTCAAGGCGATCGCCGATTCGATTGCGGTGATGTACCGGGGCCAGATCGTGCGTTACGGCACCAAGTCCGAGGTGCTGGCGCCACCATTCGACGATTACACCGACCTGTTGCTGTCCTCGGTTCCGGAGATGGAGCTAGGCTGGCTCGAGGGTGCGATTGCACACCGCCGCATGGCCGCGGCCGACCACTAATTACCACCTACGGACACCAATGACCGGGCCAGCACGCCCAAGGACAATGAACATTCCCTTTTTTGGAGCAATGGAAAGATGACGATCTTTGCAGATCTGCGCGGCAAGTGCGCACTGGTGACTGGCGGTGCGGCAGGCATCGGCCTTGCGACCGTCGAGGCGCTGGCTGGTTTTGGCGCCGCTGTCGCGATGAACGACCTGCCCGGCAGCGCGGCGATGGAAACGCAGGTGCAGCGCCTGCGTGGCCTGGGCTTTAACGTGGTCGCCGCGCCGGGCGATGTCGGCAATCCGGTCGATGCAACCCGCATGGTCGTACAAGCTGCCGAGGCCCTCGGTGGCCTCGACTACCTGGTCAACAACGCCGCTACACCGGGCACGCGCACGACCATCGCCGGATCGGACCTCAAGGCCCAGGACGAGGCCTTCTGGGGCAAGCTGTTGTCGGTGAACCTGATCGGTCCGTTCCGCTGCGTGCGCGCTGCTCTGCCCTACCTGCAGCGGCGCGGCGGAGCCATCGTCAACGTCGCATCCACCGCCGCTTATGGCGGCGGCGCCAGCAGCACGACTTATGCCAGCACCAAGGCCGCACTGGTGATGATGACGCGCGAACTGGCCAAGGGACTGGGCCCGGACATCCGCGTCAACGGCATCGCACCGGGATGGGTTGGCGGCTCTAGCTAGGAGTGCGGTTGGGAAGATTCCGACGCCAGGGCCGCGGAAGCGAAGTTGCCGCTGCGCCGTATCGGCATGCCCGCCGACTATGCCGAGGTCATTGTCTACCTGTGCGCTGGCGCCGGCTACATGACCGGCCAGACCATGATCGTCGACGGCGGAATGATGGCCTGAGATGGAACTGACAGGCTCGCCGCGCGCACCGCGCAAACTCGGCATCATCGCCGCGCCCGGATGGTTCGACCCTACGCTGCACGAGTTCATGCAACGCCATCCGGGCGAGATCAACGTCACCCAGACGATTCTTCCGCTACCAGGATTCGACTGGAGTTTCGAGCAGATCAGCCAGTCCGGCCCGGCACTGATGACGGCGGCCCGGCTCCTGGCCGAGGCCGGCAGCGAGGTCATCGCCCAGGTCGGCCCGGCGTTCGCGTACCGCGTCGGTGGATCCGCGTCGGGCGCCCGGGAACTGGGTAGGCGGCTCAGCGCCGAGTGCGGCGTGCCGGTCGTGCTCAACGGGGTAGCCGTGCTCGACACGCTGCAACGACTCGCATGCCGACGTGTTGCCGTTGCATGCCCCTACTACAGCCCGCAATGGAAAGAGGGCTTCGTGCAGTTCCTCGAACAGCAAGGTCTGCAGGTGGTCGGGGCACAGACCTTCGTCGAACAGGGCCTTTTCGCAAACCAGGAACAGGTTGCGGCCAGCCACTACGGATTCTCCGAAGAGGTCGTCCGTGAAAGCGTGCGGCGCACGCGTGCCGGCGCACGCGAGGCCGAGGCGCTGTTGATCACGGGATCGGGCGTGCGCACCTTGCGCTGGCTCGATGCCATGGAGCACGAACTCGGCTTGCCTTTGGTGTCGGCGGATGGCGTCTTGTACCGATCAGTCATGCGCTTGTTCGATCTGCCGGCCAACACCGCCGGCTGCTGAATTACAACGGCCCTCGACGGGACTTATCAATCAATTCAAGGAGAAGGCATTGCACGCTGCATGGTTCGAAACATTCGGTTCCGCCGACGAGGTCATCCGCATCGGTGAACAAAGCACGCCGACCGCGGGTCACGGCGAGGTGCTGGTGCGCATGAAGACCTCGGGGATCAACCCGTCAGATACGAAGAAACGGGCTGGGGCATTCCCCAACTTGCTCGACGGCGGCCCGGTCATCCCCAACAGCGATGGCGCCGGCATCATCGAGGCGGTTGGCACTGGTGTGCCGCACGCGCGGATTGGCCAGCGGGTCTGGGTCTACCAGGCGCAATACGGACGGCAACACGGCACGGCCGCGCAGTACCTGGCCATCGACAGCCGCCGCGCCGTCGTGTTGCCCGACCATGTGGGTTTCGAGGTCGGAGCCTGCCTAGGCATTCCCGCGATGGTCGCGCACCGGTGTGTGTTTGCGGATGGCCTGGTCGCGGGTCAGATCGTACTGGTCACCGGGGGCGCAGGCCGTGTCGGCTACTACGCGATCCAGTTCGCCAAGCAGGCCGGCGCAATCGTCATCGCTACTGCCAGCACCGATGCGTCACGCAAGGACTGCATCGAGGCTGGCGCAGACTATCTGGTCAACCATCGCGATGCCGACTGGCCAGCGCAATTGCTCACGCTCACACTTGGGCGCAAGGTGGATCGGGTGATCGAGATCGAATTCGGGGCCAACCTGCCGCAGGTGCTGGAGTTGATCCGGATCGGTGGCGTCATCGCCTCGTATTCGTCAACCGTCATCGCCGAGCCCGTGTTGCCGTTTCGGCGCATGATGTTCATGGACCTGACACTGCGCATGGTGATCGTGTACGCGATGCCGGAGCAAGCCAAGCGTGAGGCGATCGACGCCATCACCGATGCACTGGAAAAAAACCTGTTCCAACACCGGATCGGCGCCCGCTTTCCGTTGCAGCAATTTGCACAGGCAAGCCTGGCGATCGAGCAGGGTTCGACGTTGGGTTGTGTCGTCGTGGACATCGAATGATGGCAGCCTCGGCGCGCCGCAGCGCGGTTTGGCGGTGTGCCCGCCACACGCGGGCTCGCGTGCCGAATGCATCACTCAATCAGCGTGCTGCCCATGGGCGCTATAGCGTCAAGACCGTGCATCCCGTCGTCTTGCGCGCTTCCAGGTCGTGGTGGGCCTGCTGCACCTGCTCGAGCGGGTAACGCTGGTCGATGCGGATCTTCACCTTGCCGCTGGTCACCACCGCGAACAGGTCGTCGGCCATGGCCTGCGTTGCCTCGCGGGTGGCGATATGGGTGAACAAGGTCTGGCGCGTTACGTAGAGCGAACCTTTGGTGCCCAGAATGCCGGGTGCGAAAGGTGGCACCGCGCCCGATGCATTGCCGAAGCTGGCCATCAGGCCAAACGGTGACAGGCAGTTCAGCGACTTGTCCCAGGTGTCCTTGCCGACTGAGTCGTAGACCACCTTCACGCCCTTGCCGCCAGTGATCTCCTTGACCCGCGCCTCGAAGTCCTCGGTGTTGTAGTTGATCGCATGGGCGGCGCCGTGTTCCAGTGCCAGCTTGCATTTGGCGTCGCTGCCGGCGGTGCCGATCAACTGGTAGCCCAGCGCCTTTGCCCATTGGGTAGCAATCAGCCCGACACCTCCCGCGGCCGCGTGGAACAGCACAAAATCACCGGCTCGCAATCCGCCCACTGGCAGCGTTTTCTTAATCAGGTACTGGGCCGTCAGGCCCTTGAGCATCATGGCCGCGCCGGTTTCGAAGTCGATCGCGTCCGGCAGTTTGCAGACGCACTTGGCCGGCATCACGCGCAACTCACAGTAGCTGCCCGGTGGTTGACTGGCATAAGCCGCACGGTCACCGGCCCTGAGGTGGGTGACGCCTGCGCCAACCGCCTCGATGATGCCCGAGGCCTCCATGCCCAACTGCAATGGCATTGGCAATGGATACAGGCCGTCGCGCTGGTAGACGTCAATGAAGTTCAGCCCCACCGCCATATGGCGGATGCGGATCTCGCCCGGGCCCGGATCGCCGACCTGTACGTCGACCAACTGCAGGACCTCCGGTCCGCCGTTCTTCTCAATGCGAATTGCCTTGCTCATGGAATGTTTCCTTTCAAAAAAGCCAAATCAGGTGTTCCAGTAGGAATGCCGCTTGTCGACGAAGGCCTACTGTGCACTGGCCATCACTTCCGGGCCGATGCCGTCGCCACTGAGCACCAGCAGCCGAAAGGCATCAGGCACCGGCATGTTCTTGTGCCATCCGCAGTTCGCTGGCATCGACCTTCAACCTGACGGCCAGCGCATACATCGCATCCAGTGTGGCTGGTGGGATAGGGATGCCTTGCACCAGGCGATTCGCATGCATCTGCGCCTCGCGTTCGCCGGGTATCTCGACCCTGCTGAAACCAGGGGCCGGCGGGCTACTGCGCAGTTCCGCCAGGCACTCCTCGGCCGCCGCGCGGTAGGCCGACAGGCCGCGAAACCGAGCCATGCTGACGCAGATGCAGAGCCAGTTGCCACCCCACATCGGGTCACCCATGACGGCCTCGCCCAGCAGCTCTGCCATCAGAGCCATGCCATATCCTTTGGGTCCGGCCATTGGCAACAAGGCCCCGCCGTTGAAGTAGTCGTCGGGATCGGTGGTCGGCCGCCCCTGGGCGTCGATGATCAGGCCTTCAGCCAGCGGCCTGGCGGACTCCTTGGCGGCGTAGACCTTGCCGCCAGCGGCAGATGACGTCGCAAAATCGATCACCACCGGTCCCTTTTCTCCGCCGGGGATGGCAAATGCGTAAGGGTTCGTCGGCAGTACTGCACGTGCGCCGCCGTAAGGTGCGACCTGCCGAGCAACTTTGCGCGCACCGCCACCCGTCATCACAGCCAGGCAGCCCTGCTGCGCGGCTCGCTCGGCAAAAGCCCCAAGCCTGCCGGTATGGTCGACATTGGCGATGCCGACCGCCGCGACTCCGTCGCGCAAAGCCGCCGCGATCGCGGTGTTGGTGGCCAGTCGGAAGGCTGGAATGCCGATGCCACGACGGCCGTCCACCAGGGGAGCGCCTCCCTCTGCTTGTGTCAGCACCGGTTCACCGGTCGGGTCGTAATGGCCGTCCCGTGCCCGCTCTGCGTACTGGATCACCCGAAAAATGCCATGCGAGTAGACCCCGTGCAGGTCCGCATCGACCAGGTGGGCTGCGACTTCAGACGCGACATGCGCGCTGCAGCCCACGGCGGTCATGATCCGCTCACCGTAACGCGTGAGCACATCGGCGGGGACTCTCGGATCACTCTCGAGCATTTACTTGACTCCTACATGGGTGCTTGCCGGCGCAGCCAGCTCGCTGCGAGGGATGTGGCAACGAATTGCATGCCCACCCTCACTGGTTTGCCAGGGTGGCATCTGCGTATCGCAGATGTCGCCGACTTTTTTCGGACAACGGCGCTGGAATGGGCAACCCATGGCGGGCGGCGCCAATTCCACTACATCGTCGGCCAGCAGCACCGGTGCCTTGTCTGGAACGGGTTCGAGAACCGCGCCGAGCAGCACCTCGGTATATGGATGCGAGGGGCTGGCGTACACATCTGCCGCCGGGCCGACTTCGCAAAGACGCCCCTGGTACAACACCGCGACCCGATCCGACAAGGCGCGCACAACGGCCAGATCGTGCGAGACGAAAAGGTAGGTCGTTCCCTTGTCGCGTTTGAGGTCGTTGAGCAGTTCGAGTACAGCGGCCTGCACCGAGACGTCCAGCGCCGAGGTGACTTCATCGCACAGCACCACATCCGGCTCGGCAGCAAAGGCCCGTGCAATCGCGATGCGTTGCTTTTCGCCGCCTGACATCTGGCTTGGCAGCCGGTCCATGTAGTGACCGCCCAACCGCACCCGTTCGAGCAGCGCCACGCTGCGCTGGTGCAGTTCCTCGCCCCTGAGGCCGAAATACAGCTGCAGAGGCTGGGCCAGAATGTCGGCCACCGTATGACGAGGGTTCAGGCTGTCATCCGGATTCTGGAATACCAGCTGGATGCGGCGCAAATGATCCGGTGTGCGGTGGTCGACGTCCTGTGCCATCGCCTCGTCCTGACCAAACTCGATGGCACCGCGTACCGGCGCCAGCAAACCGGCAACGGCTTTGAGGATGGTGGACTTTCCACTGCCCGATTCACCGACCAGGCCAATGGTCTCGCCCTTGCCGATGCGCAGCGCGACCCCATCCACGGTATTGGGCACATTTGGCCTACGGCCAAGCAGCTGATCGAGCAGGCCGGGTCTGGCATAACTGATGCAAATGTCGTCCAGGACCAGCACCGGCGGCCCCTCGTCGGCAGACGCCCGTACCGCGGTCGGGTTGGCTCCACGGCTTGTAATCTGTGCCGTCTGTTCGGGGAAGTAGCAGCGGCTAACGTCGCCACTGGCCAGGGTCGCCAGCGGCGGGCGGGCGCTGCGGCATATGTCCTGGGCGATGGCGCAACGGTCGACGAAGGAGCAGCCTGAGCCGGCGCCGCCGGGGGCTGGCGGGCGCCCGGCAAGCGCAACCGGTAGCTGCGCGTCGCTGAGTTTGGGAATCGATGCCAGTAGTCCCTTGGCGTAGGGATGCATGGGCGCCAGCAATACCTGTCGTGTGCTGCCCTGCAGCACCACCTCGCCGGCATACAGAACGACGACCCGGTCACAGACACGGGCAATCGCGCCCAGATCGTGACTGACGTAGACCATGGCAGTGCCGGTCTCACGATTAAGGTCACGCAGCAGTTCCAGAATATGTGCCTGCGTCGTCACATCCAGCCCGGTAGTGGGTTCGTCGAGCAGCAGGGCGTCGGGTTCGCCAGCCAACGCCATCGCGATCGCGACCCGCTGTTGCTGTCCGCCCGAGAGCTCATGCGGATAGCGCGTAACAATGGTGGCTGGTTCAGGAAGGCGCACCTGGGTCAGCAGTTCAATTACGCGTTGCGGATGTGCGGCAGGCGGCAGGCTGCTGTGCAGCGCGAGCGCTTCGCGCAATTGCGCTCCGATTCGCAACGTAGGCGTGAGCGACTGGCCGGAGTTCTGCGGAATCAAGGCGATCTTGCCACCCCGGACCCGTTCGAGCTGGGGCCGTGACAGGTCGAACATGGCGTGCTCTGCGAATCGGGCGCCACCGCCCATCACCTTGAGCCCGCCCTTGAGGTAACCCATGGCGGCCAGTGCCAACGTGCTCTTGCCCGATCCGCTTTCGCCCACCAGGCCGACACTTTCGCCGCGTCGCACCTGCAGGTCGATGTTGCGCAGCACGGGCAGCATGGTACCGGCGCGGCTGGCGAATCCGATCGTCAGGTCGTGGATGTCGATCAGCGCGCTGTCCCGAGCCGACGATGCCGGTCGTGATTCGGCGGCGGACGAGTGGCCGGGTGTGGCTCCGGTGCGCAAGGTGGTGCTGGGGAAATGGTTCATATCGGCGCCTTCTGCGCGCGGTCCACACCCAGTGCCTTGGCCAGGGCGTCGGCTGTCAGATTGATGCCAATGATCAGCGAACTCAGCGCGACGATCGGGTACAGACCAGCCCATGGCGCAATGGCCAGGAAGGTGCGTGCGTCGGCGATCATCAGGCCCCAGTCCGGGTTGGGAGGTGCGACGCCGAAGCCCAGGAAGGACAGCGAGCTGAAGGCCAGCAGCATCCAGGACCAGCGCATCGCGCCTTCGACCATCAACGCATCGAGCACATTGGGCAGCAGCTCGCGCGAGATGATGGTGAATTTGCCGTGCCCGCGTGCCCGCGAAGCCAGTACGAAGTCGCGGGCCACCACGTTGTGCGCCGCGGCACGCGCGATGCGGATCACTGGAATGCCATAGAAGGTCGCAAGCGTCGGGATCAGCACCTCGATGCCGGTACCGAAGGTGACGATGAGCAGCAGCATTTTCAGGATCCAGGGCAACGCAAGAAAGGCATCGACAATGCGCATCACCACGTTGTCGATCCGACCGCCGACCAGGCCCAGGTAGATGCCGAGCAGGCCGCCCCAGGTGACTGCGATCGGCGTGGCCACGAGCGTGACCAGAATCGCCTCACGGCCGCCGAGCAAGGTGCGCGTGAACACATCGCGACCGAGCTGATCGGTGCCGAACCAATGCATGGCATCAGGTGGCGCGAGGATCAGTGTGGCGCTGATCGTTTTGTAGTCGTAGGGCACCAGCCAGGGGCTCAGGATCGCCACCAGCAGATGCAGCAGTACAAGGAAAAGTCCGACCGCGCCGGATGGCCGTGATGCCATGTCGCGTAGCAACTGGGCCAGCCGCTGGAGCACACCCGGCTTGGTTGCGACGGTTGCCGGTGTCAGAGTTGTTGTCGTCATGCGTGTCTCGCCATGGCCGTACGCAGGCGCGGGTTGGCCACCAGGGTCAACAGGTCAGCCGTCAGGTTGACGACAACATAGACCGAGGCGACGATCAGCGCAATTGCCTGTACCAGGGCCAGGTCGCGGTCGGAAATGGCGCTGACCATCAGGCGACCGAGGCCGGGGTAGTTGAAGACCGTTTCGATCACGACCACGCCACCGAGCAGCCAGGCAACGGTCAGTGCGACTACGTTGATGGCTGGCAGCAGTGCGTTGGGCAATACGTGGCGCAGGATCATGCTGCGGTAGGGGACCCCCTTGAGCGTGGCCATGCGCACATAGTCGCTGTCCAGTACCTCGATCATGCTCGAGCGCACGGTACGCAGGATGTGCGCCGTCATCACCATCGACAACACCACGACTGGGAGAATGATTTCGGGGAAGAACTTGGCGACCGGTGCGTTGGCCGAAGTCAGCACGATGCCGGGCAGCCAGCCCAGCCAGCCGCTGAAGACCAGAATCAGCATGGTCGCTGAGACGAACTCGGGAATGGTCATGGCGGATATCGCCAGGCCCGATACCACCAGGTCCAGCGCCTTGTCGCGCTTGAGCGCCGCCAGGATTCCGAACAGGAAGGCCAGCGGAAGACCGGCCGCGAGAGCGCAGATGCCCAGCAGCAGGGAGTTCTTGACGCGGTCGCCCACGAGTTCGCTGATGCGCGTGTCGCTGTTGGCGGAGGCGCCGAATTCGCCGCGCACCGCGCCGGCCGCCCATGTGGCATACCGGACATAGGCGGGACGATCCAATCCCAGTTCCTTGCGGCAGTTGATCAGCCGCTGGCCATGGGCGTCGCGTTGCAGCACCGCCGTGCAGGCATCGCCTGGCAATAGCTCCACACCGGCGAAGATGATCAGCGAAACCAGGGCGACAGTGACCAAGCCCAGCATTAATCGCTGCAAGACCATTCTGAGCATGGAGGCACCTCCTAAATAGCCGTCCGGCCGAGGGGCAGGACGTGAGAAGCTGGCTGCTTGCGCGGCCGCCCCGGAATCAATCGACCGTGATCTTGTTCCAGCGGATAGTGAAATTCTCGACCGGGTCCAGGTTCTTGACCCGAGCGGTGGTTGCGACCGACAAGGTTGCGTGGAAGCCGATCAGCGTGCCACCGTTTTCCCACAGGTATTCCTGCGCCTCGATGTACTTGGCGCGCCGCTTGTCAAAATTGAGTTCCTTGCGCGCGTCATCAAGCATGGCATCGAACTTGGCGTCCTTGAAGTAGCTCTCGTTCCACTTGCCGCCACCCCGATAGGCTTCGTTCAGGATGGCATCGGCCGGGCGCTGGTTCCAGCGCGTCATAGATACCGGCTTTTTCATCCACACTTCGTTCCAGTAACCGTCGGTGGGTACCTGGACGATCTTGATCCGGAATCCGGCCGGTGCGACTTGCTGCTGCAGCGTGGCTGCCATCGCGGGCCAGACCCCTTCAACCGTGCTGACGAAGACCTCGAAGTCGAGCCCGTTCGGATATCCGGCTTCGGCAAGCAGCGCCTTGGCCTTTGCAATATCCTGGTTGCAGGTTTTGTCCCAGCGGTACTGGTCAGTCGGCCCGACCGGAGTGTCGCAACCGATCGCGCCCTGGCCGCCCGCGGCCAGCGCCAATATGCCTTTGCGGTCTGCCGCCAGCCGGATGGCACGACGCACCCGCACATCGTCCCAGGGCTTGAGGTCGGTGCGGAACACGAAGCCACGCCAGTTGCCGGTCGGCACGTCCTGGATCGTGAAACTGGAACTGCGCGAAAGCAGGGTTTTTTCCTGTGGCGTGATGCCCGACGGCAGCATGTCGATCTGCTTGCCCAGCAGCGCCTGGAAGCGGGCCTGCGCGTCCGGGATGCCGATGATCTCCATCTTGGCCACACCGGGCGGGCCGTCAAAATAGTCCATGTTGGCGACCAGTACCGAGGTACCCTGCGCGTCGAATTTCTCGAGCTTGAACGGGCCTGTACCGATGCCGGTAGTCTTGATCGTGTCGCCAGAGCCATCCGGGATCATCATGAGCCGGTAGTCGGTGAACACGAGGGGGAAATCGGCATAGGGCTCGGACAGGGAAAACTTGACCGTCTTGGCATCCACCACCTCGATCTTGTCAATCATCTTGATGGTTGAGCGCGCTGGCGAGTCGATCTTCGGGTCCTGAACCCGCTTGAGCGAATACACCGCATCTGTGGCACTGAAGGCCTTGCCGTTGTGGAACTTCACGCCTTCGCGCAGCTTGAAGGTCCACTCGGTTCCCGCCGGATTGGCCGACCAGCTCAGCGCCAGGTCTGGTGCAGGCTTGCCGTCAAGCCCGGGGCGCACCAGCCGGTTCATGATTTTTTCGGTCACAGCGAAGACGCGGCCCTTGGAGATCGGGTCGACATCTGACGCGTTGCCGGATGCGACCTCGTGGGCCTGACGGAACGTGCCAGTCGGGGCTGCAACCGCAAGTGACGCAACTGACAGGGCCATCGCCGCCAGCAATCCTGATAACTTTCTCATTCTCTATCTCCTGGTTTCATCGTGTGAAAACGTTGTTCGTTCGTTCGCTTCGGACTGCGGGTCAGGCCGTGCGCCAATCGCTGCTGGCGCAGCAAGTGTGCAACGCCGTCGCCGGCCAGCACAAACGACATTTTTGTACTCGATGGGTAAAGAAAAGTTAATGCATGATGAATTTTTGCGAACCTGTCCCAGGATGACTGCATGTCTCTTGGGTGATGCCTTTGCCATGCTGCAGGCGGGCGCGGAGCCCGCCACATGTCGTCGGGGCGCGTTTTCCGGGCATAGGGGTAAGCCCGGTCGGTGAACCGGCGACAAGCTTACTTTCCGAACGCGATCACGAGAAATCTGTTTGTACGGTGGATCGCAGGCCATTACGATATTGCGCAGTGATAAATAAACCTTGCAGACTGATTGCCATCGGTGGTGGCGGCTTCACCCATGACGTCGATCCCGCGATGGAGGACTTCATTCTCGCGCAAAGCCGACGTGCCCTGGCGCGCGTTGGCTTCATTGGCACTGCCAGTGGTGACGATCCGCACAAGATTGGCCGTTTCCATGAACGCTTCTCCGGCTGCTGTGCGCAGCACACTCATGTCGCGGCGAACGCAGACGCAGGTACGCTTGCCAGATGGCTTGTCGAGCTCGACCTGGTGTATGTCGGTGGCGGCAACACGCTGCACTTGCTGAGCCGCTGGCGTGCCCTGGGATGGGATCGGGTGCTGATCGATGCCGCGCATCGGGGGGTGCTGATGGCGGGTGTGAGCGCCGGCGCGTCAGCCTGGTTTGCGCAGGCGTTGACGGATGCAGGCGGGGCCGGCCTGGCGCCTGTCGAGGGCATAGGACTGATGACGGGCAGCTGCTGCCCGCACTATTCGACAGAACCAGCGCGCCGGACGGCGTTTCCGGCCTGTATCGCCAGCGGCGTCTTGCCAGACGGCGTCGCCATTGACGACGGCGTGGCGCTGCTGATCGACGGGAGCGGCACGATGACTGCGTTCTCGGCGCGTCGCGGCGCGGGCGCATACAGAGTGCTCCGCTCTGGCGCCGAGGCAATTTGCGAAGCCATTGCCCCGGTCCTCACGCCATAGTTGCTGCTTCCGATTCGATCCACTCACACACCGCCTGCACCTCGGGCAATGCCCGCGCGCCGGCGCGGTGGATCAAGTGGTAAGCGCGCAAGGGATGCAGGTCGGTGTCGAAAGGGCAGACCAGGCGCCCGCTGTCGATTTCGCTGTCCAGGAACGGGAATGAACCCATCATCACGCCATGGCCGTCGAGCGCAGCCTGGATAACCAGGTTGGAGTCGCGCATCGTGGTCTCCTGCGCGAATTTCAGCTCGCCTTGGCCGACCAGCTTGAGCCAAGCGTTCCATTCCTCGCGGTCCCACTGGTGAATGATCGGAAACCGCATCAGATCCGCCGGGGATTTGATTCCTCCGCGTTCCTTCAACAAGGCCGGGCTGATCGTCGGACGGTAGATGATGTTGAACAACCGATGCGCGTCCAGCCCGGACCAGTCGCCGGTACCCCAATCGACCCCGACCATGCTGATCAACTGCTCGGCACTGGTGATGCGCGGGCTGTTGTGCAGCACCAGTTCAATCGAAGGATACAGTCGATAGAAACTGCCCAGGCGCGGAACCAGCCAACGTGAACCGAAGATCGGGCCTACAGCCAGTGTCACGGTTCTGCGATTGGTCGCGGAATGGGCGTTGACTTCAGCCCGGATATCGTCAAATGCGCGGCTGAGCACCCGTGACAAAGAGCGTCCGGCATCGGTCAGGACCACCCGGCGTGTCTTTCGCACGAACAAAGGGCAGCCCCAGTCGGCCTCGAGCTGGCGGATCTGGTTGCTGACACTGGTCGGTGTGACCCGCAACTCTTCGGCCGCGGCCTTGAAACTCAACAGGCGGGCCGCCGCTTCGAAAGAGCGCAGCGCGGTGAGCGGCAGACGCGTACGGGAGTGCATGCGCAAAAGTGTATCGACTTCCATGTCAATGGATAAAGAAAAATTTATTCATGACCAATAAATGATCGTTTGTCTGCGGGCGATCGGGAATACAGACTCCACTTCCTGAGCCACCATGAAAACCGACACGCTTCCCACCGCCGCCGACCCATTAGCCCAATCTGCCATCAACGGCGGTGCGGGCTTGCAGGGACCGGTGCACGGCAGCGAAGTCGCTCGTAGCTTAGCCCGCAGGCGCCAGCCACGCATCATTTTTGACTTCATCGACGGCGCAGCAGGAAGTGAAATCGCCGCTGGTCTCAACCAATCCGATTTGCAGCGCATCGGGCTGGCGCCGCGCGTGCTGGCCGGGTCGGCCGGCGCCGACCTGAGCTGCCAGATTCTGGGCCGCGCCATGGGCCTGCCGTTTGGTATCGCCCCTATGGGCATGTGCAACCTGGCTTGGCCCGATGCCGACCGGATGCTGGCCGTCGAAGCGGTGCGCCGCGCCGTGCCGTTGTGCCTGTCGACCGCCAGCTCGACGTCGCTGGAGGAGGTCGCCAGGCTGACCGACGGCCAGGCCTGGTTCCAGCTCTATGTCAGCGGATCGGCGGAAGCTGGCATGGCCATGGCCGATCGGGCGGCCAGTGCCGGTTACGAGATCCTGGTGCTGACCGTGGACGTGCCGCGGGTGGCACCGCGCCCACGCGACCAGCGCAACGGCTTCCAGACCCCGTTCAGATTGCAGCCGCGCCAGTTCATGGATTTCGCAACCCACCCGCGCTGGTCTCTGTCCACATTGCGCGCAGGTGTGCCAACAACCGCCAACTTCCGACTGGACGGCGGCGTCAATCGGTTCGACCGCAACGCCAGTCGTGCCGGCGCCAACTGGGAGTTCCTGGATCGCTTGCGTGCGCGCTGGAAGGGCAAGCTGGTCGTCAAGGGAGTGCTTGATCCGGCTGACGCCCTGCGAATTCGCGCAGCTGGCATCGATGCCATCTATGTGTCAAACCATGGCGGGCGCCAGCTCGACAGCGCGCCATCGGCCATCAGTGCCTTGCCCGCCATCCGATTGGCGGTCGGTCCGAACTTTCCATTGCTGTTCGACAGCGGCGTGCGCAGCGCGGAAGACATCGTCAAGGCGCTGGCCAGTGGCGCCGACTTCGTCATGCTGGGCCGGCCCCTGCTGTTTGCCCTAGGCGCCGACGGCGCACGCGGGCTCTCGAATTTTCTCGATGCCTTGCAGGACGGCATCGCCGTCACACTGGCCCAGCTCGGCTTGCAGCGGGTACAGGACATTGATGCATCCGTGCTGGCCGCGTCACGGCCGACCCCGCAATAGTTTCAATCAAGGAGACAAGCCCATGGACGAAAAACGAAAACTGCGCGGCGGCAACCTGCTGGCCCGTGCCTTGCTGGAAAAAGGCGTGGACCACGTGTTCACGCTGGCCGGCGGCTTCTGCAACCCGGCGCTAGAAGGCTTCATGGAATGCGGCATGCGCGTCATCAACTGCCCGCACGAGCAGATTGCAGGGCATTTGGCCGACGCGCATACCCGGATCACGCGCAAACCCGCGGTCTGCCTGGTCGGACCGGAAGGTTTTGCCAATGCCGTGCCGGCCATCATGGAAGCCTGGGGTGAGCGCTCACCAGTTATATTCGTTACTGGTTCGAGCACGCTCAGGCGCCGTGGCGCGGGGGGCTTCAAGGAGATCGACGATGTGGCGATCGCCGCGCCTCTGACCAAACACAGCTTCAGCATCACGGACGGCGAGCGCATCAGCGAATGCGTCGACCGGGCCTGGAAGATCGCGACCAGTGGATATCCCGGGCCGGTGCACCTGAGCCTGCCGGTCGACATCATGTTCTCGTCTTTCGCCGAAGACGCCGGACGCGATGAGCGGCCTTACCTGCGTACCGCGTTTGCGCCGCCCCGGGCCTGGCCCGATCCGTCCGCGCTGGAGCCCCTGCTGGCGCTGATTGCTGGCGCGAAAAGGCCGATCCTGATCGGTGGCCACGGCATCTGGTGGTCCGGCAACGAAGGAAAGCTGGAGGCAACTGCCCTGGCGCTGGGCATCCCGGTGTTCAACATTCCGTATCACCAAAAGCTGCTCGGTGAGCATAGCGAAGCCTACATGGGTTTGGCCGACATCCACCAATACCAGCCCTCGCGTCAGGCGCTGGAGCAGTGCGATGTTGCCATTATGGTCGGCGCCCGCCTGGACAACCAGATGAACTTTGGCAACGCGCCACTGTTCCCGGTCACGCTGCAACTGGTCTGCGTGAACGGCTCGCATGAAGAGCTGGAGATGAACCGCTCCGCCGACCATGTGCTGCTCAGCGACCCGGGCGCCTTCTTCGATGCCTTGTTGGCGCTGCAAGGCGATGGACGCTGGAAGCTCGGACGGGAGTGGTTCGACAGCAACCGGGGCTGGCGCGACGATTGGGTGAACAAGACCCTCGCGGATTTGGCCCACGACACCGATGCTACCGCTCGCAGCGGCGGCAAGATTCATCCGCTGCAACTCTCGCTGGACGTGCAGGCGGCGATGGGCAAGGATGACTGGCTGGTGTTCGACGGCGGAAACACGCATTTCTGGTCCGAGATCGCTGTCAACCTCGCCGGCTGGAAAGGGCAACGACTCGCCGGGATCCTGCATCCGGGCAGCTTCAGCCTGCTCGGAGTCGGCGTGTCGCTGGCGATCGCCGCCAAGAACACGCACCGCGACGCCAACGTAGTGTTGATCAGCGGCGACGGCGCCTTTCTGTCTGGCGGCCTGTCGGTCGAGGCGGCGTTCCAGGAGGATCTTCCCATCGTCGTCGTGATCGACAACAACGGTGGCCTGGATTGCATCTCGCAGCAGCAGGAACGCCTGTTCGCCAACGGCAAGCACTATGCCACCGACTTCCGCGACATTCCTTTCCACACCCTGTTCGAAGGCATGGGTGGCCATGGCGAACTGGTCGAGCGGCGTGAGGAACTGGGCCCGGCAATCCGGCGTGCAATTGCCAGCGGCAAGACGGCCTGCGTCAACGTCAAGGCCAAGGGTGTGATCAGCCCGATCGTGCTGGCCACTACCAGCAAGCGCGACAAGGCGTCGATCGAATAGGAGGTTCCATGGCAATCCTCTCCACTCACACGCTGAACGCGGCCGACGGGAGCCATGCGGGAAACGTCGGCGTCACTTTGTCGCGTATCGGCCCCGGATCTGAACGAACTTTGTTGTTCTCCAGCCAGACGGATGCTGGCGGTCGACTGAGCGAATCGATTGTGCTCACTGCCTCGGACTGCCCGGCGCAGTTCGAACTGGCGTTTCAGACCGGCCTCTACTTCGCTTCGAATTTGACCGCTGCGCCGCCGGGCATGGCACAACAGGAAGTGGTGTTGCGCTTCGCGATGCCTGACCCTGAAGGCGCCTATCACATGCCGCTGATCATGGCGCCGCACGGATGTTCGGCCTGGTGGTCCCGTTGATGGCGCATGCCATGAAGATATGAACAGGAGCCTTAAGTGTCTACATCCGGTTTGAACATGTCGCGCCGCATCCGACGCACCCCGTATACCGACAGGGTGGAGGCTGCGGGCGTGCGCGGCTTCTCGGTCGTTAACCACATGCTGCTGCCCAAGGCATTCCGGCCCTCGGTCGAGCAGGACTACTGGCACCTGCGGGAGCACGTGCAGATCTGGGACGTCTCGTGCCAGCGCCAAGTCCAGATCCAGGGTCCCGACGCCGCGCGCCTTGTGCAATGGATGACGCCGCGCAACATCGGCAAGGCCAGGGTTGGCCAGTGCATGTACGTGCCCATCGTCGACGCCGACGCTGGCCTGATCAACGATCCGGTGCTGCTCAAGCTGGCCGAGGACCGTTTCTGGCTCTCGATCGCGGACTCCGACCTGCTGCTCTTCGCCAAGGGCCTGGCGATCGGGGCCGGCATGGACGTGCGCGTGACCGAGCCCGATGTGTCGCCGCTGGCCGTGCAGGGGCCCAGGGCAGAAGAGCTGCTGGCCTCCCTGTTCGGCGAGCAGGTCCGCGCGATCGGCTTTTTCCGCTTTGGCTGGGTCGACTTCCAGGGCACCCGGCAACTGATCGCGCGCTCGGGATACTCGCGCCAGGGTGGTTTCGAAATCTATCTTGACGACAGTGCGCTGGGGTCGGCGTTATGGGACGCAGTATGGCAGGCGGGAGAGGCTTTCAACATCGCGCCGGGGTGCCCGAACTTGATCGAACGTATCGAGGGCGGCCTGTTCTCCTATGGCAACGAGATGACACGCGAGAACAATCCGCTCGAAATTGGTCTTGGTAAGTACTGTACGCTGGACGGGTCCATCGACTACATCGGGCGCGAGGCATTGCAGCGCATTGCGCGCGCCGGCGCGCAACGCGAGATCCGCGGCATCGTGTTTGACGGGGGGGCATGTCCGCCGTGTGGCAAGCCCTGGCCGGTGATGGCCGGCGATACACAGATTGGCCAGATCACGTCGGCGGCATGGTCGCCGCGGCTCAAACGCAACGTCGGGCTGTCCCTCATCGAGCGCGGATACCAGCGGGCCGGTCAGTCGGTCACAGTGCACAGCTCAGAAGGGACGGCGCGCCCCGGCGAAGTGTCAGACCTGCCGTTCGATTGATGCGTCACGCGCTTTCGACCTTTATCGAGCCTCGTTGCAGATGACCGAGCGGCAACGCTGTCTTGTAACGCACTTGTTTGAGCGCAAAGCTCGAGCGAATTTTCTCGACGCCCGGTATCGGTGACAACTGCTCGAGAATGAAACGCTCCAGCGCTGCCATGTCCGACGGTTACGAGCCGGTTCTGGCCAAGTCCCGTTGGTGCGTACTCAAGCGCCGGGAGAATCTCACCAGCAATCAGCGCTTTCGCCTGCGTGACATATTGAAGTACAACTTGCAGACGGTGCGAGC
>Ga0209390_10000395_pt1 | contig 84819 bp, 55 predicted proteins | sample BON01_FD_187212 | JGI IMG/M metagenome (GOLD analysis project Ga0209390, IMG submission 187212) | Freshwater microbial communities from Lake Bonney liftoff mats and glacier meltwater in Antarctica - BON-01 (SPAdes) (version 2) | ecosystem: Environmental > Aquatic > Freshwater > Ice > Glacier... | reverse complement strand
CGTTTCACCGGACTCCAACAACATAATCACAAAACAACCTTTGAACACCTGAGCCATACCTGGAAAATCCCGGGGGTTCGGGGGCTGGCCCCCGAGCGTATGCAACACCACACACTAATTACAAAAATATGTTGTCTCAAAGTCATTGACACATTCCGCTTCCAGTGCCTCGGTGAGAAAATCCCTCAGTGTCAGGTCGAATTGGTACGCTGCGACGACATCTTCGAATGTCGATCCACCCTTGAATCTGTGCCTTTGTGATTCAAAGGCCAAGCAGTATCCGCTGAAACGATAATAATTGAGGTGCGAAAGAAACTGCTCCGCCGCCATGGTGTCGGCGATAGTTAGACCACGCTGCTGAAGCAACTTCACCTGATCGGCGTAAGACAGCCACGGCTTGGCAAAGGGAACCTTTGTGGATGGACTGCTCACGTTCGCTCCTCAACCGTGGATTTGGGAGGAGCGCAAAAAAGAAACTCGCCCTTGATGTGCGTCACCGCTAGGCGGGAGTGGCACGGCGAGTGTGTTGATCGAGTTAAAACCCATCCAAGATGCGCTTCACCGACAAGCGGGATAGGCGGGACGGGTGTGTTGCTAGAAGTATCGGCCAATGCTGGCCATAAATCAAGGGGAATCAAAGGGGTTTGTGAGCCTTCGGGGGCGGAAATCGTGTCTGAAGAGCACTTTACAGCGATTTCACCGGGAAATGCAGCATTCGCCACCGCCGATGACACGCTGGAAGAGAGGCTTGTTCCGTCTTCAACGAAGACGCTTGAGTTCATGACAAGGTTCACTTCGCATTCTCCAGCGTCCAGCGTACAGCGAAAAGCGGCGAAATCGACTTCTGCTGACTGAGTTGAACCTCGATCTGTCCGATCAGTTCGTCCCGGCGACTGTCGATCTCGTCCTGTGCTTCGTAGAGCCGTTTGCGTTTCTCTTTGCGATTCGATTCAAGTGATTTGATTTGTTTCTGAGCTTCTAACTTCTCCGCCAAAGAAGCTGCCACTGCGGCCACTTTACGAGCGTCCCGGATCTCTCTGTCGAGTTCCTTGATTTCCCGTTCCAAGCCTTGCTTCAAGTCGTCCGACCAGTGATCCAGCTTCAGCACCTCTTCGTCGAAGTGCTTCATGTTACGTTGCTCTACTTCCCTGACACGTTTGGTCATTTCCGTATCAAGACTGGCAGACAAGTCAGGCAACGAACCGACAACAGAGTCTTCCACCGTGGCGGGAATCGAAAGCAGCTTGCCGCATAGTTCGGCATCCAGCACCGTACCGGCATCCGTCACGCCGGTTAGCAGCATAAACTCTTCCACGTCGAGCGAGTTGATCGTCAGCTTGGACAATTCCAACCAGCCTGATTGACCAAGTAGCGGCTCCAGAACACTTACAACCGATCCGTAAGCCGCATAGTCAAAGTTCAACGTGGCCGAATCCAGCTTTCGTTGAATCGCACTTTCAATGAGGGCAGTCGCCAACGGATGCCCTTGCCGATAGAAGGCGTCACCGTTTTCGTTCGCTTTCCTCCAGTCGAAGTGGAAAGTAGTGTTCAGTTTTCGGTTTTCAGTTTTCAGTTCTGAATTGTCTGAACACTGAACACTGAAAACTGAAAACTCTGGGCTCAATCGAAAACGTGGTTCGTTGTCGAAAAACTCTGCTTTGCCGTTCAACTCGGATTTCGTAAGATTGAGAAGCCATCGTTCTCGCTGGCCAAGACTCTCCAGCGTTTTGTCTCGATGCACCCTCAGGCGTGCAGCAACTTCCTCGTCAAAGTTATCCAACAGCACTTGGCGAGTGTCATCCATGCGAACCTGAATCTGATCGTCCAGTTCTGATTGCAACTGGTCAAAAGCCGCCGCAATTTGGGCTGGGTTTCGGCAAGTCTGATAAACAGCCGCAATTCGCCGCTCGATATCGACTCCCGACTCCAATGCTCCCAAGACTTGATCGCTGGCTCCGAACACGCCATCGAAAAGGGTGAACTTTTCACTGAGCAACTCAAAGACACGCTCGTCCGCTTGATTGCGACGGTTCAAAAAATTCACAACCACCACGTCGTGCTTCTGCCCGTAGCGATGACATCGGCCAATGCGTTGCTCGATGCGCTGCGGGTTCCATGGAAGATCAAAGTTGACGACTAGCGAGCAGAACTGAAGGTTCACGCCCTCGGCGGCAGCTTCTGTGGCGATCAAGATCGAGGCTCGATCCTTAAACTCTTCCACAATCGCCGCCTTGATGTCCACTGGCTTTGAACCACTGACGCATTCCTGACCTTCATGCCGTTTCAACCAGCCTTCGTAAATCTGCTTTGATAGTGGATCGGCATTCGACCCATTCATGAGAACAAGCTCGCCGTCATAGCCGTGCTGTGACAACAGATCGAACAGGTAGGTTTGTGTGCGGCGTGATTCCGTGAATATCACTGCCTTGCGTTCTGCACCGAGTTCTTCGGCCCGACTCAAGGCGATCTTCAAAGCTGGGATCAATGCCTCGCCCTTGGCATTGATCGTGATGCGACTGGCCAACTTGGAGAAGCCGATGAGTTCTTGCAGTTCCTCTTCAAGCAGTTTGGGGTCGATGTATTCCTTCTCGGTGCTGCGGGTTGGTTTCTGCGACTGAGCCAGCACTGCGGTCCCAACAGGAGCTATTTCTTCGCCAGTGACTTCAGGTTCTTCATCCGGCTCCCATTCATCTTGAAGTTCACAAATGGATTCGAAGTCGGACTCATCGATCAGTAACGAATCATCGTCATCTTCATTGTTTTCAGGCGTAGCCTCAATCACTGGAGCAGGCTGAGGCGATTGATTTGGGATGTCTCGTTGCATCCCCCGCAGTCGCCCAACTAATCCCTGCAACGTCCCGGCAATGGCGAACGTCGAAGATGCCAACAGCTTTCTGAGGACCAACGTGATGAGATGTCTTTGGCTGGCTGGCAGGGAGACGAGCGTTTCCCGCTGAAGGAACGCTGATACGCTTTCGTATAGCTGGTATTCTTCGTCGCTTGGCGTAAAGTCCTGAGTGATCGGAATGCGGTTCGTGTAGGAAACGAATTCGACGACTTGTTTTCGTAGAGTGCGAATGCAAACAGGGTTCAAGCGGCTCCGCAGTTGCGAGTTGCGCTCAGCTTCGCTGCCTGCACGCACGAATTGATCCCGAAAGGACGCTGCATCACCAAAGACGTGTTCGTCGATGATGCTGACCAGCCCGTATAGCTCCATCAGCGAGTTCTGAAGTGGTGTCGCCGTCAGGAGTAGCTTGTGGGCTGGACCAATGGATTCGGCGATCCGCCGAGCCATCTTGCTTTGGGGCTTGTAGACGTTGCGAAGTCTGTGTGCCTCGTCAATCACTACCAAGTCCCACGGCACGCCTTGAACACTGGGAGCCTTGGCCGAAATGAAGTGGTAAGAACAGAGAACGATCTTGTCGTCCTGCATGAACGGGTTTGACTCGCCCCGCTTTCGAAGGTAATTGAATTTGGTCCCATCCAAAACCATCGATGGCAGGTAGAACTTTTCGTCGAGTTCCTGCTGCCATTGCTTTCTGAGTGTGGCCGGAACGATCAGGAGAATACGTCGTTTCCGTTCCGCCCATCGTTGTGACAGCACGATCCCGGCTTCAATGGTTTTACCGAGCCCGACCTCATCGGCCAGAATCGCTCCCTTTGACAGTGGAGAGCGCAGCGCAAACAAGGCCGCATCGACTTGATGCGGATTGAGATCCACCCGAGCGTTCGAGATTGAGCGTGTCAAATTCTCGATGCTGCCACCGGCTCCCTTGAGGGTTAGCAGGTGTGCCCAATATTGGCTGTGGTACGGTGTCATCGGGGCGGCACTTGTCCTCCAGCGATCCTGTTCACGGCGAGTTGACTGAAAAGTACCGTGAGCTTACGATATTCGAGAGTCCCGAGCAATCAGGCAAGCCGAGCTTCATGTCAAAAGGTGAAACATTGGCGATGCAATTTGGCAAACGTGTCCGCACGCTTCGAAGCGGCAAATACCAGTGCGGCAAATACCAGTGCCAGGCATGCTAGTGGTGATGTTCGGCAACGTCCTCGCGCGGTGCGTTCACCAATACGGTAACGCCAACGGGTTTGAATGATTCGCTCAGGGACTCGCGATCGGTCAAGCCAGCCGATTTGCGTGGCAACGAGAGCATTGCCGAGCCTGAAATTGATCTGGTGTCGATCGAACAGATTAAGGTGGGAATGCGAGTCCCGGCGTTGAACCCGGAAGTCAGTGCCCAAGAGCGGGCCGAGTTCCAAGATCCCGATCCGGCGACTTGGCGGTTGAGGGAACTGCCGCATACCAAACCATCGGGTGGCGTGTTGTTGATCTCGATGCTGCGTCCGATTGTTTGGATTCACGAGCGTGACGTTGATGTCGGCGGATCGTTTGCGATCGATATGCCGGAACTGGGTGCCAGGGGACAAGCGAAGGTTCTAGCTCTCACACCGTGTCCAGAGATTCAAGGTGTCCAGAGATTCAAGGTGTCCAGAGATTCAAGGTGTCCAGAGATTCAAGGTGTCCAGAGATTCAAGGTGTCCAGAGATTCAAGGTGTCCAGAGATTCAAGGTGTCCAGAGATTCAAGCGTGGCCAGAGATTCAAGGTGTCCAGAGATTCAAGCGTGGCCTGGAAATTGGGTTTCCAAGCCAAAACGTGAGTTTGTTCGATTTTTTGGGATTTCAGAACGCTTGATCGGCGGTCGAAATGCTGGATGTTAGCCTTCTCCCGGCAAAGCGGTGCCCGATTCCGGCCCGGACGGAATTCCTGTCCGTCGTCGCGTTTTCACAGCACCAAGATTCAGGAGCAGGTGACTATTGCAACAGTTGGTTAATGACGTTTCCATGCACGTCGGTCAATCGACGGTCGATGCCATCGTGACGAACGGTAAGTTTCCGATGATCGATCCCAAGTAAGTGTAGGATCGTAGCGTGTATGTCATATACCTGGGTCGGATGGTTTCGATCGAGTGGTTTATAGCCCCATTGGTCGGACTGTCCATGAGTGACTCCGCCTTTGATTCCACCGCCACAAAGCCAGTTCGTGAATACGTAGGGGTTGTGGTCTCGTCCTTTGCTGCCCTGCGTGCTTGGCATGCGACCAAATTCGGTCGTCCAAAGGATTAGGGTGTCATCCAACATGCCACGTTGTTTCAAGTCCTTGATCAATGCCGCCGCACCTGTCGCCATGCCCAAGGCAAGTGGACCATGATCTCGCTTTAGGTCTTCGTGCGAATCCCAGTTGCGGCGGGGAAAGCTATTGTCATTACCAGACCATATCTGAACAAATCGAACACCACGTTCCAACAACCGTCGTGCGACCAGACACTTTCGCCCAAAGTAGTCGATTTCCTCGATCGGATTGATTTCTTTATCGAACTGAGCCTTGCCGTGATCCAATCCGTACATTCGCAAAATGTGTTTGGGTTCGTCCGAAAGGTTCAATGCTTCTGGTGCGCTTAATTGCATTTTCGCTGCCAATTCGTAACTACGGATCCTGGCCTCCAAACGCGAATCGCCTGGGCGCAATTGTTTGTGTTGTTCATTCAGTTGGGTTAGCAGCGCTAGTGCAGCCTTGTCACTGGCTGGCGTGACGAAGTTAGAATTAGCAGTCAAGTCTGCGATAGGGTCGGTACTGTTGGGGCGTATGATGGTGCCTTGGTGCTGCGTGGGAAGGAATGCTGAGCCCCAATTTTTCGGGCCGTTAGACGCGAAGCCTCGGTGGTCGGGCAACACTACAAAAGTGGGCAAGTTTTCATTGATGTTCCCCAGCGCGTAACTGATCCAACAGCCCATTCCGGGAAAGCCCGGTCGATCAAAGCCGGTCGCTTGCAAATATGTGGCCTGGCTATGCACACCCGTCTTGCCAACCAAGTTATGCACAAAAGACATTTCGTCAATTACATCGCCCAACGGTGCGACCACCTCACTTAAGTGTTTGCCAGATTGTCCATAGGGTGTGAACTTGAAAGGAGATTGCATCCAAGGTCCAAGTCCATTTTGAAATGTTTCGACGTGCTCGCCAAAATCAGATTCCTTGCCATTGTTCTTTTCCAAAGCGGGTTTGTAGTCGAACAAATCAATGTGACTTGCGGCCCCCGCCATAAACAACTGGACCACTCGCTTGGCTTTGGGTGGATGATGCAAGACCTTCACCACACCAGCGGAATCAAAGCTTGGTCCCTGAGCGAAGCTTCGGTCACCTTGCAGCATTCCTGCCAAAGCAATGCTGCCAAAGCCACTGCCTAATTGATTCAGGAATTTCCGCCGATTCGAAATGAAATTCATTAAAAGGGTCCATGCGTTGGTGGGTTTTACTTCATAGGGTAAGTGGCGGTCGGTTACCGACTTGAACGTGTTGAGAAATGACGAAGTGAACTACGTCAGAATCTCCAAGATCGGATTCCGTTGCTCGACACCCGAAAGCTTTAGGTCCAGCCCTTGAAACGGTATTGTCAGTTTGCGGTGATCGATGCCCAGTGCGTGCAGGATCGTTGCGTGCAGATCGTTGACATGAACGGGGTTCTCAACAACATTGTAACCGAATTCGTCGGTTGTCCCGTAAACCGTACCACCTTTGACACCACCCCCTGCCATAAAGATTGAAAAGCAGCGCGGGTGGTGATCGCGACCGTAGGTTTTTTCGGTAAACTGACCTTGGCAATAAACTGTCCGCCCGAATTCGCCGCCCCAAATTACCAACGTGTCGTCTAGCAGGCCTCGTTCCTGCAAATCGCTGATCAGTGCAGCAGAGGGCTGGTCGGTATCTAGGCATTGTTTTGACATGTGGCTGGGCAAGTTGTCGTGCTGATCCCATCCCATGTGAAATAGTTGAACGAAGCGAACATCCCGTTCAATCATTCTTCTAGCCAACAAACAATTTCTAGCGTAGGTGCCAGGCTTATGGACTTCGGGACCATATTTTTCTAGAACCGATGCTGGTTCGTCACTTAAATCCATCAAGTCGGGAACTGCTGTTTGCATGCGGAACGCAAGTTCGTATTGTTGGATCCTGGTGGCAACCTCCGAATCCATCGTCCGAGCAAGCGTTTGCTGATTAAGCGTCTGCAAGTCGTCAAGCATGCGACGTCGAATTTCCGGTGGGCAACCAGCGGGGTTGGACAGATAGAGAATTGGCTCGGCTGCACTGCGCAGTTTTACACCTTGATGCTTGCCCGGTAGAACTCCACTGCCCCAAAGTCGATCGTAAAGCGGTTGTCCGGCGGCTCGACCCGTCCCGCGAGAAACCATCACCATGTAATCGGGCAGGTTTTGATTCATACTGCCCAACCCATAGGCCACCCAAGCACCCATGCTGGGCCGACCCGCCAACTGAGAACCTGTTTGAAAAAAGGTGATGGCTGGATCGTGGTTAATGGCTTCGGTGTGCATGGTCCGAATGACACAGCCTTTGTCAACGACCTGCCCTAAATGAGGTAACAAATCACTGACCCAAGTACCCGATTCCCCCTTTTGTTTAAAGTCGAACATCGAAGGTGCGATCGGGAAGCTAGACTGACCTGAAGTCATTCCAGTCAAACGCTGTCCATTGCGAATCGTGGCAGGAAGTTCAGTTTTTGCCAACTTGCGCAGACCTGGCTTATAGTCAAACGTCTCGTACTGGGAAGGTGCGCCCGATTGAAACAAGTAGATGACTCGTTTGGCCGTAGGTTTATGGTGGGGCAGTCCCGGTAGGCCACCGGACGGCTCCGAAGCGTTTCGCAATCCAGTGTCGTTGTTCACCCAGTTCGCTTGCGCGGCCGTTAATGGGTTGAATCCAAGTGAAGCCGCGGCGATCGAGCCTAAGCTGATTCCAGATGACTTCAAAAATACTCGGCGATTATTGCGGATAGATTCATCGTGCAGATTCATCGTCTATTCCTTTGTAATGACTTCATCAAGATTCAGCAGGATCGAAGCCACGGACGTCATTGCGGCCAATTGCGTGGTGGATAAGCTGGTATCACTTTTGGATTCGCCAATTTTGGTTAAGGCTTCCGCTTGGTCGGGGTTCGCCTGATAGTAGGTTAAGTACTGTTGATAGCCGTTGGTCAAGGTATCAAGTTCTATGATCGTAGGTTTACGCAGTACTGTACTTTGAAAGCCAAATTCAATGGCCTGGGCAACGGAATTCTCTTGGGCAACCTGCGCTGCGTTGGGTTTATTTTGGGCGGCTTGGTGAAGCATTTGCTGCGCCAGATTTCGGGCTGCTTCCACGTAAGTTACATCATTCAAGAGAGCCAAAGACTGTAGCGGAGTATTGGTAATTGAGCGTTTAACTTGGCATATTTCCCAGCTTGGCGCATCAAAGCTTGCAACCGTCGGGTGCGAAACTGTCCGCTTGCGGTAAGTGTAAAGGCTTCGGCGATAAAGGTCGGGTCCGACTTCGTGCTTGTAAGGTCCATCGTTGGCACCACCAGCCAATTCTTCCCAAAGACCGTCCGGTTGATAAGGCCGAACCGAAGGGCCTCCCATTTTGTTTTGCAACAGGCCTGAAATCGAAAGTGCCAAGTCCCGAATCTGTTCACCGCCTAGACGGTGCCTTGGCCCTCGCGCCAGCCATTGATTGGCGGGGTCCAACGCTGCAAATTCTTCCGTCAAGTTCGAACTTTGTTGATAGGTGGCACTGGACATGATTTGCTTGTGTAAGCGTTTGAGGTCCCAACCCGATTTGCGAAAATCATCGGCCAGCCAATCCAGCAATTCTGGGTGAGTCGGAGGTGCGCCCTGCCTGCCAAAATTGTCGACCGACTCCACTAGGCCGCGTTTGAAAAATTTGTACCAAGCTCGGTTGACCGCGATTCTTGCAACCAGTGGATTTCGTTCATCCACCATCCATCTTGCAAGTCCCAGGCGATTATTGGGTTGTTGGGCTGTTAGTTGAGGTAACGCTTTTGGAATTGCCGGCCAAAGTGGTTCGCTGGTTTCTGGTTGATCATATTGGCCCCGTCGTAACAAGTAAGTCTCGCGATATTCGGGGCGATCTCGCATGATCATTGTGGTCTGCTGTTGAGACTTTTGTTTGTCGATTTCGACTTGCAGTTCGCCTATCTTCTGAGTGATCGATTGATGTTCGAGCGAGTTGATAAATTGAGTCGCAACCTCTTGAGTCGCGGAATAATCTTGGGACGGTTGGGGCAAGTTAGAATCGTAGTTAGCAACGACCGCATGTTTCATGGAGCGGACGATATGATCATCTGAAAGCAGTTGATCATAGAGGCGGAAATCAGCCAATTGTCCGGAAAATAGTTCCGACTGGGAACGTTGTCCAATTTTGAAGAGAACCTTTGGGCTGATGGGTCCGTTCAACGCGTCAATATCCACTTCGACATTGACTTTTTTACCATTAAAATAGAGCTTGTAGCCACTCGCTTTGCCAGCACCGTCGTAAGTAGCTGTAATGAAAGTCCATTGGTCTTTCGGCAAACTCACTTTTGAAATGACGGCGATTGCATCGGTGCGCCATTGACTGATCAAGTGGATTTTGACTCGACCGTCACCCAAGATGATCCCATCCACACCGCGATACGCGTCCGATTCATCCATTTGCCCGAAAATGGCACCCCGTGAATCACCGGTTATCCAAGCCGACCAACTAAAGGCTTGATCATTCTTAAAAAGAAAATCAGGCGGCGAAGGCAAGGCAACGGAGTCTGGCTGTCCGGTAAGTTGCAAGCTAGGGCCAGCCGGAGACATGCCCAGCGTCTTGACTTCTGGAGTGAGCTTGGCGACGAAAATGGGCGATGGAAGACTGTCCTGCCCCGCCGTACTATTTTGGCTTCGCCATTGATTCAACAGTTCTGTGGTGGAAGTGGCGGCAGGCGTTATCTTGGCTTTCAATCCCGCGATCCGCGATTGCAATTGTTCCAGAGCCGCGATTTGAGTGGCAGTGGGGACGGATAGCAACGGTTCAGTATTGCCGCGACGTTCGTTGTAAACGCCTTTTTCGTCCACGTTGTTGAAGAAAGCGTAGAACTGGTAAAATTCTTTTTGAGAAATCGGGTCATATTTATGGTCGTGACAACGAGCGCAGCCCAGGGTCAAACCCAAGAACGAGGCCGCCGTAGTTTCAACTCGGTCAATGCAGTTTTCGACTTGCCACTCTTCTTCTATCGAACCGCCTTCGGTGACCGAGCGATTGTTGCGATTAAAGCCGGTGGCGATCATTTGGTCGTTGGACGGCGCAGGCAGCAAGTCGCCTGCAATCTGTTGAATAATGAATTGGTCGTACGATAAATTTTGGTTGAATGCGTTAATGACCCAGTCACGCCATGGCCACATACTGCGATAGAAGTCATTTTGATATCCATTGGTGTCGGCAAATCTGGCGGCATCTAACCAGCTGACCGCCATCTGTTCACCATACTGTGGCGAGGCCAGCAATTCATCGATAACTTTTTCAAAAGCTACGGGTCGAGTGTCATTTACAAACGCTTGCACCTGTTCAAACGTGGGTGGAAGCCCGATTAGATCGAGATAGGCCCGGCGAATCAGCGTATGTTTTTCTGCCGTGGGAGAAGGTTGCAGACCGGCCGCCTGGATTGAACGATAAATGAAGCGGTCAATTTCATTTTTCGCACCGGCACCGTCTGCAAACTGAACTACTTTGGGAAGTTCCTGTTTGCTGATGGGGTCAAACGCCCAGTGTTGTTGCCAAGGTGCGCCTTGGTTGATCCATTTTCGAAGAGTTTCAATTTCCGTAGGCGTCAACGAGTGTCCTGATTCGGGTGGCGGCATCACGGACTGTACATCCGTGCTGAGAATGCGAACCATGAGTTCACTATTGTCGGCGTCTCCCGCAGTTATGGCTTGACCCTTGGCGGAATCTTCTTGGTCGAGTCGCAGTTCCGCTTCGCGATGTGTTGAATCGGGACCGTGACAGGCGTAACACTTCTTCGCCAGTATGGGTTGGATTTGTTGACGAAAATTAATGTCCTGGCCCCAAGCCACCGCGGTGAAACCGTTGAATAGAAATTCATTACAAGTGATGCACGCAAGCAACACAAATAGGGAAATGCGATTCTCTTTCGCTGCCAAGACGCATCGCACCGCGTAAAACCATACGTTGGGCCTGCACGATACGTTGGGCCTGCACGGTACGTTGGGCCTGCACGATACGTTGGATCTGCCTGAGGTGACGTCGGAAGTCATCTTAAGTTTCCTGGCGGGATGGGATCGGAGAACTTGGAAGGGTCAAAAGATTGTTATTCTAACACATGATGCTAACAAGGGTGGTTGTCGGTACAAATAATTCGTCGCCCAAGCAACCTCACCGTTCCCACTTTTCAGCAGGTAAATTCAGCGGCGGAGAAATTTAACAAGGCAGGTTTTATTGATTCAAGTCCTTGAAGAACGCGTCCGGGCTCAGTTTTCAAAGCCAAGCCAAGCCAAGCGTCAAGCCAAGCCAAGCGTCAAGCCAAGCCAAGCGTCAAGCCAAGCGTCAAGGCAAGGGTCAAGGCAAGGGTCAAGGCAAAAGTTTGTTAGCGACGCTAGACCCTGTGTGGGAAAGTCAATCAACGGCAGCAGGAAGAAACATGATTGTTCGCGTGCGGACTATCGCTTCCAGCGAACCAATGAACCGGTGAATAGCTGTGCGTAGAGTCGCTGTACGGCCAGCATGCCTTTGGGTTTCCCCAAATCGTCCGTGATCAGCGCCAAATCCGCGTTTTCACGTCGCATTTGGATCAGCGATCGGCCAACCGACTGCTTGCCCGAAACGATGGCGAACGGATGGTAGGAAACGATCTTGTCGGCGTCATCTTTCAGGAGGATCTCTTCAATACTGACGTAACCAATCAAGACGGCATTCTTGTCCGCGATTGGAATATTGGTCAACCGGTTCTTGTTTGCGATTTGAATCGCTTTGCCAACGGTGGACCCTTCTGTCACGTAAATGACTCGCGGCAACGGGATCGAGATCGGATCGAGTGATTTGTCTACCAGGTCGAAAAAGTTTTGTGCCAATTGTAATTGGACAGGTTCCAAAATGCCTAGGTTATGTCCCTCTCGCAGTACGTTGAGCAGTTCCTTTCTGGCCAAACGCGAGCGAATTTGTTCGGGACTCTTTCCCAAGAAGAATTCTAGAATTCGGCTCAAGCCCCAAAGCACCACCGCCGCTGGAGTGAACAAAAGATTGAACAGTGCCAGTACCGGTGCCACCCATCTTATCAAACGATTGGGTGCCTGTAGAAATAGATTCTTTGGAAGCGATTCGCCATAAACGAATAGAACGGGCGTTAGCAGGACTGGAGCCAAAAATTCAATCCACTGAGCGTCACTGGCAAAAACATTCTTGACCAATAAAACAATCGACAAACTAACCAAGTAGTTGGCCAAATTATTGCCAATCAGAATATTCGCCACAAAGACCGACGGGTTGTTTGCCCACCACAGAAGCAAGCGAGAAAGACGATCGCCAGCTTTTCCGTCCAACACCCAGCGGACGCGTGTGGCACGATAAAACCCCGTTTCGCTGCCGCTGAATAGTCCGCTAAGACAAATTCCTGAAATTAGCAATGCAAGAGCGTAATACAACTTAACGTCCCTCGCTTACTAGTTTGGTAACTCGCACTAGCATTCGACCACGGTTGGGAGCCTCGAGGACCATGAATTCAACACCGCCCCATTGGCAGGCATCGCCTTTATGAGCCAACCGCTGAAGTGCTTCTTGAATGACTCCCCGAATCGTAACATTTCGACTCTCGGGCAATTTGACATTCAGTTCCCGTTCTAGCATTCGCAAGCTGGTCACGCCAGATACGATCCACTGATTGTCGGATTCCAGGCGAATACTGGGGTCGTCGGTCATGCCATCGATGCGGTCCCGTTCGGCGCTGGTTGTGAAAACGGTATCCAACAAATCATCCAGTGTTGCGACTCCGATCGTCTCACCATGTTCATTGATTACTGCGGCAACCTGGACTCGGCGATTGGACATTTTTTCCATGGCATGGGAAACCGGCGTGCACCATGGAACGTAAACAACGGGTTCTGCAATCAAGTCAATGCGCTGATTGGGTAGGCCCATGACACCGGGCAACCAGATCGCTTTGGCGACATCGTCACCATCATCGTCGGTGATCAAGACGTAACTGCCACTGAAGGCCTGTTTGCGCAAGTCGTCAAGCGTGACTGGAGGCTTGAAGAACTGGAAGCTGCCGCGTGGTCGCATCCATTCGTCGACTCGGGTTTCCGACAGTGAAACAATATTTTCCAGCGTGCGTTGTTCTTGTTCGTTTAGGGTCGCATCTTCACCGCTCATCTTGATTGCGCGTTCCAAATCCGCGACTTCCAAGTAAGGTTCGGGTGTGAAGCCTGGCCAAAGCAGACGCAAGGAAACCAAGTTGGTCATTGCCAGAATAGGTAATACGGGGTCCACTATTTTTAGAGCATAATGTAACGGCGCGACACACAAAGCGGCCATCCACTTGGGCTTAAGCACCGCGATACTTTTGGGCAGCATTTCACAAAAGAAAATTACCGTCAGTAAGCTGAGAACCGCAAATGCAAAAGCCACGCTTGAACCGAAGGCACTTTTTTCAAGCCGCAACGTGACCATCGAAGATAGGGCGAACGTTGCCATGTTGGTCAGCAAATTCCAGAACAAGATTCCGCTGAGGACTCGCTCAGGCAACCTTAATAACTCGGTTACTTGTACTTGCCGAAGATCGCCTCGAGCCAACTGCCGGAGGTCGCGTTCCTTCAAGTAAAACAGTGCTGCTTCGCTGGCGGAAAAGAATGCCGAAAACAGCATCAAAACCAGCATGACGGCAATGAAAGGGACCAGCGGCCAAATTTCACTCATCGTCACTGCTCTTGGGTGTGACGGTCGAGAAACTGAATTCGCTTAACGCCGGCATTATCATCGCTGTGATGGCGAACGCAAAAATGGCGAACACCACCAGAAACACTGCCAGGTACTGCTTAAGCAACAGACTGGTCAGTGAATAAAACATCCCGATGGGCATGAAAATTGATGCCGTAAAAAGGGCTGGGGAAGGATTGTGAGACCCCAATACCCAAAATAATCCGATTCCGCCGCCAACAATGAAAGCTAAGAACGACGCCAGTTGGCTATCGACATTTCCCGCGAACGAAACCAGCAAAAGCATGCAAGTCACCGTACCCAGAAACAAAAAGAACAGCGTGCCCAAGCTGGCAAGAATCGCTGGGCGGCTGGTTGGGAAACTGCGACCGCAGTGCAAACCCAGCATCGCGGCAAAAACATTCATGACCAGAAGACCGAAGGTCAAGAATAGCATGTTTTCGTTGGAAACCAGTTCAAACCACCACATCATCAAACATAAGACCAAGGGCAGCACGATTGAATCGAGCGTGATGAACAAAACGCCCGCCAATTTCCCAAACAGAAATTCGGAAGGGGAAAGATCTGTTACCAGTAGCAGGTCTAAACTTCGCCCATCGCGTTCGTTGGTGATCGAGGTGACACCCAGCGCGTTGACCAGCATCAGGCTGATGAACAAAAACGGGGCGACCACTTTAGTAATTGCCGGTAAGTAGATATTGCTTCCTGCAGTTGCCAATAACGCGGTTTCTGATTGGATCAGGAAAAAGGCGGTCGCGAAGACTGCGATCGCAATCAGCCAGTAGACCGCGCGAATCAATAGGATTCTACTTCCGTACGCCCACGTCATCATCTCCCGCCATAGGATCGGGTTGTCCCAGACATTGCGGCTAACTTGGGAAACGGTTCGAACCCTGGCATCGACATGGCCTTGGCGTTTTTGTTCGTTTACCGACCTATCTTTGCGATGTTCCAGATCGTACTGGGCTCCCCAAATACTGTCGTCTGCTTCCATGGTCTTTGCATTGGGGCGAAGTTCGCGACTTGCATTCCAGAATCGAACATTCCATATCGACAAACCATTGATCGAAGCAAAGCCAATCACGCCAACGACCAGAAAAGGGAGAACGGTGGCTGTATAGTTTTCGATCACTCGCGGGTCCACTGCGGCACTGACCGCCCGGAGTGGGTTGAACCACAGGCTAAATTCAGCGGCTGAATAACCCAACACATTGATATCCATGGACGCGACGGTTTCCCAGACGCCAATCCATGTGACGATACCCATTAAAGTTAAAGCCAAAGTTTGAAAAGACTTCTCTCTCCAAAATCCGACCATCGTGCCCCAGCTTCCGCCCACCAGAATGCTGATTGCTGTGACCGCAAAAGTCCAGAAAATCTGATAGAAACTAGTGCCGCCAAATAGAACGATCGCCATAAAGATCGGCAAAGCCAGCAACAGGTTGATCAAGCTAGGCAACAGGCTGCCAAACAGTCGTCCAAGCACTAGCTCTGAATTGTTCAAACGGGTTAGCAAAAGTAAAAGTAGAGTCTTTCGGTCTTTCTCCACCGCAACGCTGCTGGCTGCTTGGATCGCCGCCATGAAGGTTAGCAAAGCCAATTGAAGCGGCGCCAAAATGTTGAACAGAACAATTCCAAACTTGGCCATGTCGCCGATATTGCGAATCGACTGGGTTCCTGCGACTAGCAACCAAGCGGTGTACATGAAGAAAAAAAGCGAGATGGGATAGAGCAGTCGTCCCATGAAGAACGATCGACGGCGAGGCGTGACGGCGGCTTCACGAAAGAATATCGGACCAACAAACACTTCGGTTTCCTTGAATTAATTCTTTATCCACGCTCGAATCAAACGGAACGTTGAACAAGTTCGTAAAATTCGGGTGGTGCGACCAACCTAACGGCTGGTATCGGCAAAATTTGAAAGGGTCTTACCCCTTCACCGCTCGTTTTCCAAATTCTGCACAAACAAAGCAGGCTCACACCTTCACAGCACCGACGTTGGTCCAACCCACAGATCATAATCCAAAGGGGCGTTTGATCGTAGAGTCCCGTTGGTATCTAGATTGTCTCAACCATTGGGGATCTTGTGGGTTGCGGGAACCTTAGTCAGTGCACTTGCATGCCGAATGGCCAAATTGTCGCAGTTTGATACGTGTAAAGCCGTCGGTTTAAGTAGTATCCCCGCTGCCCGAAGAACTGCAAAAATTGGATTCAACATCCAAAAAAAACGTGATTCGGCAGCTTTTTTCGTGCCCAGCCAGGATGCTTTTGGCAGGTAAAACGCTGCTTTGCGTTCATTCTTTTGGCGAATCTAACCTCGATTTTGGGAGTGGAATTTTCTGGACCGCTGTTTGTTCTGACGGACGTTTTCAGAGGCTTTGGCCAAGTGGACTTAGGTTGGTCGAGATTGACTATCGAAAAATTTTCGTTTTGTGGTTAGATTAATCTTGTGAACCACCAACATCAAGTTCCTACGCTATCTCTTTGGACGCTTTGGTCAATGAACGAGATTATTCTTACTTTGCCGCATGTAAACGCCACTTTGAATGGCATTGCAACTTTGCTGCTGATCGCCGCGTTTGTTGCGATCATGCGGCGGAACATCCAGTTGCACAAAAATTTGATTTTGTCTGCCTTTGGGGTGTCGGCCGTCTTTTTGATTTGCTACCTCTTTTATCACTACAACGTTGGCAGTAAGAAATTTCCGGCAGACGATTATGCCAGCTACTTCTCCATTACGTATTACGTCATTTTGGCGACGCATGTGGTGTTGGCAATGTTCGTTCCGTTTCTAGCGGTATGGGCGATCTATTTGGGGTTGAAGGATCAACGCCAGAAACATCGCAAGGTTGTAAGGTGGGCGTTTCCAATCTGGTTGTACGTTTCAGTAACTGGAGTGCTGGTTTACTTCATGTTATACTGGTGGTTCCCTCCGATCGCCGTGGCCTGAGAAACTGGCGGAACGACAATGGTTCGGGGGGTTCGGGGGCTTGGGGTTGGAGGTTTCGGGGTTGGCTGGGCGCTGGCAAGTCACGGACGTTCATTTGCGTGGGATAGAACCGGCGGAGATTGGAAGTGAGTTCAGATTGGGAGGCCGATCGCCGTTTTTCTTTAGAAGCGGTTTAGATCCGGCCTGAGGCGTGAACTGTTCTGGAAAGAGATAATGTTGAAACAAGCCTACAGCAACAACTTAACGCACACATCTGGAGTGATTGAGTCGGCGAGATCCTGCGGCGACTGTAAAAGGGTCGATGGGGGACAGCTTCGGTTGCGGCGGTTGCAGTCTGGCGGCCGGCGGTTTAGGAGGTTTCCTCTAACACCTCGAACCCTCGGGATGCTTTGTGTTTTTCTCATCGCAACACTATTCTTAAGTCAGACGGCAGTTGCGTGTCCGACTTGCAAGGATACTTTGGGGCATCATGCGATCCAAATGCAACAAGGTTACGCGTTGAGTATTCTGTTCATGATCGCGGTTCCGTTTGGCATCCTATCTGCCTGGACGGTTGCCATTGTTCGTATGGTTAAAACGGCTCAAGGCACCGGTGAATCGCCGTTGCGGGCCGCCAATGGCAATCCCGCAAGGCTTCAGTAACCGACGGTCCGGATGTTCATTGCCGGGACGACGTTTGTGCCGTCAAATTTTCTTACCATCAAATTGTGCGCGGATAAATCTTGTTGATTACGCCCGCCATGCGGTTTACATGAGGGGAGCGGCCGTTTTTTGCGAAGTGCGTTGGTATAAAAAAATGCCCGCACCCAAAAGAGATGGATGCGGGCATTGTAGTGGTTAGGTATCTGGCTTTAGAGTTCTAGCTGACGCCTGAAGTGATGCCGGCCTCTTCATTGATTTGGCCAATCAATTCTGCAAGTACCTTGGCCGACTCTTCGTGTGGCACTTGGCAAGTACCAGCCGCGGTGTGGCCGCCACCATGGTACTTAAGGCAAAGGTCACCGACATCGGTTGTGCAACTGCGATCGAAAATCGATTTGCCGATGGTGAAGACGGTATTCTGTTGCATCTTGCCCCAAAGAACATGGATCGAAATGTTACACTGTGGGAACATCGAATAGATAATGAAACGATTGGTAGCGAAAATAGTTTCTTCGTTTCGCAAGTCCAAGACGACAAGGTTTCCGTGAACTGTAGAACATCTTTCGATTTGTTCTTTGGCCTTTATTTCGTGCTCGCGATACACGTTGACTCGTTCTTGCACGTCGGGTAACGCTAGGATTTCTTCAATGGTGTGATCTTTGCAGAAGTAGATCAAGTCCATCATCAACTGATAGTTGGAAACCCGGAAATCATGGAAACGACCCAAGCCGGTTCTGGCGTCCATCAAGAAGGAAAGCAATTCCCAGCCAACGGGATTTAGCACTTCTTCTCGGTTAAATTTTGCGGCATCGGCCTTGTCGACCGCATCCATCATGTCTTCGCCAATCCCTGGAAATCGTTCCTTGCCACCGTAGTAGTCGTAGACGACTCTGGCGGCTGAATCAGCGCCTGGCAACAAGATGTAATCGTCCAGCACCAGACCATCGTTGCGAGCGACTTCGCTGGTATGATGATCGAAACACAGGTGGCATCCCTTGACATAAGGCAAGTTGGTTAGGATGTCGTTTTCGTTGACCTCCACCACTCCGTCCTGCATGTCTTTTGGGTGCACGAATTTGATGTCACCAAGGATTTTCATATCCTTGAGCAGAATGGCGCAAACGAGGCCATCAAAGTCGCTGCGAGTCAGTAGGCGGTACTTTTTTGCGGTTTCAGTCATGGATCATTGGCCTTGGGGCTAAGTCTTGCTTATGGCGGCGGACAAGCCAAACCAGTGTGGGCGGCTGGTAGAATTTCCAGCGAGGGCGTTTTCACCCCAGTCCTAGAGATATAGATTACGCAGACCTGATCGGCATGAAGGTCCAATGATTACGCCGGAAAGTTTTCTGTGTCTGGGCAGGTCTTTCCGATTATGCCTAAAATTCAGCTTTGCTTCCTAATAACGATGCCTATTTGTACAGGGACAAATCGTTACCCAGCGTAGGATTGCAACTGCGGTTGCCAAGCGAATGCAGTGTGTGCTTGTGCAGCCTTGCCGCAGTCTGTTTTTGGCAGAAATTATCGGATGCCCCAAGCATGACCGTTTGAGTGGAAGAGTGAGTTTTGCCCAGTTGAGATTTTCATGATTGAATCCACCAGATTGAATCAAGCGAATGATCGATCAATAGAAGTCCCCCAACGTATTAATTTTCGAGGATTTTTTAGGCTTTCGAATGTTACACCAGTATGCCGCGATTCCTTGGTACGTCGAGGCAACCGATTATGAACAGTTTCGAAGAAACGCATTGGATGCTGATGATTTTTTCGATTCGTTTTCGCAATGGGTTCAGGTGGCTTGTGAACATGAGCGTCGGGCCGAGTCGAACGGAGTGCCGATTATTAGAATTTGTATGCGTTGGCCCGAATTCGACCGATGGTGCCAAGGCTTCGGCGGGCAGAACGACGCCGCAGGTCGTTCGAGATTCGCTGATCAAAAGGCCAACCAAATTGTAAATGGTTGTAAATAATGGCCCTGTTTTGTGCGTTTTCTGAAAGACTCTCTCCTGAAAGGTCAAGTCGGTGCACTGTTGTTGGTTTCCCCAGGTGCCGGGTTAGCCGTTTCTGTTTTAGGCTTCTCGCGTTCCCCGCCGATAATCGCGTCGTCACCTAATTTTGATTCGATCAGCCGTATAATTTCAGTCATCGGTTTGCGATCAAACTTGAAGTCGTCCAACTTGAAAACGTTTGCGACGTTGTTCACCTGATAGGAAACCACCGCGATCCCTTTTTCGGCCCACTTCGTTTTATCGATTTTCTTAATGGAATCCAACGCAATCGCCTTCTTCCAGCTTGGCTTGATTTCGTTTTCGTTAGCCTGGACAAAGCTGCCTCTTGCAGCCAAATATTTTAACAGCATTGGCAGACCGATCACTGAACATAGAATGATCTGAGCATATTGTTGAGAGATGTCGTTTTCGATTTCTTCGACGGTCTTGGGAACGTAAGTCGACCACCCTTTTTCGGTTGCAATTTTTTGCCATTCAGTCGAGCGATCGGTGCTGCCCTTGAGTTCTACGTGGTAGATTTTGGCGGGTTCGAATTTAGGCGGATAGCCGATTAAGGCATCGTAAAGACAGTACGCGCTGTAGGCCGCACAACCGATGAAGATGTAAAGGAATCGGCGAAAGTATTTGTCGCAATAATCGGCTCGGATATTCATGATGCGTCGTTAGCCAAATGTTTGCAGGAAAATGGGTGCCGGGATTCACTAATCTCCAAATTCTAATTGATCTTTGGCGAACACCCAGTCGCGTTGCAAAAATTCATCGTTTCCAAACCGCTTCTACTGGTATTGGGACCATTCAAGCCATTTTCAGGCTCAATCACTCCACTCAGTTAGTCGCAATACCGTCCGCAAAAGGCCGGTTTTCTGGCAGAAGTCTTCCGTTTACTGGCGAATTGGAGTCGGAAGCAGGGCAGGAAATCCGAAGATAGAATAGTCGTCCATTAGATGCCAATGGTAGCTAGAAACTATGGCAGGCGATGCTATACAAGGCACTTTCGGCCTTAGAATCGCTTCCAAACCGGGCAGAACCTTGGTTGCGACGTAGGAATAACTATTGGAATTGCCGCACAAGGTACGACAATTCCCCTAGACAGCCAAATGCAAAAAATGCTATCTTTACCGGTTAACTTCGGCGACGATTAAATCAGGGGTTTAAATCGTCGGCAAGTTTTTTCGCCGGTTTTGAGCCAGCAGTACTAAAAAAAGACGATTCTAGTCGACTTTTTGCTGATATTGCCGACCAAGACTGCGGTTTTGAGGTCCTGACCAACGTTGCCGCCAATCCTATTGGATCAAAGTATCAACACTAAGTAGGAGCATTGTTGCCAGTGGAATTAGCCTTGATTGTGCCTGTTTCATGGGTTTCTACTGAATTGATCTAAGTTTGAAGAGTGGCTGGGAATAGTGGTTCGGTTTTCCCCAACTGTTATTAGGGAGGGTCTATTTATGGGTCTTTCGTTATCGTTCACCAAACATGAGCAAGTCCTTCTGGAGGAAAAATGGTTAAGCTGTTAGTTCGCGATAAAGAGTCAATTCAAGAAGCTGTTCGACGGTTTCGCAAATTAGTTGAGCGAAGCGGTATCAAAAAGGAAATGCGACGCCGCGAGTATTATGAAAAGCCAAGCGAAATTAATCGCCGCTCTCGCTTGCGTGCCGAACGCCGTACCAAACGAACCCGAACGCTTTTGGGTAACTAACTCATGCGTGTTTCTGAAGCAAACAAAAAGTCATTTTAGGGCTAGATTTGCATTTTAAGAAAAACGTCGCGAATTTACGATATCGAGCAACCCTGCAGATTGCTCTCTGTATCGAAAACACGCTTAGCCGTCCGCTTAGGTCGGCTTTTTTTATGCGCTGTCAGTTCCGATTTGTTCCCTGGTCCAGTGAATCTGTCAGCACGAAATCCAATTCGATGGGGAGATGTTTCGAGGATTTATGTGGATGCTGTTGTGGATCGATGTATTGTGGATCGATGTATTGTGGAGCGATGTATTGTGGAGCGATGTATTGTGGAGCGATGTATTGTGCGATTCGAGGAAATTTTGCCGCATGTTTCTACGGTAGCATGGCGTTGCTAGAAATTAGTCTTTGGAACAATCGAAGGATTTGGCACACTATGGGATAACGGTTCACCTCTTCGACACTCCAAACTTTAGACCAACGCTACGAAGTTGGTCTTTGGAAGAAAAATTCTCTAGGAACTTGCCGTGCGGATTGCGATTATTTCACCCTATCAAACCGTTAATCCTCATTTCGAGGCCGAGTTAGAAATTCTGCAGCGGCATTTGGATGCCGGTGATCAGGTCATGAACTGGTCCTGCTTGGGGCAGCAATCCCTGTGTGATTTCAATATGACAGGTAATCAAGCCGTCTGTGAAAGTTGCGTTTCCAGACGTGCGATGGGGTTGGATCTGTTAAGCCACCACGTTGCTAACCGCCCGTTGATGACCAATCGGTCACCGTTCGCTTTGCCAGCTGAACTTTCACAACCGATCGAAACTTTGGAACAACTTCGATCACTGATGATTGATAATTTCGACATTGGTTATGCCAGTTTGTCCAGTTTGGTTTCTTGGTTACGCGATCCAGCACCGGACTTGCGATTGCATCAACCGCGGTTGCAAGAGATTATTGCGAACAGTTGGGCTGTCTATCAGGCAACGTTGCAAAAATTGGAAAATGAAAAGCCTGATCGAGTGTACGTCTTTAATGGGCGGTTTGCTGTGGTGCGTGCGGTCTTGAGGGCGACGCAAAGGATGTCTGTTGATTGCTTTATTCATGAAAGAGGGTCCACGCACGGTCGTTTCCAACTGTACAAAAATCGTCTGCCTCACGATATCGATTACATCTTAAGTCGCATGAACCAGTTTTGGGACCAAGCAGAACCGGAGACTCGGATGGCTGCTGGGAATCAGTGGTTTGTTGACCGGCGAAATCGAATTGAACGAGGGTGGAAGAGTTTTGTGCGGGAACAGCAGGCGGATCGTTTGCCAGCGGATTGGTCGAATGCTCACCATAATGTGGTTTTGTTTTGTTCGTCTGAGGACGAGTTTGCGGCGATCGGTGATAGTTGGGACAAGCGACCTTATCCAAGTCAATTGGCTGGATTGAAGCACCTCTTGTTGCTGTTGCAAAATCCCCAAGCCAAATTGACGGTCCGTCTACATCCGAATTTGAAAACGGCGCCGCGGAGTTTGTACGAACCATTTTTGAATTTAGTTGATAGTCGATTATCCGTGATCACGCCTGAATCACCGATCGACAGTTACGCTTTGTTAGAGCACGCGGACACCTGCGTAACGTTCGGCTCAAGCGTTGGCGTCGAAGCGATTTACTACCAGAAACCAAGTATACTATTGGGGCCCTGTTTTTACCAAGATTTGGTTGGCACCTATCAACCGTTACGGGACTTTGTCGGTGACGCCTCTACGCTAAGCCATCAGCACCCGGCAGTTTTGGAATTGGCAAAGCGGTTGAATCAACCACAGGATTCGATGCCGATCGACGGAGCGTTGCGGTATGGATTCTGGATGCAAGAGCATGGAATCGATTACCAGTATTATCAGGGAACGGCATTCAACGAAGGGACGTTTGCCGGACAAGCGGTCTACCCGAAGCCAAAACCAAAATCGTTCAAGGGAAAATGGAGGCAGTTCTGGTCTGGTAAGAAGCCGCAGCAGACGCAGGAAGAGCCTGCCGACCCGATCCAAGGTAAGTCCGTTTCGCTCTTTGAATTAGGCTAAGTTGAGCCGGACGATGGTTTGCCTGGGGCCAGCTTATGGCTGCCAGTTTCTCTTGGATGCGGCGGCAGTACTGTTAGGCTTGGTTAAGGACCGCAGCTTTACCGTAACCATTGGCTAACCACGTCGTGAACTTGTTCGCTCTCTAAAGTTTGATGAGCCAACAGTTCATCCACAATTGCTGCCAGCGCCGCCCAATTCTGGTCTTCGCGAAGCAGGTGGTAAACTTCTCGGGTCGTTTGTTCCAAGAACTGAAGACGCAGTTTTTCGTCTGGAACTAATTCCTTTGCCATGTGCCAAGCCGTTTTCCAGTCCATAGCCCATTCGGGTACGAAACCTGGATGTAGCGTTTCCCCTTGAAAGATCATTTCCGCTGCTGGTCCTGCCAAGGCGATCAGCACCTCACGCTCAAGTAGCTCTTGCTTTGTCAAACGAACATTCGGCCAGCCGATTCGCACGTCTGCGAACCGCTGGGGGCCGTCATCCCATTCGGGTTCAATCGTGACTCGTAAGACTTTGGCACCCACGATGACCGCCACTAATGCATGGCCCGCTTCATGGTAAGCCGAGATTTCGGTTTCGTCCCCATCATCCATAAAGATCGATCACTACTTCCTAGGTATTTCATTCAAGGTGTAATAAGCTTCGGTATGGACCAAATTGCCTTTCTCGGCTGACAACACATTGCTAAGGTCGAAACAATGGACGTGACCTTGCACCAAGCCATCAACGGTAAGGCGAACTTTCAATCCATCGTCGCTAACTTCAGCCTTGGTGACCGTTGGCGTAGTTTGATCCACTTCTGGACTACCGTAGCCTTGGTGATAAATATGCGTGAAGGTTGCCAATTGGTAATTGTTTGCAATCGATCCTGAATCTTTGTCGATCGGCTTCGTAAAGGTGACGTTGAAACCATCGACAGCGGCTGTGATTTCCTTGATTTCAAACGGGACCACTCCAGTCCAGTCCAGACGCTGCAATGCAAACTCGCTTTGCCCACGAACCGGCCAACCCCGATTGGTACCACCCACGATTAGGTCACCGTCGGGCGTGAATTGATTGGCCAATAGACCGGTCGAAAAGCCTTCTCGGAAAGGGTAGCACGCACCTTGCCACACTCCGTTGACCATTTCGGTTGTGGCTCGCATTGTCACTCCCAGACTAAAATCACCTACAAAAATCTGGTTTTCGAAAGGGCCAAATTTTCCGCCCGTACGATCGACGACAAAACCTGAAATTGATCGACCCATACGAATGTAGGGAAAGACAACGGCGTAGGGCACCAGTTCTTTGACTCGTTTGCATTCATCCAATAGGCGAGAATTCGAATTGGGTTGGATCGGAGCCTGTCCAATATTGTGTCCCAATGTTTCTTCCGCAATTTCGTACCAATTGAAACTAATCGGGTGTCCCATAAAGCCACCTGGCTGCAACACTTTCAGCGAGCATGAACCATTCCAGGGCCCTTGGCTTTCTGAATAAAACATCACTCCATGTTCATTTTCACCGATGCCGCAAGGGCTGCGAATACCGCTGCACACAGGAATCGCTTCGCCTTCGGGTGTGATTTTCAAACACCAGCCCCGAAAGGGAACTTTTGAGTTGTAGGATTCTGAAAGGCAGAGAGCGACCCAAATGTTGCCCTGGGCGTCTGGTTTGGAACCGAAAGCGAATTCGTGATAATTTCGGAAACCCCAAACATCACTGAGGGTGTCAAATCGATCGGCGCGACCATCGTTATTGGTGTCGGTAATCTTCGTGACTTCCGTTTGCTGCGTCACATAGAAGGCACCGTTGCGGAACGACATTCCGAAGACTTCGTCCAGTCCACTCGCAAAACGTTGATAAGTCGGTCTTGGGTATTCGTCAAACGCGCCGTCGGCGATGAAAATATCACCTCGTCGTGTCGAGATAGCCAACTGCCGATTGGGCATCACTTCAAAACTGCCGGCTTCCATCGCCAGATCGTCCGGAATCGGGATGTCAACAATGCGATAGTATTTGTCCTCCTGGTTAGCCGTCCCCCAGTATTCTCCAAGTTTTTGGGCCATGGCCGAATCTGTTTGCAATAGGACGCTATTGAAGCACGCAAACACGAATAGCAACCAAATTGTCTTGAAATTCATTATCGATTACCTCTAAGTTTGTATTCCAAGACCAGAACGGTCGATCCATTACTGATCGTTAAGGGAACAATTAACGCTTGCCCTGCTGGTGTTCCCTTTTCCTGCGGATTCTTGTTTTCGGTGTCCACTGTCTCCGACGCGTTGACGACCTTGGCGTCCAGGTTGGACACCACACGAGCGAGTAAGCTTTGATCGATTTGGAACCACTGGTCATCAAGGCGCTGGATGTCTTGGCCGGTCGCGATACGGAAGCGAAGTTGCCTTTGTTGGGTCGTGGACGAAAAGGTCAGCGTTCGCCGTAAAATCAGTTCGGAATCAATCAGATTGTCTGTGCAGTAATCTTCGATTTGAATCGAATCAAATTGATAAAGGAACTTTGGACGCATCAAATCATCCAGGGTATATCCCTTGAATTTGTGCCTTGGCGGGCGGCTGTCGTCTACTAGCCAAGGTGAATCTAAGGAATCAAAATCGGGACCGGGGGAAAATTGAATCGGGCGAGCTAAGGGTTGCGCATTTCCATGTCCCTGGCTTGTCCAAACGCCTGCGGGATCTATAAACTTTCCAGGCCAAAGCATAGCCATTCGCATCTGTTCGGCGTCATAAGCGATATTGATTCCCGCTGGGTAGCCCACCCCGATGCCGCGTTTCCCAATCCCGGGGTAGCTACGGCGAAGCATAACCGCTTCGTCAGTGGCCAATAGTTCCATCCGCGGACGATTGATACCTTCGGGCATTCTTGCTTCGCGGCCTTCAAGAAGCCATTGCCAAACGGCCTCAATTTGCGCATCGGTGTTCCCCTCCAAAATGTCCTTTCGAATCGACGTGCCACCCGGCCAAAATGAAGGCATCACTGTGTTTTGGTTGATCGACTGCGGGGCCAACATATAGCGTTGGAACCAGGGACGCTGCAGCCGTTCCGCCATGTCTGTCAAATCCAGGCCCTGCATGGTCATCGCTGGTTTCAATTGAAATGTATGACATGCGATGCAGTTGAGTCCTTTTTTGCCCACTAACTGGTGTCCCAGATTTCTGGCGTCTTGCGGCTTCAAGTCGTAGGGTTTTGATGGGTTCGCTAATTCTAATTCCGGCGAAAGCGTGTCAATGTCGGCAAACTGTTGAACCAAGTGTCCGACATTGTCGGCACCGTACTTGGGCATTCGAGTCAAGAGGTAGGGACGAATCGAACGACCACCCACTATCACTTGTTGCAGCCATTTGATGTTCAACTTTGCACCGACGTTGGTCAAGTTCGGTGGAATCCGGCCCTGGGGACCCAGGTTTTGATCCCGTGTTGCAAAATATTGATCGCGATCATCCGCCACCCCGCCCTGCCCTTGGCGACGGTGGCACGACAAGCATCGCAATTGATGTAAATTGATTGCGACCTGTTGCTGGGTGTCCAATGTTGATTGCGATTGTGAAACGGCGGCCACAATGTCCTGTCTTTGTGCGTCCGACAGTGTGTACCCTGGCCATGTTCCAGGTTGACCGGACAGACAGCCTTGCTTCAGATTCAACTCTTGCATTGTTGGGTAAGAGCGGGCATTAGCCTGTTGTTCTTGCGGCAGCAATGAATTGGCAGCTAGGTCTTTTTGGACTGTCCCGTGGCAACCAACACAGCCCAGCGAAACAAAATGTCGCTTGCCGGCAGCAGCCAGCTGCAAGTCGACTTCGAATTCTGGGTTGGACGCAATTGGTGTTTGAGCTTGCAACAGAAAATTGGCAACATCTTCAGCTTCCCAATGGTTTAGATTCAAATTTGGCATCCGCCCGGACGGTCTAACCGCCAAGGGGTCTTCTAGGAAGGTGACCAACTTTTCTAATTTGTATTTCGCGGCTAACGTTCCCAAAGGTACGGAATCGGGTAACGGAAGTTCAATCGCTTGGGCGTCACGCGGGTTGTGGCATGCTACGCAACCAACTGAGTTAAAAAGTTGTTGCCCTCGCTGAATCGAAGTTGTGGTTTCGTCAACCATTTGCGGGGGGGCGCTTTCGGAATCCAAATGCTCCGCACCGGGATCGTTGGTGGAGCTTGAGTCGTTCCCTAATGCAACGACAAAGTGAGTCAACTGCGTCGCGATATTCTCTCGGTCACCGACTGCAACTCCATTCAATAGGTGGGGCATCGAAGTGCCGGGTTTGGTTGTCGAAGGATCCAAGATAAATTGGCGAATGTAATCTGGGTGCAGCCCCTGACCGCTCCAGTTCAGATTCGGTGCATGCTTTTTTTTCTGGTGAGCGTATTGGGCATCGGTCGTATTGGTGTGGCATGACGCACATCCCAGGTCACTGATCAACAAGTCGCCTCGCATTTGTGAGGTCAATTCGAACTTTGGGAAACGGGTGGTCCCTTGGTGCGTTTTAGACAAATTAGTCGTGGCGGCCGCATCCCGCAGTTGCATCAAATAACTGACCAAATCCAGAAAAGCTTGTCGGTCCTCAAGTTGGTCAATTAGATCGTCTGGCATGCCAGATTTTGGGTTAAGTTTGATCTCTTCGATTTGCGAGCGGTCGATTTTCAGCAGTTGACTGGAGTTGGCCAGATCGCGAAGTTGAATTATTTGGGGGCCATTGTCGATGATTCGACCACTCAAGATTTGTCCATCAACGGTTAAGACGATGGACGCTTCGAAACCTTTTTTAATCACAGCAGACGGTGACAGCAATGATTCAACCAAGTATGGGTCCGTTGCATCCGCGGTTAATTTAGAGAGATCGGGGCCAGACAATTGGTCGTTGCCCACCGCATGGCAGTTGGCACAGCCAAGTTTCTGTTGCGGAAATAAAATCGCCCCCCGAACCGCCTCCCCATTTTCGCGAGCCGCCGCAGCAAGATCAGCCACCGATTCAGCTTTCAATCGCTGACTTAACTTCAGTGGTTCGTCTTGCATTGCAAGAGTGGAATTTGGCAACAAGCCATTGCATACAATCAATAGTAACAGTTGGACCAAACAGCCAAAGCCGTTTATCGCTAATGAGCGAATCATTTGAGAAGTCTTCTGAGGATTGAGGAATCGAATTGGCATTTAAGTGAATCAATTGGAATCGGTAATTGGCTGTCGTTGGCATCCCCAAAAGGAATGCTTTCCAAAAAAAGGAAACGATGGCGATACCAGGTTGAGTTGTTCGATGGGTGGTGCTAGGTTGTCACCAGTGTGCCGAACCCGACCAAATGGTTTTGTTTCGGGATTTCCTAGAACTCTAGTATAGCAGCAAACGGAACATTTGACCGGTTCGAAAGTCGAGAACACCGTTGAGTGAACCAGAAAAATGCAGGCTCTGACTTGGAGAACGGTCGGTAGTCCAGCCAAGATTCCTCGCACCGCCATGCTGTCGATTTTACGTTTTTTGGTCTTGCTATTTTTATGGGGACTTCGGTCTTATTTGAAACCGAACGCTACAGCAGCCACCGATGGAAACATTGCCTGACCTTGGCCAGCTTTCCTGCGTCAATAAAGCAACCCATGGGCATTGCACATGCGGCGGACCGTTTGAGAATTGACCGGAATTTTGTGAGAGAATGGCAGGTTGTTCACGGTCATCAATGTCAATTTGTCTAAGCTGCTGGCATTCATGCAAGGCATTGACGACTGTCGATTTTAGTCCCTTATTGTGAGTGATTTTGACTGATTCTAGAGTCGCAGATTCTTTCAGCAATGCCAATGTTTCGGGATCTGACCTAGGAAGTTCCAAGTGGAACAGTTTTGGCAATTCGATAATTTTTTCGACATAAGGCTGGATGTCGATATGGTCCTCAAGTAGCGCCTGATTAGGACCAAGCGACAGTATTACAGATTCCGCATTGGGAAAACATTGGGAAGGCGACCAACGCTTTAAAGAGAGATTTTCCCGACTCAATGCACGTTGGACGATGTAGGTCACTTCGCGAACGCTATTCAAGATAGAAAAATCAACTTCGTTCGGTAATTGGTGTATTGCTAAGCGTAGCGTCACAACTTCTCCTTTGCCGTTCAAGCTAAACTGGGCGCAGGTGAAGTTGGGAAAAGATCGAAGTTGTGCCGCAACTTCTGGGTCCGTCAAAATGGGAATGGAACTGTAGCCTATTTGCCAATTATTGTGAAATGTAAATAGGTCCGGGAACCGGTTTGTAAGGATCGGCATCGACTGTTTTTGGTTGCTAACTCCGAAAATTGTAATTCGGTGTGGCGTGTAATTATCTTTCTCATTAAAGGTGAGGAATTCCAAGAGTTGCATTCCATCCCAAGGGACTCGGTTTCCGCTATGCATTATTTCGACTTCAACTGGGTAAGATCGCATTTCACTTATCAATTCCGGCGGTATTTCGCACTCGAATAGATAGATATTAAAACCCTCGGGGAATTTAGGCAGTTGTTTAGGCATGTCGCAGTAACAAATGGCTGGTGTCATGTTAACCAATGCTTTTCCCCAAGTCTCAGTGTCCAATTGGAAGTCGTAAATGCCAGTTACAACCAAATTTGGATCGTCAAAGAGAGACGGATCGAAGGCTCTCCCGCGGCCATCCAGTTTGCAATCGACCCAGTAGCCAGCATTGGTCAGTTTTTTTATCGCCTTGAAATTAGAAGTTGGCGTGTGAATAAGAACACTAAAGTCTTTTGAACAGTGGCTATGCGCTAATAAGATGTCGACAAAGCTATTTTCAGATTCAGTAAGTTGGTCCAATTTGATTCGATAGATTGCTGTGCCGAGGGTACTCTTCTTGAGTCGTTCCGTTTGTAAATCGTCTTTCCTAACCGCCCAGTTATTCCAATAAATATTTTTTTTCAGTCCCTGTCGATTGATAAAGAAGGGGGAGGAAACTTGGTCATCCATGTCGCGGCCAAAAAAAGACTTTAAGTCAGCGATCAAAAGGCTATTTGCAATTCGATTGGGACCGGGGTTAACCAGGGTTGCGATGTCCAAGGTTACTGGAACCACATACGACGTAATACACAACAAAATCCAAACGATCGGCGCGATCACGACAAGTTGAAATTCAGAAAACCGTCGACGATCGCCAAGTTTCTCTTTGACTCGATCACCGGCGGATTCTTGCTGATTGGTTGCCAATCCTAAATCGAATTGGGTGGAGACCGGGTCGCGTTGGACAACTTCAGGGGGCACCGCCAAAGGATCGATGTTTGGATTCTTCGAAATCGAAGGAAGTTTTGGTTTTAGGATCCAACGCGGCATTTGCCTGCTAAGGGTCAAGAGGTAGAGACTGGCCGCAGAAGTAAGAATGTAAATTGAAAAAGCAAGCTTATAGAAATTCATTTCAGTCATATTTAAAGAAACCCTGGCTTCGCTAACCAACGGAAATGCTAAAGGGAATGTTAGGAACCACATTGCTATGAAAGCCGACCACTGTCCCAGCCAGTACCCGGCAATTGTTGCAACAGCATACAGATAAATTGCCGTGAACAGCAGTATTGGGATTAAGTCGTTGTTGACTAGCGTTGCCCAATAACGATTGGTGGAAAGCGTTTGAGCGACCAAATAGGCTACCAACAAAAGTGCCAACGAAATCCATTTTCTTCGACGCGAAATTTCAAACTGCTGGTCCGACGGCTGGTAGTAGGCATGCTTTAAATTTTCCCGCCGTGTTTTGTGATCGCTGGACGGATTACTTGCATGCCGAAACATTCGAATGTTCAGCAGTAGTGGATTTACTAGCCAAATCGCAAAGCAGATCAGAGTAAACCCAACCCAAAATTCAAAGACTTGGGTCTGCCATTCAGGCAGCACTAATTCCGTAAAACGTTTGACTGCACCATTTTTGACCTTGGGAAAATAGTACCACTCATGGAAAAAATCATTGGATAAAAAATAGACTGGTAGACAAGGTACGGCGAGGATCAATAACGCGGCAATGCGTCTAAAGATTCCTACGTCGGAAAATATAAACCACCACAGGTAGATCGCCCCAGCCAATAGCAGCATAGCCCAGGGACTTTGTAAGATGGCATGACTCACCGAATTACGGGCAAGGGCGGGAATCGTTGAAGCCCAGCCGCTGACCATGATTGAAAGCCACATCGCGAGACATAGCGGTAACGTCCAAAGAATCGATCGAGTTGGATTTTCCGTCGGCATTTCGCCCACGTCTACCGTTCTCCGGTGTCCCAGTGTGGCATTATTGAAATCGATACCACCATTAGAATTCGAAAGTGTTTGAAACTGACTGTCGTTGGTTTCCATTCTTGTCCGCCACTCGAATTTGATGTTTTCGTTAGAATGAAGCTCTTGTCAGAATGCTGATGCGGTTTCGTCAAAGCGTACTGAATTGTCCGCAGCATGGTGTCCGATTCTAAAGCAAATTTATCTGCGAAGCACTCATGTTTTCGCCATTTTCTCCGCTTCATATTTTTGGAATCAAGTTGGCTTTGCTTGCCGGATTGGGCAATCGGGGCGATTTTCGGTTTCGCGTTTGCCCCAAAACCACTTCGTTAGATTGCGAAGTGAAGCGAAATTATGCTTAGGTTCTTGAACACAGACGGCAAGGTGGAACATTCTTTAGCGACGCTTGATGGAATTGCATCGTGCGAAGATCGAAGTTCAGCATGCGGGATTCCAGAGTCTGTCCGAAACCGGCCAGTAGTTTGATGGTTTCCATCGCGCCCATACAAGCAACGGTTCCCGAAGTTGCGCCGAAAACGGGAAATTCTCGTTTCCAGAATTTTGGGATTTCCGGTGTCACGCACCTTAAACACGGCTTGCCTGCCGCAGCGAATGTCGCAATCGTGGCAGAAGTATCATATATCGCGCAATTGACCAACGGTTTGCCGAACTTCACGCATGCGTCGCTAAGGGCCAGGCGTTCTTGAAATAGAGGGGCGGCTCCGACACAAACGTCGGCTTCTGGAACCCATTTATGGGCTAATTCATCGTTCAGGTTTTCTGCAATAGGAACAATCTCTAGCCGTGGATTCAAATCCAGCAAGCGTTTGGTTACCGATTGGATTCTTGGTTTGCCGATCCAATTGTGCGTCATCAATAATTGTCGATTCAAGTCCGAATGTTTGACATTTCCTGCGTGCGCGATGATCAAGCGTCCGACTCCAGCAGCCGCAAGTTCGTAAGCAACCACACTGCCTAAACCGCCGCATCTTGAAATCAAAACAGTACTGTTCTTTAGTCGACGTTGACCCTCTTCCCCAAAACCTGGCGTCCACATTTGCCATTGGTAAACCAATTTTTCATCATCTGTTAATATTTCTGCAGGATCTTTTGGTAGACTAGGCATGGCGAATCGCTGAGAGAAAGAGGTCAAGTCGTTGGCCGAATCACTCGGTCGACTTTTAAGTTTGGCCACTGTTCGTCTGTGGAATTACGGGTCCGGAGTAAGTAATACTGCGTGCGATCATTGTTCTGCGTATTCAAAAATTTGCCTACGCTGATACGAAGAATTAATTGACAGAACCCATTTACCTCTGCCCAACGAACATTGTTCTGGATAAATCATGCTAAACGATATCAACTCGGTTTGTAAGAACGCAAAGTTGCTCTTAATGTTATTAAGATTCTGCGTAGGAGGCTCCTTGGTTTGCCTAGCGTGCGTTTGCCATACGGTTTTCGCTCAAACCGGAATTGCCGAAGCGGGAATTACTGGTGTGGGCTTGGCTGAAGTTGATGATCGCTTTGAATCGATAATGGCTGCTGGGGTTGGTGCGTCGGAGTTCGAGGGTGAGCAATCGCCGAACGAGAGTGGTTCCAGTGCTGATTCGCTTGGGAAACAGCCGGATTGGTCAACCTATCGAGCCAATGATGCGCGAACCGGTTATGTCGATCGATCGTTGGATGTTGCAAGGTTTACATTGGCTTGGCAATGGCGATCTGCGGTTCCGCCCGAGCCCGCTTGGGACGGTCCAGCCAGGTGGGACGCTTACAATTTGATCAATGATTTGCCTGCGATGCGGCAGTATGATGCTTGTTTTCAACCCGTTTGCGATCAGCAAAGAGTCTACTTTGGATCGTCCAGCGCGGATACACTTTACTCGATTGCCTTAAATACTGGTAAAGTTGCCTGGACCTTTATCGCCGACGGACCTATCCGATTGTCACCTACTTTGGCGGAAGGTCGAATCTACTTTGGTTCTGATGATGGATACGCGTACTGTTTAGATGCATCCACGGGTGGGTTGGTCTGGAAATTCAATCCTGCCGACTACTTGAGTCTTGAAAGTCGAAGGTTGCTGCACAATAACCGGTTGATTAGCTACTATCCAATCCGCACGGGCGTCTCGATACGCGATGGAATTGCGTATTTCGGAGCCTCTTTATTGCCGTGGCGACAATCATTGATTTGCGGTGTGGATGCCCAGACGGGTTTGATTGGGAAACGTGAAGGCACGTTCGTGACTGCTCATGAAAAAGCAACTTTGGAAGGTCCGATGCTGGTTGCGCAAGGGCGATTGATTGTACCTCAGGGACGCATCGCTCCGATCTTATTTGATCGATCGACCGGTGCGAGTGAAGGCAGCCTTCCCGGCGGCGGAGGCGTGACTGTGGTCTTGACCCAAGAGGGCGATATTGTTCGAACCGAAGGCGGGCGCGATGCGCGAAGCGGGCAAGTGGGCGTGTTTCGGGGAAAAGAACGAATTGCATCCTTTCCACGTGGGCGATCGATCGTCGTGCGACCCGATGCCTACTATGTCATTGATGGAGAAAAACTGTTCGCGGCAGACCGTTCCACGAATCAGTTGATCTGGCAGAAGGAAGTTGACCAACCGGTGGAATTGATCATGGCGGGCAAGTTGTTAATCGTTGGTGGGCGAAACCACGTTACCGCGGTCGATCCTGGGACGGGGAAGGTGGTTCGTAGTCTGCCAGTAGAAGGCCGTGCGTTCGGATTGGCAGTGGCTGAAGGCAGTTTGATTGTATCGACCGACACTGGGATGGTAAGCCTGTTTCGCTCGACAGCCGACGATGACGCCAGTGAGACCTTGGACCGTTTATTCGCGTCTGATTCAGCGAGTGATTTGAACAAGGATGGAAACCAGGAAGTGCCGGCAATCAGTCCGTCTCCGCCGGTTTCACCTGTACGTGATCGCAATTTGCTTCATCGTTGGGTATTCCATCGCAGCGCGATGACTGACGCTTCTGGGCAACAGCCAACCCAAGAGGTGTTGTCCAATGTTACGGTGAAAGATCAGGCTGGCAATGCGAATATTGTGCTGACCGGGAATGGACGAGTGATCGGGGTGGGCGAAAGTGATCAAGTGGAAGCATTAGAATTGAGTCAAAGCTTTTTTAAGATTGACCAAGCGGTTGCCGACAAGTTGCCCGCTGGGCCAATCACCATGGAGGCGTGGGTTCGAGTGGACAAACCGGCTGCCTGGGGCGGAATTGTGGGCTGCATTTTAGATAACGGCGCGACGGAGCATGGTTGGTTGTTGGGGTATCGCAACGAAAAATTCACGGTGGGAATTGCCGGAGATGGCGAGGGATTGACCTACTTGAGTTCCAGTCAGCCATTTGTAATGAAGAACTGGTACCATGTGGTGGGGACTTATGATGGGAACGAAATTCGCTTGTATGTCGACGGGCAACTTGCGGCCAATAGTCAGGCCGAAAGTGGGGAGATTAACTACGCTGAGGAACGCTTCTTTTCAGTCGGTGCTTACTATGATTCTGATGAAAAATTTCCGTTAGAGGGTGCTTTGCAAGAGGTTCGACTTTACGCCAAATCGCTGACCGGTCCCCAGATTCAACGATTGTATCAAGCGAAGTCTGCGGAATTCCCAAAAATTAAAGAATCACAGGTTGCCCAGAAGAAGCCATCTTTCTTAAGTTGGGGACCGATGGTTCGGTACGTCGAATCCGGGAAAGCCGAGATTTCGTATGGAACCGTCAATAAGGTGCCAACCGTAGTTGATGTGATTCTTGCGTCTGGAATTCGAACGGTTGCGTTGGACGATTCGGCGCAAGACCACTTGGTTGTTGTGGACCAATTGCCTTTCCGCGAAGAGTTGCAATATCAGATTCGCGATTCGAATCTTGACCAGTCTAATTCAACTCAATCCTATCCGATGGACACTCATTTTGATTGGTCGATGCCCAAGCGTACGGCGCATGATTGGGTGGTTGATGTAGTCAAGGAAAGCCCTAACCCGGCAGGAATGGCGATCGTGGTTGGGGCAGATTTTGAGGCTCAGGCCAAACGCATGGCGACCGAATCGCCGTTTTACGTGATCTTGTCGGTGCCAGACGAGGAGACAGCGAAAGAAATTCGAACACGTTGGGAAGCGGATCAAGATATCGATTATGGCTTGTACGCCAGTGTTACCAGTTTGCCGATTTCGCAATTGCCTGCAGCGACAGCATCGGTGGTGCTTAGCAAGAAGGATAGCCCAGAGATTCGTCGATTGGTTCGACCTGCAGGGGGAGTGCTGCATGACACGCAATCGGTTTCGTGGCGGCGAGGGGGACTGCCGGGTGCGGGCGATTGGTCACACATGTACGGTTTGGCGGACAACAGCGCTTTTGGTGGCGAGGCACTGGGGCAGGCATCCAATGGCAAGGATTTGTTGACTCAGTGGATTGGTCGGCCAGGACCACGGTATCAAACCGATCGACAGAATCGAAAGTCGGCGCCTTTGGCGGTGGATGGGCGTATGTTTCTGCAAGGTCAGCAACGATTGATTGCTTTGGATGCGTTCAGTGGCACGGTATTGTGGAGTGTGGAAACGCCAACGGTCTTCCGATGGAATGTGCCGCACGATTGTGCGAACTGGTGTGCTGATAGCAATGCGGTGTATGTGGCTACGGATCGACAGGTCTGGCAGTTGGATGCCATGACGGGGCAACGTGTGAATCATTTTGACATCCCATCATTGGCCGCGGCGAAGACGACTAGCGGGTCGGTTCTTCCAGATCCAGAGAATCCAGTTTGGGGCTATGTCGCCAGGTACCAAGATCAACTGCTTGGCACCGTAACGGACAGTTCGGCTGTGCCGTTGGATTGGTGGGGTCCGGACAAGTGGTTTGATTCCACTGATGGAGGTGACACGCATGCGGTGGCGGGGAGTGCCATTTTCTCAATGGACGTAAGTACTGGGAAGCAACGTTGGCTGTATTCGGGGTTGGTCCTGCATCCGACGATCACGATCATGGATGGTAAGGTCTATTTTGTGCAGGATCAGACGCCTAGTCATATTGCCAATGCATCTCGCAGGATCAGTATGGGGCCGTTTCAACAATACTCGGTGGTTTGTTTGGATGCAAAGTCAGGCGAACTGGTTTGGCGTCAACCGATTTCCGAATTTGGCGGTCATTTGGCGAGTTTGTACTTAGCCGGTGGTGGCGAAGCGAAATTGCGATCTTTGGTATTGGTGGCTTCGGTTTCGGGCGAGGCAAAAGAGTTTTGGGTTCAGGCACTGGATCCCCAGACTGGGGTTCCCACTTGGAATCGCACGATACCTTGGGAAGCCAATCATCACGGCAAACATATTTCTCGTCCGGCCATTGAAGGCGATTTGGTTTACATTCGACCTGAAGTGTTAAACCTGGGGACAGGCAAGACGTTGGTGCGAGGCTTCCCCGTAGGACATGGCTGTTCTAGCTATACCTTGACCAAGAACGGGATGTTTTCACGATTGGGGGAAACGACTTGGTGGAACGTGCGGGAAGATCAGACGCATCGTTTTGAACGCCTGCGAACGGATTGCTGGATCAGCACGGTCCCGGCTCAAGGAATGCTGTTGATGGCGGAAGGCGGCGGTGGATGTTCGTGCGGCAGTTGGTTGGAAACATCACTTGGGTTTCTGCCACGGCGATTTGACGCGGTTCCAACGGAAGATGAGTAACAAAATTGCTTGTCAGGGACGGCAAAATGGGTTGTGATTGACCAGTTGATCAGCCAGGCAGTGTCAATGGTGGGGTATTTTGTGGTGACTTGTTGCAAGGGAAAATGTTTTGTTGCGAATTGTGGTTGGCTTGCTTTTGATTCTTGCGATGTTCCCACTGGCCTGCTGCATGGGCAGTGAAGTCAGTGAAGTCAGTGAAGTCAGGGCGAGCCTGCGATGCAAATACAGCGTCCGCGATGTTGCTTTTGTTAACGTACATCCGCAGTCGTGGCAGTTGCAATTGGTGTCTACCGATTCGATGACGGACCAGCAATTTACGGAGGCGGTGGAATTGGTTCAACAGAAATTGCAACGAACAAATTTGGATCATGTCTGGTTGAAGCCGGGAAGTCTGCAGGCGGAAAAGGTCAAACGCTTTGTTACCGATGCTGCGAAACAATCGGGTGATCGATTGGTCAATGGGTTGCCTATGATGGCGGTCCGCGCTTCCGAGGGATTGATGTATGGGGTCAAAGTTTTAGATGGCGACCTGGCGTTAACCGTTTCGAACATTATCCATTCGCCGATCCGGGAAAAAATACTAGCGGAAGTTTGTAGCAGTCTGTGCGCGATTGTGTTGATACATTCCGGCGATAATCCGAGAGACGCTCGTGCGAAGCGGCAAGTAGAAATCGCGATCACTCAGGTCGAGCAGCAGATGTGGTCCTTTGACAAACAGACGGAAAAGGGTCCCAGTCTGGTAGTTTTTACTGTGGAAGAACAGACTGCCGATCCTTGGTTGCTACGGTGTTTGCAAGCATCGACTAAGGGTTCGTTTTCGACGCGTGGAAACGCTGACTTGCCGGCGGTAGCGATCATTTACGGCCAGGGTAGAATGATGGGTGAATGGTTGCCAACCAAAGAATCCGAATTTGGTGAACGGACTTTGATTCAGAAGATCGTTTCGATGGCATCGGTTTGCGGTCGCGATTGCGAATGTGATCTGGATCGAAATTGGTTGTACGGACGCCAGTTCCTGCATAATTGGACTTTGGAATTGGAACGGCAGGCTGAATCGTCGCTTGATTTTGATCCGAATTCAACGTACGTAAAAGTTGAGGTTGGTCAAATACTGAAGAAGCCAAAACGCGAGGGTGCGGGAACTGACCGGGCACTATCTTTAGGCGGCGGATTGGTGATCCACGACCTTGACGCGTTGCCAAAAATCGAAGAATCGGTGTTGAAAATGGAGGCTTCGGCTAAAGAATCCGACACAGAGTCGGTGGACTTGACGGTCGGTATTAATCGCAATTGGATATTGAGCGAAAGTGAGGCGAGAACTGGGGCAACTGACGCGGAAAATGTAGGGCAACCGGTCGATAGTCCGCAGGCATATGGTTTGAATGACCGGGCAACGGTTGATCCGCCACAGGCGAACGGTGTTTCCTGGCCAACAGTAGGTTTGCTTGTGATGGCCTTAGCTTGTTTGGCGATGGGAATTTGGTGGTTTCAATCCAATGCTGTATGACGAAGTGTTTAGTGCGATTATTTGTATTTGCATTGTTGTGCTTGAGGGTTCGGAAGCTGCGTTGATGGTGCCGTCTGATGGTGCTGTGGACGCTTGTGCTGTAGACGCTTGTGCTGTGGACGTCGGGCTTTTGAGTTTAGGGTTTTCAGTTGGGTATAGAATTAGCGTGGTGTCATGAATTGGTTGCAAATAGTTACCGCTGAAATTGGACATCGTTGGAAAACTAGTATGCTGATGGTTACCGTGGTCGCCGCGGTTACTTTTGGGGTAACTTTTTTCGCTTTGGATGTGCAAGGCTATCAAAAAGAGGTCTCGCGGAACGTTCGAGATCTTGGTTCGAACATTGTGATCGTTCCATCGACATTGGATCCGGTTGAGTACTACAATCAGGGCGGATTTAGTCAGGCGATAATGTCTCAAACGCTAGTTCAGGAATTGTTGGACGATCGCATGTCCTTGAATCATCTGATTCCCATATTGGAAAAAAATGTCCCGGTTACGGCAGACGATTTGACCACCAACGCTCGCGTGGTTGGAATTGCCAAATCGATTCCAATGCCAGGTCGCCCAAAAGCTCCGATGCAAGAGGCGATCATCCGTAACAAAATTCAAGTGGGAAGTGCGATTGCCAAGCAGTTGAAGTTGGAACGTGAGAATGCTGGTGCGGTCACCATTGCGGGGAAGTCGTTTGAGATTGAAAGGGTTAATCGGTCAACGGGCACTTGGCAAGACGCCGCGATCTTGATGGACTTGGGGCAGGCCCAATTGCTTTTCGAATTGCCTGGGAAGATCAGTAGAATTGAAGCACTGGAATGTACGGACCAGGAATGTGCGGCTACGGGAAAGACTTCACTGGCTGTGTTGGAAGAAGAACTTGGGGCTGTGACGAAAGAAGCCGTCTTGTTGCGTCGGCAATCCATGGCGGATGCTCGAACCAGGGTTCGCGACCTCTCGGTGGCGAATTCGGATTTGTTGCAAAATGTTTTATGGACTCTACTGGCGGTTTCTGTTGCCTGTTTCGCTTTGACCAACGCGATTGGACGGCTTTCAGAAGTGGCAATTTTGCTGTCGTTAGGTTATGGCCGTTTAAGAATTGTGACCCTGTTTGGCGGTCGAATTGCCGTGCTTTCTATTTTTGGTTCGGTCGCAGGCTGTGTGTTAGGATCGTTGTTTGTTGCTATGTGGTGCACGGGTTTGCTAATTTCCACGGGTAGTAAATTCTCGATCGATTGGGGAACTTCGTGTTGGGTTGGCTTGATTGCCGTGCTGGTTTCGATCTTGGCAGGCAGTTTGCCAGCGTTCTGGGTTGTGGGAAAGCCACCAGCGTCACTTCTTGGTAAGGATGGGTGATTATGGTTCCGATACTGGAGACCGTTAGACTTGGGCATCACTTTCTGACTCGCTACGCCTGCTTGGAAGTTTTGGACTCGATCGATTTGAGGATCTACCCAGGGCAGTGGGTGACCGTAAAGGGGCCCAGTGGTAGTGGTAAAAGTACGCTGTTGTTGGATAGTGGCGGTATGCAATTGCCGACCTCTGGGCAAGTGTTCATTGACGGCATTGACGTTTACGCTGCGTCTATGCAAGTTCGCAATAACTTGCGTGGCACCAAAATCGGATACTTGTTCCAGACTTTGGAATTGATTCCGTACCTGACGGTTTTACAAAATGTTCAAATGGTGACGAACTGCGATCATGAAATGGCGAAGACTTTACTTCAGCGACTGGGTTTAGCCGATCGAATGGCGCATAAGCCTAATTGCCTAAGTCATGGTCAGCGGCAGCGCGTGGCATTGGCGCGTGCGATGGTGAAGATTCCCAGTTTATTGGTCGCGGATGAGCCGACCGGGAATTTAGATTTGGAAACCAGTCAATTAGTTTACGAAATATTGAAGCAGTACGTCGAAGAAGGCGGAGCGTTGTTGTTGGCGACGCACGATCCATTGGCGGATGGTTTTTCGGATCGCATTTTGGAAATCAAGAATAGCCGTTTGTTGCAGTGGGGTGAAGCGACCCAGTCGGTCCCCAAACACGACTTGGTTGATGGGGAAGGGATGTGAATTGAGCGAAATGATTTTATCCAATTCGATACCTCGGATTTTCCGGAATCGTTCGGGAAGAATTCTGGGGCTGGGTGGCTTGGCAGCGATCTCGCTTGTTTCGTTGTTGGGTCTGGCCTGGTTGGCGTTGTTGATGCGTCCTGAGGCTAGACGGGTTCAGGCGACTGAAGGTAGCGATTCAACGGTTCGGATTTACTGTGCGGCGGGTGTAGCCAAGCCCGTGCAGTTGGTCGCGGAGAAATTTAACGCAGAATTCGGAGCCGATGTTCAAATCGTGCGGACAGGTGGTTCTGGAGAGTTGGCGGGTTTGATTGCCACTGAAGTGCAAACGGGTTTGGCTGACAGTGGTGTGTTCGGTGCTGATTTGTTTGTCTCGGCAGATGATCGATTGATTGATATCGCTCATGAGCAACGGCGAATCGCAGAACGATTTGCATTGGCCAGGCAGGTTCCAGTCATCGCGGTTCTGGCGTCCAGTGATTGCCAAGTTGGCAGTTTGTCGCAGTTAGTCGATTCGGGAATTCGTTTTGGAATTGCATCCGAACGGGCGGCCGTGGGGAGGTTGGTTCGGCAGATTGCTAAAAAACAGGGATGCCTGGAACCGTTAGAAGCGAACAAAAAGACAGACGCTGAAAATGTCATGACTTTGGCTCAATCGTTGGTTGCTGGCGGATTGGATGCGGCGATCATTTGGGACACAACAGTGGCTCAGGTGAATCAAGGGAATGAATCGCCGATCCTGAAGACTTTGGCGATTGTTAGTTCGGATCCTGCGGCCGTAAGCACGATTGCCCTTGGAGTGGTTGCCACCAGTAAGAATCCGACATCGGCCTTGAAGTTTGCCAGGTATTTGACGGCCGCTCAGACCGCTGGAGAGAGTTGGGCGGATTTTGGTTTCCAACCGATTGCGGGTGATCCTTGGGAGGAAGTGCCGGAAGTTCATCTCTACTTTGGTTCGATGTTCACGCCCGTGTTGGAGGAAAGTGTCCGGCGATTTGCGCAACGCGAGGGTGTTAATGTTTACCCTCGGTGGGAAGGCTGCGGTAAATTAGTTGCGGCAATGAAAGGCATTCAGGATCAGTCGTTATTTCCTGATGCTTATATGGCGTGTGATCTCCAATTTGTGCAACAGGTGCAATCTTCGTTTGATACGCCTATCGTTCTTAGCACGAATGAATTAGTCCTTGCGGTTGCGTCGCAAAAGAAGGATTCGATTCGCTCGGTAGATGGTCTAGCAGAACCTGGATTGAGAATTGGTATTTGTGATCCTGAACAGTCGGCACTGGGTATGCTAACCAAAGAGATGTTCAGTCAGCCACCATATTCAGGTTGGTACGATCGGTTAAGGGCTCAGGCGTCAGTCACAGTCGATGTGGGGCCAACACTGGTAAGCCAATTGTTGGCTGGCGGGCTGGATGTCGCGATTGTTTATCGGTCCAATGTGATGGCGGATTCGAATGCCAGGTCTGCATTGACGCTGGTTTCGTTGCAGGATTCAAATTATTCCAAGGCAACCCAATCATGGACCATTGCCAAACAGTCGAAGCACGATCAACTGCTGGGGCGATTGTTGGAATGGATCACAACTGCAGAAAAGGCGAACGCTTTTCGAGAAAACGGATTTAGTTGGCAGTATCAAAATTCAAGTGGCGTGTCGGACCACTAACGATTTGTTTTTGTGCTTTGTTATCGAATGAACTCGAGCGTGTTGATGAAATCTGAAAAACTGCCGTCACGCCGTTTTCGTTCGTATCAAGATTGGCTGTTTTGGTCGGCTGCATCGTCGTTTGGATTCGTGTACTTAGCGTTGATTATCGCGATGATCGCGGCGGATTTTCGTTTCGCTAATTTCGACGATTTGAAAGCGTCGCTATCGGACGAACGAGTGCAGTTTTCGATCGGATTAAGTTTGATCTCTTGCACGATATCCGCGATTCTTTCGCTGTGGGTTGCCATTCCTACGGGATATTTATTAGGGCGTTTGGGGCCTGCGACCTTGAGGCAACGTTTGCGGCATCGACCGATTTTGTTACGGTTGGCTTTTACGATTCGGTATCTTGTGGACACCATTTTGGATATTCCAATCGTTCTTCCGCCTTTGGTGGTGGGCATCAGTCTGTTGGTCCTATTTCAGACTCCTGTGGGGCGAGCGTTGGATGGGTTTGCAGCATGGTTCTTTTCGACCATCGGGTTTCCTGGGATCCGAGGAATTACGTATGAGATCCCTGCTGTAATTCTTGGACAGTTTACCGTTGCGGCCGCTTTTGCTATCAGAACGATGCGCGAGACATTTGAGCAGATTGATGATCGCCCCGAACTAGTCGCTTTGACTTTGGGAGCGTCGCGGCAACAGGCGTTTTCGCAGATCGCGTTGCCTCAAGCTTGGCGAGGCGGGGTGGCAGCATTCACGGTCGCATGGGCGAGGTCGCTGGGTGAATTTGGACCTATTCTGATTTTTGCGGGCACCGCGAGAATGAAGACCGAAGTGTTGTCGACCACCGTTTACTTGAATTTCCAATTCGGGAATTTGCAGGGCGCGGTGACTGCGTCTTTGTTGTTGGTGACCATGGCAGTGTCCGTGTTGATGATGACCAGGTTGATCACACTGGGTGGTCGTTAGGGTGGGTGGGCGTCAGGTTGGGTACTCGTCAGGGTGGGTGGTCGTCCAAGGGGCGATTGAACGTCAGCCCCTATCAATTGGCAAGATTCAGGACTTGGAAAGCCCGCAAACCGATCTTCGCGAAGTTGTGACCGTAGATTATTCGACGGCAAGTCGGCCTGGGCCTAATTTGGAAATCTTTCCATCGCGAATTTGAAACGACTGGGTTGCCAAGTGGTTCGTTTCCGAATGGTTATGAGTCACATGCAGAACGGTCAATTTTTCCTCTTGATGAATGCGTTTCAATAAATCCAGCATCCGGCCGTGCGTGCTTTGATCCAAAGCGCTCAGCGGTTCATCTAGGCAAAGAATTGTAGGGTGAAACGCGATGGCGCGCGCCAGTGCAACTCTTTGTTTTTCTCCGCCGGATAGCCCTTCTGGGGTTCGCTTGAGTAAGTGTTGGATTTCCAACAATTCACCCAGATGCCCGATCCTCTGTTCGCAGGTTTGACGATTAGATCGGCGCAGTCTTAGTGGAAAATCGATTTGCCGATCAATTCGCATGCCTGGAAAAAGGACTGCATCTTGCGGCACGTAACCGATGTTTCGATTCTGAATTGGCCAATGCGTAACATTGTCATCACCCAACCAAATTTCGCCTCCAGAAACCGGCCGTAAGCCGCAAATTGCTTCCAGTAGAGAAGTTTTTCCGCAACCCGTTTGTCCCATCAATATTGCGTACTGGCCGACTTCAACCTGCAGACAAATACCGGCCAATTCGAATGCATCTTGCTTCAGATGAAGGTCAACCAAACGGATCATTGGCGTCACCTATTGATTGTTGAAAATTCGGTCAAGGAAACAGGCTATCAATCGATTCTAGATCATCCAAACCGGATCGCCCAAAACGTCAAATTTCGGTGTGATGCCCAGGCCAGGTTCCGTCGAAGCGGACATGCGTCCATCGATGCGTTGCGGCGCACCGTCGGCAATTGACTGGGTCACGTAACTGTTGAAATCGGTTGAAGAGAACAGATAATCGGTGGGAGTGCTGTGGGCCAAATGTGAAATGGCAGCGGTAATAATATCACCGCCCCAACTGTCTTCGATGGTCATCGCAATTCCAAGGGAAACGCAAAGATCGCGTGCCTGCCGAGCCTTGGTCAGTCCACCAAACTTGCTGATCTTAATATTGACACAATCCATTGCCCCATCCGCTTTGCCTTGAAGGATCGCATCGATTGAATCAATGACCTCGTCCAAAATGAATGGCAAGTGAGTGTTTCTGCGAATGCTTAGGCATTGAGCATAGGTGGTGCACGGTTGTTCAATGTAAACATCCAAGTCTGAAACCGCTTTGACGACCCGCATGGCGTCGTGCATTAACCAGCCAGTGTTGGCATCGGCAACCAGTTTGTCGGTGGGTTCCAAGACTTCGCGAGCGGCACGAATTCGTTGAATATCGTCATCAGCCCGTCCGCCTACTTTTAATTGAAAACGTCGATAGCCTTGCGAGCGATAGTCCGCCACGTTCGCTGCCATCTCCGCCGCCGGGCGTTGCGAAATCGCGCGATACAGCACCACGTCTTCGCCGTACCGCCCGCCCAATAGATTGCAGACTGGCATTTGTGCCGCCTTGCCTAAGATGTCCCAGCACGCCATGTCGATGGCCGACTTTACGTAGGGATGCCCCTTCATGACCTTGTCCATTTTTCCGTTGATCGCTTGCAATTGCGTTGGGTCTTCGCCAATCAATTGGCCTGCGATCTCTTGGATGCCAACTCTTGCCCCATTGGCATACGCAGGCAGGTAGACAGGACCTAGTGGACAAACTTCACCAAAGCCGGAAATGCCCGCGTCGGTTTCAACTTGAACCACGGTCGAGTCGAAAACATCTACACTTTTGCCTTCGGACCAGCTGTAATTACCTTCATGCAGTGGCAAATCAACTTGAAAAACTTTGATTCCGGTAATTTTCATGGACGCCAGCTTATGCTCTTGGGGATATTTCTTTACACGAAGGATCTGACCGAATAGTAGAACAAGGGTTCCACCGGTTGATCAAGATCAACAGATTACATCGAACCCAACCGAACTTCAACTTGACGTATTAGAATTTTGCCGGTTGCCGAACTTTTCAAAACGCGATCAGCCAAGGGACAGAGGCCAAATGCAGGTCGAGACGAAACGTCTTAACCCATGGCACGGAAAATATGGCACGGAAAATATCGCATGGAAAATAGGGCATTAAGAATGCAAGATTGGAGACATAACACGGGTCGACCGACGGAAAAGATGGTTGCTGCATTTCTTTTGACTGCTAACCCGTCGTCGGTAATTTGTTAGGGTTCTGAGCGTTTCATGATTCAGGTTCTGATCGTCAGATACAATTGATTGTCAGATACATTGATCGCAACCCAATCATTTTGCTTGCGGATTGTGTTGGAAAAGCAGCCGGTTTACGATTTGACTTAATCCCCAACCAGGCGGAAGTGAAATTCAACAGCGAAAAATATTTCCACCCTCAAATAGACACACCGCCCGCAGGCAGACTTGAACGTAGTTGTTTGGCCTCGCCTTTGACGAAAACACCGTCTAACCGTCGGATAAGAAACGTGAATTCCGTAGAGCCGCAAATTGCGCGGCTTTAACTTTTTCATCGTCAAGATTGGCTTTGCGTGCCGCGAGATTCGACATTGGTTGGCAGAGCCCGAGTAGCACTCGTAAAGTCTGGCAAGGTTAGTGAGGCTGATTATCGATCCCTTAAATCCAGGGTCCAGCGTTTTCAAATCGTCGATTTGTCTTTGGGAGGGTTCCTGCCGATAAACGGGTGTTGTTCCAAGTCGACGACTTGGCCGCTGATTGGTCCGCATTCATCGGACAGCCAGTAGGCTGCCGCTGCTGCAATTTCCGCAGGTTTGATAATTCTGCCAGAAGGCGCATAAACTTTGGGAAGGTCTTGAAACCAATTGGGTGGCAAGCCATGTTCTTCTTTTCGTTTGGTCTCGTTCTCGGTTAGGACCCAACCAGGATTGATCTGATTGACTCGAACACCGTTTTCACGAAACAAAGTATCGCCAAGATTTCGCGACATTGTCATCAATGCGCCCTTGGAAATGCTGTATGCCAGCAAGTTGGGTTCGCCACAATACGCGTTAACGCTGCCAATATTAAGGACGCAACCTTTGGTTTGGCTTAAATGGGATAACGCGGCTTTGATCAACAGAAAAGGAGCCAGAGAATTGATCGAAAGCATTTTGAGAAAGAATGCTGCGTCCGTGGATTGAAGATTAGACGCTGCCACAAATGCAGCATTGTTCACCACGCAGTCCAGTTTGCCAAAGGCTGAGAGAGCGTGTTGTAGAATCTTGTCCGCACAGTCGGGGGTCGCCAAATCCTGCACCAACATCGAAACGTTGTGCGATGAAAAGAGATCGCAAAATTCGCGATAAGTTTCTTGCGTCAATTCTTGTTCCAAGCCGTGGATTAGTACGCTGCCACCCTCCTGTAAGCAGCGCAAAGCAATCGCTTTACCAATTCCAGTTGAGCTGCCAGTAACAATGATGGCCTTGCCTGCGAGACGATTCATGTTCAACACGATTCCCAAATTAGTTAAATCTGCAGTCGAAAGTTGGTCACGCTAACCGTTGGTCACGCTAGCCGTTGGTCACGCTAGCCGTTGGTCACGCTAGCCTTCGGTGTACGTTTGCCTAATTGCTTGGGCAAAACTTGCAAGTTCAATCACTCACTTTGATCAACTCGCAAGTGGAGCCGATTGTGTTTTTATTTGTAATGAAAATTTCATTTACGGTTGCAAGACGGCTTTGACGACTTCGCCGTGGTGCATCTTTTCAAAGGCTGTGTGCCACTGTTCCAGTGGCCAAACGCCACCGATAATTGGTTTTACGTCCAACTGTCCATCGGCCAAGAGCGCGATGACTCGTTCCCAGATTGGCCAATTGTGACTGAAACTACCTTGTAATCGAACATTCTTCTGAACTAATGGGTCAAGGTTAAAGCCTAATGGTTGAGGGCCCCAACCGACTTTACTGATCCAACCTGCAGGTCGAACCCACTTGATCGCCAGCTCAAGTGTGGCACTGGCACCGGCAGCATCAATGACTCCGTCGCAGCCCAGTCCATCACGAGCCATCGCCCAATCGGTCGCATCGCCAACAATAGTCTGGCAGCCATAGGACTGTGCAATGCTCAGACGGTAGGCGTCACTTTCAAGTCCAACGACTGCAACTTGGGCCCCGCACAGTTTCGCCATCGCAGCGCACAAAATGCCGATGGTGCCCGGGCCCAGAACCAGGATTCTGTCGCCGGGTTCGATGTTGCCGTTCTTGACCACCGCGTTGTAAGCCACACAGCAGGGTTCTGTCAGGCAGGCTTGTTCAAATGGCAATGAGTCGGGGACTGCGTGTAAAATCCGGGAAGGCACTGATACATAACGCGTCATTGCACCGTTGACACCGTAGCCAAAGCCCTTTCGAGTTGGATCCAAATTATAAAGTCCACGCCGAGTCATCGGGTTGTTTTGGCTAATCACTGCGGCGGTTTCACTGACGATTCGATCGCCCACTTTCCACCCTTGAACATCGTTGCCGATCTCCGCGATTCGTCCGCCAAATTCGTGACCCAGGACCACTGGGTAATTCACTGGCCACGAATGATCGGCAGTCCATTGGTGCAGGTCGCTGCCACAGACCCCGACATTCGCGACTTCGATCAGAACATCGTTAGAGCCAATGTCCGGTGATTGGATCTCGCGCAGTTCGACGGAATATTTTTCAGGTGCAAAATTGACAACGGCAGGAGATTTCATTCCATTCTTTCAATAGCAGGTAGGGAAAGATCAAAGTTTCCAGGGTGTCGGCGGGCGAGTGGATGGTTTCATTGAACATTGTCTAAGATGAAGTTGACTTGGATATCCGATCATCCTCAAACGGACTGCGTGTCAGGCTTGGGCAGCTTCAGGCTTGGGCAGCTATTGTCGTGCTTGCTTGACCAATGGAACAACAGCCCGCGGTGGTGACACGACTTAATCTCTTGGCTATTTTACTTCTTGGCTATGGATCGCTTGGCAAATCATTCGCAGCGATGCTTCCAAATCACCATCGGCGGTTTTGAAGGCATCGGCGTCGATGGTAAGCGGCGCACCCAAGACGACCAAGGCAGCCCCGTAGGAAGGGCAAGCGATGGCCTGTTCTAAACTGAGTCCACCTACCGCTTGCACGGGAATTTGGACGGCTTTTACGACCTCGCGCAATTGGTCTAGCGGGCTAGGCATAGGCTTTCCGGCCGCTGCGATTCCTCTTCGTTCATCATAACCGATGTGGTGAATGACAAAATCGCATCCCAAATCTTCTAAAAATTTGGCTCCTTGGATCATGTCCGGGCAGACCATGTTGTCGCCCATTACTTTACATCCGAAATCAGCCCCTGCTTTGACGACGCACTTAATCGTTTCGGCATGCGCCCGCGCCATGACGACCACATGTGTGGCGCCGGCCTTGGCCATCATCTCAACCTCCAAATAGCCGCCGTCCATCGTTTTCAAATCCGCCACGATGGGTACTTTGGGGAATTCGCTTCTTAGGGCACGCACCCCGTGCAAGCCTTCGGCCAAAATCAGTGGAGTGCCAGCTTCCAGCCAATCAACGCCCGCCCGAATGGCCAAATGAGCCGTTTGGATCGCTTCTTGAATGTTGGTCAAGTCAAGAGAAATTTGAACAATCGGTTTCATCAATCTTACCCGCCAAAGGTTAGAACCAATAAACTGGAGGAAACGGCTACCCTCCTGATTCATCTATTTGATCAGCAGACAGGGTCTTTCGCTACGAGTGGTGGTATTTCTTTCGGCAGTTGACTTGGCTCGATCGGTTTGAATTGCAAATCCGGCTTCCGCTCTGTTACTATATTTTTGTCCGTTTGCGTCGTTTGCACTTGGGTGAAGCCTGGTTGAATCTTGGCTAGAAAGACCCACAGGGCTGACCAATTGACTTTGGTGTCGAAATGGTTCGCCAGTTCACTGGTAATTCGTTACAATGGTTGGTTGTGGAGACTCAGATTTGGCAGCCTGTGGTTGAACACCGCCCTCCTGCCCATTTGGTTTTGCGTGATTTGGCGAGCAGCAGAAGAAAGCTTACCGCAACTCACACAAACTCAAACACACAGACACACACACACACACACTCTCTCTCTCTCTCAGCGCAAGCGAAGGAAGGCAACATCCACGGGCTTGCGCTGTGTGCTGGTACTTTTATAGCTTCCGCTCGCCTTAGTCGTGGTTCCCGCTTTGGGGCCGAGTAAAAACTTCCCTCGCATATTCGGTGTGCCAATGAGATTGTATTTCCATTCACCTGCGTGGCTTGTTGTTACATTCCACTTGCTGGGTCTTATATTCGTTTCAACGGCACAAGGGCAAGTGGATTTCGCCAAGTCAATTGCGCCGATTTTGGAACAAAGGTGCTTGAGTTGCCATAGTGCAGATCAGCAACAGGGAGGTTTCTCATTACAAGACAGTGCTTCTTTTTTTGCTGCCCAGGTTGTTGAAAAAAACAATGCTAAGGCCAGTTATCTTATCGAACTGGTGCTGGCAGATGACGCGAGTCAAAGGATGCCTAAAGATGCGGACGCTTTGTCGGATGACCAAATTTTGACCATTCGCCGTTGGATCGATGAAGGCGCCGTGTGGCCTGAAGAGTTCGAACTTAGCGCACCTAAAGTGGCCGATTTGCAGTGGTGGTCGTTGCTGCCTATGGAAAAGCCCCACGTCCCGACGTTCGTGGATCCTGCGAATCCAAAGGCTTGGAATTCCAAACATGATGGATCTGTGGAAGCATCAAATTTGACCACGCGCTTGCCGATTCGCAATCCGATTGATGCGTTTGTTCAGGCGACATTGGACCGAAAGGGCTTGACGGCGTCGCCCGAGGCGGACCGTAAGACTATCTTGCGGAGATTGTATTTCGATTTGATTGGTTTGCCGCCGACACCCAAAGAAATCGAAGTCTTTTTGAACGATGAAGCGGAAGACGCCTACGAAAAAGTAGTTGAACGCCTGCTGGCCTCTCCCAGCTACGGTGAACATTGGGCAAGGCATTGGTTGGATGTCGTTCATTATGCAGACACTCATGGTTATGACAAAGACAAGGTGCGGCCCAACGCATGGCCGTATCGTGACTATGTGATCCGTTCACTAAATTCGGACAAACCTTATGGACGCTTTGTGCAAGAGCAAATTGCCGGGGATGTGCTTTGGCCCACTACTGTTGATGGGCTTGTCGGGCCTGGCTTTATAGCGGCTGGCCCCTGGGATTTGATTGGCCACGAAGAGGTGCCTGAATCGAAGTTGGATGGCAAGGTCGCTCGAAATCTTGATCGTGACGACATGGTCACAACGACGATGAATTCGTTTTGCAGTGTTACCGTTCAATGCGCTCGGTGTCACAATCACAAATTCGACCCGGTAACCCAGGAACATTACTACAGCCTACAAGCAGTGTTTGCAGCGTTAGATCGTGCTGATCGACCCTACGACTCAGATCCGGCGGTGGCAAAGAAACGATCTGACTTGGCCAAAGCCCAAGCTGAATTATTGACCACCAAAATGCGGTTGCAAGAGGAATTGAGCGACCGAGTCTTGTCCGTTTCTGGGGTGGATTTGGCTGTTTTCGAACAGGAAATTCAGGAATTGGAAACGGCTTCGCAGCAGAATGGTAACGGTCCACAGTTTGGCTACCACAGTCAAGTAGAATCCAAACAGAATGTCCAGAAGTGGGTTCAAGTTGATCTTGGGGCGGTGGCCGAGATCACTTCGATTGTTTTTGTTGGTTGCCATGACGATTTTGGAAACATTGGTGCTGGATTTGGGTTTCCGGTGCGATTCCGAGTCGAAGTTTGTAATGACGCACAGTTCACCAAGGATGTTAAGACAGTCGTCGATCACACTGAAGCAGATGTTGTCAATCCTGGGACCACGCCGCAAGTTGTTTCGTGGTCTGCCCCGATGAGTGCTCGATTTGTTCGAGTAACCGCCACCCAATTAGGCCAAAGAAGCAACGACTATATCTTTGCGTTGGGCGAACTGATGGTTATGGACAGCGACGGTGTTAACATCGCGGCGGGAAAAGCAGTCGCAGCCTTGGATTCAATCGAGGCTCCTGTTCGCTGGCAGAAGCAAAATTTGGTAGACAACTACTACTTTGGCAAGAATGCGGATTCAACGATCGTATCAAAGTTAGTTCAGTTGAAAAAGGAACGTGAAACGCTAATCCAGCGTTGCTTAGGTGGGGAGTTAAAAACGGCGATTGAGGTCAATCAAAACCAAATTGTCGAAAATGACACTGCAATTACGAATTTGCCTCAGAAGCAAATGGTTTACGCGGGTGTGGTGCATTCGGGCGGTGGTAACTTCGTCGGGACCGGTGTCAATGGAGGTATTCCGCGTCCTGTGCACGTACTTCATCGCGGTGATATTCAAAACCCTCGGCAGGAGGTGACGCCTGGTACCATTCCAATCATTGAAGGTCACAGTTGGCAATTCCGACTGCCAGTTGGACATTCTGAGGGGCAGCGTCGTGTCGCACTAGCCAGCTGGGTGGTCGATCGCGATAACCCGCTAACGTGGAGATCGATTGTAAATCGAATTTGGGGTTATCACTTTGGACGAGGGATTGTCGATTCACCCAATGATTTTGGAAGAATGGGGCAGTTGCCGACGCATCCAGAACTTTTGGACTGGCTGGCGATTGAATTTCGCGATGGTGGTCAATCGGTTAAGCATCTGCACCGCTTGATTGTCAATAGTTCGGTTTACCGACAGGCTTCGCATCAACAATCGGAAAACAGTGAAATTGATAAAGAAAATCAATTCCTGTGGCGGATGAATCGTCGGCGTTTGACGGCCGAAGAAATTCGCGATACGACTCTTGTAATTAGTGGGAAACTGGATCCAACAATGTATGGGCCCGGATATGAATTGTTCGTTATGGAACAGCCCGAGAATTCACCGCACTACGAATATGATCTGCATGATCCAAATGATGTTCGCTCTCATCGCCGATCGATTTATAGAAAAATTGTACGAAGTCAACCCGATCCGTTCATGGCGACTTTGGATTGTGCGGATTCATCGCAAAGCGTCCCTAAACGGGATGAAACCTTGACCGCCCTGCAAGCATTATCGCTTTTGAATAACAAATTCATGCTAACGATGTCGGAAAATTTTTCGCAGCGATTGCAGTTCAGTCATGCTGATCGTGGGCAACAAATTAGGATGGCTTATTGGGAAATCGCTGGCCAGGAACCGACCGACCAGCAGCTGGAAGCTCTAGTGGAATACGCAGATGAGTTTGGAATGGCAAATTTGTGTCGGGTTTTGCTGAACCTGAATTCTTTCGTCTTTGTGGATTAGAATGTTGGTAGAGTGAATGCCGATTTCTAATCCTTGCTTGATCCTTGCTTGATCCTTGCTTGGATTGGACATTCGCTGCGGTAAATCTGTCGTTGTTGCTGGTGCGGGGAATGGCTTGTGATTGGAATTTTTCATCGTTAGCGTTTGGCACCAAAAAGTGATTTCGGTCCATTAATTTTTTGCATGAGTTGGTTCGATGGTCTTGAAGCTTGCTTGCCTTGGGTGGGTAGCGTTTGTGGTTTTGAGCTTATTCCCTGATCGCATATTATTGGGCGACGAATTTGATGTTTACTTCTTGGGTGGTCAATCCAATATGGAGGGGTTCGGTCGAGTCAGTGAATTGCCTGATTCTGAAAGTGGTTCCGTGGAAGGCGTGTATATTTTCCAATCGACACCTCAGCCCGATCAAGAAGCCATCAACGGCGAAGGGGTTTGGGCGACGTTGCGACCCGGTCACGGAACAGGTTTTCGTGTGGAAAACCAAAAGAACCTGTATTCTGATCGCTTTGGCGTTGAATTGAGCCTGGCAAGAGAACTTAGGAATCGAAGTCCAGGTCGAAAGATTGCGATTATCAAGTATGCCAGAAACGGTTCTTCCCTTGCTGCTGCCGCCGCCGGAGGGTGGGGTTGTTGGGAGGCCAATTTTGTGGCCAAAGCGGGTGATTTTCGTGCAAATAATCAGTACGACTATTTTTTGGCGACCTTGAATAATGCGTTTTTAGATTCAGACATAGACGATGATGGTGTCGTGGATAGATTGATGCCAGCTGGAATCGTGTGGATGCAAGGTGAGAGCGACGGTGCTGGAGAGTTGGAGACTGCCCAACGTTACCAGGAGAATCTCAAGCGTCTCATGGACTTGATCCGAGCAGCGATGCGGAAAGATGATTTGCCCGTGGTCATTGGTCGGATTTCTGATTCCCGACAAAACGAATCGGGTAAGGTCTGGGCCCATGGTGCTGTTGTCCGATCCATGCAGGAAGCGTTTGTGACAAACGATCCGGCCGCCGCATTGGTGACAAGCACCGATAGTTACGCCTATTCGGATCCGTGGCATTACGATTCGAAGGGTTACTTGGATTTGGGAAAGCAGTTTGCAATAAAACTGATGGAGTTGAAGGCGAAATCGCAGTGACCCAAGTTGATTTAAATATTCTGAAGCTTGATTCTCAGGACCTGGTGGACATTATTGCTTGCAGGTAACGTAGGCGAATTGCGGGTAATTCAAACGACTTCGGCAAACGAAAAAATGCCATGGCCTGAATGTGAGACCATGGCATTTTCTGTTTTGTCGCGACTAAAGTTCTAAGTGTCGGTGAATTTTAGTGGGTAGACTTAATTTAGTGCCAGGCACTGTCATAACTAATTTAGGTCATGGTCAGTTTAGGTCATGGTCAGTTTAGGTCGGCAGGAGCAACAACCGGAGCGGCTGGTTCTTCCTTCAGGCCGTACACAGAGCCTCGCAGTTTTTCCTTTAAAACAGGGCCGGCACTGACGGGGGTGGAAGTGGGACGATCCGATTCGCTTGGACGATAAGAACTGGCTTTAACTTGGGCCGCTTGTAGAATTCCCTCGGATGATGGCTCTTCTGCCAGTGATACATTGTAGTTTGAAAGCAGGGTACCTGATTGGTACGCATAGGCCAGTAACGCGGTGTTGTAGTCCATGATGGCTCGGTGAACGCTTGATTCAGCGGTCGCTGCTCGTTGCAATACGTCTTGGAACGAGAACAAGTCATCTAACCCGTCTTCGAACCTGCGACGTTTGGGTTCCAATTCTTCTTGGATTGCGATCCGAGCGTTAACGGTGGCGCGAATTTGAGCGAACGCTCGATCGACTTCGCTGTAGGCGTTAGCCAGGTCGGTCAAGATTTGCTTTTGTTGCTCCTCTAGGCGGACTCGATCACGGGCAAGTTTCAATTGTGCATTCCTAACGCCGACCAGACCGGCGCGGCGTCCGACGGGGCCACCGACTTCGAAGCCCACGCTCCAGTCATCAAGATCCCCGGCCAATTGATCCTTTACCGCACCGGCGTTCCCGATAAGGTTGTCACCGAAGCCTCGGTTACCATAATTGGCAACCATATCGAAACTCCATTGGCTTAAATTTTTGGCAGCGATCAACTCTAGTTCGCTCTGCCGAAGGGCCCAACGTTGTTTGCGAAGTTCAACTCGGCCTTCCATCGCCAAATCTTGTGACGCTTGCCAATCGAACGCGATCGGAGCCAAGGTAGGGGCGGAGGACGGTCGAAGAAGCGTGCCGTCATTCAAGGGCAAGTCCAACAGACGGCGCATCTGTCTTTCAGTATTGTACAACCCGGTTCCGGCAGCACCGGTGCCTACAATCGCATTGTTAACTTGGCCGCGAAAGTTGTAATACTGCTGCCGTGCTTGGGCTTCCACATCTTTTCGAGTGGTACCGTTGCGGAAGCGAATGTCTTGCTTCTCCCAAGTTTCACGCGCTGCTTCTTGGGCGATCAGTTTGGTGTCCAAGTCCTGGTAGGTGAAGTACAACTGCCAGTACGTCGTTTCAACGTCTCGAACCAAATCGCGAATCGCTGCTTCGAAATCAGTGATTGCAATGTCTTCGCGAATCCTGGCAATCAAAACACCGTTGTAGTTTCCGATGGTCCCGTTAGGACCTGCGATCTGATTGACTTCAACGCCGGCACCCGCCAACAGAGGTTGTCGAACCTCAGCGATAGTTACAACATCCCAGACTCCGGGGAACAAGTTGGCTGGCGAATTATTCCGTCCATAATCGGTAACCTGACGTAACGAAAATGTGGTACCTGCCGCAGTTGCTTTGGACAACTCTGCGCGGAATGGCGAATTGTTCGAGGTCAACGAGGATGCACCAGCACCGAAAAACAAGTTGTTAAAGCGACGTTCTGAGTGATTGAGGGATAGGCTTGCAGAGAACTGAGCATCGAATGCAGCTAACGCCGCTTCGGAACTTAGTCCAGGATTGGACGCTGTGAATGCAGGGTCGTAAACGGTACTGACCGCCGCAGGTGCTGCAACCACTTGCCCGCCCAATTTTTGCAGAACTTTGCTGCGTTCTAGTGCCATCCGAATCGCATCGTCCAGCGTGATTGGAAACGGTTTTAAGGTTTCAAAATCGCGAAGTGTCGTAGGCGTGATGGTCATTTCCGGCCGCGGAACGTCGCATTGGACGTCTGGGTATTCGACAGTCAACATCGATGCAGGCATGAGGCCCGAAGTCGACGACGTCGAAGTGGGCAACGCAACGTTTCCACTGTTTCCTTTACAACCAATTAGACCTGCAATCGCCAAAGTGGTGAAGATGCAACCAAGCCAAGGGTTAGCGATCGATTGAGTGTTCCGATTCCAGCCGAATTTCATCGCCATGATTCATTGTCCTTTAGAACCAGTGTGTTTCTGCCAAACACACGGTTAATTGCAGTCGACCTTGTTCACCGCCAAAAACTGGGACCAGCAAGGGCCGAAATCATTGGTTAGGTACAAATATTCAATACGAAGCGAACACATCTTAGAATTCGTATGCAACGCATTTAGGGTACATTGCAATCAATCGCAACGACCCGTCTAGTCAGAACTATCGGATGCGTTACTGTTGAAATCGTGAATATGTGTTCGAGGCACGATGTTCCGAACAACTGCATTGATTGGATTAAGCGGAAAACTTTAACAAGACGGACCATTTAGACTGGTTTTGTCGAGATTTCAAAAGTGACGGCAGAATCGATCAAGCCGCAACTAAGTCATCCTTGGTGCGGTGAATCCTAGCCAGCCTAGCGACGTAAAGTCATGCAATCACATGGGCTAGTACGGGCGAGAAGAGTTCCGATTGCGCGAGAATACGCGCGCCGAAGTGTCGAGTCGAAGTGTCGAGTCGAAGTGTCGAGTCGAAGTGTCGAGTCGAAGTGTCGAGTCGAAGTGTCGAGTCGATGTGGATGGGTTCGCTAGAAGTGCCAGCAGCAGATGCAGGTTTCCATCAATGCACATCAATTCAGACGTCAGCATTTGGGCACCGATAGCTTCTGGACGCAGTTACGTTACAGCGAGTGATGCTGATGCTGCCCGGCAGAAGTCTCTTGTCTAGCGAACGGTTGATAGTCCAGCATCTGAACGTTGTCGCTACCTCGAACTTGATAGTGAATCTTACGCCACTTTACTTTATCGTTAAAGATTGCCATCGTTGCACCAAATCCGTATGCTGCCAACGCGAACGGAACCGCAGCAAAAACGATTAAGGCTTCGATCAGTGTCACCATAAAGTTGTTCGGGGTGAGGTTTCTACCAGGTGCCCCAGGTCGCCCGCCCAAGATGGAAACAGCTTGTTCGTCGGTGTGTGCCTGAACCGTTTGACCAATGACGGTGGTCTTGACAATGTAGTAGCCCAGCCATTGAGCCCCAAACAAGATCAAGAAGCTGCACCAAGCGGCTGGCCAGCTGAGTAACCCTTGTCCCAGGCCCAAGCACCAAGATGTATTGAAAGCTAACGCGACCACTGCCCAGCTGAGAATCACAGCGTGCATGGAAACGATCGTCACCATGTGGGTGAATGTGATCCAAAATGTCGATTCGAACAAACGGCTCCAGGTGAGCATTCTGGTCACGTAACTAAAGCAAAAGCCAAGGCTACAATCTTCGCGATTGATGATCAGATTTTCCGGGATGAATCGAATTCCCTTTTTTAAGCGGGCCAGGCACTCTCGCACCGGACCGTCATCAATAATTGAACGCCCCCAAGCGTCGATTAGCCCGCTGTCGATGATATCTTTCTGTCGCATGGCAAACGTGCCTGCCCAGGGATTGGCCAAGATTGCCGTGGGGACAATTGCGCCCGCATGCCACACAGATCGAACCCAAGAACCAAAGTTTAAACCAGTGGGTTGGAACCATTGGTTACTGGTGGTTGCACCGATCATTGGGTCACACAATGGTGCCACTAATCGTTGTAGCCAATGCGGTCCTGGAACTGCATCGGCATCGATGGTGACAATGACCTCTCGATAGTCATCGGTGGATCGAAGAGAGTCAATCGCTTGAATTAAGGCGCTACACTTCAACCCGCAAATTTCACTCTTGTTTTGCAGTTCTTGAATTTCCAGTTGGCAATCACTTAGACCTAATTCTGATTTGGCCGACTGTACCACTTGCCAAGCCGGATCTGTGTGGTGATCAATCACCGCAAGGATGCGGTAGTCACCGTAGACCTGCTGGGAAAGGCCTTCGATTGTTTTCCGGAGAAAAGGATCATTGCCGCGAAGGCAAAGGACAACTACAACCGAAGGTTCGAATGCTCCACGAACTTGGGGGTAGGCGGTCGATAGATTTGCTTGTGAAAATGAAATTTTACTTGCGTTTTTGTCAGCCGAGGCAATATCATCGGTGTTGGATGTTTGGCTGCGTTGTTTAGCAGAGAAAGTGTTCGGTTGTGATTGGGCTTCAGAACGCCCAGCCCTCGCATGGAATAAGAACCAAAACATGACCGCGGCGCCAAGATTTGTGGCGGCTAATAAAGCGGAAACGACAATGGCGGCAGTGGAAAGCATGCTGTATTGTAGGCAACAAATTAGTGTTAATGAAGGGCTAAAGATAATCGGAATAAGGGAACATCACCTTACATTCATTAAAGACCGCAGAAGCCCAATAAACCGAGGTGCATCTCGCCATGCACGACTGAATATCCGGCTACCCATGGGCGTTAGTTGTCCTGCGTTACCTAATTGGTGACTGGCATGCGACCCAATCAATAGGTGGCGTCCGCCGGCTAATTTTTGGTTTTCCTTGGCTTCGTCGCCCACAACATAGGCAGCTCTGCGATTTCCACAGTGTGAGTGCCCGTGGGGTTGATGCACCGCAGTAATTTCCTGGGACAGATCAATGACAGGGATTCCCGACCGATGAGCATGGTAGACCATCCAGTTGTCCCAATTGCCACGCCCGACTGCAAACGCAGGAATCGCCTGGTACAGGTGCCGAGGGAAAATGAAATAATCTTTGCAAACGATGCTGGCGGGCGTGCTGGCGGTTCGTTGGCGAACAATCCAGTCTTCCAATTTTTGATCGTTCCATGGCAAAACCGAATCTTCAAGGTTACTTTCCCAACGCTGTCCAATTCCCAAAAAACGATTGGTGTCGAGTGACCGCACCTGTTGGATTGTGTCTAGAAAATCATTGCCCAAAAGAATATCAGCGTTCAAGTAGACCATTAGGGAAGCCGAAGCGGCCTGTCTTGCTTGTTGGAAACAATCACTAATCAACGGTGTTCCTAGGGGGTTTCGCTGGATCGTTGGAATATGTTGAAACCCGAATTGCTGCGCCGCCTGAGCTAGTCCCACTTCGTCTCCAAGCAAAATTGTCTGCACTTCACTTCCCAACCGCCTCCAACTGTCGAAAGCGTTTTGTTGCAGACGCGCAGTTTCGCCTTCCATCGCTTTTGGAATCGCGAAGATTGTCACTTTCAAGCTAGAACTCGTGGAATGGATAGGCATTAGTAAATGTGCGGTGACGTTTTTCACTAGTGGTAGCGGTTTGTAAGGTCGTTTGCTTTGCTTTAGTTCAGCTTGTTCTTCCCTGTTGCCACCCGATCTTCTGTTGTCGTTGGTATGCTGAAATGTAAATACGCTTCGGGTTGGGCAAAGGTTTGCTGCCGTCTGGAAAAAAAGAGCGCTTCGGCTGAATCTGTTGTTTGCTAGGAGAAATGCTGTCGACTAATTCTTGATCCCATTCCAACGGCGACTCGCGGCCATGATCCGCTTTTGTAATTTAAATGACTGGACATGCCACCAAATGCTAAGGTTAGGTTTGGTGGGTCGCCAACCGTTCCAATCGGTCTTGTCCAAGTATTCGAAAAATTTGTTTTTGTTTGGATGAAAGCAATAGTAGTGCCACGGTTTGATTTCGGTGGTGAAATGCATGATTTTGGGTTCAGCCAGCATCTGCTGAAACTGGTCTGGCAAGAGAGGCGCCTGCGGCAACCCAGATTTTTCCAGCGGATAGTCGAAGGCATGTGCGCCAAAGTTCCAAGCCAGCGGTAGCATGCCCCATTTTTCGGCAAACACCACGTTTAAGGCATATTGATCCCAGCACCAAACGTGTTGTTGGTTCTCTTCTAGGCAGCGAAGTAATTCTTGACTGCGTTGATGCTTACGCCAAGCCGCCAAATCGATCACCATGACCCCACTGTTGAAGTAAAGATTCCCAGGCGTTATTGAAAGTTCAGCGTAGTTGGGAACCGGGGTTAAAGCCGCCAAGTACGGTCCCATTTTCCGAAATTGTTCGCAACCGACGGATGCATCCATAAAGGGGCAGGCAATGTCGGGAACCGCCCAGACTTCGTTGCCCGAAGTATCATGCAAGCTTTTAAACCACAACTCGCGAATGTCCGAAAGTGTAATGGTATCGCAGTCCAAGTAGATGACTCGGGAGATCCACTGGGGAAGCCACTGGCTGCTTAATAGTCGAAAGTAAGCGGTATGACTGATGTGATGCGAAATGTTTAGGTGATCCACGGCCGAACGATTCGCGGTGACCCGTAGGGTTCGAATTGAATGTTGCGAGAGCGTAAGAGCCAATCGGTTCCAATTATCCGGGCTGATCCCGCCATCCAAAAGTACCAATTGAAGGGGGGCACTTCCATAGTCTTGCGAAAGATTCGCGGCAACGGACGTCAGTGCCGCTGCCAACGGCATGACATAGTTGTCATCTGTGGCACACATCAGCACAGGCGCATCACAGTTCCAGAATTCAGGAATGTCGGTGCCAGGCATCGATTGAGCGTCAAATGTTTGCATGGTTAGTTGATTCATTTGCTTTCTCCCGCATCACGTGGGTCTACACTGGAATCAACAGGAACTAAGTCAGGCCCTAATTCCACTTCGATGGGGTGGACGACGTCTTCTGGCATCGACATAGCGTCGGTTCGACGTAAGATTTTCTCCGAAACGAAACGGTGAGTTGCTAAGAAAGTGCGCATAAAGGCATTGGATTGCATACTTTCGTAGGCATGGTGAGCTTGAATAACTAGACCGGATAATCTTTCATTCTCCCGTTCAAGTTGGGCTGCGTAAGTTTGCCACTGAATCAGGTTCAAGTCAGAGACCGATAATTTGTTGGGGAACAAGTGGGTATGTTCAAAATTTTGTACCGAATCGATGTCGGGAATTGCTTGTGATAGCTGAATGTTGGAGAGACAGAGGGGCTTGTTTTGCTGGCACTGCGTCAAGGCGACGTCTTGCATTGCCTTAATCAAAGCGACCATTCGCTGGGTCGACCGCCCGTCACTTGCCAATGCTTCATTGAGAAAGTAGTGCTGCATTTGTCGCTTGGCACTGTGTTTGTCCCAGTGGGTCATTTGCTGGACGATTGGAAGAATTTGCGAAGCATGTGAGATTCGAAACGCCGCATCGGTGTAAGCAATTGTGTTATGGAAATCCAAGATGGCGACGGGGCGATCAACCAACATGGCTTCAAGTATCGCAGTGGAAGCCGTTGTAATGACAGCGTCCACATTGCAAAGTAAGTCGGGCAATTGGGACGATTGTCCGGCGGTTCCTGCATTGACGACGCCCAGTTGTTCGGGCAGGTCTCCAGACAGACGCCAAACGATTTCGACCGATTTCCCTTCGACGATCGTTGATTGCAGTTGGGCTTGGATTGCTGCCAGCGACAATCGAGTGGTTTCGATTTGCTGGGGTGTGAAGCCGGGGCACTTGGCGGTCATAACCAAGATGCGAAAGGTCGATTGGGAACAAACGCTTGCCGATAGGTTTTCGGGCTTGTGCTGACCTACGGTGGTGGCGGATGTCGTGCCTTTGCCGAAAGTTTCATTCGTGTCGTCAAGCGATTGCAAAAACGATGTTGCCAGTGGGTCCAACCTTGGTAGACCGATGGTAATGGTTTGGCGGGCATTTCCCCAACTGTTCAAAATGGCCGTTTGCCGTGGACCAATGGTTGCAACGATATGTGACAAGCAAGGTCGCATCGTCCAGGGACAGGCAAGTTCGTCGACTTTGTTTTCCCAGGCATTTCGCCATTCCAGGATGCCGTCGATGGCATACAAAGTCGCGACACCGCGTGCTTTTAGCGTCATGCAGAGCGTACGAAATCGATCGAAATGTTCTGAGTAGAAGATGGCAACGTCGCCGGCAGATGCTGTTTGTGCGACAACATCCGTGTCCGCAATGGAAATTGGCAAATGAGATTGCAATGGAGCCGCGTGATGTGCAACTTCGTTTGGTTGACCGACATAGAAGATCTTGGCGGACATCAAAACTCACTTAGCACCACAGGCTAGAAATTCATTTCGGGCGGTAAATTCTCAAAAACTTCTCGAAGTCTGGCTGCAGGAATCGACTACAGGTCACCAACGGAAAACACTTCTCGACCGGCTCTGGTGCAAAGGTAGCCAAGTACTTCCTGGTCAACCTCCAGTGGAACCGAATGGACACTACCATCGCCGAGTAGAAACATCACCAGTGTTGGGTGCGAACTGCCAAAAACAGGGAACGACCCTGGTCCAGGGCCTGGAGGATTATTATTTAACGCCAATCCCAAACCGCCAAGGCGAACAGTGGTACCCGGTTCTTCACCATTGTAAATGCAGCCATCACCCCATCCGCCTGGTTCACCGGCGTAAAGTACGGAAACCGCTTTTTCACCGATAAACGCCGTGTTGGAAAGACCGTCACGGATATTGCTAAAGCGATATCTGCCTTTGGGGCGTTTGACTAATCGATTGGCAACCACTGGATTACTTGAAGACAAACCTGAATTGAAAACGCCATCAACTTCCAGATCGAAAGAACTCCAAGCGTCACCAATGAAGCTAAAACTGCTGCCGGCGTTGCCGACATAATCGCCCAAAGCGCCCACGGATTCGGAAGAGGATTCAAAATTGCTGACTACGCCGGGATAACGTCGCGATGGGCAATACATAAACGATGGAGCGATACGAACTACATTGGGATCTTGATCGCGGTACCTGGCAAACAGATCAAAACGGTCAACTAAATTTTGTTGCTCCATGTAGGGGTACAACAGAACAGGCCAAGTCAAGAAACCGTCGGCTGCACGGGCGGGAGGAATTTCTCCATGAGCCCCCTCGTGCTGCTGAATTGCCAACCCCCATTGCTTGAGATTGTTTTGACATTGGGTGCGACGTGCGGCCTCGCGAGCCATCTGGACCGCAGGCAACGTCAGTCCAACCAGGATGCCAATAATGGCAATGACAACCAGCAATTCAACCAGAGTGAATCCATTGCGAAGTAGTCGAGTTGAACGAGTGTGCCAATAGTTGGTTAAATGCTTCACCATTGTTTTCATATTTTTCATTAAAACTGATGGTCGGTGCTAAGCCGACCTCCAAAGCGAATAAGCTCACCACTTGGTTGACGACTGTCTGCGTGAACGTCGAATCTGTCAGGTTGATTACTTGCTGCGCTGGACTTCAAACGGGAAACGTTTAAAACCGCTAGGCAATCGCATGTTCGCCCATTCGCAATTGCGTTAATTGGCATGTCCGTCCATTCAATCGGATGGGCACCTGTCGGTCACAAAGTCGCTGGTCGGTATGTCTACGCGCTGCTGAGCAACGAAGATGGCAAACCTGCCAAAGCGTGAATGGTCACCTTATGATCCTCTGAAATGAATTGCAATCGATCTGGCCTAAGGCTAGCTGCCCCTTAAGCGATCGGCAACTCTTGTAGCTTAGAACCCACCTGCTGGCCCTAAAAATCCCTGGGTCCAGACTAATGATCCCTCAATTTTCCCTAACGACTGTAGCAACTTACACGATTTTTCCAAAACGGAGGCCTCTTCTAATTGTGTGCAACACCCCAGTTCCGTGCCAGAAGGAAACTGCTATTTGTTGGCAAAGTATTGGGTAACGTCCATTAGAATGGTACTAGGCACCTGGGAAATACCGACAATGGGCGTAGCTTCATGAACACTTCCGCGGCCCCTGCCAGACGAAATTTCTGAATCCCCGCGCTGTGGAAACGGTTGTTTGATTGTTGGTTGGGCCTGCAGTACCCAATGGTAGGGTAGCTTCAAGGGATGAAATGTCGCCTTGAATGCTCATTTACAACATTAGAAATGCGTAAGTAGATGAACGATATTTTTTTGATAGAAGTTGTCCAACGGTCCCTGTGTCGGCAGGCCGAGGCGGTGGCTGGACTTGCTCGGCAGATCGATCCCCTTGTCATCGTTCAGGTGGTTCAGAATTTGATGCAGTGTCAGGGACGCGCCGTGTTAACGGGGATGGGCAAGATGGGGGCAATTGGGCGAAAGGCAGCATCGACCTTCAGCAGTACGGGTAGTCCTGCTCTTTTTGTCCAGCCAAGCGAAGCGTTGCATGGCGACCTAGGGATGATCACCAAATCGGATTTGGTTTTCGCACTCTCTTATTCTGGTGAAACCGACGAAGTCTTGCGAGTTGTGGAAACCGTCCAGCCCTGGGGCGTTGGGGTGATCGCGATTACGGGCGCAGTAAGAAGCACCCTAGCGCGGCAAGCTGACTGGGTATTGGACATTTCGGTCAGTCACGAATCCACCGATCTGGTTGCGATTCCTTCCTGCAGTACCACCGTCGCGATGGCGTTGTGCGATTCGATTGCAATTGCCGCCATGGAATTACGTGGGTTTGGCGCCGAAGATTTCGCGGTTTTGCATCCTGGCGGATCCCTAGGTCGAAAGCTTAGGACAACCGTATCGGAATTAATGCATTCAGGAGATCGTTTGCCACTAATTGATCAACGGCATACCCTGCGTCAAGCGATTGGAGAAATTTCGCGGAGGGGGTTGGGAGCGACTTTGATCGAAAGTCAGTCTGGTCAATTGGCAGGTCTTTTGACCGACGGGGATGTTCGGCGGATTCTGGAGAAATGGGAGAACCCATTGGACTTGCAAGTTGAATCGTTGATGACCAAGACCCCTAGGACTTGCGAAGCTGATTGGTTGGCAGTTAAGGCATTAGCGCTGATGGAATCACATCGAATTAATGTTCTACCAGTAACTTGCGGTGGTTCTAAAATTGCTGGGATTGTACACTTTCATGACTTGATGGCGGCACGAATCGCGTAGCAGAAGTTAAACGTTCAGCAGTCATCATGCTTTGGGACCTATTTTGGATGGGTACAACCTGCAAGTGCCCGCAGGAAGGAGTTCGGCTGGATGTTGAATTTGGCCGATCCTATAAGAGTAAACTTAGAAATAATGGTTGGTCCGATACCACTGGTCCGATACCACTGAACCGATACCACTGAACCGATACCACTGGTCCGATACCACTGAACCGATACCACTGAACCGATACCACTGAACCGGTGGCTGATTGAAAATGAAGTGATGCTAGTTGAACCAATCGTAAAACGCGTCAATCAGGAACCGCCCGCGGGGCAACTGGATGGATCATGATTCAATCGGATGAGCATAAATTGGTGGTCGCAATATTGTGGAGATTTCCAGAGAAATCTTCGCTCTATAACACTTGGATGTCTAAAGTTCCCAGCCATGTGCAATTGCGGATCTTGGACGACTACCACATAGACCAGCCACTGGCCGATGATATCGATTTGCTTGTGACTCATATGCATTATCGCTGGGATGAACTGGTGATTTTGAACAATGCCATGCAGCAACAGCGTGTGGGTGTTTTGGTTTTGGCTGACGGGATTATCGAATATCGCAACACTTGGCAAAACGAGAATATTCCTTCCGGTTCATTGATGCAGCCAGCCTTTGCACACAAAATTGCCACCATTGGTTTGGCGCAGTCTCGTGTGTTTCAATCGTGGGGGAATCTGGGCAAATGTGAAGCGGTAGGTTTGCCTCGGCTTGATGCTGTCTTAGAGAAGAATGAGTGGTGGGCGGACCAGTGGCAAACGATTGGGTCGGTGGATGTTGAAGCGAAAGTGGCTACGATAAAGCCAGAGAATCAACCCGTCAATATCTTGGTCTGTTCAGCCAGGACTCCGGCATTTGATGATCAGCAGTGGCAGGTGGCTTTGCAGCAGTTTCGCGACTTAAAAGACTATTTTGATGCTTGTGGGAATCAAGTTGCTGGTCGCACAGTCAAGGTGAATTGGAGATTGGCTAAGCGCTTGAAAGACGAACTTGGAATCGTTTCGGATCCTGAGTCGTCGTTAACCCTCACCCAAATGATTGAAAATAGCGATGTTGTGATTACGTCCCCGTCAACGGTGCAGTTAGAAGCAATGGCCGCTAGAAAGCCAGTTGCGATTTTGGACTACTTCAACGTGCCTAAATACGTCGGGGCGGCGTGGCAGATTTCGTCGGAAGTTCAAATGAGTTCCGTGGTGTCTGATTTGGTAGATCCGCCCTTGCAGAAAATGTCTTTTCAAAATCTTGAATTGTCGAATCAACTGTGGACGGTCAATTCGTCCGAGGACCGAATCTGGAAATTGATCACGTCCATGGCGGACACGGCCCGAACGAATCGACTGCAGAATAGAAATCAGGTCTTCCCCGCTCATATTTTGGAAAATCAAACGTGGGGGCAGCAGCTACCCGATAGGCAATTTGATCTTGCGGCGTTGTACCCGGGCATGAGAGCGCTGCAGGTGAAGGCTGAATCTGAAAGTGTTGGGTTGCGAGAATTGGTCGAGGTTCAGGCAGCGTTACTGCGAGCCAAACAATATTCGGAAGAACGGTCGCAGTTGCGGCACTTGGAACAAACCAATCAGGAGATGTTGGCAAACTATACCAAGTTCTTGGATGAGAAAAGTGAATTTATTGACTTTCAAGGCCTAAAAGTCGAAGAGTTGAAGAAGAAGGCAATTGAAAACGAAAGCCTTTTAGAACAGAGGAACTTGGCATTTGATCGGGTGCAGCAGGATTTTGCGAAACAAGCAGAAGAGCGTAAATTTGACCACCAAAAGTTGACCGACGCTTACGCTGATGCCAAGCAAAAGCAGGCACGAGTTAACGAACTTCGGGAAGCAAACCAGTCGCTGCGGGATGTAAACAAGGAACTTCAAGAGAAGCTGCAGTTGGCTAACCGGAAATTGGCGAACGGGAATGATGATAATGCCAAAGAACGCGTCGAATCGCTGCTTGCAGAGAACGAAGGAATTAATCAACGCATGGACGAATTGATCCGCGAACGTGCCGATGTGTATGCCAAGTTGAAAACGGCGAACGCATTCCTTTCCCAACAACGAGAAACCGTCAACACCTTGGAAGCCACCTCGGATTCGAAGAACTTGATTCGGCGAATCGAAGAACTGGTGGACGAACGAAAGGAACTCTATCAGAAGTTAAAAGTTGCCAATGAAGAAGTAGCGAAGAATCGTTCGGGAACCCACGGTAGGGATCACCATTGATGAGAGAACAAGAGGCTGCTGGTGCTAACGTATGATCCTAACCAACCGTTGATCTTTACGCACATTCCCAAGTGCGCTGGGACCAGCGTGATTCGAGTGCTGCGACATTGGTTTCGCGGTTACTACTTTCACACGTTTATCATTGAGGCAGACGGCATACCGATGCGAAAAATCCGAACCCAAGATCGGTTCGGCAGATGGCTTCCCGAGGTGCAGTGCATCCATGCGCATTTTGATCACCGTCGTGGATATGGACTGCCTTACTTTTATCCCGAGGTCAAGCAGTACGTAACGATCTTGCGAGATCCATTTGACATTATTGTGTCGATGTATTTCTTCGCGAAAGGGAAAGCATTAGCGGGAAAGTTCTTTCACGAAGGGAAGCAGATCGATTTCTGTAGCATCTATCCTACACTTCAATCGTACGTGGAAGCACATCCGATTTGGCTTTACGATCATTGGCCGCAAGATTTGACGCTAGATGATTTGGAGACTCAGTTGCGGAGGCGTTTCGTTTATATTGGGATCTTTGAGGACATGGAAACTTCATTGGATAATCTGCGCAAGATCCTTGGCAAGGCTCCTGTGAATATGCCCGTGCGAAACACTTCGGTTTACGATGAAGACGTGCCCGAAACCTTGCGACTTTGGTTTTATCATAATCATCCGTTGTTGTACCAAACCTATCAATTCGCGCTGGCAAACTATCAAACTATCGGTAATTGATCGATTGGATAGCAGTTGAGTTTTCACGTTAGAAGTTTTCGTCGAAATGGATTTTGTCAGATCGTCATGGGCATTTCGTTTCTAGCGGGTCGTAGGGTGAATATTCGTTAAGACTGCTACAGTCTGCTTACGGCGGCAAAGTCTGGACGTCACAGATGGGGGAAACGAGGTTGCTGAAAGTCAACCCTTGGAAATCATCGGCCGCATTTTGAATAGAATGGAAGTTACGCAAAGTTGGGTTAACGATCGGGGGTCGTTTTGAAAAAGTGTAAGTTCGAGGTCCAAGTAATTGCCGTTATTCGATGGAGTCAGTTAAGTGAAGTTCGGTTTTTATTCATGTATGACGGGTATGCCTTGGGGCGGAAGCGAAGAATTGTGGCAACGAAGCGCAGTTGTTTTGCTGAATCGCAAGCATAGTGTGTGCGTGAACTATCGCCACTGGCCACGCAAGGTGACCCAGTTGGATCGTTTAGCGTCTCTTGGTGCGATGGTCCATCGACGTTCTTACCCCAATCAAATCATCAACGGCTGGTTTGGGCGAAAAACAGAAGTGCCACTCGATGCGTTGGCAGATGCTCGGCAATGGTTGCGGGCGACGAAGCCCGATTATGTTCTAGTGACCCTGGGCTACCATGTCGACCGTTTAGAAATTGGTGACGCCTGTCGTGAAATGGGAATCCCCTATTCGATCAACGTCCAGTGCGCCAGTGATCATAACTTCGTGAATGAAAATTGGGTTGATCGTTTTCGCGTCTGGTACCGATCGGCAGACCAAGTGATGGTGGTTTCTAATGAAAACTTGTTGAAAGTGGAGACCAACATTGGGGCGAAGTTAACCAACACGGTTCAGATTGATAATCCATCCAAGGTTACTTCGGATTCGGAATTAGCTTGGCCGCAAACTGACGAACTTCGCATGGCTTGCGTGGGCAGAATTCACTTGCAATCGAAAGGTCAAGACTTGATCGTTCGAGCACTTTCTAAACCGATCTGGAAAGACCGCAAGTGGCATGTGTCCTTCTACGGAAGTAATCAGGGCAATCTTAAACAGTTGGAAGCGTTGATTGAAAACAGCGGAGTTGCCGAGAAATTTTCGATCGAAGGTTATAGCGACGTTGAAGAAATTTGGGCCAACAACAACGCTTTGATTTTGGGCTCACGTTATGAAGGGGCAGCATTGGTTGTGGTTGAAGCGATGCGAGCCGGACGGGCCGTTATTGCCACGGATACTGGGCGAAATCGCGAATTGGTGGATCACGGTGAAACCGGCTTCATCGCGGATGCGGCGACCATCGATTTGTTGGAAGGTGCGATTGATCAGGCTTATAATGCAAGAGAGCGATTGCAGTCCATGGGCGAAGTGGCAAAGAAACGGATCTTGGATCGTTATCCTGAATCGCCTGAGAAGGATTTGGCCGATCGCTTGATTGAACGAGCCAACCAATGATCGGCTATTCGATTGCAATTTGCACTTGGAATCGAGCGGAACTATTGCGACGCACTTTAGATTCTTTGGCCACGCTTCGCGGTATTAACGATTCTGATGTGGAGGTGCTTGTCGTCAATAATGCGTCCACGGACAACACCCTAGATGTGCTGCAGAGTTTCCAGGAAAGCTTGCCGTTGCGTTTTGTTCAAGAGAATCAACAGGGACATTGCTTTGCCAGGAACCGAGCGGTGATGGAGGTCACGGGCGACATCATTCTGTGGACCGACGATGATGTTCAACTGAATGAAAATTGGTTGAATGCCTATCGCGAACAAATCCAACGTCAGCCAGAGATTTCTTTCTGGGGCGGTCAGATACGTCCCCAATTTTTGCAACCGCCTCCTACATGGCTCTTGAAAAACTGGGAAAATTTGGCCGGTTGTTATGCGACTAGGGAGTTAGGTGATTGCGAAATTGATTTAGATCGCGATCATTTACCGTACGGCGCAAATTTCGCGGTCCGTCGACAGATGTGCTTGGCTTATCCTTTTGATATCAAACTGGGCCGAGTTGGCAGTGGAATGGTTGGCGAAGATGAACGTGATTTTCTTTTGCGACTGATCCAACAAGGGCATCAAGGAAAATGGGTGCCCGCCGCAAATCTTATGCATTTGATACCTGCTGGGCGAATGACCTTGGAATACATTGCATCCTACTACGCCGGTCAAGCAGAAGTCCAATGGAAAAAGCGAGGGCAGTCACCATGCAGTGTGCCCGATTTTGATACCCAACAGTTTGCTTCGGCGGCAGCGTATCACGATTTCTGGTTCCGCTGGACTTTCTATTTTCGAAGTTCTAACGTTTGGTTAAACCATAAGATGAAGTCTGCAATTTTTCACCGCTGGGCGGAACTTTCATCGGGTTGCTAATCGGCTGCACGGCGATGGGTCCGCAGGCATTGTCATTTGCGAAAAGGTAACCCGCCGTGTCGCTCTTGGTAACGCTTGAAATAGCAAATCTGCAACGCCATTAACCAGTACCGAGAAACCGTGTTGCTACTCTACTTGCCAGACAGCAAGTGGTTGTCGCCCTCTGGCAATCCGTCTTGCTGGTCTACAGCTTCATCAGACATACTGCTTCAGAAGTCTAAAACTGGGCGACGCAACTGAACTTGGGTTTGGGGGTTCCGGTGGATCAAGACTTCAAAGGTGTTGCAAAGCAACGATCTTAAGGAAGCAATCGCGCTATCGCGACGGTGATTAAAAAGCTGTAGGGCAATAGGAACCACGGGCAGCGAGTTGGACGAATACTGCTTTTGCCACAGAGACTGTTAGCGACCAAGAGCAAAGTCGGGAAGATCAGGATTTGGGAGACGCAAAACCAATGACCACAGTAGACGCCGATGAGTCCAAAAATCGCCATACACTCCCAAAGCGAGACCTTACCCGGGCTGGATTCGGTTTGTGGGTTGATCTGATTCTCTACTTGTGCTGCTGGTTCTTCGTGCTTTTGAGTGGTTTCCACGGCCATGCCCAACAGGTGTTGGTTTGAAGTGCCAATCGCATCTGCGTCCTTGGGATCGACTGCTGGTGTTCCCGTTTTCGGTGCGGCGTCACCTTCAATTGGTTCGATGTTTTTGGATAACTGGCTAAACATTGACTTGGGCAGATCTTCTCCGGTCGGCTGAGCAAGTGTGTCGCTTCCATCACGATTAGCATTGTCCAGCATTAAAGCCATGAATGCCTTTAAGAAGCCAAAGACCAAAATTCCGCACACCAGCGCAATGGCCAAGCTTAGGAATTGCCCCATCAGGGTTGTCAGTGCGTCACGCAAGTTTTCCGAAGGGATAGAAACCAGCAAGTAATCAAAAGTCGAGGCAAGGGAGCGAGTGGAGGGAGTTAAAAAGGAGAAGCGATTCCAAATATTGGTTTCCAAGTTCTTGTCGATATAGGGTCCTAACCACAGTTTGTAGGTCAAGGGAAGCAAGAGTCCAGCACCCGCTACCCAAGCGATCAAGCGAACGGGTACGCGATTTTGGTCGTAATTGATCCAGGCAATTGCCATCAGCGTTGACATCAAGACAACGAAGTAAAAGTACAAGACGATACTGGCGGCCGGTGAAGCATTCATTAACCAGAAATGCCAATTGCCACGATAAGGTATCACTTGCGGCAGGCCCAGGCCGTTGATCTGGACTGTCATCATAAACAAAATCAAACCGCAAGTCGCGGTCAAGGTTTCGACCAACGGGTAGCGGCCGGAAATCGGTAAACGGCACTTGAAGCAACGCCCTCTTAGCAGTAGCCAGCCGACAATCGGAATATTATCTTGGCTACGAATCTTCGTATTACACCACACGCAGTGTGAACCCTTGGCGCTTAGTGACTTGCCCAAAGGCATTCGGTAGACAACCACATTTAAGAAACTGCCGATCGACGCACTGAATGCAACGACCCACCAGAGCAGCAGAATTTCGACGATGCGTTCCTGGCAAACCCACGAGATCATGTTTGGGAAGAATCGACCGCTGGGGTCGTCTAATTGCAGCCAGCGGATACTAAGTGGAATGCTGACCGCAAGGAACAATGCAGTCAAGCCGACGACCACCAGCACGATACATAGACCGGGAAAATGGCCAAGCTTAAACGGTCGCCTTCGTTTATGCTGCCGCTTCAGAGGCTTAGGCAGCAACGTTTGCTCTTGCGATTGGGCCTCTGATTCCAACGGTTTACTCCCGATTCAAGTTTCGTTACCGATTTGATTGAACGTTACCTTGTACAACTGTTACTTATGTTTCAAAGGCGTCAGTTTATCAAGGGCAATCAGTCTTGTAAAAAGGTTTCCTGGCGAAAACTGCGTTAGGTATCGATCTTTCCCACTGGTTAAATCTAAACGGCTAGGTCCATTGAGTGTTCCAGGACAGATGACTTGGTTGCTTTGGAACATTGACGACTGGTTGGAAGCTTGAAAAAGCCCTTAAATTCGGTACCCATTTCGTCGAGGGGCTTCTCTGACTAAATTGGTAACAATCGCCATGGTTACACCGATGGTGAATCTCGCCAGTTTGTTATCCAAGCAAGAGTAAGAAAAGAGTCTGATGTTAGGTGGTTTAGTCAAATTAATTCGCTATATGGATTCCTTAAGTGGTCCAGCTGATTTGAAAACAGTCGAACGCCTACTGTTGGAGAGCGACGTGACGCCGCAGGACATGGTGGAGGCATGCAAGTTTGACAGCCGCCGTTATGCTCGTAACCTTTTGGCAAAGTCGGATTGGTACCAACTGCTGGTCATCTGTTGGCGAAGCGGGCAAAGTTCACCCATTCACGATCATATTGGCACCGCCTGCGGGGTCCGTGTGATCGCGGGTTCGGCAACCGAAACTGTTTATAAAGAAACGGCTAATGGACGAGTCCGTCCTGTCAGTAGCCAAGTGATTCCAGCCGGTTCGGTCATCTTAAGCGAAGATGAAGATATTCATTTGATTACCAATCAAGATTCAGAACAAGGGTTGGTAACATTACATTTGTATACGCCGCCCTTGCAAATGCGATTTTATCAAATGGAAGGGGATTGGAGCGATAGTTAGAATACTATCTGTCATTTCCCAACGCGACAAAGCGAGTCGCTCGAGAGTGTTGTTGTATTGAATGAGGTGCGACCCGAAGGTGCCGCCTTGGCAACGCTACAAAATCAGTCCAAGCCGCAGGGAGTATCTTTCAGTGTCATCGCCATTCGAAAAAATTGATGCTGCTGGGTTGTCTAATGTATCTGAATTGCTATCTCTGGCTGCCCGTCAAGTTCCGGACCATACCGCGGTTGCAGTAGCAAAGCGACGCATGGGTCCGACAGAATTTGACTGGGACGTGATCACGTATGCCCAGTTGGATCAGCGAGCGACGGAAGTTGCCAAAGGCCTTCTTGAGAGTGGGATTCCGAAAGGATCGCGTTTAGCTTTGATGGTCAAACCCGGCGTCGAATTCATCAGTTTGGTGTTTGGGATGATGCGGGCTTCCATGGTTCAGATATTGATTGATCCTGGAATGGGACGGTCCAATATGATTCATTGTTTGCAAAGCACCGATCCCGAAGGATTTGTGGCGATTCCGTTGGCGCACGTCGCGCGTTGCGTGTTTCGCAAACGATTTCCTAATGCGATTCATAACGTGACGGTGGGTAAGCGTTGGTTTTGGGGCGGAAGGACTTATCAGCAAATTCTAGAAATCGGTCGGGCTTCCAAACTGACCATTGGGGTGAACCGTGTAGACGATGCCGCAGCGATTATCTTTACCACCGGCAGTACCGGACCTCCCAAAGGCGTTGCCTATACGCACAAAATGTTCATAGGCCAGGCGACTCAGATTCGCGATTATTACGACATACAACCTGGAGGTGTCGACCTTTCGGGATTTCCGTTATTCGCTTTATTCAATATCGGGATGGGCATGACGACGGTGATTCCGCAAATGGATCCGACTCGTCCAGCGGATGTCAATCCACAAAACATTATCGACGCGGTTAATCACTGGAAGGCAGATCAAAGTTTCGGATCGCCTGCGCTTTGGAATACGGTTAGCCTGCACTGTGAGAAAAATTCCATTCGACTGCCGACATTAAAACGAGTGTTTTCGGCGGGGGCGCCGGTTCCACCCCATGTTTTAGAACGAGTGAAAAAAGTGATCGCCGATGATGGCGAGATTTATACGCCCTACGGCGCGACCGAATCGTTGCCCGTGGCTTCCAATAGTGCGTCGGTAATCTTGGGGCAGACCGCAGAAAAGTCGAAAATTGGGGCGGGAACCTGCGTTGGTGGACGTTTTCCGGGTATCCAATGGAAGGTGATTCGCATTTCAGACGATCCCATTCAAACGTTGGATCAGTGCAGTGAATTATCGCAAGGCGAGATCGGCGAATTGATGGTGACCGGTGACGTGGTTAGCCAATCTTATGTCACCAGCGAGCAGGCAAATGCGTTGCACAAGGTGAAAGATGGTGCCACGGTTTGGCACAGGATGGGAGATGTGGGATACTTGGACCAAGAAGAACGGTTTTGGTTCTGTGGTCGCAAAGGCCATCGAGTCATTTGTGGCGGGAAGACGTTGTACACGATTCCGGTCGAGGCGATCATCAACGAACACGCTGCGATTTATCGTTCGGCAATGGTGGGTGTAGGACCCATCGGGAACCAAATTCCGGCCGTCGTGCTACAGCCTTGGAGTCAGCATTTCCCGAAATCGAAGGATCAGGAGCGTGATTTGCTAAACCAGATCCGTGAAATGGCAGATGGTCACGATCTTACCAGTCAGATCCAGCATTATTTTGTAATGCAAAAATTGCCGGTGGACATTCGTCACAACTCGAAGATCTTTCGCGAAAAAATCGCGATCTGGGTGGCCAAAAAAATGCACCGGCAAATACCTGGGATTTGACTTAGGATTGATTGGGTAAGGGGTGACGGAATAATGTGTATTGATTTGTAATGTGGGCTGTGGTCGCATGTGGCAACCTTTTTCATTTTTCTACCTAGGATTGAACTTTAGAACATGAGAGCATTGGTCACTGGAGGCGGAGGATTCTTAGGGCGAGCGATCGTGCGGCAGTTGCTGTACCGTGGCGATGAAGTTGTCGTGCTTGGGCGAAATGCCTATCCAAAGTTGGAAAAGCTTGGGGTTAAGGTTGTCCAAGGCGACGTTCGTGACGAAAAAATAGTCAATCAGGTTTGTGACGGTGTGAACACAGTTTTTCACACGGCGGCGATTGCCGGAATCTGGGGACCGTGGGAGATGTTCCATTCGATCAATACGGTTGGGACTAGAAATGTCGTCGACGCCTGCGTAAAAAACGATGTGCAGAAATTGATCTACACCAGTTCGCCAAGCGTCGTGTTTCATGGTGGTGATCAAAGTGGCATTAATGAAGATACACTGTATCCCAAAACGTATCTTTGTCATTATTCACACACCAAAGCATTAGCCGAACAACATGTGCTGGACAGTCATGATAAGACCAAGTTGTTGACTTGCGCCCTTCGCCCGCATCTAATTTGGGGGCCAGGCGACCATCATTTGATTCCTCGGCTGATCGAACGTGCGTCACGCAACAAACTCAAACGCGTTGGGGACGGGACCAATAAGGTCGATATGATTTACGTTGACAATGCCGCCGCCGCCCATTTGCAAGCGGCGGATGCATTGGGGCATGCATCGCCACTGGGTGGACGAGCCTATTTTGTGAGTGAAGGCGAACCGGTCAACCTTTGGATGTGGATCAATGAAATCTTGATGTTGGCCAGTATGCCGCGTATCAAGCGTTCGGTCTCATTTCGCACCGCCTATAATGCCGGTCGCGCCCTTGAAATGACTTACGAATGGATGAAATGGTGGAACCATGAACCGATGATGACTCGGTTTCTTGCCAGCCAGTTGGCCCACAGTCACTACTATGATATTTCGCGGGCCAGGAACGACTTTGGGATGCGTTCGGTAGTCTCCTTCGAAGAAGGCATGGATCGATTAGGACGTTACCTGACCGGGGAAAAATCGATCGCGGATCAGACATTGCCCTACAATCGCAGTAAAACGGAGATGGAATCGGCTAGACAGGTCCAGAATGACCGTAGCCTAAAGCCAGACGTTGTCGATGACGATCTGGAGGGAATGGAAGAAGACGGAGCAGATTTTGACGATTACAGCGACGACGCAATCGACAATGATCAACAGGATTCGTCGGACAAGCTTGATTAGGTGTTCGGCTTTGGAAAGGATTTTGAAAGGGGTTTGATGGTTATTTTTGTTATCATGGGGACGAGTTGCACAGGCAAAGATGTTTTGGTTTAGGTAGAGATGTTTTGTTAGGCAGAGATGTTTTGTTAGGCAGATATTATTTGATCGCTGACCAAGGCGGTTGGATCTGCGTTGGGTTTTGGTACTTTAATTTTTGGGATGATTGAAACATGATTCTTTCCGGATCCGAGATCGAAAAGCGAATGGGTACGGACATCAAGATCGACCCCTTTGATCCAGCGAATATCAATCCGAACAGTTACAACTTGACTTTGCACCACGAATTGTTGGTCTATGAAGAAGTTGTGTTGGATATGAAAAAGTTGAACCGCGTTCAAAGGATGGAAATACCGGAATCAGGCCTAGTGTTGGAACCGCGGCGTCTCTATTTGGGCCGGACGGTTGAACGAACCGAAACTTACGATTTGGTACCGATGATTGAAGGACGTTCCAGCGTTGGTCGACTGGGTTTGTTCGTGCATGTGACCGCGGGTTTTGGAGATGTCGGTTTTAAAGGTTATTGGACGTTGGAAATGTTCGCCGTACAACCGGTTCGAGTGTATGCGGGGGTTTCGATTTGCCAGATTTTTTATCACCAGATTTTAGGCGAGTACCAAGAGTACAAGAGCGACAAGTATCAAAATAATCGCGATATTCAACCAAGTATGCTCTTCAAGGAATTGGTCCCTCAAGAAGAAGTCGATCCTCAATTGGAATTGAAATTCGAAAAGCATGACTAGATTTGGCAAGGCTGAAACGGGGCTGGCAAATGCTTACGGCAATGTACTGTCGTTAGCAGAAGTCACGTGATTTCACTTTGTGCCCGTGAAGGATGTGCGAAAAGTCGGAAACTTGCTGCACGATAACGTGTACGATTTTTCCTTCCCGTTGAACCTTTCCTTCAACAAGCCACGATGGTGAACAGCGGCAGACTTCGTAAAACAGCTTCCAAGTTTTAGGATGCAGGATTAGATTCGCTTGTCCGGTTTCATCTTCCAGCGTCACAAAGGTAATACCCTTGGCGGTTCCTGGTCTTTGCCGCATGATGACGATGCCCGCGATTTGAATGATTTTTTGATTGGGGTAGTCAGCCAATTCGCTGCAGCACTTGACGGCCAATTCATCTAAATACTTACGATAAAACGTCAACGGGTGCCCCTTTAGCGACAGTCCCGTACGGGCGTAGTCCTGAATGACCTCCATCGGAAGAGGTAATTTCGGAAGATCAACTTCAAATTCGGTAAGGTCCTGCTGGGCAAATAGTGGTTGTTTCTGCGGGTCGATCGCAGCGGGCATGGATCGCCACAAAGCTTGCCGGCGACTGAGGCCAAAGGATGAAAAGCAGTCGCCAATCGCCAAGGTCTTAAGGTCAAGTCTGGCCAAGCGAGTCCGATTGACGAAATCCTCGTAGGACTGAAACGGCGCCTTGGATCGTGCGTCCATGATTTGTTTGATTTGGGTTTCAGCAATTCCTTTTAGGAGGCGAAAACCTAAACGCACGGTCGTGTGGTCCTCAAGCGTACTTTCCCAATCACTTAGGCATACGTCGATCGATCGTACTTCCACTCCATGCAGTTTGGCGTCCTGAATCAATTGTGCAGGCCCATAAAAGCCCATCGGTTGACTATTCAAAAGGGCGGCGAGATAAACTGCCGGGTAATGACACTTTAGATAGGCCGTCGCGTACGCCAATAAAGCGAATGATGTTGCGTGACTTTCAGGGAAACCATATTCACCGAACCCTTTGATTTGATTAAAAACTTGCCTGGCGAAATCTGCCGACAGGCCATTCTTGGTCATCCCTTGAACCAAACGAACTTCAAAATGAGTCAAATCACCGTCACGGCGCCAAGCGCCCATCGCCTTTCGTAGTGCGTCGGCCTCACCCGGAGTGAAGTCAGCCAATTCAATCGCCATTCGCATCACTTGTTCTTGGAAAATGGGAACGCCATGAGTCCTTCCAAGGATTCGCTCAATGATGGGGCTGGGATAGGTAACTTGTTCTATGCCGGCTCGGCGGCGTAGCAAGGGGTGGACCATTTGACCTTGAATCGGGCCGGGCCGGATCAAGGCAATTTCAATCACCAGGTCATAGAAACAACGCGGTAATAATCTGGGAAGTGTCGCCATCTGGGCACGCGATTCAATTTGAAAAACGCCCACAGTGTCGGCTTCGCAAATCATGTCGTACGTCGCGGTATCGTCCGGCGGAACCGAGGCCAAGTCCCAATCCAGGTCATAATGTTGGCGTAGTAGATCGAACGACTTATGAATGGCAGTCATGATGCCAAGTCCCAAGCAGTCCACTTTTAGGATGCCAAGTTCGTCCAAATCGTACTTGTCCCATTGGATGACGCTACGATCGGGCATCGATGCGTTTTCGATCGGAACGATTTCATCTAATGGCGAATGGCATAGGACCATTCCACCAGGATGTTGAGACAGATGGCGGGGATGTCCAATCAGCTGGTTGACCAAGTACACCAGTTGTTTCCCGGAAACACTAGCAGGGTCAATCCCAACCTGTTGGCAGCGGAGGTTGAGGTCGGGATCATCATGATAGCCATCAACCTGTTTGGCCAAGGCATCGATTCGATCAGGTGAAAAATCCAACGCTTTGCCGACATCACGAATTGACGATCGCAGGCTGTAGCAGATGTTAACCCCCGTCATGCCCGCCCGTTTCCGAGAATATTTTTGGTAAATATATTGTAGAACTTCTTCTCGTCTTTGATGCTCAAAATCGATATCAATATCGGGCGGTTCGTTTCGCTCTTTTGAAACGAATCGTTCGAATAATAGGTCGCTTTCGTTTGGGTTGACACTGGTGACATGTAGGCAATAACAAACCGCCGAATTTGCTGCAGAACCTCGACCTTGGCAAAGGATATTTTGACTCCTGGCGTACTCAACGATGTCGTAGACGGTTAAGAAGTAGGCTTCGTAGTTCAGTTCCTGTATCAGATCTAATTCTCGGTTCACCGTGTTGCGAACTTTTTCAGGGACACCTTCGGGGTATCGCTTGGCCGCTCCTTCCCAAGTCAAATTACGCAAGTGTTCAACCGGACTTGTGCCCGGTGGAGCCAGTTCCGCGGGATAGTCATAGCGAAGTTCATCCAGAGAAAATTGGCAAGCATCGGCAACCGATAACATCGTTTCGTACGTTTCGGGAAGCCAGTCGAACAGGGCTTGTCGTCGGTCGAGTGATTGCAAGTAGCCTTCAGCATTAGGCCCTAGATCTTCGCCAAATTGACTTAATCCTTCTTCGGCAACACGGCGCACGTTGGTGCCAAGTCTTACCGCCGTCATTACATCTAGAAGCGCTTTGCGTTGATGAGTGTGACAGCGAGCATTGGGAGCGACCGTCAACGCTAACCCTGTTGTACGGGAAACGTGCCGCAATCGTTCAATCGAACGCTGGTCGTTGACACTGTGATTTAGGTCAGCCGCCAAGAAGGTACGCTCTGCGAACGCTTGGATGATTCTTGGTGCTACCGCTGCCAATGATTTGGTAGTTTGTCCATTAGGCAAAACCGCCGCAATCAAACCCGCTTGAAAATCCAAAACATCATTTAACCACAGATCGCACTGGCCTTTTTCAGCACGCAGGCGGCCTCGACTAATCAACCGCGAAAGATTTGCGTAGCCGGAGCGGTCTTTTGCCCAAAGTAATAAAGATGGGCCATCGTTAATGTGAATCCGTGAACCGATGATCAAAGGAATACCCACCGCCTTGGCGACGATATGCGCTTTGGCAACGCCCGCCAACGAATTATCATCCGTTACCGCAATGGCAGAGTAACCTAATTCATAGGCTTGGCTGACCAGTTCTTTAGGATGCGAACTACCACACAAATACGAATAGTTCGTAGTGGTTTGTAACTGAACAAAGCGTTTAGGTTTGCCTGAATCCATCGTGCGAAGATAATTTCCCGATTCAATCGTTGTTAACCAGCCAACCCACCAGGCAAAGCATTCCCAAGGCGTCGGAGTGACGTTTGGTAAAATTGCAGTCGCCAAAAATCCCGTCGCCAATATCAAGCATCCGGTCTCAAGCATCCGGTCTCTAATAATGGATGTCTTCTCAAGTTGGGCACACCCGTACGGCGAAACCCGGGTCTGCGGACGTCGGTGTTTTTCGAGTCTATCGTTGTTCAAGTCGGATGCAAGGCACGCGGACCTGTCGTGTCTGGTTAAAGGCAAGAAAAGAAAAAATCCTTGCCAAAGTTTGGGAGCAACTTTGGCAAGGATAACAATTTCAGTGATTCTAGGCGAAAATTAACGACTATCGAGAAGAGGTCGCGGCGCCAGCCTTGGCCTTTTGACTCTGTCGAAAGGCTTCCATTTCGCTTCGGCTAAACTGACTGGTCTCGGCCAAGAAATTATCAATCTTGGAATCCAGAATCATCTGCTGCAATCGCCGAGTCATCATGGCAAAGGTTTTCCGCTCAATCAATTCTTTATACAATTCTTCTTTGACAACGTCGATGTCTTTTACCACGGGATTGGTCATACCCAAACAGTACAAGATTGTCCATTGGTTGCCATCGTTGACGATCCCGGAAATTTCATTGGGGCGCAATGCAAATGCTGCCGCCTCCAAGTTGGGACGTCCCGAGTACCGAGCAATTGGGGGGACCTCGCCGCGATTGAATCGTGAAGAGTTTTCCATCGAATAGGTTTCTGCCAACCGTTGGAAGTTCTCTAGCGTGGGATTGTCCCGAGCCATTGTCCAGACCTTTTCACAGCTACGCTGATCTTTGGTCACGATCTGTAGGACTCGGACTCGACGACCGTAGTTGGCTTCGAAGCCCTTGGTCATATCTTCTTCAGTGACTTGCACTTCGGTTTCGACTAACTTTCGCAGAGCAGAAGACGGCCAAACGGCGTCTTGTACGTAGTAGTCGATCTTGCTTTCATCGTTTTCAGTAACTCGGTTAAGCCACTTATTGAGATCCACTTTTCCGTTGGCATCGACTTGCCCCGCTTTCGCAGCGGTACGAGTGATTTCCAGGCGAAGATCATCTTCGGTCACGGTCAAGTTGCTTTTTTCTAGTTCTTGCTTCAGCATTGCGCGGTGGATTTCAACTTCCAAGACTTCCACTCCAAATCTTGCGATACATTCTTCGGCTAATGTTTGAATTGCAATGGGTTGATTGTTGACCATTGCAGCAATTCCAGGATTTTGCTTGGACAATTCAGGGTCGTTAAGTACGTTGATAATGGTCGCTTCACTTTGCAAAGCTTGCGCAATTGCAGGTGCTTTTTCGTCAAGTTTTTGCTTGATCAAAGCGCCATGGATTCGTTCCTTTACCAATTTCAATTGTTCAGGATTTAATTCAGTAGCAGGGAACTGGCGTTGGCACTGGAAGATGTAGTAGCGATCGAAAACCTTAATAACTTCGGAAATTTGCCCTTCTTTCAACGCGAAAATCGTGGTTTCCATGTTCTCATCAACCGAACCTCGGCTAAACGGCACTGCTGCTAATCCCATGTAGGGTGCCGTTGATTGATCGATCGAATAATCTTTGGCCAAGTTGCCAAATTGAGCAGGATCTTTTCTGGCAGCTTGAAGCAAAACGTTCGCCTGCTGTTCAGATTTTTCAACGATCATGCGAACTTGAACTTTCGGTCCATATTCACGGTCAATGACGGTTTGGATTTCTTCATCGGTGACGTTCAAATTTCCAGATGCCAAACGACGAAGCGCAAGGTCTGTCCAAATGATTTCGTCTTTGATTTGCTGTGGAGAAATATTCTTGCGCTCGGCTACCAAATTCAAATATTGTTGAACTGACAAGCCTTCCACACCCACGCTCTTGGCAACTCTTTGCAGCTGTTCCATGATCTCCTGGTCAGTGATCACGATGTTTTGTCGCGTGCATTCGTTTTCAATCAATGTCTTGTTAACCATCGATTCCAGAACTTCTTTTCCAAACCGTGTCAGGCACGCACTAGCCAATTCTTGCCGAGAGATGGGTTTCCCATTGACCACGGCAACGGTCTGAACCTTGTTACTTGCGCCCTGCGGTGATTGGATTTGTCCTGGGGTGGCCCGAGTTACATTGTCTTGCTTTTGGACAAGGGTTCGGGCCTGTATTGCGGGTACAAGGAACAACACAACCGCTAAGATGCTTGCCGATTTGGCAAGAGATTTCATGAGATTTAAGTGAAGCGAATCACTTTGATTTAGTGACATTCGAACGACTCCCTTCGTTCCAGTGATGTTTGAATCGACTAACTTCATGCAATCGACGGGTCTTTCCAGTTACGAACAAACAACCCTTGCAAGCAACTTCAAAATTGCTGGCTGGCTGTTGTCGATCTGTAGACTTGAGCTAAACATAGATAAAAAGAAGGAAAATCGTCAAGGTTGATCGTCTGTTTGACAGCAGATTATCCAGGCAGAGCCCGCAAAGCTCGATACCTGGCCGATTCTTGATCAGTGGCCTGCTAGCACAGCGGTTGCTTTACGCTTAATTGGATTGATGAGTTACGCCAAAAACGGCGATCTGATGATCATCGTTCGATTGCTTGGACCGAGGACTGCATTTGGCAAATACAACGTTCACAACGCATATTCAACTTTTGCAACGTTGGCATCAGGCTGCTTTGTTCGGTTGAAACCAAACCAACAACGCAGCGAACAAAGTGATTTGCGGAATCCAGCAAACGAAGATTCCCATTAGCCCTCGAGTGAAATCTCTGATCTCTAGAATCTGTTCCGCTAAAATTCCAGCGGCAATCATGAAGATTCCAGTCAGTACAAGGGTGCACACACTTTGCCCCCCTGGCCCAAGTCGTTGGGACATATAGGCAGTCCAAGCCAGAAGAATCGGGCCCGCCAAATAGATTACCTTCAAGGCAGAAACCCAAGGTTGGTCCAGCGAACCGGCCAAGAACATCACGATTGAAATAATCGCTGAACTGATCAATAGTTCGCGAATAGAAAAGTTGATTGAACGACCTTGCCCGCCAGAGACTGCCGGGACTTGCGAAGCGGTTGAAGCGGGCTGCGATTGGTTTAGTGACCCGCTGGAAGAGTTGCCAGCGAAGGTCAAGCCGACAGCAAACGAGACCGCGACCCCAATCGCAAGGTCTGCCAGCAGCAGTGGAGCATCAAAGACCGATTGGACTGCAGGTGCTGCCTGTACAAAGAAGCGTATGGGAAATCCGATTCCGACCGCGGCACCCTCGGGGTTGCCAAATAAATTACCCCATCCCCCAGACCAGTAGAAATACGACAAGGCATTCATGGCGGCAAACAGCAACACAACCGCAATAAAACGTTGCCCCAGCACTCGACCAGAAACCTGACCCACATGGCCATCGTCGTCCCAGGTGGTAGGGTTGCCAATGGGATTTTCGCCTTTAGCCATCGTTCGCTCCCGGTCTCTGGTGACGTTGCTTTGGTGACGCTAACTTCTGAAACTCAAACGCGATGGACTCGATTCTCAATTCTGTTCAAGGTTGAACTCTTTGGCTTGATTTCGTTCTACCGGCACCGGTTGATCGACCACGGGTTGCCATCGTCACCATCAATCGAATCCCAAGCAAAAAAGTTTTCTTCGTTTGGGATGCAGTGGGCACCGAAGTTCCTGAAAACCGCTACGGGAAAATACTGCCCAGCGACTTGAAACTAGTAGAATAACGGTTGCAATTCGCAACGTACTAAGATGACAAATTAGAGAAGGTGATAATTCGAACCATGGGCAGCGGTATGTAATGTTTAAAATAGCGAAATAGCGGTCACCACGGTAACCGCTATTTCGCATTTGCAAAAGTTGCTTGCCTTTGATGATACAATAAACTAGTGGGCAATGGCGACTAGTTGGGCCCTACCAATTCGATCAAGTTCCCATCAGGGTCCCGCACGATTGTCAAATACAATTCGGTACCTTCAATTTGGACTGGGCAATTTGCGATCGGTTCGACATTCGACTTCTTCAACCGAGCCAGCGCAGTTTCTGTGCTGTTGACGTGAACGGTCAAGTAGCTGAAACCCAAGCTACTGTGAATGAAATCATGATCGACTTTAGCACTGGTCGCTCCATCGATCTGCATCAGTTTGATTTCGGTGGCTGCCGGACCGTCGCCCAAGGTGAAAACTTGGATCTCCAAGTCTAGGGTGTCAGTTAGGCCAGCTTCTTTGGCAAATTCGCCGGGGACACTAAAAGTTCGACTGTTCTTGAATCCGATCGCATCCTTATAAAACGCCATGGATTTTTCTAGATCGCTGACCACAATGCCAACATCGATGGTTGGCTTTGAAAAACCGTCTTCGGTTGTGGTGGTTAAATAGCTTGCTGCCATGGTGGCAAAACATGTTAGGGCTACGACGCCGGCACTAAGCAGAGTTAGACGCGAGGTTTTCATGTAACGTTTCAGCCTTATTCAAGAATTGATTCGGTTCGGACCCATAGTTTAAGGTTTCATTGGGAAACCTGTTCACTTCCTACAATTATAGACCGACCGTCGGCGACTGAACATTTAGGGTGTCATCTTTTTGCTCAGCTGGATGGATAGGCAATTGCACAATATGCGCCGCGTTGGTAATCAGATTTGCCGTCGCGGTTGCAGATGGAGGGCAGTAAGTTGGTCTAAATGCAAGATGCATCCAATACACACGCATTCAAAGGAAGCGTCCAGAAAATTGTTAAAACTTGAAAAGTGGTCTCCGACTGAGCAAACTTGCTCAGTCGGAAAGTATCAAGTTTTAGACAACGGTAAGCAGCCGTTGGGGAGACCACCATGAGTGATTTTATTTGCTTGGCCAATTGGATCAAGCTTCCGGTAGCGAAGCTGGTCAAGTATTTCGAAGCTTTATTCGCGAACATGTTCGCGACTTGATTTGCCAAGTGATGGCCCAAGAGGTTAGCCTTCTTTGCGGC